>Ga0207652_10000498_pt1 | contig 39876 bp, 44 predicted proteins | sample KBSC63BmetaG_FD_184334 | JGI IMG/M metagenome (GOLD analysis project Ga0207652, IMG submission 184334) | Corn rhizosphere microbial communities from Kellogg Biological Station, Michigan, USA - KBS C6-3B metaG (SPAdes) (version 2) | ecosystem: Host-associated > Plants > Roots > Rhizosphere ...
CGTCATCACCGAAAACGGCGAATTACTCCGCGAACTCACCCTCGACCCGAGCCGGGACTACCAGCCACTGGCCTGAAAATGCAACGATGTCGCGAGACAGGTGTCAACCATGTCGCGCGACATCGCACTGGTAGCGGGGGCAGGATTTGAACCTGCGACCTCTGGGTTATGAGCCGAGCGTTGCCGACCGGAAATACCCCTCACTGCTGCGCGGATCGGCTAACCGCGGATAAGTGCCTTCTTCTTACGTTTTGCCGTCTCGTTGATCCGGATGGACACCCTCGGGTTGACAACCCTGCGGATGGCTCACGAATGTTGGGCACATGTCGACCCTTTGGGTATGTATGCGAGCTGATAGCAACCGGCCGTTCGTCCGTCGGTTCGGCGGGCAGAAGCGGCATCATCGGTCCCGAGGAAGGACTGGAACTCGGGACAAGTGCGCGCGCGTACGACTCAGCCAAAACTAAAGTGAGACCGATGTGCTGGCGCACGGTGTCAGGGCAGAATCCGCGCTGCCAAGATGATCTTGCGCAGCTCAACAGGGGCGTTCCGGATTCCGTCGACGTGTCCCGTGGTCAATGGCTGGCTGCTCCCAGACCGGAGCTCTAGCTGCCGGCCCTCCGCGAAACGCGGTCCCTGCGGGTTTCGCGAGCAGTCCCAGTCGGAGGTTGACAGCGTGAACAGCTTTCAGCGTGGCCTATGGACACAAGTAATCCGCGGCGGCGCCTGGTCAGACAACAACATTTCATTGGTGTTCACGTTCCAGGACACCGTTGAGCCGGACATGATTCGGCGAGCCTGCGCGCAGCTGTTGCGTTCTAACTGGGAGTTGCGGTCGCGCTTCGTTGGCGCGGCCGGAAGGCAGGAGACTCTTCCGACTGCGGACGCTTTGGACTACCAGCACCTCTACGTGGATCCTGCGACGTTGGAAGCGACAATCGCGATGGAAGAACGACGACCGTTCAAGATGGATGAAGGTCCGTTGTGCCGGTTCCGGTGCTATGAGGCGTCACTAAACCGCCCGGTGCTTCAGGTGACGGTGCATCACCTGGTCCTCGACGGGGAAAGTTGCGGTCTACTGGCGCGTCAGTTGGTCAATGCGCTGGCTGCGCCCCAGGAGGACCAGCCAGAAGCCGCCCCGCCGGCAGGTCATGAGGCCACCTGGACACATCGGCCCGTGGCTTGGACAGCTGAGCAATGGGCGGCAGTCTCGAAATTGCCTTCGTCTCCGCTAGCCCTTACCGGTTCGACAGGCCGAAGCACACGAGCAGGCATCTCGCGCGAGACCGACACGTTCTCGTTGCTCTTGAACCCGGCCGATCTTTTCGCCTCAGAGCAGTTAGCCTCCACACTGAACGTCAGCCCGGCCGTGCCCTGGTTCGCGGCCCTATGCCTATTGCTACGTGAACGTGAACAGTCCATTCCGGTTGTCGCGGTAGCGGCTAGCGCGCGTCGTCCGGAGAATGCCGGTCACGTGGGGAACTTCGTTAACGAGGTACCGGTTGCTTCTACGTGCGACGACGCCGTTCCTGTAGCAGACGTCGTCCGGAGGATGGCCGCTGACGTCCGTGAGGCTCTCGCGTTGCGCCATGTTCCTCTGAGCGACATTAACCGTGTCGTCAAACCATGGCGCGCGCGCGGCGTGGACAGCCTTGCGCAGGTGATTTTCACGTTTCTCAACGTTCCGGCGAAACTGTCGTCGGCTGACGGATCGGTTCGCTGTCAGATGCATTTGGTGCCAAGACGAGGTGCTTCTGTCCCACTCGGGATTGGCGTTTACGTGCGGTCGCCGTCCAACGCAGAGTTGTTCGTTGAATACTCATGCGATCTGTTCGATGCCTCCGGCATACGGGAGTTCACCGAAAGCTACGTACAACTCCTCCGCAGAGTCGCCGGGTCATTGCGGTCGCCACTCCGTGAGGTGCAGGGTCGCGTGGTGTCAATCCCTCCTTCACTATCAGTCGCTCGGGGACCGACGGTTGAAATCAACCCGAAGTGCGTGCATGACCTTATCGCCGAAGTGGCGTCCCAAGAACCCAACGCAACCGCGATCATCGAGGGCAACACCGCAGTGACCTACCAGGAGCTAAACGCAGACGCGATAAGGCTGGCCAACCATCTGACGCGACTTGGTGTTGAGCCTGAGGACTGTGTCGCCGTCTGCCTTCCGAGATCAGCGAATTACGTAAAAGCTGCTCTGTCCGTGCTGAAAGCGAGCGGGGCGTACGTACCCGTCGACCCAGAGTATCCGCCCAGCCGCATTGAACACATCATCAATGACAGTCGTGCGCGCGTCGCGCTCGTTGTGTCGTCGACTGCTCATCGAATCCCGGCGACGGTGCAGATCATCGATGTCGAGACTGCCCTTTCTACATGGACAGCAAGTTCCGAGCGGCGGGAGCATGCCTGTACGCCGGACTCGCTCGCGTACGTCATCTACACGTCGGGGTCAACCGGAATGCCCAAGGGGGTCATGGTCGAGCACCGCGCTCTGAACAACCTCGTGGCGTGGCACAACAGGACTTAACAGCAGTTCGCCTGGGCGCTCTACCGAGTGGCGACGACACCAGCCGCCGGCAAGGAGCTGCGCGTTTTCGACCTTGGGGACTTCTTGCTTGCGCGCCATGCCGCAGCTGAGGAGCGCGTCGCGCGAGCGATCGAACAGGCCAATTGGCGCGCCACAGCCGTACGCACGCTCAGTTGGCTGTGCTTCGCGGGCGGTTACGTCGCGGCGGTGCTTGTCGTCACGCAGCGCGCATCCCAGGGTAAAGCGACTCCCGGCGACGTCATCCTCGCTATTACACTGGCATTGCCGCTCGTCCTGCTCGCGGCTAACGCCGGGCCCTACGTTTCAGTACTCAGCCAGCTGAGCGCAGCCGCGGGCCGGCTCATGTGGGTGGCAGACGCAGCAAGCAGCGCCACGAGTACTGGCGGTTCGCGACAAATGCCGGAAAGGTGGAACGAGGGCATTCGTCTCAGCAACGTTGGCTTCAGGTATCCCGGCGGCTCAGAGCAGGTCTTAGCAGACGTCACCCTTCATCTGCCTCCAGGAACGGTCCTTGCGGTAGTTGGCGAGAACGGCGCCGGTAAGTCGACGCTTATCAAACTGCTGTGTGGCCTTTATCGTCCGACAGAGGGCGCGATCACGTTTGACGGAGTTGACTCGGCGGAGTACCAAGGCGGTGAGCAATGGCGGTCGCGGATCTGCGTAGGGTTCCAGGATTTCGTCAACTTCGAGTTCCTTGCCAGTGAGTCGGTCGGCGTCGGGGACCTTGCGCGCAGGTTTGAGCAGTTGGCTGTCGGCGCCGCGGCGGCCCGTGGCGGCGCCGACGGTGTGATCACGACACTTCCCGCCGGTTTCAGCACGCAGCTTGGGCGGTCTTGGACGGACGGGGTAGAGCTGTCGGCTGGTCACTGGCAGAAGGTCGCACTGAGCCGGGGCTTGATGCGCGAGGAGCCCCTATTGGTCGTTCTGGACGAGCCGACTGCGGCACTCGACCCCACCGCCGAGCACCGACTCTTCCAGCGGGTCGCCGAAACCGCATACGCGGCGCGCACAACAGGCACCGTCACCGTACTTGTGTCGCATCGGTTCTCAACGGTGCAATTCGCTGACCAGATCGTGCTGTTCGACGCCGGCCGGGTCAGCGAGGTTGGGACGCACCAGACCTTGATGGCTAGGCGCGGTGTTTACGCCGAGCTCTACGAGATTCAGAGCAGACACTATCGATAGCCTTTGGGATTCTAGGAGAGTCCCACTCGGACAATGTAAGACACCGGCCCACGCTCGCACCCTCGCTGGGGCATTGACGCTCGCAGCAGGCTTAGAGCATGTCCTTCTCGATGCCGCCGGGAAGTATTCGCGTGTTCGACGACGTGTACCTCGCCGCGGCCGAGCGTGGTCACCTCGTCAACGTCACCGCGCAACAACTGCGGGCGGAACTGCGTCGGCAGCAGGGGTTCGCTCCTCGCGAACCATAAATGGGCGGTACAGCCCACTGTCGCGAGCTCTTAGACCCTGCTCCAGGTGGGCGGCGGCGACCTCTGCCGTGAACTTCCGGCGTGATGTAGGCGACGAGCCCATCCCAGCCGTGTTCGGCGCGTCTCCACTTGAGGAGGACACCCGGCCGGCGGCCTGGGTGGCGCCGTTTTCGGCTGGGTGGCCGGGGGCATTTCGGCCCCCGGCTGCCACGGATCCGCACGTGAGTCTCTCGATTCAGGCGGGCTCTTGTTGTCGTGGTCCCGGCAGCTAAAGCGCCCTGAACGATTCTGGCACGCGTGGCTCCAAGGGGGTGCCGGCATGTACTCGTCAGCAGCGGGAAGCAGAGCAGCTTCCGACAGGGTCAACGCAGTCGTGAGTTACTGCTCTCGATCATCCGTGTTGGACCCCGGTGACCGACGCGTAAGCGGGGTCGAACCACAGGTGTCCAGCGCCAGTCCGGAAGTCCGCTGCCGTTCGTATCACGGGTCGGCCAGCCGCGGTATCGAGTTCGACGTAGTAGCCCTCATACTTGACGGGGTCGCCAAGTAGCGACTGGACGATACCTCCTGCCGTCTCGCCCTGTGGCATTCCCTTGGCGGGCAGTTGAGCCACCACGTATATCGCAGCGCCCAATGGGTGAAGAACCTGAAGGGCCGAAACCGTTAATCCGCTGCCAGTGATTACGTTCCGAACGTCGGCTTCGATCGCCGCGTCGCTCGCGTCATCGTCCGCGAACTGCTGGCTTGCCGAAACGTTTCCTTGGTCACCACCCTCGCTGACCTGCGACGAGTCCGGCAGGCTCGCCGTAATACTGGATCCAACCAGCACATTCGCTAGATTGTCGGCGCTCGACCAGTTCATGCGTTCGGCTGTCGCGCCTTGGATCAAGTCGGCTTCCCAGATCGCGTGCACACATTGCCCGTCGGAATTTGAAGGGCACGACACCGTCGCGTAGAACCACGGGCCTGATCGACCGTTGGCGGGGCCAGAGCCGACTTGAGTGGATACAACGTCGGATAGTCCGAGCCTGTCACGCACGTCGGTGACGATCTGCTGCGCCGCCGTGGCCGCGTCTGCTGGCTTCGGGCCGGGACTGACCGCCGAATGATTCGGCACATAGCTGATCGGAGGCTGTGTGATCGGCGCGACTGTCGGCAGCGCCGTGTTCTGCGAGGAAGCGCTAGGCGCCGTCGTCGTCGGCGCCGAGGCGGGTCGCAGCGTGCTTTCCGCGTTTCCGCAAGCGGTTAGACACGCGGCAGTGGCGGTCAGACCCAGGATGAGCCGAACACTATGTTTCTTGAACATCAAATCCCCTCGTCGAGGCTAAGGTCGCCACGTATCTCAGTTAAGGCTGGCGCTGAAGCTCTGATTCGCGTACGAAGTGACAGAAATGCATCCATTGTAGTTCTGTCTCGTGACGCTATTAACCGGCTGGAATACCCCCGTGGAGTACTGCCAGCGAGCGATCCGCGTGAAACTCGCTGCTAAGTGATTCGACGAGCTGCAGCTGTTCGCGCTGCTGAATTCCGCCCACGCCATGCCCACCCACGCCGTGGTTGAACAAAAATTGGGATCAACATTGTAGGCGTTATATTGCGTCCCATTGATGGAGGCATTGAAATTTGCGTAGCAATTGCCGCCAGGGTCAACGCCGTTACCGGTTTCAGTCACTTGGATGGTGTTGATCTCGTTGAGCAGTGTGTCGCCCTTGGGATAACAGCTATAGGTCCCGGAGTTGGACCACTCGATAAAGAACGTCAGATCGTTGCTCGTGGAACAAGTACCATCGATCGATGTACCGCTGGCACACTTGGCTTCGCCTGACTCGAGCTGATAGGTGGGGCTGATATTGTCCGCGGCTAATACGGCCGTGATGAGACAACCCCCACTGGCCGGCGTCATGGTCGACGGAGATATGTCCGCTCGCCAGCCGTCCATTTCAGCACCGCTGCAACAGCTGCCGTTTATTTGGTAATAGCCCTGCTGGGCGACGCTCGCAAAGGCGAACGGAACGTCGAGCGCAATGGTTACTACGGCCACAGACACAATGACCATTGCACGTCGCGCAAGGCCTTGCCGCGGTGAAGGTTTTCTGAGGAGCATTCGGCGCACCGTTCCCCGATCGCAGACGTGAGTTTGTGTGGCGGCCAGACTTGGCCTGTCGCGTGAGGACGATGCCGTTCGGTCCGGTGCTTGGTCAATAGTCCGAATTGATGGTCTGTGCGACGCCCGACGGACTAATCCGGCTCATACGAAACCGACATCTGTAGTCGCTGAATCACGATTTTGAAGGATGTGATGAGGAAGACGCCGATCCGTGTCTGCCACGTTCTCGGCTTGCGAGTTGTCAGAACCTGCAGTGCGTCGATTGGCCAGTCAGGCTCAAATTCCGGGGTGTCAGCCGTCGCGCCAAGCCGTCTCAGGGTCCCTGCAAACAGTGGAGAAGCCTCACTTCTCACCTTTGTAGCTGGCGCTATCGAGCATGGCCCGCACCCGGCTTTGCTGCTCGCTCGTGTCCGGCCCAAAACAGAGGATGAGACGCAACACACTCGTAGATGTCGTCACGGCGGTGATCTCCGCCCCGCTAACTGCCGACGAATCGCAACCGGCCGTTGTCTCAATCCGTTGGGCCGACAGCCCGGCCAGCGTGGAGTTGGCGGCGATGTGGTCCGGTATGTCTGCGTTGCCGCCTTCTGATTGCACCGCGATTTGAAGGTCCCCCGAGCCGAGTCGCGTAACTGGGCCGTGGCAGCCCGTCCCCTCCGATTGGTCGCCTGTGCATTGCGGGCCAGGTTCGACGTTGGTTATCCAGCCCAGCGGGACCATAAGCCCGGTGGTGTTGAAGCTTGGTCGCACGGCGTGCCAACTCGCAGGGAACCGAAGCGTCAGACCGCCCAAAGTCGTTTCCTGACGTGCCTCATCGCTACCAGGCTGAAGGCTGCCTGCCCCCCGGTTAGCTCCGAGGGTCACGGCGACAGCCGCGACGAAGGCCAGCACCACAGCCGTGGCCAGGGTCGGAGCGACGCCTATACGCGTACGTCGATGGATCGCCGCAGCACGAGACGCCGCGGCGATTCGAGATTCGTAATCAACGTCGCGCACTTGCTCGGCTAACGCATCCAATGCCCTGCCCACCGTCGTCTTAGGCATTCGCGGTCGTCTCCTCCACAGGGTCGGCCAGTTCGGAGGCGGCGCTGCGCAAGGCCGCCAGCGCCCGGTGCGTTTGGCTTTTCACCGTGCCAATCGAACACCCCAAGGCTGAGGCAGTGTCCGCCTCCGAAAGGTCGTGGTAGAAGCGCAGCACGACGACTGCGCGTTGCCGCGGGCTCAGTTTCGCCAGCAGACCCGCCAAGGCTGCGCGGGTCACGACCACGTCGCTCGGATCCGAGATTGCACGTGACGGGGGGTCCGCCTGCAAGATCTCACCAAGACGACGGCGCCGCCATCCACGAGCCGCCTGGCGCGACAGGACCTTTCGCGCGTACGCATCGGGACTGTCCCTGATGCCCTCCCAGGATGCTGCGACCCGCTCGAGGCACTCCTGGAGCAGGTCCTCTGCCCGCTGCTGATCCCCGGAGATGAGAAACGCGGTACGCAGCAGCGATCCCGACCGCTGCCTAGCCCACAGCTCAAATTCGCCGAACATCAGACTCCCGTCACCGCTACATATTGATAGAGGCCCGGTTGCGTCTCGCAGGTTGTCATCGTCGGCCTACAAATTTTGAGATGGGTCACATCGCAGTTTGCAAAGTCGCCATCCCCAATCCGCTGCGCAGAAGCGCGTAGCCGGGACCGTCCGGCCCGCGTGAGACTTCTACCCAGACTTCTACCGTACTGGTAGACGCGCCGCTCCAGGAATCCCTCGTCAACTAGCTGATCCAGTAGCCTCGCCACTGCCTCCGGTGTCATCTTCACCTGGTAGCCGACAAAGTCGGCGCTGCTCCAGTCATCGTGACAAGCGCGAGCCGGATTCCGGGCCAGCTGAGGTTCCACTTCTGCGACCCGCGTCCCTCGCTGCAACTGCACCACACAAGTCTCCCTCGCCGACCGCACCCCCGGGAACTTTCGCGACGGGGTTGGCCGCCGCCTTACTCGCCGTACGTATCTGACCTGCGGTTTTGACCCGCGGTTCGCTAGTAGCGGGGGCAGGATTGAACCTGCGACCTCGGGGTTATGAGCCGAGCGGTCTGGCGGCCGCGCAGGCGCGCGAACCCGTCGCGATCCGGTGTTGCCGCCATCTGGAGCTTTCTTTCGCTTCGTCTCGTTCGGGAGCGTCGAGTCCGCCGCACGCCTCATTGTGCGTCGACTAGCTCCGAGGCGCCCTTGACTTCGGCTGAGTTCCAGTCGATCGGGTTCTCGTCGTCTGTCATCGGCAGTGCATGCACCTCGCGCTCGGTGTCGATGAACACGAGGCCACCGTCCTGGGCGGCTGGGACGCCTTCGACGGCGTGGATGACGCGAGCCGACTCGATGATTCCGAATAGACCTAGTGCGACGGCGGCGGCGTTCACGCCGAGTTTTGCGTGTCCTGCCGTGGACAGCATGCAAAAGCCGACGACGGCGAGGTAACGGACGTAGCGTTCCAGAGGGGATCGCCAGAACCGGTACGCCGCCTGTAGCGCGGAGGTGCGCACGAGCGACCCGAACAGCGTGATCACGACAGCTGCGAGTAGCCAGCCGCCGTAGCCGGTGCGCGTCGGACCAAACTCGGCTCCGTAGGCGATGCCGCCGACCAGTAACACATCGCCGGCGTGGCTGGCGATGCAGGACAGCCAACGAAGATGGGCATCGCGCATGTGGACGACGCGAGCGAAAGCGCCGTCGGTGATGTCGAAAGTTGCCGCGGCTGCGACAGCAGCGAGCGCGGGCAGCGGATGGCAGGTCGCCAGCAAGCAGGCGGCAATGACGGCGCAGAGGAACGCGCCGAAGATCGCTGCTCGTCGAATGCGACGCTGCAACATGGGTTGCCGCCACCAGGGTTCCGCCGCGTCTGCGTCCACGTGACGGGTGAGCAGTCGTTCCAGGAGTCGGTCGGTCCACAGACGTTGTTCGCCTGATCGCCAGGCCCGTTCGGACTGGTCACCCGTGTAGGCGCGGTAGACGACGCGGCGAATGCCGTCCCGGGCGGTGTCACGCACGACGTACTCTTCGTCGACGAGGAACTGTTGCAGGGCCACCACCGAGTCATACGCGCGTTCGGCTCGTGCTCGAACGCGATGCAGCCGCTGATCGGACGACAGTGCGGTGCCGGGCGGGACCGGGACAGCGAACCCGTGCTCGACGGCACTCACCCACCCGAGCCGGTCGTAAGCCTCGTCGAACTCGTCGTTCGTGGACTCTGTCGTCAAGACTTCTCCTTCGGGTCGGACGAGGTACGTCGTTTGCTGCTCGGCTGCGGCGGAGCTTCGAATACCTGCTCAGCGAGTCGACGCAGCGGCGAGTCCCACTTCGCCCGTTGTTTCGAGATCTTCTCGGAGATGCGCTGCTTCTCTACCGGCGTGAACACGAGCATGTTGCACGCCTCTGCCACCGTCAGCCCGAATCGATACTGCGCGATCACGACTTGCGCGACTTTCACGTCGTACGCAGAGCCGTTGCTCTCCGCATCGGTGAGGAAGTCGTCGAGAAGTGCCCGAACGTGAACGTCGTCGATCTGCGCGTGCGCCACGTGGTCAACCACCTCGTACTCGTCCGCAAGCGGTGTCTCGCGAACTCGCCATCGCCTGTGGGATCGGTAGATCGACGTCGCCTCGTTCCGCATGACCGTGATGACGAAGGCCAATGTCACGTCGCGGCGGCGGTGCAGGCCCTCGCGCAGCGTCACCCAGACTTTCGCCTGAACGAGCCCAATCGCGGATTCGCGTTCGGTGGCGTCCTCGATCCGGCCCAGCATCGACTTCGCGAACGGTTTCAAAATCGCGAGAATCTCGGCGGTCGCGTCGCTGTCCCCGTCGTACACGCTGCGGTCGACCAATAGGTCGAGCCGCGCGCTCAGCGTCCGGAACTCAGCCACTGACAGGCGCGCCGACGCCACGCCGGACTGCTTCTCCGACGCATCGTCCGTTCCAGGGGGAGCGGTTCCGCCATCCGTGACCTCCCAGCTGACGGACCTCATCCTCTATAGACGTGCCAGAACCGCAGTTCTTGTCAACGGCACTCAAGATCTTTTCGAGCGCTCGACGGCCGCCAGCACCCAATGCCGTAGGCCAGCCACCCCGACTACGAGGACGGCGCACAGTGCTGCACACCTGCGACAAGACCGGGGTCACCGCCTGCGTCTGTATCAGGTGACCCCAGGAGGACGCCATGAGCGGATCCGCTCGCCGCCAGCGGCAGCTGACGCTGCCCCCCAACCTCACCATCTTGACTCCTGACTACCGCGACCAGCTCAGCGTTGGGCAGCTGCGCTTCATCGTCGACGCCCTTCTCGACGGGGCCGTCGTGTTCTTCAAGTCCGACTGCGCGTGGGCCGCTGGCGCCGACCCTCGCCACACCGGCGGCGTGTTCCTACTCGATCGCCTACTCGACCACTCCTGCCACCCGATCCCGGTAACGGTGGCAGATGAGGCACTCAGCGCCACGCTAATCAGGTTCGACCCGACGGTACGACTCCTCACCGCGAAGTTCTGGCCGGGTGGTCTCGGCATCAAGACCAAGCCCATCAGCCGGCTCGCGCGTCGCATCAGTCGACGATTGCACTGCGGCGACTCCGGCCTCGTCGTCCGCATGAGCCGATCGGCGATGGAACGGCAGATCAGCGCGACAGCGCGGCTGCCGATTACGTCCGCTGCGCTGCGAGACGGCGGTCTGCTCGTCGTCGACGCTGACCAAGCCCTCGACCTGGTCATTCGGCTCGTCGAACAGCGGGCGCCGCTCGCGCGCGTCATCTTCGTCGCTGACCGACGCCGCGGAGTCCCGCTCAACGGGCACTCCACGATGGTCGCCGTCGACGGTCAGGTCCGTGCGCTACGACACGGGTCGGTCGAAGTCAGCGACGTGCAACGCGCGGTGTTGTCCAACGACGGTGTCGACTGGAGCGACGCGACATGACATCACCCCGCCGACGCCCCGCCGACGCCCCCGGGCTACTCGCCTGCGGGATCGGCGGGCGTCGGCGGCTGCTGGTGCGGCGCGTACGGTCAGCCATGCGCCGAGCCGCCGTCAGCCGCTACACGATCGGATTGATCACCGCGGTGGGCAGCAAGGTGGCAGCCGGGTTGTTGACCGGTCACGGTCACTGATCGCGACCTCTGGGATATCAGCCGCGCTGTCAGGCGAACTCTAAGTAGTAGAGAAACAATTTGGTCCGTATTGACGGACCAGCGGCTGTGAGTGAGTTGGCCCCGTTCCAGATGGGCGACATCGGCCCACCGCGCGAGGAGGCGAACACACCCCCCGGCGGCGTCGCTTATGAACCATTCGCACTCGGTGCGCATCCGCCTACGGCGGCACGGGTGGCACGTCGGTGGGCCCTACAGTCCATCACCCAGACTTGGCGCACACCAAGTTGTTGACGTCCGGGACCACCTTGAGGTGCGACTGCGCAGGCGATGTCTTGACCGTCGCGTCTGGTCGAGCCCCACGCCATTGACAGGCGCGCGCTCCCCAACGCTGCGCGGCGGATAAGGCCAACGCAAGTGCCTCTGTCCTGACTAGTGCCTGACGCACACTCGTCCCGAAGTCGCGCCGAAGGACATCGACTAGACCAGCGGTTGTCCAGTCGCCTGCACCCGCGGAATCAACTACGTTCGCAACTGGCACTACTGGAACATGGTGCCACCGCGTCCCCCTCATCACACGGAACTCGAGTCCATCAGGTCCAAGAGTGCGGACCAAGGCACCGGGTGCGCCCCTCGCCGCATCTTCGACGGACGTCGCGCGCTGCGCGCTGTACTTCACGATGTCAGCCGCTGACACGGCCCGCTCAAACAGGAGGGGCCTTCCAAGTGACGCAGGCTCAAATACCACCAGAGAACCGGCGGCTCGCCACGCCACTGCCAACTTCAGCGTGAAGAGACTTGCACGATCGAAGAAGAAGACGTCGGGCGGCGCCACAGAGTCGATGATCGCCGCGGCGACCTCGGGACGGCTTGGCCGATGCTTCGCAAAGCGAGTACCGCATTGCGGGCAGATAAAGCGCCAGGCGTGGTCGCCGCCCCTACTTTCCTGCAGGACAACGGGCGTGTTCCACGACTCGTCAAGTTGCAGTTTTGACGTGTCCAGGCCAGCAGCTACCAAGTCCTGACAGATGAACCTACCGGCTGGATCGTCGCCGAGCGTCCCGACGATAGATGCGTCCCAACCGAAAGAGCGCAATGCAACAGCGACGTTGGCGGCCGTGCCGCCAGCAGCAGCTCGCGACGCCGTATCAAGTACGACGTCTAACGCGACAAACCCACTGGTTATGACCCGCGCCGGTCGAGTTGTCGCCAAACGTGTGCACCGCCCTCGCCCACAATCGCCGCACCGGCGGCGACACCATCCGCCGGACTTGAGTTTATCCCGTCGTCAGAGCCTGTCGCGGGATTTGCAGCCGATGCCCCGTTCGCGACTTCTTCAACCAGGACAACTGCTGCAACAGCGCGAACGGGCCTGAGAGTCCGGGCCGGGCCAAGTTCCAGCAACGTGAAGGATCGGGAGAGCAGCGGTCGACCGAGATCGACCATGGCGTGGCCGCCAGCAGTGCGAAGTCATTTCCGCCAACCTGGCCTTGGTCGCCTACTGCCAGAACTCCCCCTGAAGAGGCGTACCGCGAGACCAGCCTTTCCTTGCCACCCCGACTGTCGAACACGTCAACGCTATGTCCGCTCGAAGCAACAGTCAGGTCGAGACGGGGGAACGTCGCAACGAGAGCCTGGACCAGATTCGTCAATGAGTGGATCGATATCGATGCATCGCCGGTCAGCACGGATACCTGCGTCTGCGAGCTGCGCACAGTTATCAGCCCAGCGTCCATCACAGGCTGCAGTCTCGTCAGCACCTCAGCCAGTGCCCCCGCACCGTGCGCACCTGGTTCTTCGTCTGCCGAGTCAGCCAGCGACAGTTGCCACGCCGCATTGTGGAGACCCAGGAAGACTTGGTCCCAATATTGCGGCGGTACCCACGACCGTAAGTCGCGATGAAGGCTGTCGCCGCGACCCGAAGCGAAGGCCAGTGCCATTCCCTCTGCAAGCAGCCGCTCTAGAAGGTCAGACACTTCGCGCACTGGCAATTGGAACCGGTCGCGTGTCTCTACGATTGTGCCGTCGTAATCGACAACAAGTGTGTCGAACCGCTGCTCACCAATGCTCGCGCACCACTCATGCAGTCGCTCCTCGTACCAGCTCCCTGCCGAGTGTCGTTCGCCCAGCGCCACCGCCTGAAGTTTGCGATCGACGGCTCCGTGAAACCGCGTCTCCAATGTCCTCCCGACGTTGAGGTGGTAAAGTCGACGGCCGTACGCTGGCACTCTTGGCCTCTCGATAGACCATGTGCGCGACGTCTGAGCCAGTGTCGGCAACCACATGCAATGCACCATCAGATCGATCGCCCCCGCCGCCCCGCTGAGCGGCGTGTGCAGCCGCAGCAGATTCGGTCCCTCTGGTAGAAGGCGAGTCGTCCGGTCGCGGAGCTTGACGCTGGAGGGGCTACTCAAGGCCACGATGGTGGTCGTGTCGCGATGACGATCAAGCCCTACGTGACGGCCGTGCGCAAACGACCGGTAGTCGGCGACTTGTACCGCGGCGAGGCCAGTTTCGGCGAAACGGGCCTCGAGGTCATCCGCCGCCGGACGCTCATCGGGACCAAAGAGAACAAGCAGGCGACTCCTGATCTCGCCCTCGGGGGCCTGCGTTTGGAACGCCGGAAGCAGGCGCGGCAGGTTGCTGTCCCCGAGGTACAGCCTCGCGATGACGACGGCCATGGCCATCAGACTCTGGGTGGCGAGGAACCCGTCCTTTCCGAAGGGTTGCGGCACGGTGACCACCGTCACCCTCTCCGAAGCGAGAGCCCCAGCTAGTTCGTCGCGGTTGCGCTGCGTCAACAGGACGACTGACTGTTCACGCTCGAGTGCGACAGCGCACGCGAGATTAGTGTCCGGGTGCCGGGCGCGAGCCGAGAGCAGAAGCGTTGCAGTCGGCAAGGCCGCGCGACGCGATCCAACAAACATCAGAGGGCTGACTGCGGTCGCAGGACCGCCCAGCGTCTCCGTATGAAGATCTGCGGCGAGCCGGGCTGCGGCTACCGCGCCGCCGCTGGCGACCACGTTGCAGGACCGTCCCGCGAGATTCCGCAGAGCAGGCGCCAATTCAGTCGCCCCCGGTGCCTCCCGGGCGGCCTCGTACACAGCCGCAAGTTGCGAGAGCTCGACCACGTAACGACTCACGCCACTCCCCACAACGCAAACGACCAGTCTTCCGTGTTGCAACTATGTGCTAGCGCGCCGACAAGACTCGGCTGGTGATCATTGTTCATAGGGCAGACCAGTCAGCCACGTCGTGAAAAGTTGCGGGTCGCCCTTTGCGTCACCATCCGGCTCAGACGCCGGGCCTTCGACGAGTTCGTAGCCAGTCGGTCGCACATGCGCGACCGCCAACTCAAATTCGTGGGCGGCAAGCAACACGCCCAGCGAAAGCAGCTTGCTGGCGTGCTGGCTGACGACGATGGCAGCTCCGCCCAACGGCTCGAGCGCCCTGCGATAACGGTGCGCGAGCTGGCCCAGCTGTCGATACAGATCGAACGGGTTGCTCTCGGCAGCGTGCAACACATTCCCCGGCTCAAAGGAAACCTCGTCAAACAGCAATGCACGATGCTCGAGTAAGAGATTGTCGGCACGTCTCGGATCCTGCGCGGGAAACGGCAGCACCGGACACACCTCGTTGGGTTGGAGGAATTCCCGGATCGCCCTAAGCGGTTCGCTGCGCCCTTCACCGAGGACAGGAACCCAGATTCGCGTCTGGTTGTCATCTGGCAGCCGGGAGAAACCTGCGAGTGTGTCGGGCTCGTCGAGCCCCGTTGGCACAATCCGTGCATCGGTTCGGGGATTCTCGGAAACGACCACCTGCAATTGCCCCTCGAACGAGGGCGTTACTCCTTCTCTCGCCTGGGCGAGGAGCATGTGCACTAGAGGGAAGGACAGGGCCGAGGGCAGAGCACTCAGATCAATGAGAACGTGCCCTGCCGCAAGCAGGTTGTGGTCACGTACGAGTTGCCGCGTGAGGACGACGCCCGCAGCGCTCCGGTCCTCCACTTGTACTGGTGGAATCACGTGCAGCGATTCGCCGAACAACTCCTCCAGGCGTTCATGGTTACCCGCCGCGAGTGCCGAGATTGCTGATGTCTCACCGCTGCCGGGGAGGCCAAGCGCTAAGACTTCAACCTTCTCGAGATGTCGCGAGACAAGCTCTGCCGTATGCATTGTGCGTGGGTCGAATCCGATACCGCAGACAAGAACGGTGCCACCACCGACTTCGTTGGCCGCCTGCCAGAGCTCGATGCTGTTCGCAGTCGTCGGCGAGAGCACGTAATCGCTCCACCGTCTCTGCCAACCTGCCCCCGCGTTTACAACAGCGCTTGGATCACTCAAGACGCCACCCTCTCGACACCCGGAAGCGGCGACTGCGGATCGGGCAGACTTCGGCCTCGGTCGGCCTCAGCAGCGCGGAGGAGCCATTCACCTAGCCGAGGGAGTGTCTGCTCGCGGAAGCCGCCCCGCTGTAACGGCAGATCGAAGTAGGGGCACAAGAGCCGGTTGAGATATAGAACCGTCCAAGTACCATTCTTAGTCTTGTTCGGCTGATGCACCTCAAGCAGATTGTTAGCGATCGCGCTTGTCACGGCCTGGGCAAGACGTGTCAATTGCGCATCAGCGTTTGTGGTCAAGGCCGTCGCGAGTCGCTCTCGTTGGAAGTACGGGAATGCTGTGCCCGTTACCCCTGGCGCGTAGGGCGCGTTTGGTCGGTACGTTTCACTTCGAGCATTGGCTGCGACTGCGTGCAACAGCGCCATCACATCGGCGCCATGAGAGACGCGGTTTGGGATTGCCTCCCAAAGCCGCCGACTGGCGAGGCGGACTTGACGGTCCTGTTCCTCGGGAGCTAGAGCGGGGGGCCGGTCCAGCACAATCGCTGCAGACATCAGATCGAACAGGTCGCCCGCGATCCCCAGGTACTGCTCCACATTGCGCGAGGCCAACTCTGAGATGACGCTGGCTCCGGCGTAGTACGGGAGCCTCGCCTCACGCGCCAAGAACAAACGCGCAGCGGCCCGGGTATCGCTACCCGTGAGGTCATTGTAATCCCGCTCCGGGGCATCACTCTCGAACAGCGTTGGGGCCGGCTTCTGTGCGTCGCGCTCGATTAGCACCTGCACTTCGCGAGCTCGCACGAGCGAACGCATTGCTCCTTCGGAGAGGCCTTCTTGCATAGCGCGCTCAACCCAGATGCGATAGCCCGGGTGCCTCGCAAGAAGTTGTTCAAGGTTTGCAAGCACGAGTTGATGCGCCGGTGCCGTCATAGCAGGGTCGAGGTCGTCAGGTGCTCGTAGCAGCGAGGTGAACTGGTCTGTCGTGATTCCTGCGACGGACAGAGGACCACGTGCGCGACTGTTGGCAATGTCGTTGAAGACACGATCAAGGCTTCTGGTGCGACCGCCGCGGCCGCTGGTTGAGATCGCCTCTTCGACCCGGATGATGCGCACGTCCCGACCGTCCGGACTGCTGTCTGTCAACAATTCATCGTCCTCGAGAGCCGTATACCGCTCCGCGATCCATCGGCCGATATTGAGCGTCCGATTCATGAGTTCTGCATACAACGACCGTCGTTGCTCGCTAGCGAGGTCGTGGACGTCATCGAACAACAACGCGGTACGTCGCGCTATGGGGTTGCCGTCGACGACGACGGTTGACCCCGAGAGAAGAGGGAGGGAGTAGAGCCGTGAGTGCCCATGCGCGTCCGACCAGTTCACCGGCAGCAAAGAATCGAGCAGAGCGAGCACGTCAGCTTCGTGACGCCTCGCGACTCGCAGCAGCACATCACCGCTGACGGGCGTAGCGACCGGTTCCACTTCGTGCTGGTCCTCGTGGAATCGGAGGAGTCGCGCCAAGGCACCTGTCGCATCCTCGCCGGATGCGTCGTCGTTGATGGACAGCTGAATTCTTGCCGCGTCCGCCGGGAATCGAAGCCCGGCCGCGACAAGCGAAGCTTCGACGAAACGCACAATGATCCGCGCATCGAGCAGCCGATAAAAGACGATCTCGCCTCCGCGCGACTCAGGCCCGAGATCGAGCAGTGCCTTGTAGTCCTTACCCAGGCCAATCAACACCCCCAGGACAGCTGGGCTTCCATCAGCGAGAGCTCCGCGTGAAACGAGCTTGTCCAGCAAATCGGCATAGTCGTCCGGTGCGGTGGCGACGCCACGAAGGGCTGCAGGGGTAAACATTCGGAGCAGTGATGTCTTGCCCGCGCCTGGGGCACTTTGGAGTACAACAAGCCGATCCCATGCCGAATTCGCGTCGGGCACGAGATCCAGCATTCCAGCGCCAAAAGTGCGCAGGAACTGACCGGTATCGCGCTGCTGCTCTGCTAGCCGTATGCGGAATGGATTCGGGATGTACGTCATGGTCGACCCGGGTGGTGACGCTCGTACCGAGGGAACAAGGCGACCCACTGCTTCGTACCGGCGCTGTTCTCCGGTGTCGGATCGTGCATCTCGTCGCGCCAAATGATTGGCGGCGAGTTGTTCGGCGCGTTGTGGTGCATCACCAATGGAAGTGCGCACCCGCCGTAGCCGAGCGCAAGATCATCACCGCCGACCTTAGTGTGGATCGTGTTCCAACTCTCTCTGAAGTACTTCCGGCATAGAGCGATGAACTCGCCGTCGTCCGGATCGTGGAGCTGGAAGCTCCCGTCGAGCACGTGGACTCCCACAAGCTCAAAACCGCCTGCGGCGAGGCCACTCTGCTCTAGGGCGCTTTGGACATGGCGGGCGGCACGGGTGGTGAGGATATAGATCAAGACAACAATCCTTGCGTCCGCCGATACCCAGCCCTGCTCCTTCAAGTCGGTAATTCTCTTGCGCGCTTTGATCAGCTTGCCAGTCCAGTCGTCGCCCTTTTGCCGCACCATGCTGGTTCCGGTGCCAGCGAAGTCATCGACGAGCAGAACGGTGTTGAACGACGACTCGCCCGGCAAGTTTCGACTCTTGAGTGCTGCGGCCAAATCGGCGGCCATCTCCTCAGCCTTCCCTTGGTCCAGCTGAGGCACGAGGTGAAATTGCTCCGTCGATAGTGGGCTAGACCGCCGGAGCCGATCGAGTCTCGCGCCATCACTGAGGCCCAGGAGCAGCATCCGCCGCTGCCGGGCAAGAAACTCGGGAGATGCGACGACCTTTGCCACGCGCCACGGCTGAACGCCAAGGTCATTTGCCGTCGCACGAATTAGCGACGGGCGAATCACGTCCGGGTACACCGAGGCGACGAGGTGATCGACTTCGGCCGGCGACATGTACACCAGGCGGCCACGTACGAAGGAGAACGCCGCCGAGCGCTCGCCCTCCTCAAATTGATCAAGCCAAACTGCCAGTGACTCAAGAAACTTGACGCCGGGTACGTAGCCCTCGTATGCGTCGTACTTAATCGTGGCCAATGCCTGCAGTTCGGCGGTGACCGTAGCCACCTCGGCAAGGTCTTTGATTCCAGTGACACGCGTCAGCAACGAAAGTGCCAGCGCGTCCTTCACCCGAGTTCGCCAGTCCTTTCCATCCGTCGCGTGCACCCAGTGAGGGCGTGCGGTAGGCACCGTTGCCGCGCGGCCTGGCTGCCTTGCAGCGCGCGTCACCCCGTCGATCAACATTCTCTCGCGACCCGAGCCCTTAAGTGGCAACGACGCCAACATCTTGAGGGACCCACGTCGCCCTACACACCGTCTAGGTGCGTCGCGCCGACCCACCGCTCCACTCGTCGCACTCCGTCGCCGCGCTGCTCCGGGATCACGTTGGCGACGAGTCCGTCCCAGCCGCGATCAGTTCTTCGCCACTCAAGCAGCACACCGGACCACCGTCGGAGGTGTTCGTGCGAATCGACGACCCAGCAATGGCGTCCGGCGCCCCGCTCGGCGGTGCCGCGCGCCACGACTTGTGCGCCACCACGACGGAAGCGGTCCTTGAGAGGAGTCCCGTCGCCTCGACTCATGCCGCCGGCCATCTACTCATTGTGGCACAAGCAATCGAACATTTGTTCGGGAGCCCATCGCCGATCAGTTCAAGCGCCTGCCGCCCAAGCCCCACCGTGATACTTCCAGTGGCGCGCCTTAAAAGGCGCCGCCCACATTCAGCTTGATCGCGGTGAAGGCCCGGCCATGGCTCAGTTTTGCCTCTGCCCTCTGACAGTTCTGGTGGGGGCTTCGCGCAGTAGCGCAGATATGAACTGGCGGGTCGTGGTCGTTCCCTTGTGGAGACCGCAATGGACAGGGCCAGTGGATCCGGCCAACAGTTCGCTGGCCGAGGCACGGCAACGAAGCAGGGCTACCCGCCTTCGACGAGGCGTCAACGCGCCCCTGCACTCCTTCTGCACTCCTAAACGATCTTGAGGGCAAGGATTCGGAGAGAAATCGCAGGTCAGAATAGGTACGACAAGTGGAGCTCCTTAGGGCTTACTTGAACACCCCGCCGGAGCTGGACGAGATTATGAGAAGTCTGTCCGAACTGCCGGCTGACCAAGGAGTCGATGCGGCCGGAAGCGCAACATCGCCTCCGCGCAAGCTGCGGAGTCGTTTACCAAGATCAATTGTCTCAAAGATCGTCGCTGACTACCAGGCGGGCAGTTCGAGTCGGGAGCTGAGCGCCAAGTACGAACTGCCGAAGTCCTCCGTACTTGTCATCTTGAAGAAGGAGGGTGTGACGAGGCCAGAGGTGCGGCTCACAGACAACCAAATCGAAGCCGCTGTCCGGCTGATTCAAGATGGCAAGTCCGTTTCCATCGCTGCCACGGAGCTAGATGTCGCCGTCCGAACTCTGTATCACCAGCTCAAGGTCCGGGGGTTACCGACAAGGGCCGCCCTGCAAGCGAGGGAAACGCCATGATGTCGTACGAAGCCACGATGAAGCTCGGCGAACGTGAGTACCGAGATGTCATATCTGGTTTGGGGCGACTTGGGCTCAACGCCGCGTTCACTCAAACCGGCGGCATGAACGCGGCGCTTGAGATCCACCTCGACGGAGGGGCGCACCTCTTAGTAACGGACGCTGATGACTCATTGCCGTGGTCAGCCGATGACCTGCATAGGATGGGGCGTTGGCCTGTAGGCGGGTCGGCAGCCACTCGCATCGTGCGTTCGCGAGGCTGGCCCCAGTTGGCGAATCTCCCAGGAGCCAACCGAACCCTCTACCCCTGGCGGCTACCTGGCCGGGCTCGAAACTGTCACGCTGAGAGGGCAATCGATCAGCAGCGAACAGCGCCGAACGTGCAACATGCCTTCGTGAAGGAACCGGTTGGGTGCGTCGCGCGCGCGTTGAGCCTTCTACTCGCCTCCGCGCCGAACGTGGTCACGACGGACGTTTTCTTGATCTACGAAAGAGTCGAGGGCGCGCCAACCATCGGTAGATCGCCCGCTCGAAGCGGTTAAAGTCCCCCTCCGCCAGAGGGCCGTCTACCGAGCCTTGGACGTCTTCTGGTGGTGCCGGCCACTGATCGCCCACGGGATAGGCGCCCACTTGGCCGTACTTGCCAAACGGCCTGTACCCCATGCTGGCCTCCTCGACCATGATGTCGTCCCTTGCCGCTCACAGCATGTTGCCGACGTCACACTTGTCTGCTCTAGCTATCAGACCAGCGCCTGGGGGACGTCAACCCGTTCGACCTCCGCGATCGCTTTCGATCGTAAACCCCGTCATGAGCGGCCCAGTTGTCACGATAGCCGCGACAGCACGGGCCGGAGCCGAGGCGGGTGGAATCATGAATTGAAGCATTTGCCTTGGTGGGACCCCCTCAATCGCTGGATGATCGAGGACAACGCCATCAACTACAAGGGCAATCTCGTTGCAGCCGAACGAGGCATCGCAGCGAGGGACTGCTGGCTGCAGCTTCACCCGTGCAACTAGCGCGTCAGCGTGCAGCACGGATCTCCGGGCCACGGTAACGATTACGAATGAACCATCCGCGGTGACTTCGGCTATTGCGGATGCCAAATCGTTGGACGCAAGCCCGGAGTTCGCGAGGATGAATCGCTGGGTGGCCGTCGGATCGCAGGCGATGATGAACTGCCCGTGTGGGACCGGATTATCCGTGCCGGGTGGCGCGGCGGGGCAGTCCGCCTGTGATGACCACGCCTTCAAGGCGGCTGAAGCCGTCGGAAAGGGACGTGCCTGCGGAATATGCCGCGCATCTGGGCTCGTCGAGGTCTCGCCAGAGCGCATGACTTGGCGCACTTGTACGTCGCCTCGCGACGTTATCTGTTCTAGTGTCGCGCGCGAAAACCTATTTGGCGGCAGCGTTAGCGTTAACACATCAGCTTGTACACGTACTTCCGCAGAAATGCCTACCGCGGACAGCCGGTCGCGAATGACCTTGGCAGCGTGTTCTAGTTCGCCATTGCTCAGCGGAACATTGGGTCGCAATGTCCATGCCTGGACTGCGTCGGCAGTACCCGTCGATGTATGTCTACCGAGCGCTCGGGCGCCGACGACGACAGCCCCCACCGCGAGTGCCACTAGGGCCACTGCGGCCATCGCCCGCAACCGATGTGCGGAAGCGACGGAACTCGCCCCGGGATGGCGCATAGACATCGGCGGTTGCACCTGCCACGAGTAGAAGTAGATTCCGGACGGGCATGACTAGTGGAGCTTCGATCAACCAAGTAGCGGCACGAAGGGTGACAACATCGGGTGCCTAATTGCAGTTGCGAATATTTTGGCCGCCCCCCGACTCGCGAGGGACAGGACAAAACTCGACCCAGCCCTGCTACCCGCCACCTCGGTTGTAGATTGAACCATCCCGTCTGCCTCGGCAGCCACAATGGGACAGCCCCTCATCGAGCACTGTCTTCCGTGTAACCCGGCGGCCAGGTACGCCTGCTTCACGAGTTTGCGCCACCCATTCACCCCTGTTCGATCGAGGCGCAGCAACACGTTCCAGTTGTGAAAGTCGTCCTCAAACGCGTCGGCGCCGCGGACCCCGCTGTCATCGACATACGCGCGACTAAGCACGTATTTCTCAGAACGCGTGGCATCGCACGCGATCAGGTAGCGCAGAGCAGTACGCGGTGCTTCTGCTCGGGGGCAGCTCGCGCTGTTCGTAAGTATGCTTACCGCCGCGCGAACGCTATCTGCCGTTGCCTGCGAACTCGGATGACGGTCCCGGATCCCGGCGCGTGGAACGTATGCAACCACCTGCCTCAGGAAGACGCGACCGCTCAAGCTGGCGGCGGGTAAGACGACGGCCAACGCCGAATCTATTGTCGATACGTCAATGCTGCCTGGTAGCACTCGCACCGTTGCAGTCACCCCGAGATCGTCCAACCGACGCCGAAGCGCATGAGCCGACAGCTCAATTTGCTGTTGCGTCAGCGCATACAACGGTTTCAGCTGGACGTGACGCGTTGGGGGGACGCCAGCATCGGTCGCGGGGCCTCCCCCAAGGCCGGCTGAGACCGTCCTGCCCAGCGGGACAGGGCCCGGAGACCCTGCCCCGCTGCGGGCGCTGGCGTTGCAGGCGGCAGTCAATGCGACGACGAGCAGTGCCATGCCTGCAGTGCGCCGCCCGCCAACGATCACTGCCTCGGCCTTCCAATCAGATGCAGAAGTTCTGCGTCTTCGTAAAGTAGCTGTAGTCGGTGTTTTCATACGTAGCGAGGCACTGGTTTACCTGGTACTTCTGCCAATCGGAACTCTGCTCCTTGTTTCCATGCCAGTTCTCGGGATCCCAGGCACACACTGTTCCGTTCGGGTTGCAAGTCCTGTCTCGGACCTGCATAGGCACGTAGTAGTTGCCCAACTGGTAGACGCAATCGCCATCCACCTTGTGAAAGCGAAAGACTTTCTCGCCGCCCAAGATCTTGAAACGGTGAGAGAACTGATTGAGGCTGGTTGACGCATACTCATAGTCGCCCGACACGTAGTACGAGACGAATGTCTGCCGCGCGCCGCTGCCCGTTTCTACTGGGGTCCACGGCGTGTTGCAGTGGTCATACGGCGGGGGCGGGGGACTGATGTTCGGTGACGCCGGCTGAGGCGCCATGTTCTCCGCCGTGGCGACAGCGACAAGCGGCTCATTGTTGACTGCGTCCGTGTAGGGGTCCGTGACGTTATTCGCGGAATTGATTTCGTTGAGCGCCAAACTCTCCGCGGCTATGACCTGCGCCGGAGCCGGAATATGTTGCAGCTCGCCGGTAACGGTTCGACCCACCTGCGCGCAAAGACCGTTCGGGTCGGTCGTGCAGGAGTTGTCGGTTGGGTCGGGCGGGTCACTGGGGTCAAAGTCCCCGTAGTAGAGCCCCATGACGGTGTAATACGCCGGCCCGCACGGGTCCGCGGCGCTCATGCACTCAAGTGCGACTGCGTTCACGCAGTTGTTTCTGTCATTGGTGCAAACGTTCGCTGTATTAAGGGTCCCGAAGTAGAGCCCCATGACGGTGTAATACGCCGGTCCGCACGGGTTCGCGGCGCTCATGCACTCAAGCGCGACTGCGTTCACGCAGTTGTTGGTATCGGTGGTACAAACGTTTGCCGTGTCAAGGGTGCCGTAGTAGAGACCCATGATGGTGTAATACGTCGGTCCGCATGGGTTGTTCGCGACGGCGATGCAATCCAGGACCACTTGGTTCAGGCAGTTGCCCGTGTCGGAGCTGCAGGTCCCGGCAGTGTTCAGGATCATCTGCTCGACATCCTGCGCACATTGTGCGCCAACAGATGTGCAGAAGTCAGCGGGGGCGCTTTTCTTTGGGCTGTGCGCAGCTTGACCTGCCGCCTTCTCTCGGATGTGCGCAGCTTGACTTGCTGGCTCTTCCGGGAGACCAGGCAGGCCGGACGCGGTCTTACACACCTGGACCCCGGTACCATTGAAACCAGCGCAGTTGGCATCGTCCGCGTATGTGCTTGCGGCGGCGACGCTAAGGCCCCCAAACACAAGCCCCGCGATCGCCGTCACAGAAACGATGCGTCTGACAAACCGCGAATGCTGCCGGTTCCCAACTCCTCGGTGTTGGCCCGGTCTCGGTTTGAAGGCATACCGAAATGCCGCTGGGCGCATTGAAGAATCCCCTTCACGACTGTCGAGCTCGGAACATCCGAGCAATCCGCGATCTGGCCCAGACCGTCGCAGGGTGCAACGCTGGGGTCAACGAAGGTTCGCCCGATATAGGTGAATTACCTGATTTGTGGGGATATCACCAGAAAATAGCCTTAGCGCGGCGCGGCATGTAGACGTGACACGAACCGCGGACCTCTCGGTCGCTGGTCCTCGGCGACGTTCACGGCGTACAACGAGGTCGTCACGGCTAACGGCGTCGAGCGGATGCTGCTCGCTGATGCGACGCACTTGTCGACGTGGCTCAACCGTCGCTGAGCCTCACTGACGCAGGTCGAAGTTGGCGCGACAGTGCCGGAGGCATCGGTACTTACCGCCCCGGACGTCGCTGGCATTGGTGAGCAGGTGGAACGCTAGATGTGTCGAATCTAGATGGATGCTCAAGAGAACGAGCATTGCTGCGCTCCTGCTGGCCATGGGTCTAGCTGGGGCGGCGTTGCCTGCTATCGCGGGGCCACCAGTCGCACAGCCGAGCGTCATTCGGGTGCTCGGCGACGAGACGATCGCAATCACGTCTGTGCATGAGGTGGAGCTGGCGCCCTCAGCACTTCAGCCGGCACCTCATCACTTTGCCGCGGTTTACGGCGCGCATCATGGCTGGGCGCGCGTGGCCGACCCCCGACTTGGAAGAACGCCGGTCACCCTCTCGCTGGCGGGGGATGCCACGCAGATCACACTGCACGCCGGCCAGCGCTATACGTTCGCCCTCGCGGTCGATGGGCCAGCCGATCTGACCCTACCTAAGGGCGTGAACGTCGTGGGCCGCGTTCATATCCGCCACAGGGGTCTCCTCCAGGAGCAACAGCTGACGGGCGTGCCCGGCATCGGCGCGGCCGGCAGCTTGAGCAACCTGGTCGGCGCCCGTCATGTGTCCTCCGTCGCGGTGTTGATCCTGTGGGCTACGAGCCCTGACTATGGAACATACGTTGCTGGCGCCTGCTACAGCACGCTTCCCGTCACTACGTGTAAGCCGAATGACTCTGGACAGAACTGGACGGGCGACGAATACATCCCTACCCCCCGCGGCCCGGGGTCGGAACGAATGCTGATCGGTGAGTCCTACGGTGCACCGCACCGAGGAGACACTTACGTTGGCGGAACTGCGATGGCGCCTGCAAGTTCTCGGTTCGTCTCAGTAACCCTGCTCGCGTTCGGGATGAATCCGTAGCAGCCGGGGCCTTCGACACTGCGGCGCCACGACGTCATCGCTTCGAGAGAGGTGTCGGGGCAAGGTCAGTGCGCGTGCTCATCTACTGCGAGTAGACCTCGATGGCGAGCGCGGCTAGACGGTGTCGACCCATGTCGCGACGAGAGTGAAGCCGCCGACCAACAGCCGGTTCGCCGCGGTCGCGGTGAAGTCGCGGCCGATCAGCTCCGCCGGTGTTCGCTCCGCTGGTCACCGATCCAGACTTGGACGCCCTTGCCGGAAATGGTTCCCGCCCAGCCGCCGACTGCTCCGTTCGTACAGCGAGCCACATCATGACCTATGGCTGCGCGCAACCTGAACTCCCTCATACAGTGCGTATTATTCCCCTGCTAGGAGTAGCAGGCATCGCGGGAGGAGTCGGCGACGCGAAGACGTTGGCACGTCGTGGCCTATTGGGTACTGCTAGCTGTCATCCTCGTCGGGGGTTTGGTTGCACTTTACTTCGACCTGGTATTCCCGAGCAGCGGCTAGTTTTACCGCTGCACCGGAACGCGCCGACTGATCCACGGCGCACGGGAGGCGCCGGACATACCGGAGCCACCAGTCGGGCAGTGCGATCAACAGCGCCAGTAAGAGCGCCAGACGCACCTGAACGTCCGCCTCGACCGTGTGTCGAGTGACTTCCTGACCGTCACCTTGCCAGGCCGCGACAACGGACGCTGCGCCGACTACCGCCAACAAGGCAGCGAGTTGCCACTCCCGCCGTCGAGTCACCCCGCCAAGCGAGGCCAACGCCACGGCCAGAGTTGCGATGCCGACGGCGTACCACCAGGGCCCGGCGAAGATTCGGTCGAGCGCCCGCGTGCTTGCTGAATTGCCGGCGTAGTAGCTGAGGTGCCCGCCTGCGTTGTTGAAGGTCTCGGGAGGTTGATGGAACGGCGCCGTGAACAGGTACGTCGGATGCACCGCCAGCCACTCGAGGTACACGTCGGCGCCATCCGCACTACTGATCCATGTGTACAGAGGCGTGAAGACCGGGTCCTGCGGGTCGGGCGCAACGACCGGCATCTGGCCCGGCTCCGGTCGGTTCGCAGCCGCAAGCGCTTTGATCCTTGGCGCCTCAGGCATGCCATGACCAGCGAACCACGCTACCCGGGCCGAGTAGGGAAACACTCTGACGTAATAGTTGTCACGAACATTGACGTCACTCCTGCCCGAGACCGCCAAGAGTGTCAGCGGGAGAGCACCTGCTACAAGCATCGCGCCGCCGAGAGCCAACGCACCGCGGCGCGCACTAGACGGCCAACTGGCCGCGCAGAGGACAGCCACCGCCAAAGCCAGCACGGTCAGAATGCTGGTATCCCGGGTTGCCGCAAACCCAAGAGCCGACAACGCGACGGCGGCGACACGAGGCCAGGTGAACTTCCGCACCACCGAAAGTAGAGTGCCGACGAGAAGGGCCAGAAACGACAAAGCTGTCGTTTCAGAAAGTACGGACCCGTCCCAGAGACGCACCGGCTGGGTCGACGCAAGGGCGAGGACCGAAACGAATACCGCGACCCGCCACCACCCTGGAGACGCTACGCGCGCGGCCGTCAGCGCCAACACGGTCCAGCAAACGAGCGAAATACACGTCTGTGTTAGAACGAACCCAGTGGAGGATCCGGTGAGTTTCCAAAGAAGCGGAATGACGGGTGCTCGCTGACCTGTCCACAAGCCAGGGCTGAACCAGCCAGCGCGCGCGACTGCCTGGTATTGCAAGGTGTCTTGCCAAATGCCCGGCGGGCCTGACACCGCCTGCGAAATCTTCAGAACGGCGAATCCTGCCCAGGCAAGGGTAACGACTGCCCCGGCACTCGGCCGAACGGCTGCTCGGTCGCGGTGCCGCCATCGGATGGCGAACGCTGATCGACGCCTCATGGCGCACGATTTCCCAGCAGATCGCAGGGCTTCGGGGAGGGCACGATGAACGCGAACAAGCCCTCGTTGCTGACCAATGTGCACATGGAGTGCGCGCGCGGACCGCCATGTGGGCGCAGGGTTGCCAAGAATCCGAGTCCAACGCCAACGTCGTCAAGAAGTGTCATGCCCATCTGCGGCCATGGCCTTTCGTGGTGTCTTGGATCCGAGTTCTTTGAGGCCGGGCTTACTCCGCTGGTGGAGCTGAGGGGACTCGAACCCCTGACCCCTTGCATGCCATGTTGGCCCATCGTCAGATGAGGCCGCTCCTGCGCGCACTGAAGTATTACAAGTAGTCGGGATCGAAGCAGATGCATCCGGGGGTTCGGCTCCGGGGCCGATCGATAACTTGCGGCAAACCAGCGAGGAGGTCAAGCCGCCCCTCGACTGCATCGCTTCGCGCAGCACGCAGCTCTGGAACGTGTCCTTCGATCGCCTTGAAGGCCAACATGATGCCGGCAAAGGCGGATTGGTGCGCAGCAGGCACGACGACGTCAGAGGGACGCTCGGCGTTAGGGGCGAAAATCGCACCACCGCAAATGCCTTCGCTGTACAAGTCGCCGATCAACCGGTCGGCCCATCGAACTACCTCTTCAGGTTGAAGGATGCCCGACGCGACGAGATCGCTACTCAATGGCTTGGCCAACCACGAGACAGCTTCATCAGGCGCTGCGATGTCGGCGACCTGCGGCACCTGCTGAAGCGGTCGACCAACTGGACAATTGCCCGCGAGGTATCCAAGAACGCGGAGTCGGTGGATACCGAGTGCACTGGCAATCAGTTCGTCGTCGCTGGCTCGGGGCCGGTTGGGGTAGTACAGACATGCAAGGCACGGCTCGACGCCGAATGCCTCATGCCGCGACCAGCCGATGTCGGAGGGTTGCGTGTATGCGCTATAGACCTTGCCGTGAAGTCCGCCGGCCACTCCTAGCCGGCCGCTCGCAGAGTCCAGTGCCACAAGCACGATTGCTTGACCGGGGCCAGATCGGGGGTCCTCGCCCCACCTAGAGAAAACGGGCTCAGTCCCCCAGTTTGCTTCCTTCATCCGGCCAGCCACAACCTCCACCTTGCGATGGCCGATCGTCGTTGGATCCGACAGCAAGTAGCGCTGAAGGTTAGATAGCTCGATCGTCTCGTGGTCAACCACGGTTAGGTGCCCTACAGCCCCGGAGGCCGCCAACGCCGTCGCACAGGCTTGTCCAATCGCGCCAGCACCGGCCAGATGTAGCGAGGGCAAACTGAATCCGTGTAAGAGATCGGAGGGTACGTCTGCGGATGTTAGGTGGAACTGTCCGGGCTGTTGGCCGTGACGCCCGTTGCTGCCTAGGTGACTCGCAAATACGTGCCTGAATAACTCGCTTGCAGCAAGGCACGCCGCAATTTGAGTAGCAAACGAAGACGCAGGCGCCATTACCTGTTTGCGATCAACCGACGCGGTCCACCCCTTCGCTGTTACGCAGACATCCCCCTTCCCGACGCCGAATCCAATCGAAGGACCCGCCTCGGAAGAACGTCGCGCAATGTCAACCTCGATTTGTGGATTGACGCTCATGGCCGTTTCTGCGACAGCGTCTGTGACGGTGGCGGGACCCACAAAGGCAAGACGAGGATAGAGACGCGCCAGCAGATTCGCGACGAGCAGGCAGCCCTCCATCCATGCGGGGTCGTCAACCGCACGCGACGGCAAGTGAACCGACACGACGGTCCGGCCGACGAGACTTTCTAACTCATCCGCTTGGATGGTCGCCAAGCCTGTTACTGCATCTCGGATCCGCGAGAAGTAGGGCGCAAGAGCCATTAGGCGTCCTCTTCGTACACCACGCGGACCTTGTCATCTCTCGACAACCCGGACCATGCCCCAGTCCCGGTCAGGCGATACCACGCCCAGTTGGATACGGCGTCGTATCCGCCATGCCCAAAATCGGGCACCACGATACTGAGGGCACCGCGGAGCGTCACGAGCGAAAAACAATCGTCCGTGTCTGAGTGATAGGCGACGGTGGGGTGGCTATGAACCTGACCGGCTAAGAGTTCGCCTCGCTTGTACAGCGCTCGATTGACATCGAAGAGGGCCTGCCCGGACACCGTGACAAGCAGTCCTCGTTTGGTTTTGTGAGCCTCCTGTTCGGGCACGATCATGCTCTTGAATTTCACCGTTGTACCGTCGCTCATCGCCCCCCAGACGACGAATGCCTCGTTGCCAGATTCGCCCGCACGAGCCAGGACTTCGAGTGTGGCGTCGATCAGCTCACGTGGTATCTCAAAATTTCGCGCGTTCAGTAGTTCAGCACCCGGTAAGACTCGCTCCGCAGGATTCATGCCTGCTGTACCTGGGCGTTCAGGTCGCCTTGTGCGATCCCGATGTTCAATTGAACGCCCATGCCAGGCACGGAGAGCAGATTCATCTGCACCCCAACGACATTGAGCACCATCCGTCGCCAGATTCGATCACAGATAACGGCGACCCGGCCAGCGCCTTCGGCCCGGTGAAGGAGCCAGTCGTCACCGCTGTGCTGTGGGTGGGAGTGATACTCGCGAAGCCCGGGCAGACACAAGAAGGGTCGACGCGTAACAGGGTGCAGCAGGAGAGCGTTACGTGGTTCTCCGCCGTCGACGCGCTCGATCGCCTGTACCGGAGGCGGCGCCGGATTGCCAGAACGGGGCTCGATGAAGGTGAGGCTTGGGGGCCACAGATCGTAGTTTTCGTACGTGAGCCGGACAGCGGCAGATAGGAACGGGATCTGTTGTTCGCCCAGCGCGACGAGGGAGACAAAACCCACCTCTACCCGTAAGTCATCAAGATTGCCGTCGAGCAGAATCCAGCCCCGTCGCCGGTAGGCCTGGGCGTTGGCGGCCCAGTTGTCGAGTTCCGCCTTCAGCTTTGCCCGGCTGACCCGGAGCGGGACAAGCAGTGGTGTCGGCGCAGGCTCCGCCAATGGCACGGGCACGTTCCCACTTGTCCCGGTAGCCAAAGCGATTGGAGGAGTCGCACCGGTCACAACTAGCCGCCGGCGCCCGCGCGTGGATTCAGGAAGAGCGTCTGACCCTCGCTGATCCCTGCCTCATGAACCGTCAGGTCGAGTGCGAGCAACGCCCCGCCTTCCGTCCGGAGTTCGAACTCGCCAATCTCGCGACCTGAGTCGCCAGACGCGCGCAGAACCTCTTTGACCAGTTTGTGAAGTTTCTCGTTCTCAGTGACGGTCGCAGGGCGCGGAACACCCGACACAACAACCACGACGTCGATGGACTTCATGCCCGCCTCCTAGAGGATGCGCCTGTACAGCGCCTCACCCACTAGTAGGCAGCGAGATGCGAAGGTTCCCGGACCGAACTAAGAATTTCTAGCAGGGCAGCAACGGGGGCGACGTAGTGGCGCTCACACTCGCTACAAGCCCGCGTATCCGCGCAAAGGCAACGGGCAGATCCACTTCGTATGGCTGGGGCGCAACGGGTACCGCGCTCGCGCTCGCAGGCACCGCCCGTGAATAGGCAAGAATGCTCTCGAGGATCTCGCCATCTCGATCAAGTTGGGTCCTTGGATCCCGCAGTAGCTCCTCGAAAGAAGGGGCAACCCGGCGGCGGGAAGAAACCAAGGCATTCACCGTCGCTGCGTAGCGCTCGCCGGCAACGAGCAGTTCTTGCAGCAGCAAACGCCGCGTGGACTCATCCCGAGCCATCACCGCGGCTTCATACCGCGCCGTGACTAATTCGTACTCTGCCAGCGCCTCCTGATGCGCCTTCTCCGCGAGGCGAAGGTCATCCATGCCGGTCATCCTTTCAGTATGCCCGATCGGCGCAACCCCATCCGAGGATCCAAGAGACTCCTCCACCTTCACGATCTTGCCCAGCCAGCGCTTGAATCGAATATCGGCGGGTCATCGGGTGACTTTGAGGTGTCAACAACCACCCATTCGTGAGCAAGCCCCAGATCTCGGAGCCGACGAAGCGCCTTCGGAGGCTGATGAAAGACATCGACCTGTGTGTCCATGTCGACGAGGCGGCCGTTCTCGTTGAGGGCACGCTGCTCAGCCCGTGCAATGCAAAGGTCAAGCGGAGCGGTCCCGAGCACAACGTGAACTTCGTAACCCGCGTCGCGCAGTTCCAGCAGCTGCGGCTCGAAGCTCACCCGGCCGGTCACGGAGTCGACTCGGCCGATGGTGTCGTACACGATGTCGCGCCCAGACTCGAGGGCGGCTGTGAACAAGGGCGCGTACGTGATGTCGAAGATCTCCGGCTGCACGACGAAGCTGCCCAGCCCGCCTTCATACTCCGGCATCGCCTCTCGGATTTCATCGGCCGCGACCCTCGCTAGGGAGGTCGACGACCGCCCGTTTGCAGACCGATGCCGCGCGACCAATGGGCGCAATACGCGGCCTTTCCCAACGCCGATGCAACCGATCGTGAAATAGGCTCTTGGCTTCGTTTCAGGCGCACCGCTTCCAGCCAGCGTCGCAACGAGATGGTCATGTAACGATGAACGTGCGGAACACCACTCGCCGTCTGGATCGCGATAGACCTGTGATGTGGTCACAAGTGAAGCCGACTCGAGAACAACTTCCAGCCCCGGCTGTAAGGCAACTCGTTGGGCCGCATCGGCGTCTAGCCGCCACCAGGTTCGCTGGAATTTCGCGACCGCGGCTTGGAGATCGCCAACCGTGGCGTATATCCGGCGAGTCGTCACTCGCCCTCGATCCAGGCTGCCTCGGCTTCACGTATTTTGCCCCGAGCCGATTGGAGAAGGCGGTCGACCGTCTTGGTCGCCTCCGCGTCGCCAAACCGAACCGAAGCAATTTCGCGGTAGGAAAGGCCATAGTGCAACTTCGCGATGATGACGAATCTCTCGTCGTCGGATAACTGGGCGAGGACACGGTCGAGGGCGTCCCGGGCCTCCACGATTGCCTCTGGATCCTGCTGTATACGAGCCAGTGGCAGGTCCTCAGGATTGTCGCCGATAGGCACCTCGGCTAGACCGCGGCGCACGCGGCCGACCTCCCGCGCGGCATCCAAGTACGCGGCCCCTAGGGCGCCGATCGCCCAACTCGCCCCGTCCCCGCGCGCGGGATCGAACCTTAGAGAGCTGGCGCGAGCCCGCCGCAGTGCGGTCCATGCGGCGAGAGATGCGACCTCTTCCAGATCGGTCGATTGGATCCTGGTGCCTGTCCCGGGGGACCCGCCCGATCCGCCGAAGCGGGCCGCGGCCTCGGCCGCAAGAAATCGCCCACGCCGCTCGGCGATTTCCAGCAGCACCGGGAAGAGCAGCTCGTCGTATTTGTTGACCGAACCCTCATCGCCGGAGGCAATCCTGAGAAGCAGAGCGGTGGCTTGGGCGGCGACGCGCTCATCCGCTTGCATAGCGCTGCTTCACCCTCCGCGGCCTCGGAACCACTGCGCTTGGTCTTCAAGCAACAACCACGACCGAGCGATGGCGACTGTACTGGCGGGGCAGGACAGATTGGCGGATTTCCGGTGCTAACTGTGGTGCCGATCGACGACAACCGCCACGCGCTGCGCCTCCCTGGGGCGACCCGAGGGCACCATCGAAGGCAACGATCACCAGGTCAACGGGTGCGGAGCTACCTGGGCACCGTCGAACTGGGTGAACCATTGGCTTCGGTCGAGATTCACCATGCGCATTTGCTGGCCGACCTCGGAATGCTGGATCCCATCCATCTCCGGCGCGAACAGCAACTCGAAGTCAAGATCCCAAAAGGCGAGATCCCACAGGTCATCGAATTCGACCTCCGACACGTCCTCGCCTGCGTCTCGACGCAGGTCCCGCAATGTCCCCGCGAAGCCCAACAGCGCGTTCATCGCCAACTCTTCGGCTACTGACGCAAGCGGTGACCAGGCGGAGCCCACTTTGAAGATCACGGTCACGACGGTCCAGTAGAACTGCCTGACGAAGCCGATGTCGTACGACGCCGCATACGTCTTCGGCAGGTAGTCCTGCGTCCAGTTCAGCTCCGACCAAACATCGAACTTGTGATTGCGCAGCAGCGCCGCGCGCAAGTTGTCGAGGTCCTCATCGATTTGATCGACGACCATCTCCGCTGCGTCGTAGAGGTGTCGACGCGTCGCCTCATTCAGGACTGGGCCGGCTTCGTCCGCGAAGCATGTTGCGAAATCTTCTGGCCGCATCTCGCCCCCGCGTCTCGCTCGACGGGCCAAGGATTGCACGCGAGTGCTGAAGTCGCCGTTCCGTCGAACGCCGGCCTTCTCGCGCACTCCTCTGCACTCTTTCTGCACTCCTAAACGATCTTGTGCGACCAGCGGAGGGGTGAAAGTGCAGGTCAGAAGGCCTATGAAAGTGGAGCTGAGGGGACTCGAACCCCTGACCCCTTGCATGCCATGCAAGTGCGCTACCAACTGCGCCACAGCCCCTGGGAAAGCGTCGTCGAGTCTACCGGCCCGCCGGACTACCGAGCGTCATCGCCGGTTTCCTCCGCTGGCGGACTGCCGGCGTTGTGCTCCTCGAGCCGCCAGCCGCGGCCGATATCGGCCAGCAGCGACCAGCGGCAGTTCCCCAGCGGCGACAGCCGCCAGTAGAGGTCCGGGTCGAAACCCAGCAGGGTCCCGATCGTGGCCCTGGCCGTCCCGCCGTGGGTGACCGCCACGAGCGTCGCCCCGGCCCCCAGCCGGTCGAGCCACTCCAGCACGCACTCGGTCGCCCGGGCGCCGACCTCCGCGTACGTCTCTCCGTCGCCGCGCCGGCGGTCGTCCCCCGCCTGCCACCCGGCGTACTCCTCCGGGAACTGGGCCCGGGCCTCGGCTCGCGTCAGGCCCTGCCACTTGCCGAGGTTGATCTCCCGCAGCCTCGGATCGAGTACGACGTCCAGATCCGTCTCGGCTGCGAGGGCGGCGGCGGTGTCGGCGGTGCGGGACAGGTCCGAGGTGACGATCGCGTCCGGCTGCATCTCCGCAACCGCGGCCGCGGCGGCAATAGCCTGCGCCTTGCCCATGACGTCGAGTGGTGCGTCGAGCTGACCTTGAAAGCGTCCGGTCGCGTTCCACTCCGTGCGGCCGTGCCGCAACAGCACGACCCGCCGGACGCGCCCGGTCACTGCTGCCCTGCGGCGCGATTTGCAGGAGTGAGCGCATCCGCCGGCAATGGCAGCGTCGGACAGTCTTTCCACAACCGCTCGAGCGAGTAGTACATGCGCTCTTCGGTGTGCTGCACGTGCACGACGATGTCAACGTAGTCGAGGAGCACCCATCGCCCGTCGCGCTCGCCCTCGCGCCGTACCGGCTTCGCCTTCATCTTCAGCAACCGCTCTTCGACCGCGTCGACGATGGCCTTCACCTGCCGGTCGTTCGGCGCCGAGGCGAGCACGAAGCAGTCCGTGATGACGAGTTGGTCACTGACGTCAAGGATGGCGAGGTCAGTCGCAAGCTTGTCGGCCGCAGCCGACACCGCAGCCTCAGCGAGCTCAATGCTGCGCGGTGAAGCGGTCAATGCTTGAAGTCCCTTCCGAGAATGACAACGACGTCGGCAACGTTCAGCCCACTGGCCGACACGGCAACATCGTCCAACGGCAGACCCAGCGCGCGCGCCACGTTGTTGCCGACCTCAGCCGTAGGGATCGACCGGTCGAAGACGAGCACCTTGCTCGTCTTATAGCCGAAGCTGGGCGCGTTGCCGCTCCCGGCAAACGCGAACCCGGCCTTGATCAACCGGTCGCACGCCGTCGCGGACAGACCGGGTGTGCCAACGCCGTTCTGCACGAAGACGCGCTTACGCGGAACACGCGCCGACGCCGGCAGCGAGGCCAACAGGTTGTTGTTCACGAACGACCCGATCTGCGCGGTGTCGACGCGGTAAGCCGGCTGGCCGCTCCCGGCATCGATCGCCACCACCGGGAGCGCGCTCGGCAGCAAGTTGTTCTGACGCGAGTCCGCGGCAAGCCCGACCAACACTGCAGCGAGCTTGTCCGCACCCAGCGACGAATCGGCGCCGCTACCGAGCTTGCCGATGATCGCTGCCACGGCTTTCGGATCGTGCGGCAACGCCGCTTCGATGCCGTCGAGCACGGTCTGCAAGCGAACGAGATTGTCGAGCGACTGCTCGCCACCGCCGAGGTATGTCGCAAATGCCGCCGCGTTCGCACCGTTGAGATGCTGAGCCGGGCCCTTCTGGATGAGCACCCGCCGGTCCTGGATCACGTTGGTATCCACGTCGATCGTGATGCCACCGACAGCGTCAACGAGGCGCGCCAGTTGCGCGGTGCTCAGCACCCAGGAGCCATCGACGGTGACGCCGCCGAGCAGCGTGCTCACCGTGTTGCGCGATAGCGCCTGGCCGTTGGGCAGCGCCAGCACTTGCCCGAGCTGCTGGTTGCCGAAGCCGCAGACCTCGGTCAGCACGCGACCCGGGATGAGCAGCTCGACACCATGCTTCGTCGTGTCATCGTGGGCGAGCAGCGCGGTCTCGACCGCGCTCCCGTCCGAGCCGGCGATCGAGAACAACACCGTGGTTTGACCGACCGGCTTCTTCTTATCGCTGCTCGTTGCCGTGTGCACACCGAAGCCGACCGCAGCCGCAATCGCGAGACCTGCGACAACGATGCCGGCAATTCCCGCTGCACCGAGCCGACGACGTTGCTGGCGCCGACGCTCAAGCCGTTGCTCTCGCCGGGTCCTGGTCGGTGCGATCACCGGCTGCTGACGCGCCCCCTGGCTGGGAACCTGCGTCGACGGCATCGGAGGCAACGCCGACTGCATGTTGCGAGGGCGGCGACGACGTCCTGCCATTACTGTCCTGCCACTAGACGGCCACTTGGTAGAGGTTGCGCTTGGAGATGTACTGCACCACCCCGTCCGGCACCAGGTACCAAACCGGGTCGCCCTTGGCCACCCGCTGCCGGCAGTCGGTCGAGCTGATCGCGAGCGCCGGTACCTCGACGAGGCTCACGCGCCCGGCCGGAAACCCTGGGTCGCTGAGGTGGTGACCGGGACGGGTGACGCCGACGAAATGGGCCATCTCGAACAGTTCGTCGGACCGATGCCAGCCGAGGATCTGCGCCAGCGCGTCCGCACCGGTGATGAAGAACAGCTCCGTTGCTGAACCGTAGTGCTCACGCAGGTCGTGCAACGTGTCGATGGTGTATGTCGGACCCGCGCGGTCGATGTCGACGCGACTGACGCTGAAGCGCGGGTTGGAAGCTGTGGCGATCACCGTCATGAGATAGCGGTCCTCGGCCGCGGACACGTCGCTGTCCGTTTTCTGCCAGGGCTTCCCGGTGGGGACGAAAACCACCTCCTCCAGCGAGAACCGTCCGGCCACTTCGCTGGCCGCGACAAGGTGACCGTGATGGATGGGATCGAATGTCCCGCCCATCACGCCAACCCGCCGCTCAGTCACGAGACGAGGCTACCGGCGCGGTGCTCGCCACCGGCGGGACCAACGCGCCATACCCGTGCTGTCTCCTACCTTTTGCCCGCATCACCGCGGGCATCTCGCGGCGTGCGATTGCCCGCAGCGGCGCGGGCAGTCCTCGCGACTTTCAGGGCCGCCGGACGGGGACACGGACGGCCCGCGGACGGTCCGGGTGCCACCCGGAAGGTTGGCCGCGCCGACGCGGGCAATTTCGGCTTCCACATTGCCCGCCTTGACGCGGGCAGTTCGTATGTGGGTCGACAGGGGTGGCGAGAGCCGGCGCCCAGAAGGGCGACCGGGCAAATCAGACCGGCAGCAGACCCTCGACGAATTCCTGCAGCTGAGCAGCGTTGCGGCACTCGATCATCGGCAGGATCTCGCCGTAGCTCTTGGCCGCGGAGTCACCGGAACCCCAGTACTGCAGCGGCTCCGGGTTGAGCCAGAACGCGTGCCGCGCATGCCGGACGATCGACCGCAACGCGGGCAGCGACTGGGCCCGGTAGTTGTTGCGGGCATCGCCGAGGATCAGCAGTGAGGTCTTGGGAGTGATCGCGTCCGGCCACTTCTGTGCAAACACCTCGAACGAGTGGCCATAGTCGCTGTGCCCGTCGAACCACACGACATGAGCTTCCTTCGACAGCCGCGCAAGTGCGTCGACGACGTCGTCACCCTGCTCGAAGAAGCGCGTCACTTCATCGCAGGTGTCGACGAACGCGAAGACGCGCACCTTCGCAAACTGCTCGCGCAACGCGAACGCGAGCAACACCGTGAAGTGCGCGAACGCCGCCACCGATCCGCTGACGTCACAGAGCACGACGAGCTCGGGTTTGTGCGGCCGGTGAGGCTTGTGAATCGTCGTCAGCGGGACGCCGCCCGACGACAACGACGCCCGGACCGTACGTCGCACATCCAACCGTCCGGCACGACCTAGTCGACGCTTCGCCGTCAGTCGCGTCGCGAGCCGACGCGCGAGCGGATAGACCTTGCGCCGCAGCTCGGCGATCTCGTCACGAGACGCACGCAAGAAGTCAACCTGCTCGACAAGAGGTTTCACCGCAGTCTTCGAGATCTGTTCGACGCCGCGATCCTCCGCAAGTCGCCGTCGTACTTCTGCTTCCACCGCTTCTTCGAACTGGCGGATGCGTTCGGTCAGCATCTGCCGGGCGACCCGCTCCGCCAGACCGCCGCGCTCTTCGCCGGCCAGCACCGCGTCGAGCAATGACGCCAGCAAGGTCTCCGGCGACAACGCACGCAAGACGCGATAGGTGAACCACGACTGCCGCCCCGGTTGCGTGTCCGCGCGACCGAGGCCACTGACCGCCTGGCGGGCGAGCCGCCGGATCGCTTCGTCGTCGCCGGCAAGCAACGCATCACGCAGCGCGTCGCGCAACATGTTGCGCAACGCATCGAGGTCTTCGGGGTCGACCTCTTCCAACTCCGCGTCGGCATCGGCGTCGTTGTCGTCATACGCCGTTCCGTCGCCCATCGCCGCCGGCCACCACAGGTCGAAGAGCCGGTCGAACGTGGCGCGGTGAGCCGCGCGTTTCACCAGCGCGGCGGCATATCCCGCGCGCAACTGCTCGCGCTGACGCATATCGACGGTCACCATCGCCTGCGTGGCGTCGAGCGACTCGGCAAGCGAGACCGGGAGCCCCGCCGCACGGAGTGCGGCGACGAACTGAACGTGCCGGTCGATGAGACCGGTCGTCGACTCGCCGGTCGCAACCATCAGTTGAGACCGAGCTCTTTGGTCGCGCGGATGTGGTCGGAGGCGTGCTTCAACACGACACCGAGCGTCTGCGCCACGGTGCTTTCGTCGAGCGTGTCGAGGCCGAGCGCGACGAGGGTGCGAGCCCAGTCGATCGACTCCGCGATGCTCGGCGACTTCTTGAGCTCGAGGGCGCGCAGCGTCCGCACCGTGCGCACGAGCTGTTCGGCCAGCTGCCCCGGAACCTCCGGCACCCGCGACAGCACAATCGCCTTCTCGCGTTCGGCATCCGGGTAGTCGACGTGCAGGAACAGACAGCGCCGCTTCAGCGCCTCGGACAGCTCACGCGTGGCGTTGGAAGTGAGGACGACGAACGGCTTGCGGGTCGCGGCGATGGTGCCGAGCTCCGGGATCGTGACCTGGAAGTCGGAGAGCACCTCGAGCAACAGGCCTTCGACCTCGACGTCGGCCTTGTCCGTCTCGTCGACGAGGAGCACCGTCGGCTCGTCGCGGCGGATGGCGGTGAGCAGCGGGCGCGGGAGCAGGAACTCCTCGCTGAAGATCTCGTCGTGGGTCTCGACCCACTCCTGGCCCTCGCCGGAGGCCTGGATCGCGAGCAGCTGCTTGCGGTAGTTCCACTCGTACAGCGCCCGCGCCTCGTCGAGGCCCTCGTAGCACTGGAGGCGGACAAGCCCCGCGTCGGCCGAGGCCGCGACGGCCTTGGCCAGCTCCGTCTTACCGGTGCCGGCAGGCCCCTCGACGAGCAACGGCTTGCCGAGCGCGTCCGCGAGGAAGACCGTCGTCGCGATCGCGTCGTCAGCGAGATAACCGGTCTCCGCCAGCCGCGTACGGACATCCTCGGGTGAGGCGAACAATGGCATGAGGTGCTCCAGGCGGCCTACGGTGACGAACTAGAACGCCATTCTAGTTTGTCGGCGGCGTTCCGGCCACCGAGGTTCAGGTACGGACGTGACCGTCGCCGTGGACGACCCAGGTGGTGCTGGTCAGCTCCGGCAGGCCCATGGGGCCGCGCGCGTGCAGTTTCTGCGTCGAGATACCGATCTCGGCGCCGAAGCCGAACTGCTCGCCGTCGGTGAACCGCGTCGACGCGTTGACCATCACGGCGGCCGAGTCGCAACCCAGGATGAACGCCTGCGACGTAGGCAGCGACGTGGTGACGATCGCCTCGGTATGACCGCTCCCCCAGCGACGGATGTGCGCCACCGCCTCGTCGACTGAATCGACGACGCCGACCGCAAGGTCCAGCGAGTTGTATTCCGCCGCCCAGTCCTCATCGGTGACGGGCACGACTGCCTCGCCATGCTGAGCCTTCGCGATTTGGGCAACCGCTTCGTCACCGTGAACCGTCACGCCATGCGCACGCAATTCGGCGAGGACGCGCGGCAGGAACTCCTCCGACCGCACGATGTAC
>Ga0207652_10000499_pt1 | contig 39843 bp, 31 predicted proteins | sample KBSC63BmetaG_FD_184334 | JGI IMG/M metagenome (GOLD analysis project Ga0207652, IMG submission 184334) | Corn rhizosphere microbial communities from Kellogg Biological Station, Michigan, USA - KBS C6-3B metaG (SPAdes) (version 2) | ecosystem: Host-associated > Plants > Roots > Rhizosphere ...
CCTATGATTATGGGCCGCTTGTTTTACCCGATAAGAGTGGCAACTGCTTACAGTAATACTCTGCCGCTCCAATTAATCTAACTTGTAATTTTCCGACAGCTTTTGAAGAAATAATTCCTTTACTGATAACCGGAAAGTTCAAACAGCGGGCAACGGTTTTAGAAAAGCAAAACGTAAAGGCAAAAGTAAAAAGTCAAAGGACAATAGACTGTCAAGTCATTGACGTTTTGATTTCTTCCTTGTGAAAAAAAGGTGTTTGTTACAAGCGGTTTGCTTGCTGCAATTGTTCTGAGTATTTTGAGGTAGTGGTGACTATGCGGTTGCCTAATCTGAAACTTGAAGAATTATTGCTTTTCTTTGGAAACAGCAAAGGCAAACCTCGAAATTATTGAGCAGTATAACCTCCATCAATAACTACTGCCTGCCCGGTAATTCCACCCGCCTTTTCGCTTGAAAGGAACAGCGTATAATTCGCTATTTCGTCCACAGTGAGTAATCTCTTTTGTGGAACCATCGGATAAATAACTTCATCTAAAACTTTGTCAATCGGAATATTTCTTTCCTTTGCCAATGCAGACAGCTGATTCCGCACCAGTTCGGTATCAACATAGCCAGGGCAAAGAGCATTAGCCGTAATGTTATACATTGCACCTTCAAGCGCCGTTACTTTTGTAAGTCCGATGATGCCATGCTTTGCGCTATTATAAGCTGCCTTACCGGCGAAGCCTACGAGGCCATTAATAGAAGCCATGTTTATAATTCTGCCAAATTTCTGACGCTTCATTATGGGGAGTACATGCTTGGTAGTGATAAAAGAGCCTACAAGCATTACCCTGATTAAAAGCTCAAATTTATCTGTCGGGAAATCTTCAATCGACGATACATACTGAAGACCGGCATTGTTAATTAAAATGTCAATACGACCATACTTTTTATATGTCTTACCCAATGCAGCTTTTATTTGACCTTCATTGGTTACATCACACTCCATACAGCATATTTTTAAATCCTTGCTTAATAATGGGGATTCAAAATTTTTGAGCTTTTTGGAATCCATATCGCTCATTATTACAACCTCACCATTTTTAGCAAATTGATTTGCTATTTCTAACCCAATCCCACTTGCCGCACCTGTTATAAATACAACCTTGTTTGATGTCATACGTGCTTATTAATTTAATTATGTCTATTGTATCTGCCTTTTAATATTTTTAATAAATAAAAAATGAAAACAAATAAAGCCAATACCGCCACGCCTGTTAATGAAACTTTCGGATTGGTAATGAAAATGCTTATTGCTATAAATACATAAGCTGCAATAAAAACAACCGGTAGTAAAGGATAAAACTTCATTATAAAGATTCCGCTATTATTTAGGTATTTAGTTTTTTTCCGAATGATGAAAATACTACCGGCAGACAGGGCCATTCCAAAGCAATCAAGAAAAATAGTAAAGCTCAAAATGGCATCAAATTCTTTTGCCCAAAAAATAATTAATACGCATAAAGCGGAAAAAACGCTTAAAGAAATGGTAAGTGACTCTGTTTTTGTATTTCTCTTTTTAAATGCCGGAGGTAAAATTTTGTCATCACTCATCGCTGCCATCACCCTTGGATTACTCATCAGCAAAACGTTTACATAAGCCAACACACTTAAAAAAAGTAATCCGGAAAGAATCCGTTCGGCATTTACACCAAAAACTTTAGAAGCCATTATTGCCGCAATGTTTTTGGCGGATTTCAATTGCTCGAACCCAATCACTCTTACATAAGCATAATTGATTAACAGGTATAAAATGATGATAACCGCCATTCCTAAAAATATGGCCCGGGGAATGTTTCTTTTAGGATTATGAACTTCTTCACCAAAATTTATGATTTGCTGGTAACCGCCATACGTAAAACTTACAGCCACCAAGCCTATCCCAAAACCTTTTAAATATTCCTTAAACATCGGCTGTGCTTCTGTGGGGGAAGATATTACCTGATGCGGTGATGCTTCAGCAAAAAATAAAGGTGCTATCAACAGGATCAGTAAGGTGATCTTGATAACCGTTAATACATTTTGAGTCCGGGCGCTCATTTTCAATCCTAATAAATTAATTCCGTAAAAAATCAGAACTGAAGCTATTGCAATAATAATTTGTATCGTTTGAATGTGCCTCGCATTGCGGGGATGCAAGATCCAGTTTGGGTCCTGCAGCTGAGGCACAAAAACACCGGTAATATATTCGCCGCCTATTAATGCAACAGCCCCTAAAGATGCTGCATTTGAAACAATAATGATGCAATTGACGGCAAACGCAATTGACGGATGGTAAGCATAGGCAAATATTTTATAATAGCCGCCGGTAACCGGCATGCGGCTTCCTATTTCCGCATAAGTAAGGGCACCACATAGTGCAATAAGACCTCCAGCAATCCAGGCGATGAAAAATATTGCCGGACTGCTTACAGCATTTGCGACATTGGCAGGAGTGCGGAAAATACCCATGCCAATTACAAAACTGATTGTAATGATAGTAATATCAAAGATGGTTAATTGCTTTGTTGGTTTCATTAAAGAAAAAATTCTGGCACTTATTTTTTACAATCTGTTGTTCTAAAATCTTTCTACTCCAAATGCGCTCATATCTATTTCAGGAGCTCTTCTTTCTACAAGATTACTGATTATTTTTCCGGTAGCCGCCCCCTGTGAAATTCCAAGCATGGCATGACCTCCGGCAATAAAAAGATTATCAAAATTCTTAGCACCGCCCATGTAAGGCAATCCATCAGGTGTAACCGGGCGGAGGCCTGTCCATATTTTATCCTTTATGGGAAAATCGATTGTCAATCCCGGGTAAAATAACTTTACTGAATGATAGATGTTATGCATCCTGTTGATTAAAACTTTTTGATTGAGACCACTAAACTCCATCGTGCCGCCAATACGAACAGCATTCTTCCAGGGAGTAATAGCACAATGTGCATCCATTAACAGTGCAGGATAGCGGATATTTTTTTCCATATGATCATACGTATAGCTGTAACCTTTTCCCGCCTGCAACAGCAGTCTGATTCCCAGTTTTTTTGCCAGTTGTGACAGCCAGCTTCCTGTACTTAGCAGAATAAAATCTGCTGAAAAAATCCCCTTATCTGTGATAACTGATTTTATTGTTTTCTTATTTTTTTCAAAACCGATAACTTTTGTATTGAGTTGAAAAGCGACTCCTTTTTTCTCTAAATAATTCTTAATAGCAATCATGAATTTTCCCGGATGAAGGTGGGCATCGCTTTTAAACAATAAGGCGCCGTAAATATCAAGCTCCACATCCGGCTCTTTCCTTTGCAGCTCTTCCCGGCTTAGCCTTTCCACTTCAGGCTCTGAATCTCGCTGTGCATCTGCCATTCTTAATTTTTGCTCATACAACTTTTGGCTGCGATACATTTGCATGCATCCTATCTCTTCCATTTCAAAAACATCGCCGATGTCATCCCTTATTTCGTTTATCAATTTCCGGCTTAGGTTCAGTAAATTTTTTAAGTGCGGCGTATTTTTTTCGACGTTTTGTTGCGTGCTGCTTTTATAAAATCGAAAAGCCCAATTCAGAAAAGCCAGGTTCAGTCGCGGTTTTATGTAAACAGGGCTTGCCCTGTTTAATAATGATTTTAGTCCTTCAGCAATTGCAGCAGGTGAAGCCAGCGGAACAAAATCGCTCGGCGCCAGAAGTCCCATATTTCCAAAAGAACAATTATCGGTAATTTCGCCATCATCTATTATCGTGATATCGTAATTTCTTTTTTGCAAATAATAGGCAGCAGAAAGGCCAATCACTCCCCCACCTACAATAATTACTTTTTCTTCTTTCATAAGACAAAAAAATTTTTCATCAACAGTAAACGAAGAAATAATAAGCATTCTTCATTTTATTTCATCCAACAGGATGCAGTTCAAAATGTCGTACCAGCATATGGTAAGTAGCCGGTGCGGACACCGCCCACGGTCCGCTGCCTGGATTGGTATCTCCACCAACCGGCGACCTTTTGAAATACACCATCCAACATCATTCAATCTCTTTTTCAAATATTCGTGTACTTATAACCGCTATCGCAAAGTATAGTGACTACATTTTCTGCTGATGCTGATGTTTCAAGATATTTTCCTGCAGCCATCACGTTGGCTCCGGAAGAATAACCAACATAAAGGCTTTGTTCCAATGCCAGCCTTTTGGTCATGTCTCCTACTTCCTGGTCTGTTACCGTGATAATATCATCAACAAGTTGCGCATCCCATCCTGTTGGTAAAAAGCCATAGCCCGTACCCTGGATAATGTGTTTGGGATTGGTAACGACACCTGTTTTTAAAAAAGAAGCGCTCTCCGGCTCAACGGCAATACACTTTATATTTTGATTTTTGCTTTTCAGGTATTTTGATGTCCCGATAAAAGTAGCGCCACTTCCAAGAGAGGCAATGAAAACATTGACACTTTGCAAATCATTCCATATCTCGGGGCCTGTCGTTTCAAAATGTGCTTTAATGCCAGATTGGCTATGCAATTGATCCACATAAAATGCATCCTTTTCGCGTGCAATTTCTTTTGCAATGTTTGCAGCAAACTCAATATCTTTCCCGGTTACTTTTCCCGGCTGTCCATCAACCTGTTCAGTTAACACAATTTCAGCTCCAAGCGCTGTTAGAATTTTGAGCCTTTCAGGGCTGTTTCCTTTTGAGATTACCAGTATTAAAGGATTGCCAAACTGCCTGCAGGCAACTGTCAGCCCAGCTCCCATATTCCCGCTCGTCATTTCAACCACATACTGGCCTCTCTTCAATCGATTGGAATTGTAAGCATCCTGGATTATTTGCCGCGCTGACCTGTCTTTGACGCTACCGCCGGGTTGCAGGTATTCCAGCTTTCCGTAAATTTTCCCCTTTCCGCTGTGTATTCTGTCTAAATAAACTAATGGTGTGTTTGCTATTAAGTCTAATGTATTCTCTTTTTTCATTTTAATTTTGCTTATTTTATTAATTCTCCTCCTGCCGGAAAAATGGTAAATGATATTCAAATTCTTATTGTGGCTGAACAGGAATCCGCTTTTTTACTTTGCTTACTGCGGCCAGGAATATGGCATTGTTGGGCATAGGCGCGGTATCGACTTTAATATAATTCTGCTGTAACGCCTGGTAATTTTCTGATGCGTGTAAATTCACTTCTTTTATTGTTTTGCCAAATCGCTTGTTGACCCATTCAAAAGAAAAAAAAGTTATCGGATTCGTACTGTCGGAAGAACAATTGATGCCGTCGGATTCATAGCAATAGACATTTTGCGCTGCGCCGGTATCTCCTTCTCTTTTATCCAGGTTTTTATCTTTACCGGTATTCCATTCCAGGATATTCACTCCATATTGGATGGGTACGATTTCCCTGAAACCGTCTTCATAAATTATCTCGTACCAGCCTAACAAGTCGGCCGAATCAAAAGTGTTGGCAATGTTGAAATAGGCTTTTTGATTATTTGCAGGCAAAGCGCAGGATTGTAAAAAAATCAGGCTGCTTACATCCTCATGGACAGTAATATTTTTGACCACATTCGGAAAAATACTTTCCTGCTTCCCTTTCGTTCCTACAGCTATCGCAAAATTCGCCGCGTCCACTAACTGAAATATCTTTTTGCCATTTTTTATTGTTCCCGATTTTACGGTACTTAAATTAATATTATATGCCTTTGAATTTTTAGGTAAATTAAATTGAGAGGAAATATCAATTGCCTCAATAGAATCGCCGTCTTCGCTTGGAATTTTAGCGCCATGAAGACTAGCGCGGATAAAGGGTACCAATTCCCATACTATTGAGGGTAGCTCTTCCCACCGAATTGTATGAGGAGACCAGAGCAGATTGGCACAACCAACAAAATCCAATAACAAATCTTTTCCAAAATTAAACTCATTGGTCGCTGTCCAGGAAGAAGGCGCACCGCCGGCGAGGCCTATTTTTTTGATCCTCTCATCCCAGTTGCTGATATTAGGAGTAAAATTGCCAAATACCTGTTTAAAGCCCAAATCATTTAACTCATTTTCTTTTTTCTCATCTCCCCAAAACCAGTTAAAAATTAAAATGTCTTTAGGAATCGCATTTTTTACTACAGATGGCCGAAGGCCTCCTGGCGCTTTATACTTATAACCTGTAGAGGATGCCATTTCCTGGCGACCTTTTCCTCTTACACTTTCCAACAGATAGTCGCCCCACATGCCAATTTTAATTCCGCGCTTTGAAAAATAATCATGCAGTTTATTTACATCTTTCGCAAACAATTCAGAATAATCTTTACCTCTGCAAAGCGGGCAAACATCCAGCGGCGACCACCACTCATCATGGCCTATCTGAACCATTTTCGGTTTCAATACCTCAAGATATTCGTCATAAATATCGAACAGAAGATCATAAGTTTTCGAATTTGACGGGCAGTAAGTATCCGGCCATTTTTGCTGAGGGTCTTCTGCTAATTCGTGGTGATTAGCCAATAAATAATAGGAATGTGTAAATGAAGGCATTTCCGGAATCACTTCCAGAAAGTTTTCATGGGCGGATTTTATCAAATTCCGCACCGCTTCTTTTTCAATAATAAAACCATCGCCTGCATCATAGTGAGTGGCATTTTCCATTTCACCATGCACGCCCACGGCAATGCTGGAGCGGGTGTATTGCATGTATTTTACAAAGTCTTGCCAGCCGGTGTTCACTTCCGGATGCCTGTTGAGCCGCATACAGTTTAATTCAATTATGAGCTTATTGTACTTATAAAGGGCCATAAAATCCATCACAAACCGCTTGAGAAAAGCCATATTTTCCGGCCCTGGAATATACATTCGTATAGCCCTGAAACGAAACTGTGGCCAATCGCGCACCTTTACTCCTTGTATATTGTTTCCATCTTTTGATTGAATTACCTGCCGCAAAGATTGAAAGCCGTAAAATGCGCCTGCATCGTCAGAACCGCCAACAAAAATGACCTGATCGGTCACTTGCAGGATATATCCTTCCGCTCCGGGATTTTTTTTAGTAAGTGGCAGTTTATTATCGGCGCAATATTTTTTTATCAATGAGTTATCGAGCGTTCCCATTAACACCACTTTTCTGTCTTTGGGAATATCAGCGCGTCTTTCCATTTTCAATGTCAAACCATATTTATCGCTTAATTCATTTATAAGAAAATGAGTTAATAATACATCTTTTTCAGTAGCTTTTTTGGGAAGAATCACCAATACACGTTCATCCAGGACAAAACGGTTTTGTGTTAGCTGCATCTGCTGCGGGATTGGAAATATCAAAGGTTTTTCTGCAGCAATAATGCTGTTTGAAAAGAACAATAAGAAGATATAAATCAATATCTGATGGACGAGTTGTACTTTTTTTTTCAAAATAATCATTAAGCGTTTATTTAATTATAACACAAGTGGATTTAATTCAGAGTCAGCAACTGTTCCTACAGGTTTATTCATCAGCCACACTTTTAAATCTTCCTTTTGCCACGAGTTCTTTGGTTCGGTAATTCTGGCATGATCAGCCATGTATATAATTGTAAAAACCTCCCGCATTATATCCGATTTATTACCGGGGGCATTATGTATCGTAAAACCGTAATGCCAGGTGACATCGCCGGCTTGCATCATTTAAGCACGACTGATTTCGAGATTATTTTCACGAACGTATTTATCAAATTCTTCCTCCGATTTATCTTATATTTCATAATCCAGAACACTTCCATTTTGATGCGATCGTGAAGCAAAAGTGAGCATGCCCATCTTCACATCAATATCAACCAGCGGCATCCACATGGTAATCGTTTTATCTGTATCAAGCGGCCAGTAATATAGGTTCTGATGCCATGGCGTGTGTCCACCGCCCGGTTCTTTAAACAATGCCTGATCGTGGTAAATACGCACATTTTCAGCTCCCAAAAGATCGGCAGCAACCCTGCCAAGACGCTTCGATAATACAATCTTTTTTACATCAACATCGTTTTGCCAAAAATTTTTAATCTGCAAAAAAGCTTTGCCATAAGTATCGCGGTCTTCCATCTTTCGTTTTTCTGTATTAAATTTTTCTACGGCGCCGGCGATTATGTTGCGTGAAGCGGCTACTTCACCTTCAGATAATAGTCCGCGAATAAGCGTGTGTCCCTTTTCCCTGAATTCATTGATTTGCTGATCAGGAATTTTTATCGGCTTATCAAGGCTGGATAAAGTGAATTCTTGTGTATTCATAATAAATGGTTTTAAAGACAGTAAACAAACAAATAATTCAAATTGCTATTCTGAAATCTTCTTTACTATTTTGGTCCCAATCCAGCTCTTTGTAATGTTTTATCAATTGATACCTCGCTGCCCCCGTTTCTTTTACTTTCATCTGCAGCTTCCATAAATGCATAGATATCTAAAGTTTCGTGCTCACTTACCGGAGCTGCACCTGTTTGAAAGAACCTGATAATTTCTATCAATAGCGGCTTATATCCTTCCCACTGACCAAGGGCTGAATTCGCCTTTTCTCCAAATACAGTTCCGCCAAAATCTGGTTTTCCCCAACGCATTCCTCTGTAAGTGCCGATCCGTCCATCTTTCCACGTTCCAATAACGATATCTGTTTTTTCGCTGTAAATCCTCGACACTTTTTCACATCCGGTACCCATCACTGTATATAATAATTCTACTCCATGAATGCCATACCAAAAGAGGTCAGGATGTGTTTTTTCAATAGTGGCGGGACTGTAGGTATCAGCACCCAATACGTTGCCTATTTTCCCTTCTTTAATTTCCTTCGCACCCGGAATAAATCTTAAAGAAGAAGAGGAAAATATATCTACATGATAATTCCTCGCGGCATCAAATATCTTTATTACATCGGCCAAAGAAGCTGCAAGAGGCTTGTCAATAAACATTCTTTTACCGGCTTTCAAAACCTGCAGCGCCTGCTCCAGATGCAGCCGTCCATCATTTGTTTCCAACAGCACTACGTCCACTTTCGTTAACAATTCAGCAATAGAACTTACAATTTCAACACCCAGGCTTTTTACTTTTTCCGTATAATCTTTTATTCTCTCCACGCTGCTTTGAATATCATTGCTTCCCTTCGGATATGCAGCTACAACTTTGAATCCGGCAAACGCTTTATCTGCCAAAGGATCATTAAGAGCTTCAGTGAAAGCGACGCTGTGAGAAGTGTCCAGCCCTATAATCCCTATTCGTTTTCCGGTTTCCACCTCATTCAGTTTTTTTGACCGGCTGCTGAACTGCAACGCCGCATTTCCACTTCTGCTTATTCCTAAAGCAACTCCTGCGAGTGTTGTATCGCGTATAAATTTTCGCCGGTTATATGAGCGTTCCATACACTTATCATTTTATTTATTCCAATGCAAAAGCAACATAGCTATCACCTGATGGCGTATCTAATTTTCCTCCGCCACATCCAATAACCAGGTATTGTTTTCCATTTATTTGGTATGTTGAAGGAGTAGCAAATCCTGCTGCCGGTAATGATGTCTCCCACAGCAGTTTGCCGCTTCTTTTATTAAATGCCCGCAATTTTGCGTCTGCTGTTGCCGCAATAAAAAGTAATCCTCCTTTCGTAACAACAGCCCCTCCATAGTTTTCTGTACCGGTTACCGGAATTCCTTTTTTAGTTAATTCCGGATATTCTCCCAAAGGATTGTGCCACATGGTTTCTCCGGTATTCAGATTGATCGCCGTTAAAGTTCCCCACGGTGGCTGGTTTGCAGGATATCCTTCAGGCGTACGCAGCTTGTTATAACCCGTCATGGTGTAAGGCACAAAAGGCGATTTTTCCGTTTTGCTGATCACCTCTTTATTGTCGGAAGCTACGAACTGGTTTTTCCCTTCTTTTTTCAAGTCAAGCAGAAATGTAAGCAGCGCTTTTCTATCGTTATCAGATATTTGCTTAAACGATGGCATCATGCGTCGTCCATTATTTATGATCTCTGCTACCTGTACAGCCGTATATTTTTTATTGATGTTTTGTAACGTTGGATAGCTTCCATCACCTTCGCGGTTTTTACCATGACAAGCCATACAATTATTCATATATACCGCTCTGCCATGTTCAGCCACCGTTTCCTGCGGCTCTTTATCTGCTGCATTTGCCTTTACCATCGTTAGTACCCACGGCACCTGGTTGGCATTCACATATAAATACCCGGTAGCAGGGTCATAAGCTGCCGCACCCCATTCTCCGCCGCCATCAAATCCTGGCAGAAGAACCGTTCCTTTTTCAGACGGGGGTAAAAACATGTTGCCGGTTTCTAATTCAGCTATTTTTTCCCGAACTTCATCCTGTGAAGATTTTGGAACGAGAGTATTTATGTCAGCTCTTGAGAAAAATTGTAATGCAAAGGGTTTGGGTAATTCCGGTACTGGCTGCGTAGACCACGGTTCTTCTCCAACAAGTGTCGAGCTATCCGGCACGGGCATTTCGTGGACCGGAAACAAAGGCTTTCCATTATCCCTGTTTAATACGAAAACATATCCCGTTTTGGTAATTTGCGCTACTGCGTCAATTTGTTTTCCATCCCGCGTAATGGTTACCAGGTTGGGAGGTGCCGGAAGATCCCTATCCCACAGATCGTGATGAATGGTTTGAAAATGCCAGATGTATTCTCCGGTTGCCGCATTGAGCGCTATAACGCAATTGGCAAACAAATTTTTCCCTTTGCGAAATCCACCATAAAAGTCGAACGTCGGGGAACCGGTAGCGATGTAAACAACTCCACGTTTTTCATCGAGGCTCATTCCTGCCCAACAGTTGGCTCCTCCGATATATTTCCACGCATCTTTACTTTCCCAGGTATCATATCCAAATTCTCCGGGATGTGGAATGGTATGAAATATCCATTTTCGTTTTCCGGTGTGAACATCGTAAGCACGGATATGACCGGGAGCTGCATCGCCGCCTTCCGCTACCCGTGTTCCCATTATCAAAAGGTCTTTATAAACAATACCCGGAGAAGTGGATACAACATAAAGATCTTTCACATCACGGTCCAGGCCATCATGAAGATCAACTCTTCCCTCATTTCCAAAAGAAGAAATTAATTTTCCTGTCGCTGCATCTACGGCATAAAGGAATGAACCAGCGGTGTAGAAAATCCGTTTATCATTATTTTTATCCGACCAATAGGTAACACCCCGGTTCACATTCACTTCCACTTTTGTTTTTGCGGTATCGGCAAACGGATCGAATATCCATATAGGTTTTCCTGTAGCAGCGTTTAGAGCAAAGAGTTTTAATTGCGGAGAAGTGCCATACAACACATCTCCAACAATAATAGGATTGCATTGTATTTGTTGCTTTACTGCACTGTTGGTATCCCCGGTAAGATAGATCCACGCCACTTTTAATTGTTGTACATTATTAGTGTCAATCTCATGAAGGGAAGAATAATGGCTTACTGATTTATCTGCAAGATAACTGCTCCACGTATCATATTTATTTTCAGAATTCAGTTTACAGCCGCAAAAAGATAGAAATACCAGAAGATATAAAAGGCAATATTTTTGAAAGTTAATGAGCATACTTAATTTTAATTATTCTAATTCTTTTTTCATTTTATAAAAGTTTACTTCTCTTTACCCGATTGCAATCTCACCTTCTTTACTTCATCCTCTGTAATTTTTTCTGCATGATTATTCCAATTGGAACGGATATAACTCAATGTTTCCGCAATATCCTTATCGCTGAGAAACGCAAATGAAGGCATTGCTTCCCCCATCTGCTTTTGATCTTTCACTGACGGCTTTATTCCATTTAATAAAATCTTTATTAACGCCGTTTTATTGCCATTTACTTTTGAAGAACCGTTCAAGGCAGGAAAGGTACCCGCAACACCATTTCCATCTTCTTTATGACATGAAATACAATACTGACTGTAAATCGTTTGGCTTTTTACAGTAGTTTGATTCGTTACTGAATCTCTGACCTTAAAATGATCAGCATCTTTTATTTTAAATATCTTAATGATCCGGTCATCATTTTCTTTTGGAAAACCCTGCGACGGATTCCAGTCGCGGTTGCTGGTGGAAATATAAACATCACCTTCGGGAGAAATACATAAATCACGAAGGCGCCCATAAGCCTTCTCCAGGTAAACCTGCTCAGAAATGATACCATTGCCATTTTCATTTAAGCCCAACACTCTTAAGCTTTGGGCTTTTAATGTAACGAGCAAAAGAGAATTGGCCCATTCGGGAATAGTTTTATTATTGTAATAATCAAGCCCCGCCGGGGCAACGGTAGGCGTCCAGGTTTTTAATGGGTCAATCGTGTGATGCTCCTGCTGAAATGTTTTTTCACCTGGTAAATTCGCCATTCCTTCAATAGTTGGCCACCCATAATTTCCGTTTTTTTGGATCAGGTTTATTTCATCATCATTTGCATCTCCATGTTCGGAAGTGTACAATTTTCCTGCTGGAGAGTACACCAATCCCTGCATATTACGAAAACCCCATGCCCAAACAAAACTTCCTTTTATCGGATTATCAGTGGGTACCGAGCCGTCCATATTAATCCTGAGAATTTTTCCATTCAAAGATGCCGTATCCTGTGCTGCCCCATCTATTTGAGCATCACCGGTCGCCCACATCACTTTTTTATCGGGTGAGATAGCTATCCTTGAGCCGTTATGGCCATCTCCAGCCGGAAGTTCCAAAAGCACCAATGGATCAGTGAGCGTATCTTTTGAATAAGTGTATCTGACCAAACGAGAAAAAGGTACACTGTCTTTCAAAAGTGTATAGTCTAAAAAAACAAAAAATTTATTTTTCATATCAGGAGATAATGCCATTCCCAGTAAACCGGAAGTTCTTTTTCTCCAAACCTGCGAAATAACCAGCAATACTTTTTTTCTTCCGTTTGCAGGATCAATCCGGCTTACTATACCACTCTGTTCGGTAATCCAGATGGTATTATCCGGCCCCCACGCAATTTCCCATGGAACATTTAATCCGGATGCAATTGTTGTTACGCCGAGCGTGGTTTTCTGCAGATGGATCATTTGATCTATTACTACTTTTTTTTCCTGGTTATTTTCCTGGCAACCTATAATACAACCAATAATTAAAAGGCAAGAAAAAAAAGGGAATCCTTTGAAAAAAATATTTAGAGTTTTTTTAAACATTATTTCTAACACCTGTTTTCGTTTCTTATAATATTGTAGCCGGTCGGCTTCTGATCGCACTTTTTTCCAATTCAATTACCCAATTGCCGCAAAGCCAGATACGCCATTAACCCGCTGCTGATCCTCAATGAATTTTCATCAATATTAAAAGTGGGCGTATGCAAAGAAGAAGTAATTCCTGCCTTCTTATTCCCTGTTCCCAGCCGGTAAAAACAGGAGTCACTTACCTGCGAATAGTAGGCAAAATCCTCCGCAGCCATCGTCATATCGAGATCAATTACCCTCTCTTTACCTAAATATTCGGTAGAAAACTTTTGGAGATCCTTCGTTAATCTTTCTTCGTTGGTGAGAACGGGATAGCCTTTTATAATTTTGAAACTACAGCTCGCATTCATACATTTTGCCATCCCCTCAGCGATCTTTCTCATGTGTGTGTGCGCTTTTTTCCGCCATGCCTGATCCACCGTTCGGAACGTTCCCTCCAGGTTAACTTCATCAGGGATTACATTTACCACCCCATTAGCAACCACTTTACCAAAGGACAATACGGATGGGCAATTTGGATTTGCCATCCTGCTTACGATTTCCTGGAGGGCAATAATAATGTGGGCAGCAATTACCACCGGATCAATATTCTGATCGGGCTGGGCTCCATGTCCTCCTTTACCGCGAACGGTTACATATAATTCATCATTGGATGCCATATATTTTCCAGCCCTGAAACCAACTTTTCCTGCTTCTAACTCCGGCATTACGTGTTGCCCGATAACTGCAGCGGGTTTTGGGTTCTCAAGGACGCCTTCCTGTATCATCTTGCTTGCACCTCCCGGATATTTCTCTTCTGCAGGCTGAAAGATCAATTTTACGGTTCCGCCGAATTCTTTTTTTAACTCAAGCAGTATTTTCGCGGTTCCCAATAAAGAGGACGTATGGGCGTCGTGGCCGCATGCATGCATGATGCGCGCATTTTTGGATTTATAAGACACATCGTTCGCTTCTGTTATGGGCAGTGCGTCAATATCCGCGCGTAAAGCGACTACTTTATTTGAAGGAAGATCTCCTTTTATTACAGTGACCAGACCCGTATCAGCCATCCTTTGAAATTCAATTCCCATTTCCTTTAATCGCGAAGCAATGTAATCACGTGTTTCAAATTCATAAAAGGATAATTCCGGATTTGAATGCAGATGTCGACGGTCGTGGATAACTTCACTATGTATCCGTTCCGCTATTTGATCTATTTTTATTTTAAGCGCTTCTTTTACCATTTCAATCTTTATCTTTTCAAAAATTCTTTTACAAAATCGTCATCCGTCAGTTCAGAATAATATTTATAAATCCGACTTATCTCTTCCATTTGCCCAAAAGACAAATCTTCATCGGGGTTTAAACACCATCTGCCTTCGAGCAAGCCTTGTCTTCTCAACACTTCATGTACACCAGCAATGGAACCGTGAAAACCATTAGCAGCATCAAACAAAGCAGCATTCATGTCCGTTACTGCAATTCCCTTACTTAATAGATCATCTGCTACATTTACAAGCCTGTTTTTATGATAATCTTTGATTTCATTTAATAACGTTACCGCTTTTTTCGTCCATACTGCCCAATGGCCCAATAAGCCGCCCGAAAACCTTTTTTCGATTATTTGCCCGTTTACTGTGAAACGATATGTGGTAAGTAAATCAGCAATAATGTTGTCATCATTGCCTGTGTACATAGCGATCGAATCCCTGCGCGATGAATTTGCTACTGCCCGCATCACGTCAAGTGTCTGGTAGCGATTAAAAGCAGCAACTTTTATCGCTTCCACATTTTCTATTTCAGCAAATTGCCGCCAAAAATCATAATTAAATATCCGGCCTCCTGCCGCAGGCTGCAGATAGAATCCAAATACCGGAACGATTTCAGCAATTATTTTTATCCTTTCCAATATTTGTTTTTCTGTCCAATCTTGTAATCCACCCATACTGAGAAGCCCCATATCATAACCGTATTCCACAGCTAGTTCCGCTTCTTCGATAGCCTGGGGTGTAGGCCCACAAATGCCTGCCACTTTTAAAAATGGCCGTCGCAGGTCAGCTTTTTCAATTTCTTCAGACGCCAGTTGCAGCACGGTTTCATACAAGTTGATTTTGGGATCACGTATTTCAAACTGGGTCGTATGAACACCTATCGCAATTCCACCAGCACCACTTGCCATGTAGTAGCGTGTGAGCCGCCGTTGTTTTTCTTCATCAATTTCCCTCTGTGCATTTAATGCAAGCGGATGGGCTGGAATAACAATGCCGCTTTGTAATAAATCTTTTTGTTGTTGCGATAATCGATTTATTTCCATGTCTTAATATTTTCCTTGTCGTTCCTGGAAATGAGTTGCCTTGTTAAAAACTGTTCCGCCTTCTTTAATCCAGAATGCAGTAATGTCAATCATTTCCCTTAATGTAATTCGCGGATAACCAAATATTTTATGAGCTTCAGAAGCGTTGCTAAGGAAAGCGGTATTCTGTGTCTCCCCAACAAACTTTGGCTCTATGCCAAACGCAGCTCCGAATTGCTGTGCAAGCCATTTTATTGAAACAGTTTCCGGGCCGGTAACATTCAGGATTTTAGCAGGCGATTCACAATGCAATAAGGAGCGGATTGCTATTTCGTTGGCATCTCCCTGCCAGATCACGTTTGCAAGTCCGGTATGAAGCATGATTTCTTTTTTTTCATAAACAGCTTTAGCGATATCAAGTAATACTCCATAATGAAAATCAATCGCATAATTAAGCCGGTAAATCAAAACCGGTGTCTGATTTTTTTGAGAAAAATATTGAAATATGCGTTCCCTTCCCAGGCACGATTGTCCATATTCTCCAATAGGAGCCGGTGGAGATTCTTCCGCTAAGCCACCACTATTTATTTCAGCTAAAGGATAGACATTTCCTGTAGAGAAGGCTACAATATTTGAATGCTTATATTTTTCAGCAACCCTTCCCGGAAGATATGCGTTCATTGCCCAGGTGAACGGCTCATTACCGCTAGAGCCAAACTTATGTCCGGCGAGATAAATCACATTCGACGCCTCAGGAAGTTTCTTCAAACTTTCTTCATCCAATAAATCGGCTGATATCGTTTCTATGCCTTCCTGCTCCAGTTTTTTCTGCAAGGCTTTATCTGAAAATCTCGATACCCCCGTAATTTTTTTCCGCAAGCCGGTTTTATCAATTGCCTGTTTGGCGAGCTTTGCCATGCCCGGCCCCATTTTTCCGCCGACGCCAAGAATCAGGATGTCTCCTTCAATGGCGGAGATATCCCTGAGGAACTTATCTGTTGGCTGTAATAATTTTTTTTCCAAAGTTTCTAAATCTGACATCTTTGATAACAATTTTATTTGATAAACAAATCATACACATTATAAACAGCTAACAAAAAAACCAGAAGCAGGCCCAATGCACCAAAGATTCTGACCACCGCACTATTTACATGTTTTTCCATTATTCTCTTCTTATTTGCGATTAAATACATCGCTATACCAATAAACGGAACAAGGAAAATAGTAATGCTTTGGGCGAAAACAATCAGCTCCAGCGGCAGTTTTCCAAATATCATGGCGATGACTGCGCCACATATCATTACCAGTCCAATGAAAGCTCTGGTTACTTTGGAACTTAAATCGCTGCCAAAACCTAATCCATCACTTAATAATGTACCACCAACGGCCGCGTTGCCTACAAGTGAGGAAAAAGAAGCACCAAAAAATCCCGCTAAAAATAAATGAGTCGCATATCCTCCAAAAAGCGGCCTCAGCGCCCTTGCCATTTGCGTAGCACTGTTTATTTTGATGTCTCTGGGATTTAAAACTGCTGCTGCACATATTAAAACCAGTGCACTCATTATACCCAAAATAAGAATGCCAATGACGCTGGTGCTTGCATTGCTTTTTATTTCTTTTCCAGGCGCTGCTTTTTTTCTTTCCTGCACCAAATAACATTGATAAAAAGCGCCGACGATTGAAAAACAGGAAGCGATAAACGCTATAATTAAACCTTCTGAACCGATTGGTATCACAGGAACAAATCCGGTAGCAATCTGTGGAAAATCAGGCTTTACAAAAAATAAGGTAGCTACGAAAGAGAGAAGCATTAACGCTACCAATGCTATCATCAATCTTTCCAGCGTTTTATAAAAGCTTTTGAAAAAAAGTAACCCGATACCAATTACATTAAATACGATGATCCAAATTTTAGGGGAGGTGCCGGTCGCTTCCGCAAAAGCAATTCCGACGCCCGTTGAATTACCCGCCTGAAAGGACGTAGTTACCAGGAATATTCCAATCCCGATTATCACAGCAACGGTACTTCCCCATTCTTCACGAATATTTGCCAGAAGGGAATTTTTGGTGGCCAACCCAATCCTTGCCCCCATGTTTGTAAAGACGATCATGAAGAAAATTGCTACCGCAATAATCCAAATCATTGAATATCCGTATTCCGCGCCAAGTTTAGTGGTGATAGTTATTTTACTTGGGCCAAAAACCATAGCAGCAATGATAATTCCAGGGCCTAATGCGGTCAGCCAGGGAACAATACGCTTCTTCATTTCATTCAAGGCAATTGCTTTTAATTTTGATTAAATCCTTTTTTATGATATAGAACACAACGACACCAACTTTTTTTTCATTCGATAGACACTGCCGGTATTTCTTCGTTTACCGATGTGCTTTAATCAAAGTTCCATCTGTGTTAATGGCGTTCGTTGCCACTTCGTTTACTTGCAGATGAAATTCAGATCAGCATCACACGATCCTATTTTTGCATCAACCATTTTGTGAAAAATTTTACTCCTTCATCTGTGACAGGTTCATGACCACCTTCATGTACCAGCAGGCTTATCCTGTCTTCAATTCCTAACTTTTGGTAAGGGATTTTAGCACTATTAAATTCCGCTGTGATCTGCTGCCAGTACCCGATCTCATCTTTTTTCCCTGTCTGAACCATCAAAGGCCGCGGGCAAATCAAAGAAACAAGGTCCTTGTCGGAAAATTCGGTAAGCCAACCAGAGAAAGCTGCATGTGTTTCGTTTGGCCAAAAACTTGTTCTTTTATCCGGAAGAACCATTTTATTTCTTCGCTCATTAAAAAATGCAGCCACTATGCCGGCCTTAATCCTTGGCTCAAGTGGCATAAAAAACTGCGTTGCCAGCCCACCCCATGAAACGCCCCACATACCCACCTTTTCTTTGTTGATTCTCGGATCGTTAAGAACGGTATCGAGCAGGTTTTGTAACCGAGCCAGTTCAATACCAGGGAGGCTAATATTTGCCAGGCGGCAAAGACTTTCAATGTAATTACGGCGTTCGATGCCACGTAGATTCAGCGGAGCCAGCACAGCAAAACCTGCTTTCAAAAGTGCTCGGGCATAAGCATGATATTCTGTTGCAATACTGCCATTTTCTTCAAAGGTGCTCTCAGGATCGCTGCCAATGCCGTGTTGAACGATGATGATTGGAACCGGTTTATCTTTGCTGGCGTTTGGTGGAAATGCAAGGATTGCTTCTGCTTTAAGTATTCCAAGGGGCACTTCAATCCATTCCGCTTTCAAATCCCCTGGATTATAAGGCCGGATTTTTACAGCGCCGGTTTTTCTGAGAACCGGAGCTTTGATAACGATCGAAGCCCATTTTTCCCTGTTTGGTTCCACGCTTCTTATAAATGCGGGGATACTGCTGTAATCACGGTTCCACGCTTTTGCAGCACGTGCATCGTACTCGTCTATAAGATAATTGGTAAGATATTTTGTCAACTCACTTTCATAAGCATCGGTGCGTGCCGTTTGCGCTTCCTTTGATATGAGGAGCTGTCCCTGGCCAAAAGCTGCGGATGTAAACATCAGTAATATCAAAGAAGAAATATAATTTTTAAGCTTTAAATTTTTTGCCATCTTTCAAGAAGTTTTTTTAATATTCAGAGATATATTTTATCCTTCAGTGGTCATTATATCCTGCGTAAAGTCTGGAGTAATAGCTATGCTCTTTACTTACATCACGCTCCCGTTATCATTAAAAACTTTATTTAAAATTACCAGCCGGGATTCTGTGTCAGCTTATCGTTTAGTACAATCTGATCCACCGGGATCGGATCAAGATAATCGCGATTGATTTTGAACTGGTAGCCGTTCGGTAAAGCTGTTTGAAAAGGATCTAAAAATCCATTCGCATCATTTGGAAATGCAGTTCCGGCTATTTGTGATCCTTTAAACCCTTTAGGTCGTTTGCCTACGATCAATTCATCAGCAGCAGCCCATCGTGCAATATCATCCCAGCGGAAGCCTTCGGTTGCCAGTTCCACCCTGCGTTCACGCCGTATCTCGTTTACGATCGGGGACAAGTCAGGAAAATGCCAATCAGGATCGTTGGGTATACTCCCCAAAGTAATGCTTGGCATTCCTACCCGGGCGCGAAGCAGGCCAATAGAGTTATCAATATCCGATTGGGTAATCGTGCCTAATTCAGCCTTTGCTTCTGCAAAATTCAACAGAACCTCAGCATACCTGAAATGAATCACCGGATCTTCTTCAAAATTGGTGCTGTGATAAATTAATAAAGGATCATAACCCTTAAGCTGCACATAACCTGTGAGCGCGTAATAATTGGAAGCTGTATTAAGTTTGGAATAAACATCGTTCCACGTTTGCACATCATTACCTGAGATTTTCCACGCATTTGCCGGCGCAAAAATGGTTTGATTAAACCTTGGATCGCGGTTTTTCATCTCTTCAGTAATATTCATATATCCTTGAAAAAGAGGGCTAACTGATATTGGTTTTCCATCGGTGCAGAGGTATGAATCAGCCAGCCCTTTAGTCAATGAGCTCCCAAATGGATATTCAAGCTTATAATTTCTTTGATTATTGATACCTAAAGCAGTAGAGAATTTTTTCCAAAACAACACCTCAGTAGTGGAAGTGTAATCGCGCAAGGTAAACAATCCATTATAGTCAGATGAAGGATTACCGGTGTTATAAATTTGAAAATGCCCGGAGGTCATCATTGCGGATGCGGCCTCTACCACTTTTTTAAAATATTTCTCTGGTTGCGCATTCGCAACAGCAAAAGGATCTCCTGCATGATACTTCTCCCAGGTGCCCTCATAAAGTGCAACTCTTGTTTGAAGCGCAAGCGCCATTCCCTTATAAATGCGCGAGGCGCCACCGTTCCTGTTGTCAGTAAGGTACATTGCAGCAGAATCGAGCTCTAAAAGGATGTGGTCAGTAACTATATTTCTGGCGGTCCTTGTTTCGTATAATTGTTCCGAATTTGTCTGCAATTCGGTAGTGATCCACGGAACGTCACCAAATCTTTTCAATAGTTTAAAATAAATCAAGGCACGAAAAAAATGCGCTTCGCCGACGTATTGCTGATAGCTGGCAAAAGGAGCAGTACATTTTTTATAATTGTCGAAAAAATAATTGATTTTCCGTACGTTGGAAAAATCCCAGTTACCAGCATCCTGGACCGTCCGGTCCCCCTTTAAACGTGGATCGATCTGATTGGCATTCACCTCATTGTCACTATTAAAATCATCCTGCGAGCCATCGTAAGGATTCGCCGTAATTGAACCGTACTGAACCGGAAATACTGCATCATTGTAAAATTGATTCATATAAATCTGCATGTCACTTGGTTGCAGGAAGAAAACGTTGGAGGAAACCTGGTCGAGAGGAATCTTATTCAGCAATTCTTTTTGACATGAATTAAGAAGAAACAATATAGAGAAAAAAGCCGCAGACATTTTTACGTGTTTCATAAAATAATTTTTTAAAAAGTGATGTTTAGCCCAAATGAAACTCTTCTGGCAAGAGGATAAATAAAGGCAAGATTGTTAAGACCTCCATAGTTATAATCGGATGCAAAAGCAGTTTCAGGATCAAGCGTTTTCGGTAGTTTGGTAATGGTCAGCAGGTTCTCTACTGACGCATATACTCTTGCATTGCTCATTGCGGCTTTTTTCGCAAGGCGTGTGGGTATGGTGTATCCTACCTGCAGGTTTTTTAAGCGCATATAAGCAGCATTCACAACAAACCTCGATTGCGTCTGAATGTTTTTCTGGTATTCAGTATTTGCATAAGGTTTGGGGAAATACGCATCGGTATTTGGGCCGAATATGTTGGTTTCATTTGACGGTCTCCAGTAATCCAACATGGTACCATTTTTATACATTTCTGTTTGTGCTCCCCCCTGCCCGCTAAATCCGTAAAAAGCATTGGCATAAATACTCGGCACAAAATCGCGTTTCAATACACCTTGCCAAAACATGTTGATTGAAAATCCTCTCCAGTTTACTCCGGCAGACAGACCAACATTATATTTTGGTTGTGTGTTGGCAATTATTTTAAGATCTCCATGATCAGTTAAAGTTCTGTTGCCGGGATTGATTTTTCCATCGCCGTTAAGATCTTTGTATTTCATATCCCCAGGGCCCCACTTGCTATAATAATAGGATTGATCAGCCATTTTCTCTCCATCTGTCTGGATCAAACCGTCAGATACTAACCCCCATACATCACCATAAGTTTTTCCCACGTACCAATTGTCAATCTGTCCGTTTACATTATTGTATTTTAAAATAGTCGTTTTGTTATTTCCCAGGTTCAGTTTCACATTGTAACTGACATTAGTAGAAATCTGATCCTGCCAGGCTAAAGACAATTCAAATCCTTTTGTACCGAGCGTTGCGTTATTTTCATATGGAGCGCCCGTACCCAATACAGCCGGCAAATTCTGAGATGGACCAAACATGTTGGTGGTTTTCCTATCGTATAAATCAAATGTCAACCCTAAACGATTGTCCAGAAACATTGCATCAAGTCCTAAATTTGTGGTCGTCACTGTTTCCCAGGTAAGTGTACTGCTGATTATGGCTGGCACCTGAGCATAGATAGGCCTTACATTATCGATTATATAATTCAGGTTGCTGCTAACCGGAACTGTTGATAAATACAGGTAATTCGCTACGTTCTGATTGCCCAATGATCCATAAGACGCTCTTATTTTTAAATTGTTGACGTACGACTTAACCGGTTGCCAGAAGCTTTCTTTTGAGATATTATATCCGGCAGACACAGAAGGGAAAAATCCCCATCTTGAATCGGGAGCAAATCTTGAAGATCCATTATAACGCCCGCTAAATTCAAGGAGGTATTTTTCTTTGAAATTATAATTGATCCTTCCAAATACAGCTTCTGTGGCCCAATGATCGGCGCTGGATCCAAGGGTGCTTGCCCCGGTTGCAGAGTTAATAGATGGCACCTTGTCTGAGATGAGATTCATTCTTGAACCACTCAGATTTTTCGAGTTACTTAATTCCTGCTCATAGCCGGCCATAATTTTAAAAAAATGGCCATTTATTGTTTTTTCGTAAGACGAGAAACCGTTAAAAATATAGTAATTCCAATTCCCCATCCCCTCTACAGAACCTGAATTTGCAAACCCCACATTTGCCATCTGGCCGGTTCCTAGTTCAATGGGGATCGGTATTGGATTTTTATTATTTGAAGTGGATCCTATGTTATAATTATAAGTAACATTCGTTTTCCATCCCTTTACAGGTTCGATGGTAGTACCAATTCTCAGCCATAAATCATTATTAGCTGTTACATCCCTACCACTACCTTTCATAGCCACAAGAATTGGATTCTGTAAGGTTCCATTTGCGTTGTACTTAGGCATCATGGGACCAAATTGAAAGATGGAAGTAAAATTATAATCTCTTGTTGTACCTACGATGCCCATCGGATAATTGGTTTGAGTTTGGGCATACTTTGTACCAAAATCAAAACTTAGCCAGTTATTCACCTTTGAATTCAGGTTAGCCAAAATATTGTATCTTTTATAGGAATCATTTCCATAGGTATAAAGTCCTCCCTGGTCGTAAAACCCGGCAGACACATAATATTGAGTATTATTATCTCCGCCGGTGAGACTGATATTGTGCTTTTGCGACAATGAATTTTTTCTAAGCATTAGTGAGGGCCAGTCATAATTTGCATTGCCTATAGCCCTGCCCTTCCATACACTTGTAGGAGCATTATTTACATCATATTCCGCCTTTAAAGTTCCGGCTGCGTAATCTTTGATCCTTTGTATTTGTTCATCTGGATAGTAAGGAGCTAACCTAGAGTTAGCGAACGACTGATTGGTTGCCACAGCCCAGGTAAGTGCATCCGTCATTCGCGGAAACCGGATTGGGGAGGCCCAGGAAAAATTATCATTGTATTGAATTTTAGTGCCTTTATTTTTCGTGCCTCTTTTGGTCGTAATGAGCACTACCCCAAAAGGCGCCCGAGATCCATAAATTGCTGATGCAGATGCATCTTTCAAAACTGAGATGCTTTCAATATTTTCAGGATCCAGGTCATCCACTGTGCTTTCAACACCATCTACCAGGATAAGAGGGGTCGAACTTCCGGCGATAGAACCTAGTCCTCTCAAATTCCAGGAACTGGCAGAGCCGGGCTCACCTCCGTGGTTCGACATCTGAATGTTAAGATTCGGAGAAACACCCTGCATCAGCTGAGATACCGTAGGAGCAGGCCGGTTTTGAAGCTCATCACCTGACACCACATCCACTGCGCCAGTAAGATTAATTTTTTTCTGTGTACCATAACCAATCACTACTACCTCATTCAATCCTGTATTCGTTTCATGAAGTACAACATCAATGGATGCTCTTCCTTCGACCGGGATTTTTTGAGTTTCAAAACCGACAAAACTGAATACAAGTACGTCATTATCGATTACATTATTAATCGAGTATCTACCGTTTTTATTGGTCATAGTGCCGATGCTCGATCTTTCTATAACGATACTTACTCCTTCTATGGGCTCTCCATTGTTGTTTTTTACCTGCCCGTTTACAAGATGCTCTTTAATATTTTGAGAGGCCAAAGGTTTAGTTTGAGAGGAAGTGGAATAGAGAGTAGAGATATTTTGCAAAGGAGTATTACTGCTTCCTCCATCAGCGGTTTTGTATTCAGGTTCTAATCTATCTTTTGATACAATCGTGTAATAGTTTTGTTTTATATACAGGAACAGCAACCCTTTTGGATATAAAATAGATTTGAGGACATCTTCTATTTTTTTGCCTTTTATTTCCCCTAATTCATAGCTGGTAGTTTTTCCTTCCAACAAAGATTTCTCATAAACAAATTTGGTGTCATAGGCTTTGCCTACATCTTTTAAAGCCTTTGCTAATGGAATTTGTACAGCTTTTTTGGATTCTGGAGATTGTGCCTTAGCAGTTCCTGGGGCAAATGAAAGAAATAAAAGAAATGCTAGTACCGGCAACGGTAAAGATTTGGCCATTTGAGTAAAGTTTTAATAAAAGAAATATGATTCGAAAAAGTTATTTAAGCTGAATTATTTCTCATACTTACCCAATGCAAAAATTCACATACTACCGCCCATGCATTTTACTAAATATGAGTGTACTGTCTTTTTTTTCTATCTTAATATCTAATGAAGTGGATAAAACAAATAATATATCCTGAAAATTATCAAGCAATAAGGTTCCTTCCATTTTCTTGTTGCCAATTGCCGTATCTGTCAACACGACCTGGTATCCATAGTTATCTTTTAAATACTGAACAATAGTATTTACAGTAGCATTATTGAGTATTAGTTTTTTCTCGATCCAAGAAGTTTCCAACAAGGGGTCTGTAACTGATCTGTACAATTCATTGGTTAGAGGCTGATAAGCAATCATGTCTCCGGGGAGCATCGTAACATCCTTCTGTTTTGGGTTATTAAATGCTACCCGCACTTTTCCGGTTTCAAGTATCACTTTGGTCTGTCCATTACGATTTCTTACATCAAACGTAGTTCCCAGTACTTCCACGTTTAAATCGCTGGTAGAAACGATAAAACGTTCAGATTCTTTTATCTCAGCTTTATTTTTGTTTAAATGTTTGACCTTAAAAAAGGCTTCTCCCTGAAGTGTAACTTTCCTCGGCTGTCGCCCAGTCCAATGTTTCAAATAAACAACTGAAGAATGGGCGTTTAAAATTACAGAAGTGCTATCCGGAAGCGTGATTGATTTTATTTCACCGTAATTTGTAGCTATCCTTACTACCGCATTCTTCCAGTTAAAATAAAAAGCAGCTGCTCCAATTAATAACACCCCTGTAAATACCGCAGCAATTCTGCGCAATTTTGTAAACCGATTAATCCTGGCCACTTTTGCTCCTTCTCCATATTCTTCATCAGCCAGGTCAATCTTCGATAAGTTTTCTGACAATGCCTGATGAATTTGTTCCGCTGTAGGAAAATCTTCCTTAAACTTAATATTTAAAAGAACTTCTCTGGCTTCCTGAACAGCATTTCTTTTATCCGAATTTTTATCCAGCCATTTGTTCCAAAATTCATTCGTTCTTTCATCCGGTTCAATGATCCAATTTTGAAAATATTCGTCAGATATGAAGTCCGTTACCGTAAATCTTTTGTAGTTCATGAAGCTTGATTATTAATATGAGTCAAAAGAGATTCTTTTTACCCCATGATTTTAAAAAAAATATTTTTTTATTTTTTTGAATTTGGAAACACTTGCTGCAATTACTGAATAGCGTTACCTGGTTTTTAATTTTATTTATAGTAAAACAACAAATAGCGTGAATTTTAAAATACGCAGTTTTCGGTTCAAATGGCTGATATGAATTGTTTCAGAATAGTCGCAAGAATAACCGTCGGAATAGAAAATATTTCTTTAAGCTCGCCTAACGCCCGCGCCATTATTTTATAAGTAGCTTTCACAGAAATATTCATTATCGCCGCAATTTCGGTATAAGAAAGGCCCTCATAAAATCGAAGAAAAATAGCTTCCCTTTGCCTGTTTGTAAGTTGCCGGAGAGCTTTTTGCATCCTTTGCTTCAGTACTAAATCGGCTTCCCGTTGAATAATAATACTATCTATAGAAAAGTCTACTTCAGTAGGTTGTTCTTCCTGAGAAAGCAAAATCACTTTGGCGGATTTTATTTTGCCAATGATATTATTTCTAAAGGAGGAAAAAATATAGGATTGCGGAGACAGGATCTTATGGAGTGTTTGCCTGTTTGTCCAGATCATGATAAAAACTTCATTGATAGCATCTTCAATCATTGCAATATCATTCGTAATTTTCTTACCATAGTTATATAACCTTTTATAGTAGAAAATGTACGCTTCAGAATAAGATTGCTTATTCCCGGTTGCAATATTTGCCCAAACGTTTTTATCCAAAATTAAAAATTAGTTTATTGTCAATTTTATTACTGATTAGAATAATTACAGAGTCGTGTTGTAATTGGTAATGATTATTTTCTCAATTAGTCTCAATCAATAAATAACGCAAATAAAACTAATAAATTAAAACGGATTTTATTGAAAATTAACCCGCTTGACGTTCTGCTCCCTGTATTAAATTCGAGTCGCAGTCGTTTATAATGACTCGTGAGATGTACTTGATTAGCGCCGGGCATAGTTAGTACCTGCTATTATTATGACTAAAAAAACAATACCCGGCCGTTCATTAGGATTCAACCTACATGGTACTCTAAGCTGATTGCTTGGCGGTTTCTGCAGAAGCAGTTTTGGGACTTTCATTCATGCCGGCCTGAATTTCACTTTCCACTTTTGCTTTCGCGTTATTAAACTCTTTTATGCCACGGCCAATACCACGCATCAAATCTGGTATTTTTTTCCCACCAAAAAATAAAAGTATCGCCAGGAATATTAAGATCCATTCAGCACCACCTGGCATCGTAAATAACAAATCGGATTTTAAAAACAAAAGTTGCATATGTCATGTATTTAAGGATTCAAAAATTTATTCTTATATATGAATATTATAGTGTAGAATATACAATTACTTCTTATTTATTACTGCACCCAAAGGCAAAATGATTTTTCCGTATAGTTCGTTCAACAGGATTCCTACACCGGTATAAATCGCTGAGAGGCCGCAAAAAAGACCTTCGTATGCGGCTAATGCTTTTACTGTTTGATTACTGGTAGCATCACCAAGCGCCAGCAAAAAAAATAAAATAGTTAATGTAAGAAACACAACCTGTAACGACCGGTTTATACGAAGAGTTCCGATAAATAGCGAGCCTGTAAAAACACCCCATGAAAGCAGGTATGCCACCATAGCTGTTGCAGATGGGCCAGAAACCCAACCAAGTTTCGGCATTACCAACAATCCAACCAGGGATAGCCAGAAGAAACCGTAAGATATAAAAGCAGTAAATCCAAAAATATTATTTTTTTTACCTTCAACAATCCCTGCAATGACCTGTGCAGCGCCGCCGTAAAAAATACCCATGGCAAGAATCATTGAATTCATTTCGAAAATACCTGCATTATGCAGATTCAATAGCACTGTTGTCATTCCAAAGGCAAGTAAGCCTAACGGTGCAGGATTCGCATTGCTGTCTTTAATAGTAATGTTAGTTGTATGCATAATTCAGGTTTTATGTCGAATCATAGTTGTGTTTTGTTACAGTAGGGATTCGCATAGCTTCTTCATCAATAAAGATTTTTATCTTAACATGTTCTTCGCTGTTGTACTATAACAGCGCTGCACTCCCCTTTGCAATAATTATTCAAATTAAATTTTCACTTTCACCACCATTTTTTTAATAAGGCCATTACCTATCATTGGCGCATGAACATCTTCCGGGAAAAATATCGCGAACTGATCACTTCGTAATTTAAAATACATATCCGGCACATCATCATAAAAGGACACGTCTTTATGAGCATTGTACGGCTCTTTCTGATCAAAGCATTTAGTCCTTGGTTTCCAGCCAATTTTTTCTTCACCTTTTATGCATACCTGGATGTCAATGTGTAGATCATGACATTCAAATTTTGCTATTGCTTCCTCTTCCGTTTTGCCTGTCTTTTCAGAAACAATTGCCCTTAACCGGTCACCGTCTATTTCGTAATTCCCCTCTGCCATTTCCTCTAAATTTTGCTTTTGAATGTATTCAAATGCATTCTCAAATAACGGATGAATGCAATAGTATTTTTTTCTGCTCGCTAATGTGTCTATGATCATATCAATGAATTTTTGATTCTTTATCCTTAATTTTTAATTCTTAATTCTTAATTGTTTCCCTTTATTCTTAATTCATCGCTGCACTCTTCCACTCGCATCGGCTTTCATCAATCCTTGTACTTCACCCAAGGTAGCATGGTTCAAATCGCCCGGAATCGTGTGTTTCAGTGCTGAAGCTGCTACACCAAATTCTGCCGCGTCTTTTAAATTCATTCCGGATACCAGTGCATAAATAAATCCGCTGGCAAAAGAATCGCCGCTTCCAACGCGATCTATTATTCTTACTTCATATTCTTTTGAGTGATAAAATTCATTGCCGTCATATACCAGGGCGCTCCATCCATTATCAGATGCGCTGTGGCTTTCACGAAGGGTGGAAGCAATATATTTAAATCGGAATTTTTCCTTCATTTGCTGAAAAACATCTTTATATCCATCGAGATTTAGTTCGCCTTTCGTTACATCGGTTCCTTTACTTTTAAATCCGAGTGTGGTTTCAGCATCTTCTTCATTGCCGATACAAACATCTACATACTGGCAAAGATTTGTCATCACTTCTTTTGCTTTTTCTTTGCTCCATAATTTTTTACGGTAATTCAAATCAATGCTGGTAGTAACTCCTTTTGCTTTCGCGGCCTTTAAGGCAGCTTCTGTAAAGGCCGCAGCTTTATCGCTCAAAGCCGGTGTAATGCCGGTAGTATGAAACCATGAAGCGCCTTCAAATATTTTATCAAAATCAAAATCAGAAACTTCTGCTCCCGAAATGGCTGCACCCGCACGATCATAAATTACCTGCGATGCACGCATAGAAGCCCCGGTTTCTAAAAAATAAATTCCTAATCTTTTTCCTCCCCGTGCAACAAATTGTGTATCCACTCCATAACGACGCAAATGATTGATAGCCGATTGCCCGATCGCATTGTCAGGCACTTTTGAAACAAAAACTCCGTTCAATCCATAATTGGTAAGAGCCGCAGCCACATTGGCTTCGCCACCGCCATAAGTAACATCAAAACTATCTGCCTGTACAAATCTTTTATAATCAGGAGTAGATAAACGAAGCATAATTTCTCCAAGTGTAACAACTTTTTTTGTCATAATCTTTGCTTTTTTTCATTTACCTCAATTAAATAAAAATCAATCAACCCTTAAAATGAATGGTGACTTTTGATGGCTTTTTATTTCTACATGAGTGGACCGATTACTTTTCACAGCAATGATCGTCAGCATTGCTGAAAGAAATAAGGATCCTGCCATAAACATGTAGGAAGCCGCAAAGCTACCTGTTGCGCCTTCAAGATAGCCTACTATGTAGGCCCCTACAAACGAACCCAGAGCTCCCAAACTATTAATTAAAGCGATCGCACCGCCTGCTACATTTTTTGGAAGTATTTCCGTAATAATCGCAAAGAAAGGTCCATAGGGCGCATACATGGCGCCACCTGCTATGACCAATAAGGTAAACGACAACCAGAAGTTAGTTGTTCCGATCAGGTACGACCCATAAAAGGCTATTGCTCCCACAAGCAAAAAAGGCCAGATAAATTCTTTTCTTTTTAATATCTTATCAGAATAGTGGGAAGCCAATAGCATCATAATAATTGCAAGAATGTATGGCACAGACGAAAGCCAGCCGGTCTTAACAATATCCATATTCGGTGCCTCATTTATTATCGAGGGAAGCCACATTACAAATCCATAAACACCAATACTCCACAGCGCATACTGAAGACAAAGTAAAATCACCACTTTGGATTTAAACGCTTCGGCATAATTTTTTACCGGTTTTATACCTTCCTGTTCAAGTTTCAGTTGTTCTTCTACATCGTCTCTCTGCGACTTTTCAAGCCATATCGCATCCTGCACTTTATCATTTACCAGGTACCACCAAAAGAAAGCCCAAACAATTGCAGGCGCTCCTTCTATAATAAACATCCATCGCCATCCTACCGAACCAACCAAATGCCCTGAAACGATCGACATCCACAGAATCGTAACCGGGTTGCCAAGGATCAAAAATGTGTTGGCTCTCGAACGTTCTGATTTTGTAAACCACCTGCTTAAAAATATAAGCATCGAAGGCATCACTGCACTCTCTACCACTCCAAGCATGAAACGGACTACGATTAGTAAAGTTATATTGTGTACCATGCCGGTTGCCATGGCAAGGGCTCCCCATAATATCAGTGACCAGAATATTAATTTTTTTGCACTTTTATTCGCTGCATAGAACGCTCCCGGTATCTGGAAGAAAAAGTATCCAAGAAAAAACAGGGACCCTAACAGCGACGACATGGCTGCGGTTATGTTCAGATCATGCGCCATCCCACCGGCGAGCGCAAAACCAAAATTCGCCCGGTCAAGATAAGCAAGACTATAGGTAATAAATACAATGGGAATTAAACGATACCAGCGTTTTTTGGCTAAAGGTTTCATTATAACTGAAATATTTTTTTGCAAAAGATCTTTAAAATTATTTGTCAGGTTGTTTTACCAGGTCCTCTTGCTCATGATTTCATCTAATTGTGCTTTGTTCATTTTCCCTAGCTCCGGATGCTGACTAAGCCATTTCAGAAATCCTTGTTTTATTTCATCGGACCATTGACTGTCTATCTGACCTGTTGTGTACTTGCCTGTTCGTACCATTTCAAATCCAAATTTGTCTTTCAGTACTACAAATTCAGCAGTTCGTATAACCAGATCTGCCAGGTGGGCGGGAATAAAAAGAACACCTTCTTTTTCCGCAATAACAAGATCACCGGGTAAAACAATTGCTTTGCCAATTCTGACCGGCGTATTAAGGCCCATTAATACCATCCCTTCCAGGAAAGAAGGATGAAAATCGCGTACAAATGCATTAAATCCCTTTATTTCAGAAAGCCCGTTTAAGTCCCTGGCAGCTCCGTTAAAGACAACTCCATTTCCGGATTTGCTGAAAATTGAATTTCCAAGTGTACTTCCGATCAAGGTTCCGGCATCAATTTTTCCGAATCCATCCGCCACATACACATCCCCTTTAGATAGGATATCTATTGGCCAGGAATTAGTATTGCCGGATCTCCCATTTTTTATTCCTCTGTCTTTAATGCTTTTTTCCAGATCAGGGCGGCTCGGCATAAAAGCTGCGGTAAGCGCTCGCCCAATCACAGAAATACTATCATTTACCATTTTCCATCCGGATTCAAATTGATTTGTATAACCCAGGTTTTTTAAAACCGTCCAGGCATCATCAATCCCAATGTTACTGGCGCGTTTTAAAAGATCTTCAGAAATTTTTGGCCGTCCATCATCAAATCTATCTCCCCTCCATTCTGAAGTTAAAAAAATAAGTTCACTTCTCGTTATCGTTTGAGATAGCAGGGAATTGTGATTGAAAAAAATAGCCAATAAAATTGTTAGGATCATTGATTTTTTCTTCATTCTTTAAATTCTTATTTGATGATTGCCTAGGTTTTTTTTGGGAACTTGAATTAATTGTGTCAGGATACCCGAACTTTAATGACGATTTTCTTTATACTGTCATACCCTGCTCTTTTGAAAGCAGGACGATGAATTTCCTTCGGTGAAAAAATGAAAAAGGAACCAGGGCCCGCATTATAATATTTGCCCTGTGATACAGTAAATTTTTCGTTATCATCCGACGAATAAGGGGTAATAGTTTTAGTACCTGGATCAGTAATGGCTGCAATTCCCATTTGTGCCCTGCCTTTGATAATATACTGGAGATCATTAAAATTTCGATGGGCTTCCCACGCTACTGTTTCTTTCATTGCCGGTGCAATGAAAGAAACAGTAGCAATCACATTATTGCTGTCAATCACATATTTTCCTGTTGCAAGTGTATTCAAATCATGCGTTTTCAAAAATTCGAATGCCTCATTCCACCATTTTGGATTTTTTTGATACTGTTGCAAAAATTCAGATTTATTAATGCTTTCATGAGGAGTTATGTTCAGCCCGTTATACCAATCCTGATCTTTGTACCAGGAGGCGCCTTCTTCATCGATTATTTTTGAATCATACGAGCATGCCGCCAGCACTAATAAAGTCATTAATAATAGTACAGTTCTATATCGTTTCATAACTTAATTTTTCAATCCTGCATTAAAATTTTAAACTTAAATTTCCGTTTTTTTAAGATTAATTAATTATTACGCTTAAATCGTCTGGTAGAGGAAGCCTTAAAAATCATGTCATTTTCCGTAGGGTTGCGGCCTTGTTATTTCTGTGCCGCCTGTAGTTCTTCCGCTCCACAAAAAGTCGCTCGAATTCGAATTATTCCATTCAGGCGTAGGAGCAAAGTAACCCGGATGTTTAGGATCAAGATGTTTCTTTACGATCTCATCATTCAATTCCACGCCCAATCCGGGTGCCTCAGTTGGCACATGCGCAAACCCCTTATCAAATATTTTAAAGCCTCCTTTAGTTTTTACTAAATCTTCCCACCATGGATTATCCAATGAACCGTTATTAGGCATTTCAAGGGCCAGCATGTTATTTGTTGCAGCAGCACAATGTACATTTGCCATAAAAGAGATCGGAGAACCTGCGAAGTGCATGATCATAGGGATCCCTTTTGATTCCGCATAATCACCGATAATTTTGGTTTCCAGAATACCGCCGGAAGAAGCAAGGTCCGGCTGCACAATATCTACCGCATTATTATCGATCAGTTTAAAAAATTTTTCTTTAAGATAAATGTCCTCTCCTGTTAACGTCGGTGTTTCGATTGCATCTGTAACTGCTTTCCATTGATCGATATAATCCATAGGAAAAAAATCTTCTAACCACGCAAGTCTGTAAGGATCCAGTGCTTTTCCTACTCTGATCGCGTTGTTTACATCGTAATTACCAAAACCGTCAGAGCCGAGCGGAATATCCCAACCAACAACACTTCGAACCATATCAACATATTTGGCAAGTTCATCCAGGCCCTTGTCCGTAATTTGCATTTGATAAAAGGGTTGTTTTATCCTTAAATCCCCGGTTAAAATTGGAGAATAGCTGGTTCGATATTCAGGTGTATACCAAAATTTGTCATTTACAGTTGTGCCCGGAATATCAGCAATCCAATCAATAGACGGATACATTTTAAACCACGTAATTCCCAGTTCTTGCTTACGAAAGTTCACTTCGTTTTTAAACTTTTCCACATCCATTTGTCGGCCATTATGCCTTGGAACATAAGCATACATTCTTACTTTATCTCTATATTTTCCTCCCAGCAATTGCCAAACAGGCACTCCATATGCCTTTCCTGTTAAATCCCAGAGAGCCATTTCTACTCCTGAAACTCCACCCCCCTGCCTCGACTGCCCCCCAAATTGTTTTATTAACCTGAAAAGCATTTCCACATTACAGGGATTCTGGCCCAATAAACGGCTTTTTAATATCAAAGCATATCTCCAATCCGCACCGTCTCTCACTTCTCCTAATCCATAAATCCCCTGGTTCGTATCAATTCGAATGATGGGTCTTTGGTTTGCCACTACACAATATCTCATATCAGTAATTTTTAAGCCGGAAGGACTTGATGACCGTTTTACTTTAGAAGTGGTTTGTGCAATTGTATCTTCTATTGATAAGTTCATTAACCCTACAATTGATATACCTCCTAATGCAGCCTTTTTTAGAAAATTGCGACGGTTGTTGCCAAAGTGCTGGTTATTTTCTTCTTCAATTTGTAAAGCAGCATGGTTTAATCTTTCTTCTTCCTTGCTTTTTTCGATAATTTGATCAATAATTCTTTTCATGATAATTAATTAATAGATTTAAAATTTTAATATTCTCCATTTTAAAGAGGTTAGTTATTTTGCTTTTGTAAATAATTCTCAATTTCCCGTGATGTAATGGCGGTTTTCCCATGATACTTTGAAAACCATTTTCTAAATTCATTCTTAATATTTTCGGACCAGTCACCATGTATTTCACCTGAAGGATATTTGCCTGAATGCAGGATGTATCTTTCAAATTCATCTTTCAGGGCAATCATCTCCGAATTGGTAACCAACGATTCTACTAAAAAAGCGGGTATAAAGGCCACGCCATAATCATTGGCAAATACTACGTCACCTGGAAACACAGTCGCTTCTCCGATTCTTATAGGCGCGTTTATCGAAACAGGCGTCATATCCTGTATATAGGAAGGATCGTTACCTTTAATCCAGGCATTAAAGCCTTTCGTGTCTTTCAATTCCTGCATATCTCTTATTGATCCAAAAAATACAACTCCCTGGCCGGTTTTCCCATAAATAGCATTACCAAGACTCGAACCAATGAGGGTGCCGTTCTTTATCTTCCCAAAGCCATCAGCAACATAAATATCATTAGTAGTAAGCACATCGATCGGCCATGTATTAATTCCTCCATGTTGAGATTTGCCTTCTTTTTTTCCTGTACTGCGAATAACGGAATCGAGATCTGGTCTTGACGGCATAAATTGCGCGGTTACAGCCCGGCCAACCATGATTTCTCCTGGTTTTAGAATTTGCCAGTTTTTTTCGATTTGATTGTGAAATCCTTTTCTGTATAAGTATCCCCAAATTTGCTCGAGGGTGCAATTTTTTAACCTTTGCAATAGATTTTCAGAAACCTTGGGCCTGCCATCTGCAAACCTTTCGCCCTTCCACGCTGATGTTATTGCAACTATATTTTCAGCCGGCATGCTAATTTGTTGCGCATATATACCCGATGAAAGGGCAATGAAAAATATGATTATTAAGATCAGTTTCATAATAAAATTTGCTTTTGTTTTTTTTATCCTGCATTCAAAAATTTGCAACACATCTTGGCTATCTGGGTACTGCGTTCTTATTAACGTACTCCTGCAGCTTATTTGCTGCTGGATTGTTTGCTTCGAGATCTTTAATATAATGAAAGCGCTCAGCCCATTCCAGGCCATACTGTTTTCCTAATTCTTTATTTGAAATTTGCGTAAAATTTAGCCGCCTTGCATCGATATCAAACACAAAGTTTTTTACATAATTGAAATCGGCTTTGTTATCGTCATCACCGAGAATCGTTAGTTTTTTTCCCTCCTTCGCCAATTTCTCCTTTAATTTTCTACCGGCGCCCTGCCCTGCTGGCCCTTTTGTTGTGTTGAGCATATTTACTTCAACCTTTTTATCAATGTATTTGCTGATATCTACTATCCGATTGACTCTTTGCGGATCTCTCGAGAAATAATATCTTTCTTTGGGACTATGAGGTTTTAATCCTGCATCCAGATGTTCCGGGTAGTCTGTAGCCATCCCTGCCATCCATCTGGCAGCTTCTACTGCATGGGCAGTCGCAATGTGATCCGGGTTCTCCTCATAATGTTCCCAGGGGTCCCAGGTAATCACAGTATCAACTTTTAATAACCTGAATAAAAAAATTAGACGCCCTTTTAGATCCTGAATTTGGATGCTATCCATTCGATGATGAGGATACATAAAATCGTAAGCTTTTCCCATACCATAATACCTTGCAATTTTTGCATTATCTTGTTTATTTCCTTCTACGTCACCGCTATGATCATCAGACGTTCGAAGCAGATAGCCAGTGTACCCTTCATCAAGGAGCTTTGCAACCGTTCCACCGGCAAACAAGGGAATATCGTCTGAGTGGGCCTGAATAGCAAGTAAAACTTTGCCTTTATGTGGTTTGCCTGCTACCTGTCGTTCTATAACAACTTCTTCAGGATCGCCTGCAAAATCATTCGGATCCTTTTTTATTAGCTTTTCCACTGGGCTTGTTTTATTATCATTTAGCCCGAAAGTAAATAAAGAGCTGCCAACTAAAGCGCTGGATAATAAGCCTTTATGCAAAAAATCTTTTCTTTTCATGATTCCTTTAGTTTTAGATTGTTATTTATTGGTTTTAGATATTATTTCGCGTCCCAAAACACTCTTGTTGCCATATTATCTGCTCCCATACGTGCAACGGCGTCCTTATAATTATCGGCATTTACCGAAATTTCCCTCGCCGGGTATTGCAACCGGTGAATAAAATCTCCTTTAACTACAGGATCTGCACCGGGATAGGGATTTGGTTCTAATTGTGGAAAACCAGATCTTCTGAAATTTGCCCAGGCTTCAGAGCCGTTTAAAAAAGATGAGATCCAATACTGCGTATTTATTTGTTTTAAAGCATCCGCGGGATTAAATGGATTTGAATCCAGGTAAGCATTTTGTAATTCTTCTGATATGAATGCAGAACGGTCGTATTGTTGCATTTGACCCATGTGTGCTTTAACACCAGCATTATAATAATTTACGGCTTCTCCGGTTATCCAGCCTCGTTGAGCAGCTTCGGCAAGTAATAACTGGGTTTGGGAAAGCGTTATAAAAAATTCAGGCGCATCGATCTTGGCTAAGGTTTTCCGATTTAACTGTGAATATTTCCAGGCAGCACCGATCTTTCCGGGATAGTTCGGCTCACTACTTATAGTAGCGTCATTATACCCGTACGGCATTCCCTGTTGGTGCTCTGGGTTAGTATCTTCCGATCCGGCAGTACCTATAGGATTAGCGGGAATCTGATACTTAACAGCAATAACGTTTAAACGCGGATCACCTGAACTTTTCAAATAATCAATAAAGGGTTTCGCCAAATAAAAATTTGCGCGTTCACTTCCTTGAAAAGTACTGGCATTAGGATTATTGAATACACTGTTAAAGGGAACAAATGCATTCTCAGAATTTGAAGCAATCAATCCGCCTCTTGAAATATCGGTAGCCAGGATTATATATTGCTTTGCCTTATTCGGATCGACTTTTGTAAACCGCATGGCAACCCTCAATAATAAAGAGTTTCCTAATTTTTTCCACTTGGCAATATCGCCCGCATAAAAAAGGTCATTGGTTTCAATTTTTTTAGTTGCAGCCAGCTTATTTGTCGCATCAACAAGTTCCTTTATCAGGTCATTATAAATTTCTTCATCCGAATCATATTTTGGAAGATTAATTCTTTCCAGATAGGCTTCTCCTGCGGTAAAATATGGCACATACCCGTAAGTATCAACCAAAACCTGGGATACATAACAACGCCATATCCGAGCCATGTTATACAAATTTGACCTGGAGGGATCATCCTTTGTTTGATGCAATACATTTGTGAGTAATTTTACTGGTCCGGTATATAAAGATGTAAAAGCAGACCCTACGTTGTTAGCAAAAAACCAAACATTATGATTCCCGCCCTCCAGAACTCCGGTGAATGGGGTAATAATTTGTTGAACAATTTCTGCCTGGTATTGGATGGTATAAATAGCTGAAGTAAGTTGTGAATTTGCAAATAAATAAGAGGGATCTAACGAAGTCGGTAAAACCGGATTTGTATTAACTTTTTCAAATCCTTTGTCACAACCTGAGGTGCTAATCAAGCAAATAAGCAGCACGTAAATGAATTTAGGTATTCTTTTCATTTTAATATATTTAAAACGGTTTTAAAATCTTGCATTTATGTTTATGCCATAAGTACGGCTGGTAGGGAGAGCATGTGTGTCAAGACCCTGAAAGTTATCTGATACAGAAATTTGGGATTCCGGATCTAAATTATCCAGATGCTTTTTGATCATTGCCGCATTGTTGACAAATGCTGAAACTACTAAGGCTTTTACAGGAGACTTTTTTAGCAATGAGGTTAAATCATAGCCAAGTGACACAGTTCTTAAACGCACAAAGCTTGCATTATACACAAAAGGTTCACCCAGATTACGCAACGAAGCATAAAACTCCTCAGCGGGCACAGCAATCGAATTTGGCGTACCGTCAGCGTTATAACCTTTAAATACAACCCCTTCTTCTCTACCTTCTAAAGAAGCTTTTGATAAGCCATGTCTTAAGAAATTAAAATTGGAATTGGAAAGTACAACAGCGCCAGCCTTAAAGTCAATTTGGGTAAAAATTCTAAAAGCCTTGTAGCTAATACTATTCGTCCATCCTCCGGTCCACTTCGGAATGGCACTACCATAAGTTTTTAACTCTCCTAACAACGGTTTACCGCCTGCTGTCAAAATATTTCCTTTTGCATCTCTTTTATAATCAAAAGCTCTGACAGAAGCAAGTGGAAGACCCACTTCGTGCGAAATAATCCCAAAGTACTGGCCGACACCCACATCAAAGGATCTTTGGCCATTTGCTAACGCAAGCACTTCGCTATGATTATAGGCGGCATTAAAACCGCTTTCCCAGTTTACTTTTCCCTTGAGCGGGAAAACAGATAATAGAAATTCAACGCCTTCATTTTTTAATTTCCCGATATTTACCTTTGTTTGAGTATATCCGGATGCTTCCGAAATATTCACATCCAATATTTCATCTACTGTATTTTTCCGGTATAACGAGAAGTTTAAATTTATCCGGCTGTTAAACATACGAAGGTCCATTCCGACCTCTGTTTCCCGCACTTTTAAGGGACGTAAATTTGAATTCGGACTTACATTGGAATTAATAGTTCCCAATGCAATATTATTTAATGGATTAGGATTGATTGAAAAATAAAGCGCATTGGTATAAGGGTCAGTATCTCCCCCTACTTCTGCATAAGCAGCACGCACCTTAGCGTAATTTAGCCACGACGGTTTTGTGGAAAAAAGATCGGTAAAAACAAAACTTCCGTTTATAGAAGGATATAGATAACTGTTTGATTTTGGATTTAACGTAGAAAACCAGTCATTCCTTGCAGTCAAATTGAGAAAAAGAAGGTTCTTAAATGAAAACTCTGCAGAGCCATACAAAGAATTCACGCGCTTTTTACTGTATCTATAATCAGGATTTTTTACTTGTCCATTTCCAATAGTATACAGCCCTTTCACATAGAAATTAGTTACCTCCGTACTAAATCTGTCAAATATTTGCTGCATTTGATTTCCTCCGAGTGTTACATCCATGAGGAAATTTTTAAACTCATGTTTTGCACCGATCAGAAAATCAACGTTTCTTTCGCGAAATGTTGAAACGTCCTGGTAATAATATCCGTTGAACCCTGATACAGCGGCACTTAAATTCCGTGATCCTGTAGGACGGTTAAATTCGTATGGGCGGGTATAATAGTCCTGTCCTATCCTTCCTTGCAAATAAAGCCAGTCTGACAGCTGATACCTAATAGAAGCATTTCCGAAAATTCTATCTCTTCTGATATTTTCAAAATGTTCGTAAGCAACCCAATAAGGATTATTTCTACCGGTAAAACGAGCTAATGGCATTTCATTCCCATTAGAATCTTTGTAATTCTTCAGCCAATTCACGTCAATACTATTCGCCATCGTATAAATCGTGGTGTTTACACTAAATCCTTCAATCCCAATCTGAGGAGGATTATGATTGTATTCATTTGAGTAATTGGCATTTACCTGCGTCGACAATTTAGGGGTTAGATTATAATTTGCTGCCAGGTTTAGGATCTTTTTATGAAAATCAGAATTTGGAACAATCGCCGTTGCATCGGTGTTAGAAAATGATATCCGGAAATTACCTTGGTCATTACCAGCCGACAGCGCTACTGAATTGGTGGAATTAAATCCAGTTCTGAAAAAATTTTTTATCCGGTCTTTAGCAGGACTGTAAGGTTTGATAGAGCCGTCTGGCTGAGGAGCAGGCTTATTATCAAATTTTTCTCCGA
>Ga0207652_10000500_pt1 | contig 39842 bp, 42 predicted proteins | sample KBSC63BmetaG_FD_184334 | JGI IMG/M metagenome (GOLD analysis project Ga0207652, IMG submission 184334) | Corn rhizosphere microbial communities from Kellogg Biological Station, Michigan, USA - KBS C6-3B metaG (SPAdes) (version 2) | ecosystem: Host-associated > Plants > Roots > Rhizosphere ...
CCAAGGTCAAGGATCGCGACATCGAGCAGCGGACTTCGTCCAAGGCCATCGACGACGACGCGCTGATCATCGACACGCTGCAGAAGATGGCCAAGCAGCGCCGCGAATCGATCGAGATGTACGAGAAAGGCGGCCGCGAGGAGCTGGCGGCGGTCGAGCGCGGCGAGCTGGCGGTGATCGAGGAATTCCTGCCGAAGCAGATGGACGAAGGCGAGACGAAAGCCGCGATCGAAGGCATCAAGGGCGAGCTCGGCGCCTCGGGCATGAAGGATATGGGCAAAGTGATGGCCGAGCTAAAGGCGCGCCACGGGACCGTGCTCGACATGGCCCGGGCGAGCGGGTGGGTAAAGGAAGCGCTCTCGTGAGATTGGGCGCCGCCCTGCCCTTGCTGCTGTTGGCGGCGTGCTCGAAGTCGCCCGAGAAACCGGCCGCGGAGCCCTCGTCGGTCGTGACGCCGCAAGTCGCGCCGACGCCGGACAAGCCCAAGACACTCGTTCCGGCGGATTTCGCGACACTCAAGCTGGGCGCGAAGATCGACGGCTCGGACGCCGTCAGCAAGTTCGTCTCCGACGGGCAGACGCTCGCCGAGGTCGCGAGCTTCGTCGCCTGCCCGGAAGGCATGACCGCGTGCGACCCGAAAACGCTGCCAGCGGAGACGGTCTACACTTACGTCCACCGCGTGACGCCGGGCAAGTCGGTCGCCAGCGCCACGCTGTTCCGCACCGCGCGCCCGGCCGCGGGCTTCGCCAACGGGGTCGGCTACGATGACGCCGAGGCCGCGACGGCGCTCGGGCCCGACGGCCAGATCGACGTCGAGGCCGACAACGGCGCGCTCGTGTGGCGAGTGATCGGCGGTGACCGCTGGAAAGCCGGCGAGCCCATCACGCTCTATTGGCAATCGACCCTGCCGCCGGCCGGCAAGGCCGACGCTTACCTTATCGAGACCGACGGCAGCGTGGCCATCGGCACCGGGCCGTTCCCGGCCAGGGAAAAGCCGGTGGAAGCGCCCGCTCCGCGGTAGCACCGACTCGCCGTTCCCGTTAGGTTCGGCCCGATGACGCTTTCACCCCAATGGCTCGATGAACTCCGCGCTCGGGTGACGCTGTCGAGCGTGATCATGCGCACGACCAAACTGCAGAAGGCGGGGCGCGAGTGGAAGGCATGCTGCCCGTTCCATAACGAGAAGTCGCCCAGCTTCACCGTCAATGACGAGAAGGGGTTCTACCACTGCTTCGGCTGCGGCGCGCACGGTGACGTGATCCGCTGGATGACCGACCAGCGCGGCCTCGGGTTCATGGACGCCGTGAAGGAGCTGGCGTCAGAGGCCGGATTAGAAGTTCCTCGCCCCGACCCGCGCGAAGCCGAGCGCGAGGCGCAGCGCGCCGGTCTGCATGACGTCATGGCGTCCGCGCAGGAATGGTTCAAGAACAGCCTGTTATCGGATGAAGGTCGCAAGGCGCGGGACTATCTCGGGTCGCGCGGCTTCGATGCGCACACGATCGAGCGTTTCGGCTTCGGCTATGCGCCGGAGGACCGCCAGGCGCTGAAGAAGGCCCTCGCGCAATACGAGGCCCCGATGCTCATCGAAGCGGGCTTGCGCATCGCCGTCGACGGCAAGGACCCATACGACCGCTTCCGCGGCCGGCTGATGCTGCCGATCCAGGACGCGCGCGGGCGGGTCATCGCGTTCGGCGGGCGCATCCTCGACAGGGACAGAACCGACGCTCCCAAGTATCTGAATTCGCCCGACACCCCTTTGTTCGACAAAGGCCGCACGCTCTACAACCTGCACCGCGCCGGCCCGGCCTCGCGCAAGACCGGGCGGATCGTCGTGGTCGAAGGCTACATGGACGTCATCGCCCTCGCCGCCGCCGGGATCGAGGAGGCGGTGGCGCCGATGGGCACCGCGCTGACAGAGCGGCAGCTAGAGTTGCTCTGGCGGCTCGTCGAGGTTCCGGTCTTGTGCTTCGATGGCGACGCTGCCGGACAGCGCGCGGCGATGCGCGCCGCGGTGCGTGCGCTGCCCCTGCTGCGGCCTGGCCATTCGCTGTCGTTTGTCCACTTGCCGACAGGGCTCGACCCCGATGACGTTTTACGCAAGCAGGGTCGCATGGCGATGGACCGCCTGCTGGCCGAACCGCAGAGCCTGCTCGAGATGGTCTGGCGTCACGAAAGCAGTTCCGCTTCCTTGCGCTCGCCGGAGGACAAGGCCGGGCTCAAGGAACGTCTGATGGCGCATGCCGAGGCGATCCAGCACCCCGACATCCGGGCGCTCTACAAACGCGAGCTGGGGGACCGGTTCTCCGCCTTCGCCTTTCCCAAGCGCGAGTTCGTGCCGCGGCAAAAGGGCGCAGAACGCCGCAGTAGGGCGCCGAGCAATACCCAGAAACTGCGCAAGCTCGGCAGCGGCGCGCGCGACCACCTGACGCAAGCCGTGCTCGCCGGCCTCGCCCGCCATCCGCACGAGATCGCCCGCCACGCCGAGGCCCTCTCCCGGCTCGCTACGGCGGCCGGCGAGACCGCTCAGGCGATCGACGCGCTGCTCGATGCGTCCGAAGCGCTTGAAGCGGGCGGACAAAATCCCATATTCGCGCTCAAGTCCCTCGCCGCGCCGCCGGATAACACCCGCTTTTCCTTCCTCATGGAAGGCACCGATCCGGGCACCGCGCGCGAGGATCTGGCCGAGGCAGTCGCCTTGCTGGTCGAAAGGCCGGCGCTCGAGGCGGCGATTGCGGAGGCGACGGCGCGGTTCGACAGCGATCCGGAAAGCGCGTTCGCCGAGCAGCAGCGGCTGCGCAAACGAAAGCTGGAAATCGAGCAGCGACTCGGGCAGATGGCCCGGAAACGCGCCGCCGGTCCGGCGTTGGACGATAAACACGCGGAAGCCGCGGCTTCCGGGCAACAGGAAACGGATTAACCCACGCATGGCCTCCGAAGCCGAAGACACCAGGACCGACGACGCTCCGCTGATCGACCTCAACGAGGCGACGATCAAGAAGCTGATCGCAAAGGCCAAGCGCAAGGGCTACATCACGGTTGACGAGCTCAACGCCGCGCTGCCGCAGGACGAGATGTCCACCGACCAGATCGAGGACGTGATGTCGGCGATCTCGGAAATGGGCGTCAACATCGTCGAGAGCGACGAGGACGCCGCCGAGGAAGACGGCGAGGAGGGTGACGGCCCGGAAGAGATCGCCTCGTCCGACGACGATGGCGACGACAACCAGCACGTCCCCGAAAAGAAGAAAGCCGCCACCACCGAGCGCACCGACGATCCGGTGCGCATGTACTTGCGCGAGATGGGCGCGGTGGAGCTGCTCAGCCGCGAAGGCGAGATCGCCATCGCCAAGCGCATCGAAGCCGGCCGCGACACGATGATCATGGGGCTGTGCGAAAGCCCGATCACCTTCCACGCGATCATCATGTGGTCCGAAGCGCTCAACAACGGCGAGATGCAGCTGCGCGAAATCCTCGACCTCGACGCGATGCTCTCCAAGGAACCTCCCGTCGAGAAGATGGAGGAAGAGAACGCCGAGGCGGATTCGGGCGAGATCTCGGAAGAGACCGCCGGTCCGACCTACAAGGAAGAAGAGGACATCGAGGAAGAGGAAGAAGAGTCCGACGAAGACGAGGACGAGGACGGCGAGCCGCGCCCGCGGCGCCAGGAAGAGGACGACGAGGAGGACAACACCCTCTCCCTCGCCCAGATGGAGGCCGCGCTGAAGCCCGAGGCGCTCGAACGCTTCGCCCGCATCACCGACTTGTTCAAGAAGTTCGAGAAGATCCAGGCCGAGCGCGTGGACGTCCTCGGCCGCGGCGACGATTTCCCGACCGCCAAGGAAAAGAAGTACGAACAGCTGCGCGAAGACCTCACCGCCGAGGTCGAAAGCGTGCAGTTCCACGCGACCAAGATCGAATACCTGGTCGACAATCTCTATGCCTTCAACCGCCGCCTGACCGCGCTCGGCGGGCAGATGCTGCGCCTGGCCGAGCGCCACAAGATCAAGCGCGCCGACTTCCTGCAGGAATACGTCGGTCACGAGCTGGACGAGGAATGGCTTGCGGGCCAGGCCAAGCGCGACAAGAAATGGGCCGCGTTCGTCGAGAAGGAAGCCGACGCGGTCGAGCGCATCCGTGCCGAGATCGCCGACATCGCCGCACAGACCGGCATGAGCCTCGGCGAGTTCCGCCGCATCGTCAACATGGTCCAGAAGGGCGAGCGCGAGGCGCGCATCGCCAAGAAGGAAATGGTCGAGGCGAACCTGCGCTTGGTCATCTCGATCGCTAAAAAGTACACCAACAGAGGCCTGCAATTCCTTGATCTTATTCAGGAAGGCAACATTGGCCTGATGAAGGCGGTCGACAAGTTCGAGTACCGCCGCGGCTACAAGTTCAGCACATACGCCACCTGGTGGATCCGCCAGGCGATCACTCGCAGCATCGCCGACCAGGCGCGCACCATCCGCATCCCGGTCCACATGATCGAGACGATCAACAAGCTCGTGCGCACTTCACGCCAGTTCCTCCACGAGCAGGGCCGCGAGCCCACGCCCGAGGAAATGGCCGAGCGCCTCTCAATGCCCCTCGAGAAGGTCCGCAAGGTGATGAAGATCGCCAAGGAGCCGATCAGCCTCGAGACCCCGATCGGCGACGAGGAAGACAGCCATCTGGGCGATTTCATCGAGGACAAGAACGCGGTGATCCCGGTCGACGCGGCGATCCAGGCCAACCTCAAGGAAACGGTCACCCGCGTCCTTGCCAGCCTGACCCCGCGCGAGGAACGCGTGCTGCGCATGCGCTTCGGCATCGGCATGAACACCGACCACACGCTGGAAGAAGTCGGCCAGCAGTTCTCGGTGACGCGCGAACGCATCCGCCAGATCGAGGCCAAGGCGCTGCGCAAGCTCAAGCACCCGAGCCGCTCGAGGAAGATGCGGAGCTTCCTCGACCAGTAAGCTGATCGGCGGGCCGCGGCCCGCTAACATTCCGCCTGACCGCCGGCCCGCCTCTTGGCGGCTGTCGGCGGCGGACCATTTTCCCGCCTCCGCCACCACGTGCGCCGGCAACCCAGAACCGAGCGCCATGCCTATTTCCGACCTCCCTGCCCTTCTCGCCGATGCGCTCGCAAAGCGCGGTTATGCCGATCTGACGCCGGTCCAGGCCGCCGTTCTGCAACCCGAGGCCGCGGGCCGCGACCTGATCGTTTCGGCGCAGACCGGTTCGGGCAAGACCGTCGCCTTCGGGCTGGCGATGGCGAGCGACCTGCTTGGCGTTGCCGGCGGGGTCGAGCCGTCGAGCCATCCGCTTGCCTTGGTGATCGCGCCGACGCGTGAGCTGGCGCTGCAAGTCAGCCGTGAGCTGATCTGGCTTTACGGTGCCGCCGGCGCGCGGATCGCGACTTGCGTCGGTGGCATGGACGCCTCGAAGGAACGCCGCAACCTGGCGCACGGTGCGCAGATCGTCGTCGGCACGCCGGGCCGCCTGCGCGATCACCTCGAACGCGGGGCGCTGGACCTTTCCGCGCTGAAGGCCGTGGTGCTGGACGAGGCCGACGAGATGCTCGACATGGGCTTTCGCGAAGAGCTCGAGGAAATTCTCGACGCGACGCCCGAAGGCCGGCGCACGCTGCTGTTCTCGGCCACTCTGCCGCGTCCGATCGTCGCGCTGGCCAAGCGCTACCAGCGTGACGCGCACCGTATCTCGACCGTCGGCGACGACCGCGGACACGGGGACATAGCCTATCAGGCAGTGACGGTATCGCCGTCCGAAATCGAGAACGCGGTGGTCAATCTGCTGCGCTTCCACGAAGCCGAGACGGCGATGCTGTTCTGCGCCACGCGCGACAACGTGCGCCACCTGCACGCGACTCTGCAGGAGCGGGGCTTCGCGGTCGTCGCCTTGTCGGGCGAGCATTCCCAGAGCGAGCGCAATCAGGCAATGCAGGCGCTGCGCGACCGCCGCGCGCGGGTCTGCGTCGCGACCGATGTGGCGGCGCGCGGCATCGACTTGCCGAGCCTGAGCCTGGTGATCCACGTCGAGATCCCGCGCGATCCCGAGGTGCTACAGCACCGCTCGGGCCGCACCGGGCGCGCGGGCAAGAAAGGCACCGCGGTCATCGTCGTGCCGTACCCGCGCCGCCGCCGCGTCGAAGCGATGCTGCGCGACGCGCGGATCCAGGCCGAATGGATCGACGCGCCGACTCCCGAGCAAATTCGCGCGCACGATCGCGAGCGCCTGCTGGCCAGCCTGCTCGAACCGGTCGAGTTCGACGACGAGGACCGCGAGCTTGCCGCACGCCTGATGACCGAGCGCAGTGCCGAGGACATCGCCGCGGCCCTCGTCCATGCGCACCGCGCAGCGATGCCGCAGCCGGAAGAGCTGATCGCCAATACGCCCGAAGCGCGCCAGGCCGCGCAAAAGGAGCGTCATCGCCCGGGCTTCGAGGATACCGTCTGGTTCCGCCTCGGGGTCGGCCGCCGGCAGAACGCGGACCCGCGCTGGATCCTGCCGATCCTGTGCCGCCGCGGCCATGTCACCCGCGGGGAGATCGGCGCGATCCGCATCGGGCCCGAAGAGACGTTCGTGCAAATTCCGCGCGCCATCGCCGGCAAATTCGCGGATGCGGTGAAGCGCACCGCCGCGGCCGAACTCGCGGCGGGCGAGGAAAGCCTGTCGATCGAGCCGTCCGAAAGCGGCCCGCGCGAAGGCGCCCGGCAAAACCGCCGCGAAGGCCCGCCCCGGCGTGCGCCGAACGATGGCCCGCCGCGCGGCAAGCCCAAAGTCCACCGCAAGGGCAAGCATCCGCACAACGCCAACCGGCCGCCGAAGACTTATTCGGATAGGAAACCGAAGCGCTAGCGTCCGCCGTCGGCTTCCTTGCCGTCAGGGCGCGGGGCGAGCCAGGTGACGAGATCCCATTCGTTGCGAATGCCGACCAGCAGCAGTCCGACGACTACCGCTGCGACGGCATCGCGCGCCCAGACCTGCCCGCCCGCGACGCCGAGCGCGGCGACCGCGAGGACGAAATAGAGAGCCGCCGGAATGGCGCCGTAGAACCACATGTCGCTCCAGTGCGGGGGATCGCCGGAGAACGCGAGACGGCGGATGCCGACGGTCACGATGATCCCGCGCACCGCCCCTGCCAGCGCGACGACAGCTGCAACGGTGGCGAACTCGTCGGGCGCGATGTGCGGCACCAGCGCCGCGCCACTGAGCACCAGGACCAGGCTCATGTGCAGCACCACCGGACCCATGTAGAGCCGCGAGCCCGCCAGCACGCTCGATCGGGGGCGGTCCTGCATCAGGGTCATGACCACGAAAATCAGCCCGATCAGGACCGCGGCCGCGGAACCGGCGAGCAGGAAGAAATCGGCCCAGCCTTCGAACATGGCGCGTCAATAATCGAACAAGCCGGGTTTTCCAATCGGCCCGCTCTTGCTTCCGCACGGGTTACCGCCCTACCCCTGCCAGCGCAGAGACAGCGCAGGGATTACGGCCGCAGGAATGCACCCGGGCATCTTCAGCTTCGACGAATTCTCGCTCGACCGCGCGGGCCGCCGGCTGACGCGTGGGGGCAAACCCGTCGAGCTCAGCAGCCGCTATTTTGATGCCCTCGCGCTGCTGCTGGCCGAGCAAGGCAAGCTCGTCTCCAAGGACCGCTTCATGGACGAGGTCTGGCGCGGCATCCCGGTGACCGACGAAGCGCTGACGCAATGCATCCGCACCTTGCGCCGCCAGCTGGGTGACGATGCCGCGGCGCCGCGGTTCATCGAGACGGTGCCGAAACACGGCTATCGCTTCATCGCGCCCGTCGAACTCAACGCTGCCGACGGGACAACCGCCCAGCCCGTCGGAGCGCCGGATCGCTGGCATGACTTCTGGCTTACCGGCGCCGCTGGGGCGATCGGCGGGGGCGCGGCCGGGCTGCTCGGCGGCATGCTCTACGGGCTCGCGGCGAGCGCGCCGGCGATGGGCGCAACGACTCTGCTGGCGGTGCTGATGGCGCTGACCGGGGCGCTCGGCCTGCTTGGCGGCGCGGGCGTCGGCTTCGGCATAGCGGCGACCGCGTTCGTCCCGAGCGCGAAAGCGCAATGGCCGGTGTTCGGCGGCATGATGGGCGGCATCGTCGTCGGCGCGCTCGCCAAGATGATCGGCCTCGACGCCTTGAACCTGCTGTTCGGCCACGCGCCAAGCGACATGACCGGGGCCCGCGAAGGTTCCGCACTGGGAGCCGCGGTCGGCCTCGCCGCCTGGCTGGCGCGCGGCACCGCGCGAGTTTCCGGCGGCCTGGCGGTGGGGGCGCTGGCCGGCGCCCTTGCCGGAGCGCTGATCCCGCTGCTGGGCGGCTATCTGCTTGGCGGGAGCCTTGCCCTGCTGGCTGCTCAATTCCCGGATTCGCGCCTGCATCTCGACGCGATCGGCAGGCTGCTGGGTGAAGCCGGTTTCGGGCGCAGAAGCCAGGTGGCGATGGGCGCGCTGGAGGGCCTGGCGTTCGGCGCGGCGATGGTCGGCGCACTGGTCTATGCCCGCCGTTATCGTCGGTGACCGCCGGGTACGACTTCATCGTCGTCGGCGCGGGCTCGTCTGGCGCTGTCGTTGCGGCACGGTTGAGCGAGGACCCGAGCGTGTCGGTGCTGTTGCTCGAAGCGGGCCCACCCAACCGACATCCGCTGCAGGCTATGCCGCTGGCTTTCCCGCGTGTCGCGCTCGGCCGGATCGGCACCTGGCGGTTCGAATCCGAGCCGGAGCCGGAGCTCAACGGCCGCCGTCTCGGCATCCCGCGCGGCCGTACGCTCGGTGGGACCTCGTCGATCAACGCGATGATCGCGATTCGCGGCAACCGGCGCGATTTCGACGACTGGGCCGCCGCTGAACTCCCCGGCTGGAGCTACGCCGACGTGCTGCCCTACTTCCGCAAGTTGGAGAGCCATTGGCGCGGCGCGGGCCCTTATCACGGCGGCGACGGCCCGGTGCATATCTCGCGCATGGAGGGCCGGGAGCTTCTGTGGGAGCCCCTGCTCGAAGCCGCCAACGCAGCCGGCCTCCCTTATTGCGACGATCCCAACGGGCCGGAGCAGGACGGCATCTCACGGATGGAATCGACCGTGTGGCACGGCCGGCGCGTCAGCTCTGCGCGAGCCTATCTCGGGCCCGCGCGTGGCCGCGCCAACCTGACGGTCGAGACCGGTGCGCTGGTCCACCGCATTGTCGTGCGCGGCGGGCGGGCGATCGGCGTGCAGTATGCGCGCGGGCGGCAAGTGCTCACAGCGCTCGCCAATGAAGAGGTGATCCTTTCGGCGGGGGCGTACGGCTCGCCCCAGACGCTACTGCTGTCGGGCATCGGCGCGGCGGACGAGCTGCGCGGCATGGGCGTGACGCCGGTTCACGACTTGCCCGGCGTAGGCCGCGGCCTGGCCGATCATCCGGTCGTCATCAACGAAATCGACCTCAAGGACGATGCCGGCCTGACGCCTCATTTGCGCGCCGACCGCGCGGCGCTGGCCGCGTGGCGCTGGTTCACGAACAGCGCGGGGCCGTTCGCCTTCACCGGCACGGTGGCCAATGTCTTCGCTCGCTCGACCGAAGGGCTCGACCGGCCCGACATGCAGCTGATGTGCCTGCCGCTAAGCGGAGACGCGCGGCTGTGGCTGCCCGGCCTGCAGCGCAAGCCGGTCTCGCGCCTGTCGGTGCGCACCGGGTACCTGCCGCTCAAATCGCGCGGTTGGGTCCGCCTGCGCTCGGCCGATCCGCGCGATCCGCCGCGTATCTTCCTCAATATGTTCGCCGAGCCGGGGGACATGGACGGCATGGTCCGCTCTATCCGCTTCAGCCGGTCGATCTACGCGCAAAGCCCGCTGCGCGAGCTTATCGCGCGGGAGAACCTGCCGGGCGACGATGTCAGGACCGACGCCGAACTGGCCGCCCACGTCCGCCGCACGGCCACCCATCGCGCGCACCCGGCGTGCTCGTGCCGCATGGGCACCGACGGCGATGCCGTGGTCGACGCCGAGCTGCGCGTCCGCGGCATCGACGGCCTGCGCGTCGCTGACGCATCGGTCATGCCAAGCCTGCCGCGCGGCAATCCCAATCTCGCGTGCATGATGATCGGCGAGAAAGCGGCGGACCTGATTCTGGGGCGCACGCTTCAAGCGTGAGCTCGCGCGTCGACCTCGCGCAAGTCGACGCCGCGCGTTTCCGGGCAAAATGCCATGGTCAGTGCCAGGCCGAGCAGCACTGGTAACATGATCAGCGCCGCAACCACTCCGAGCGGCGGCACGAGAGCCGTCACGCTCAGCGCTTGCGCCGCTAGGCCGCCCGCCTTGGTGCACGCGGCGACCCAGCCGGTCGCGCGGCCGCGGATATGCAACGGGTAACTCTCGGACGCGTAAGGCAGGACGATCGCCAGCACCGCGTTATTGCCGATGATCAACAGCGCGATGATGGCCACCGGCGGCAGGCTGACGCCGAGCGTGTCCATCGCCAGCACGCCGACAAGCCCGAGGCCGGAAATGGCGGTCGCCACCAGCAGCGACCCTTTGGTGCTCCAGCGGCTGTAGAAGAAAGCTCCGACCGCGACCGTCGGAAAGGCGATCAGCGCCGATTGGGCAAGCAACTTCGAGGCAGCCGCCATCGGCAAGCCGCGCGCGACGAAGTCGGCCGGCATCCACAGCAGCAGCCCGAAATTCACGAGGCCCCAGCCGAGCGCGATCGTCGTCAGTGCCGCGGTCCGGCCGCGGAAGCCGTGAGACCACAGGCCCGCGCGGTGGGCGCCGTGATCGAGTGGCACAGGCGCGGCGATCGGGTCCTCGCGCTCCGGACCATGCTCGATGCTGCGGGTGCCGAACCGGGCCATCGCCGCCTGCGCTTCGGCGCGGCGCCCGCGAGCAAGGAGGAACTTGCCGGATTCCGGGATGAAGCCGCTCAACGACAGCAGCAGCAATCCGGTCGGCAGGTTCAACAGCCAGAGGATCCGCCAGCTGTAGATCGGCTCGAGCCAGGCGGAAAAGCCGCTCGCCGCGAAATAGCCCCCGCCGGAGCCGAGCCCACCGACGAGGACCAGCGCCCAGCCCCGGTGCCGGGTCGGCATCGTTTCCGCCAGCAGCGCGTAAGTCACCGGCAGCATCCCACCCGCCGCCGCGCCCATCAGGAAGCACATCACCACGTTCCAGGTGAGGCTGGGCATGGCGCCGCAGATCGAGGTGCCGACGAACATCACCGCCGACAGCATGATCGTCGCCTTGCGGCCGTAGATATCGGCCATGATCCCCCAGAACACCGAGCCGACGACGGTGCCGGCCAGGGCCGAGAATGGCAGGGCTGCGCCGCGGGCGGCGGTGACCCCGTACTCCGCCTTCAGGCCCGGCATGACGAAGCCGAGCGCGGCCGGCTTCATCACGTCGATGACCAAGGCGATGACCAGCACCGCCATCAACTGCCAGTGAGCCTTGGTCAGCGGCGCGTCCTCGGGCGCGGCGATGCTGATGTGGCGCGAGGCCTGCACTTGCTCGGCGACGTTCTTCGGCAGAAGGCCCCATGCGGCCAGGACGACGCCGGCGAGGATCATGACCATCCCCGCGAGCATTCCCGAATCCATCGGCATCCCGGCCAGGCGGAAGCCCATGTCGCGCCCCATCCAGAACATCGGCAGGTGCAGGAGCACCCCAGCGGTTACGCCAATCACGCCGAGAGCGAACGCCCAGCTGCTCGCCCGGTCTTGCAATATTGAAGGCAACGCCAAACCCCGTCCGTTGCGACTATGATAGCGGTACCATCATCGACCGGTATGATGCTGCTGACAAGCTATCACAGGTTAGGTCGAGCCGTTCGTTTTCAGCGCACCTGCCGTCCTTCGATGGGATACATCGGATCGGTGTAGCCCGGCGTCGAGGCGTGGCCCGGGGGCACCAGGCCATCCACGAAGGCCTCGTCGTCGGCATCGAGCACGGCGTCGATCGCCGGGACGTAGGCGTCCCATTTGCTCTTCGGTGCGCGGGCCGACGATCGGCGCGGTGACGAACTTGTTGCGCATCGCCCAGGCGATGGCGAAAGCGACCGTGCTGAGGCCCTTGGCCCTCGCCCGCTCGGCGACCTCGCGGGCGATCTCGAGCGATTCCGGGCGCCATTCGGTCTGCATGATGCGGGTATCGTTCCGCCCGGCGCGCGAATCCGCCGGCGGCTCACGTCCCGGATCGTACTTGCCGCTGAGCACCCCGCGCGCGAGCGGACTGTAAGGCGCGACGCCGAGGCCGAAGTGGCCGGCGGCGGGTAGCTGCTCGACTTCGGCGAGGCGGTCGACGATGTTGTAGAGCGGCTGGCTGACCACCGGGCGGTCCATGCCGAGCTGATCGGCGATCCGGCAGACTTCGGCGATGCGCCAGGCCTTGAAGTTCGACACGCCGTAATAGCGCAGCTTGCCTTGCGCGATCAGGTCCTCGATCGCCCGCAGCGGCTCCTCGAACGGCGCCTGGTTGTCCGAGCGGTGGAAGTAGAGAATGTCGATGAAATCGGTGCCGAGGCGGCGCAGGCTGTCGTCGACGTCCTGAAACAGCCACTTGCGCGACTGCCCGCCTTCGTTGGGCTTGCCGCTCATGTTGTAGCCGAACTTGGTCGCGACGACCCAGTGTTGGCGGTTGTCCTTGATCGAGCGGCCGACCACTTCCTCGGTCGCGCCGCCGTTGTAGAGATCGGCCGCGTCGAGGAAGTTGATCCCCTGGTCGCGCGCCTTGTCGAGTATGCGCCTGGCAGTCGGCTCGTCGGTCGCTCCGCCGAACATCATCGTGCCGAGACACAGCGGCGAGACTTTCAGCGCGCTGCGCCCGAGATAGCGATATTCCATGGCCGACTCTCCTTTGGTTGCTGCCTATAGCTCACCTCGCGGGGGACAAAGGCCATTTGCGGTGGCACCGGGCGCGGCAAGTGCCTATGTGCGCCGCATGAAGATAGCGCTCGCCTCCGACCACGCGGCGTTCGAGCTCAAGGGCCAGCTCGCCGACTGGCTGCGCGAAGCCGGCCACGAGATCGCCGACCTCGGCACCAACGGCCCGGACAGCGTCGATTATCCGGACTTCGGCGCGCGGCTCGCCGAGCATCTCGCAGCCGGCCAATCGGAACGCGGGATCGCGCTGTGCGGCAGCGGCATCGGCATCTCGATCGCCGTCAATCGCAATGCGGCCGTACGCTGTGCGCTCGTTTCCGAACCGCTGTCCGCCGCCCTCGCCCGCGAGCACAACGACGCCAACGCCATCGCCCTGGGCGCGCGGTTGACCGGCATCGACATGGCCAAGGCTTGCGTGACGGCCTTCCTCGAAACCCCCTTCGCCGGCGGCCGGCACCAGCGCCGCGTCGACAAGCTCTCCCAGACCCCGCAGGACGCCTGATTTCATGACCACCGCCAACGCGCCGCAAGCCGACTCCTCCGAAGCTCTGACCCACTTCTGGCAGGACAGCCTCGCTGAAGCCGACCCAGAGGTTTTCGCTGCCGTCCGCAACGAGCTCGGCCGCCAGCGCGACCGCATCGAGCTGATCGCGAGCGAGAACATCGCCAGCAAGGCGGTGCTCGAAGCCACGGGCTCGGTGTTCACCAACAAGTACGCCGAAGGTTATCCGGGCAAGCGCTATTACGGCGGCTGCGAATTCGCCGACGTGGTCGAGAACCTGGCGATCGAGCGAGCCAAGGAGCTGTTCGGCTGCCGGTTCGCCAACGTCCAGCCCAACTCGGGCAGCCAGATGAACCAGGCGGTGTTCTTCGCCCTGCTCAACCCCGGCGATACCTTCATGGGCCTCAACCTGGCGGCGGGCGGGCATCTCACGCACGGCTCGCCGGTCAACATGAGCGGCAAATGGTTCAACGCGGTGCCTTACGGCGTACGACGGGACGACCAGCGGCTCGACATGGACGAAGTCCGCCGCCTGGCCCTCGAGCACAAGCCGAAGCTGATCATCGCCGGCGCAACGGCCTACCCTCGGGTGTGGGACTTCGCCGCGTTCCGCCAGATCGCCGACGAAGTGGGCGCTTACCTGCTGGTCGACATGTCGCACTTCTCCGGCCTCGTCGCCGGCGGTGCGCATCCTTCGCCCTTCCCTCACGCTCACGTCGTCACGACGACCACCCACAAGAGCTTGCGCGGCCCGCGCTCGGGCGTGATCCTGTGGGATGACGAGGAACTGTCTAAGCCGCTCAACATGGCGGTGTTCCCCGGCCTCCAGGGCGGTCCGCTGGTCCATGTCATCGCGGCGAAAGCGGTCGCTTTCGGCGAGGCGCTGCGGCCGGAGTTCAAGGCTTATGCCGCCAGTGTGGTCGAGAACGCCAAGGCGCTCGCCGCGAGCATCGAGGAGCATGGCCTGAGGATCGTTTCGGGAGGCACCGACAACCACCTGATGCTGGTCGACCTGACGCCCAAGGACGTGACCGGCAAGGCCGCCGAAAAGGGCCTCGACCGCGCGTTCCTGACTTGCAACAAAAACGGCATTCCGTTCGATACGAAGAGCCCGTTCGTCACCTCCGGCGTGCGCCTCGGCACCCCGGCGGGCACCACCCGCGGGTTCGGCCCGGCCGAGTTCCGCAAGATCGGCGGCCTGATCGCCGAAGTGGTCGACGGGCTGTCCAAGAATGGCGACGAAGGCGATGCTCAGGTGGAGGAAAGCGTGCGCCGCCGGGTCGGCGAGCTGACCGCCGCCTTCCCCGTCTATCCCGGGAGATAAGCGATGAACGACCCCCACGAAGAGCCCGACCTGGTCGACGACATGCGCGAAGAGATCGTCGGCATGGCCAAGGAGGGCATGCATCATCCTTCGACCAAGCCGGTTCTGATCGGTGCGGCGGTCGGCGCAGTGGCCGCGGGAGTGCTGCCGGTGATCACCTGGCCGATCGGCCTGGTCGCCGGGGCCGGGTTGATGCTCTACAAGCGGGTCCGGCCCTGACCCGCGATGCGCTGCCCCTTCTGTGCCCACGACGATAGCCAGGTAAAAGACTCCCGCCCGACCGAGGACAACACCTCGATCCGCCGGCGGCGCCAGTGCGAAAGCTGCGGCGCCCGCTTCACGACGTTCGAGCGCGTGCAGTTGCGCGAAATCGTGGTCATCAAGAGCGACGGCAAGCGCGAACCGTTCGAACGGAGCAAGATCGAACAGTCGGTCGCCCTTGCGTGCCGCAAGCGCGGCATCGAGCAGGAACGGATCGACCAACTGGTCTCCGGCATCCAGCGCCAGGTCGAAACCACCGGCGAAAGCGAAATCGCTTCCTCGCGCATCGGCGAGATGGTGATGGACGGCCTTCGCCAGCTCGACAGCGTAGCCTACATCCGCTTCGCCAGCGTCTATCGCGACTTCGGCGAAGCGCGCGACTTCGAGGAGTTTGCCAGCACGGTGAGAGATGCCGGCGCCGACCGCTGAGGCCCCGGTGATCGTGCTCGTCCGCCCGCAGCTCGGCGAGAACATTGGCAAGGCGGCGCGGGCGATGCTCAACTTCGGGCTTACCGAGATGCGGCTGGTGTCCCCCCGCGACGGGTGGCCCAACCCCTCGGCCGGACCGGCGGCGAGCGGCGCCGACGAGGTGCTTGCGAATGCCCGGGTCTACAACAGCACCGCGGCAGCGGTGGCCGACTGCGCCCACATCTATGCGACGACAGTGAGGAAGCGCGGGGTCACGAAACCGGTCCTGACGCCCGAGGTCGCGGCGCGCGAGATCGTCGGGCAGCCAGGCAGAAGCGCAGTCCTGTTCGGTGCCGAGCGTTCCGGCCTGGAGACCGAGGATGTGGCTCTCGCGCGGGCGATCGTCACGGTGCCGATCAATCCCAAGTTCGGGTCGCTCAACCTCGCGCAAGCGGTGATCCTCGTTGCCTACGAGTGGTCGAAGAGCCGCGATCTCGCCCAACCTCCACTCGAGGAAGAACTTCCGCCCGCGCCGCAGCAAGAACTCGAAGGGCTGATCGCTCATCTAGAGGAACTGCTCGAGCCCAAAGGCTACTTCCGCCCGCCGGCGCGCGCCGCTTCGACCCGGCGGACCTTGCGCGGGCTGCTGACCAAGCCTGGCTGGAACCACCTGGAAGTGCGCACTTTGCGCGGGGTGCTCAGCGCGCTGGGGCGCCGCGAACGCTGAGGCCAAGCCTCTTTGTAATACTTTGTACGCGTGTTGGCATCGCACTCCGCAAGCGGTACACTTCCCTGCTTTTCGTGCAGTGAGCGCATCTCGGGCCCGCTGCGATCCACGTGTCAGGAGGGTGCAATGAAACTCAAGCTCTTGGTAGCCACGGCGGTGATGGCCGCAATGGCGACGCCGGCGCTGGCGGGCGACGAAAAAGCGCAGGATCAGGGCGCGGCGGTGAAGGAGAAGAAGATCTGCCACACGGAAACCGTAACCGGATCGCTGATCAGCAAGCGACGCATCTGCATGACCAAGGCCGAATGGGACCAGTTGGCGCAAAACTCGAAGAACAGCGTCGACAGGTTCACGTCACGCTCGACGGGAACTCCCGGGACCGGCTCCAATCCCGCAGCGCCGCAATAAGCGCCATTGCCGTTGACATTCCGGGCGTCCTTGTTCATGGGCGCCGCTCGCGATTGGTCCCGCATCCCGGTGAAGCGGCGGCCGCGCATGGCGTCAGATATTTCTGGGGGCCATGCGGTGCGATGCCGGGTTGAAGCGCTGCCACTGGGGTAGCGACAGCAGATAAGGATCGACATCATGTCGAAGCGCAAAAGCGCCAAGTACAAGCTCGACCGCCGGATGGGCGAAAACATCTGGGGCCGCCCGAATTCTCCCGTCAACCGCCGTTCCTATGGCCCCGGCCAGCACGGCCAGCGCCGCAAGGGCAAAGTCAGCGACTTCGGCCTGCAGCTGCGCGCCAAGCAGAAGCTCAAGGGCTACTACGGCGACGTCACCGAGAAGCAGTTCAAGGCGACCTATAAGGAAGCCGACCGCCTGAAGGGCGACACCGGCCAGAACCTGATCGGCCTGCTCGAGCGCCGGCTGGACATGATCGTCTACCGCGCCAAGTTCGCGCCGACGATCTTCGCGGCGCGCCAGCTCGTCAGCCACGGCCACATCCGCGTCAACGGCGTGAAGTGCAACGTCGCGAGCCGCCGGGTCAACGTCGGCGAAGTGGTCAGCCTGGGCGACAAGGCCAAGGACATGGCGCTGGTGGCCGAAGCGCAGGGCCTGCCCGAGCGCGACATCCCGGAATACGTTGTCGTCGACGGCACCGACAAGGTCAGCCTGTCGCGCGTCCCGACGCTCGACGAAGTGCCTTACCCGGTGACGATGGAACCGAACCTGGTCGTCGAGTTCTACTCGCGCTGATCGGCCGGCCATGAACAGCTAAAGGGCGGTCCGCTTGGGCCGCCCTTTTCGTTTGCGGCGAAGCGCTGGAACCGTGGCCCGGCCGGCGCATTACTCGCCCGCAATGACCAAATATCGCTTCGTCACACCTCACCGCAAAGGCAAATGGTACGCCGATCTCCAGCAGGCCCAGCGCTTCGCATCCGCGATCGGCGCCGGCTTCCTGGATCGGCTGTCCGGGCGCTTCGTCGCCTACCGTCACGCCACTCTCGAAGTCGCCGAATTTCCCGATCAGCCGGCGTAGTCACGGCGGAAATCGCCGGCGAAAGCGGCGAAGCGTCCTGCCCCGATAGCCTCGCGCATTGCTTGCATCAGCTGCTGGTAGAACGTCAGGTTATGCTCGGTCAGCAGCATCGCGCCGAGCATTTCCCCGGCCTTCACCAGATGGTGCAGATAGGCGCGCGAATAGTGGCCGCAGGCCGGGCACGGGCAGCGCTCGTCGAGCGGAGCAGTGTCCTCCGCGTGACGGGCGTTGCGCAAGTTGAGCGGTCCCGCCCAGGTGAACGCCTGGCCGTTGCGGCCTGAGCGGGTCGGCAGCACGCAGTCGAACATGTCGACTCCGCGCTCGACCGCGCCGACGAGGTCGTCGGGCTTGCCGACGCCCATCAGGTAGCGCGGGCGGTCGGCGGGAAGCTGGCCCGGCGCGAAGTCGAGCGTGGCGAACATCGCTTCCTGCCCCTCCCCCACCGCGAGGCCGCCGATCGCGTAGCCGTCGAAGCCGATCGCGGTCAGCGCCTCCGCGCTCTGCGCGCGCAGCCCTTCGTCGAGCGCACCCTGCTGGATGCCGAACAGCGCCGCGCCCTCTGCATGCGCCCCGCCCGCGTCGAACGCATCGCGACTGCGCTTCGCCCAGCGCATCGACAGCTCCATCGAGCGGGCGATCTCGTCGCGCGGGCGGTCGGCCCTCGGGCATTCGTCGAACGCCATGACGATGTCTGAGCCGAGCAGCCGCTGGATTTCCATCGAGCGCTCGGGGCTGAGCATGTGCTTGCTGCCGTCGATGTGGCTGCGGAACTCGACGCCGTCCTCGCTCAGCTTGCGCAAGGCGGCGAGGCTCATCACCTGGTAGCCGCCGCTGTCGGTGAGGATCGGGCGCGGCCAGTTCATGAACTTGTGCAAACCGCCCAGCCTGGCCATGCGTTCGGCGCCGGGCCGCAGCATCAGGTGGTAGGTATTGCCGAGGATGATGTCGGCCCCGGTCGCGCGGACGGCTTCGGGTTTCATCCCCTTTACGGTCGCGGCAGTGCCGACCGGCATGAACGCCGGCGTGCGGATATCCCCGCGGCGCATCTGGATGCGCCCCGTCCGTGCCTTGCCGTCGGTTGCCTCGATGGTGAACGCGAAGCGAGGACGCCCGCTCTGAGCTTCAGAAGCCATAGACCATCGAGAAGCGCGTCATCGTGTCGGTCGAAACGCCGGTCGCCGGCGGATTGCTATCGTAATTGAGGGTGTACGAAAGCTTGGTGCTCAGCCGGTCGCTGACCTTTGCTTCGAGCCCGCTGTTGAGCGCGAGGGTCGTGTTCCCCGCATCGACCAGAAGCGTGGCGCTGCTCCCGCCCTCGGCAACCATGCTGGCGCTTTGGGTAAGCTCCAGGCGCTTGTTGATCTTCCAGTCGAAATCGAGCCCGGCAAGGCCGCCGAGATGATCCTCAGCCAGGCCGTCGGTCAGTTCGGTACGGCGATAAGCCGGCCCCGCCTTGGCCGAAAGTTTCACGCTGGGCGACGCTATCAAGTTGTAGCCCAGGCCGCCGGAGAGCGAATAACGCGATGCGAAACCTTGGATCCGGTCGCTCTCGAATTGTGCGAACCCGAAGCCGAACAAGTCGGAAGCGATGGTGTAGCGCGGCTCATAGGCGAACAGGTATCGTTCGCGAGAGGTCCTGCCGTTGCTTCGCTGATAGTCGATCGTGCCGGTGAGCTTGTGCTCCCACTCGATGCCTTTGCGGCGGAGGTCCAGCGCCAGCGAGACGCCGACATCGTGGCTGCTGCCGCTCGACTGGAACGCGCCCACCTGGCCCTTGCCATGCCATTCGTCGAACAGGCCGGCGGAGCGGATTTCCGCTTCCTTGCGCGCTTGCGCCTCGGCGTCCTTCGCGGCCATCTGCTGCCGGAAGGCGCTATCGAGTGCTTCGATTTCGGCGGCGTCTCCAGGATTGGTCGATCGGGCGACTTCCACGACGGCGGCTACCTTGGCCCTGTCGCCCGTGGCGATCGCCGCCTCGATCATCGCGCGAACGGGATCGGGCAGCGCCGCCCGCGCCCCTGTCGGCTCCAGTACAATGCCGAGCATGCCGGCGAGAAGGACGGGCTTCACGGACGTCATGTGGCGTCTGCTAGCGCGTCACTCGCGCAGCCGCCACCCCGTGCGGAAGATGAAGGCGATCACGCCGATGCACAGGACCACGAAGCCGAGCGTGCAGGCGAGCGACACGCCGATCGGCACGTCCGACCCGCCCATGAACGTCCAGCGCAGGCCGCTGATGAGATAGAAGATCGGATTGAACTGCGCGACCGTGCGCCACGGCTCGGCGAGCATCTTGATCGAGTAGAACGTGCCGCCGAGGAACGTCAGCGGCGTGAGGATCAGCAGTGGCACGATCTGCAGCTTCTCGAACCCATCGGCCCACAGGCCGAGGATAAAGCCGAACAGCGCGAACGCGGAGGCGACGAGCACGATATAGCCCGCCGCGTAAAACGGATGCGCTACCGAGTAATCGACGAACAGCATCGCGGTGAGCATGATTATGCCGGCGATGATCAGCGATTTCATGGCCGCCGCGCCGACGAAGCCGACCAGGGTCTCGGCCACCCCGACCGGCGCGCTGAGCAGTTCGTAAATCGCGCCGGTGAAGCGTGGCATGTAGATGCCGAAACTGGCGTTCGAGGTGCTCTCGCTGAGCAGCGTCAGCATGATCAGGCCGGGCACGATGAACGCTCCGTACGAGGACCCGCCGAACTGGTTCGGGTCCATCCGGCTGCCGATCGCCGCGCCGAACACCACGAGATAAAGCGAGGTCGTCAGCACCGGCGAGAGGATCGAACCGAACGCGGTGCGGAAGAAGCGCAGCAACTCGTTGGTGAAGATGGCGATCGCGCCGCGGACGTTCATGCCGGCACCTCGACGCGGTTCTCGACGAGGTCGACGAAGATGTCCTCGAGCGAGGATTCGCTGGTTTCGATGCCCTCGAAAGCAATTCCCTGGGCGACCAGCAAACGCAGGATCTCCGCGACTTCGCGCTTGCCCTTCCCGGTGCCGTCGCCGCCGCGATAGCGCAGCGTGCGCCCCTCGTTCTCCAGGCTGAGCGCATAACCGCTCAGGAACCCCGGAAGCTCGGCGATCGGCACCCCGAGCGTGATCCGCGCTTCGCTGCGGCCAAGCTTGGCCATGATCGCGTCCTTGCCGTCGACCAGCAGCAGCTTTCCCTTGTTGATGACGCCGACCCGGTCGGCCATTTCCTGGGCTTCCTCGATGTAGTGCGTGGTGAGGATGATCGTCGTGCCGCGTTCGCGCAGCTCGCCGATCTGTTTCCACATGTCTCGGCGCAGTTCCACATCGACGCCGGCGGTCGGCTCGTCGAGGAACAACAGCTCGGGTTCGTGGCTCAGCGCCTTGGCGATCATCACCCGGCGCTTCATCCCTCCGGACAGCTCGCGGATCTTGGATTCGCGCTTCTCCCACAGGCTGAGCGAGCGCAGCACTTCCTCGATCCGCGCGGGATTGGGCGGATAGCCGAACATGCCGCGCGAATAGTTCACCGAGTGGTCGACCCGGGCGAACATGTCGAACGACAGTTCCTGCGGCACGAGGCCGATCTTCCGGCGGACCTGGCGCCAGTGACGGCCAGCGTCCTCGCCAAATGCGCGGATCGTGCCCCCCGTCGGCCTCACCAGGCCGCAGACCGCGCCGATCAGCGTGGTCTTGCCGGCGCCGTTCGGCCCGAGCAGCGCGAAAATCTCCCCGCGCCTGATGTCCAGATCGACGTTGTCGAGCGCGCGCACGCCGCCCTTGTAGGTTTTCGACAACCCGCGAATTTCGAGAATCGGCCCATCCACGGCGCGGAAGATGGCGTGGGCCGGCGTTAATGCAAGGGTCAGGGGAGAAGCAGCGAAGAATCGCCGTAGCTGTAGAAGCGATAGTGGTGCGCGATGGCATGGGCATAAGCCGCCTGCATCCGCTCGAGGCCCATCAGCGCGCTGACGAGCATGAACAGGGTCGACTTCGGCAGGTGGAAGTTGGTCATCAGCCCGTCGATCGCGCGGAACCTGTAGCCCGGGGTGATGAAGATCGCGGTGTCGCCTTCGAACGGCTGGATAGTGCCGTCCTCGTCCGCGGCGCTTTCGAGCAGGCGCAGGCTGGTGGTGCCGACCGCGATGACGCGCCCGCCATTGGCTCGGGCGGCGTTGAGGCGCTCGGCCGTGGCCGCGTCGATGCGCCCCCATTCGGAGTGCATCTGGTGGTCGGCGGTGTCGTCGGCCTTGACCGGCAGGAAAGTTCCCGCGCCCACGTGGAGGGTCAGCGTCTCGCGGCCGATCCCCGCGTCATCGAGCGCGGCGAGAAGCTCCGGCGTGAAGTGCAGCGCTCCGGTCGGTGCGGCGACGGCACCGTCCTCGCGGGCGAACACCGTCTGGTAATCCTCGCGATCCTGCGCGTCGGTCGGGCGCTTGCCGGCGATATAGGATGGCAGCGGCATCGTGCCCGCGCGTTCGAGCAAGACTTCGACCGGCTCCTCGCCCGCGAATGCCAGGGTGAAGCTGCCGTCCGCGTGGCGCTCCTCGGCGATGGCGCTGACGCCGGCGGCAAAGTCGATCCGGTCGCCCGGCTTGAGGCGTTTGGCGTTGCGGATGAAGGCCTGCCAGCGCCTCAGATCGATGCGCTTGTGCAGGGTCGCGCCGATTTTCGCCTCCCCCCGCCGGCCTTCGAGCTGCGCGGGAATGACGCGGGTATCGTTGAACACCAGCACATCGCCCTTGCGCAGCAAACGCGGCAGGTCGCGGACGCTTCGGTCGACGAGCGGGTGGCTGCCTTCCACCACGAGCATCCGCGCCGCATCGCGCGGCCGTGCGGGCCTCAGCGCGATCCGCTCGGGCGGCAGGTCGAAATCGAACAGGTCGACGCGCATAATGCGCGCCTACTGGCCGTCGGTCTGGCTCAACGCGGCGCCATCCGCCGGCTTCGGCACGGCAGCGCCATTATCGGCGACCGGCAGCTTCTCCTTGGCGGTGAACCTGGGCGGCTTGTGGTCCGAAGCGATCGAGGCCTGGGCGATGTACGTCGGATCGTCGGGCGGCTCGCCGCGGTGGATCGCGTCGACCGCGGCCATGTTGTCGATCACCCGGCCGAAGTTGGTATAGTTCCGGTCGAGCCCGAAGCGCGGGTAGAAGACGATGAAGAACTGGCTGTTGGCGCTGTCTTCGTCTTCCGCGCGGGCCATCGAGACCGTGCCGCGGATATGCGGCAGGCTGTTGAACTCGGCCTTCAGGTCCGGCAGCGGCGAACCGCCCTGCCCGGTCCCGGTCGGGTCGCCGGTCTGGGCCATGAACCCGTCGATCACGCGGTGGAAGATGATCCCGTCGTAAAAACCTTCGCGGGCCAAAGTCTTGATCCGCTCGACCGTCTTCGGTGCCCACTGCGGCATCAGCCGGATGGCGACGCGCTGCCCGTTCGACAAGTCGAGATAGAGGATGTTGTCGAGATCGTGCGTCTGGTCGAAATCGACCGTCAGCGGGATCGCATCCGGCGTCGGCGCCGCGGCGATCGCCTTGGCATCGAAGTGGGTGGCGTCCGGGTTTTCCTTGTCCTTCCCGCCGGAATCCTGCGCGACGGCCATCGCGGGAACGAGAACAAGCGAGAGCGCCAACGCGGCCCTGGCGAAAAATCTGGTCATTGTCGGTCCACTAAACCCCGCGACTGTGGCCGCCGCCCTATCGGCATCGCGCTGACGCTGCAATGAACGATTAGTAGTCGCCCTTTCGGCCGAGCGTCCCGACCCGTTCCACGATCAGGTCGCGAACTTCCGGGCTCACGAACGGCGCTATGTCCCCGCCGAGCAGGGCGATTTCCTTGACCAGGCGCGAGGCGATCGGCTGCAGCGAGACGTCCGCCATCAGGAATACTGTCTCGATACCGGGGTCAAGCTGCTGGTTCATGCCCGCCATCTGATATTCGTACTCGAAGTCCGCTACCGCCCGCAGTCCGCGGATCAGCACCGTCGCGCCGATCTTGTGCGCGTATTTGACCAGCAGAGCGTTGAAACCTTCGACCACGACATTGTCGATGCCAAGGCGCTCGACTTCCGCGCGCACCATCGCCAGCCGCTCGTCCGGCGTGAACATCGGGTTCTTGGAAGGATTGGTGGTCACGCCGACGATCAGGCGGTCGACCAGCTTGGCCCCGCGACGGATGATATCGGTGTGCCCGAGCGTGATCGGGTCGAACGTGCCGGGGTAAAGACCCGTGCGCATCTGGCTTTCTTCGGCGCTCAACGATCGCGCTCCACGATGAAACGCGCCAGCGCGCGCAGGATATCCGCTTCCTCGCCGTGCGTCGCCAGGTGCCCGACGGCCTGCTCCGCCAGGGCCTGGGCCTGGTCGCGCGCCTTGTCGGCGCCCATCAGCGAGACGAAAGTCGCCTTGCCCCGGCCCTTGTCCTTGCGCAGCGCCTTGCCGGCTTTGCCCTCGTCGCCTTCGAAATCGAGCAGGTCGTCGGCGATCTGGAACGCGAGGCCGATATCGCGCGCGTAGGACCGCAAGTGCGCGCGGTTTTCTTCCCCTACCCGGCCGAGGATCGCGCCCATTTCCACCGCGGCGCTGAGCAAGGCGCCCGTCTTGAGCTGCTGCAGCTTGGTCACCGTATGCAGATCAAACTGCTGCTCCCCGGCGGCGATGTCCATCATCTGCCCGCCGGCCATGCCGTTCGCCCCGCTGGCGGCGGCAAGCGCCTGCACGAGATCGACGCGCGCGAAAGAATCGTTGGTGATCTCCGGCATCGCCAGGATCTCGAATGCCAGGGCGTGAAGCGAATCGCCGGCCAGGACGGCCGTGGCTTCGTCGAACGCCTTGTGGAGCGTGGGCTTGCCGTGGCGGATCGCGTCGTCGTCCATGCACGGCAAATCGTCGTGGATCAGCGAATAAACGTGGATCGCCTCGATAGCGCAGGCGGCCCGCACCGCCGGCGCGCGGGCGACATTATACATTTCCGCCGTGGCTACGAGCAGGAGCGGCCGCACGCGCTTGCCCCCGCCGATCGCGGCATAGCGCATCGCCTCCAAGAGCCGAGCGCGGGCATCGTCGGGTATCGGCAGCAGCGCGTCGAAAGCGACGTCGATTTCGCGCTGGATACGCTCGAACGCGCGCACGAGGGGCGTGTCGGCGAGGCGCAGGCCCATCGCGCTAGCCCGCGTCGAACGGTTCGACGGCCGCGGCCTTTCCATCGGGCCCGGCGACGATCTTTTCGATCCGCGCCTGCGCCGCATCGAGCCGCGCCTGGCAATGCTTCCTGAGTTGCTCGCCGCGCTCATAGAGGCTGATCGAATCGTCGAGCGGTACTTCTCCGCTTTCGAGCTTGCGTACGACATCCTCGAGCGCACGAAGCGCGTCCTCGAACGTCATTTGCGCGATCGCGGGGCCCTGCTCGTCCATGCGCGGAGCAATGACGGGGACAGGCGGGCGGGTCAAGCGTAGCGGGGCTAGCGGGACTCGGGCGGTCTCGCTATGCGCCACGCCCATGTCCGAGATCACCCCCGAGATCGTCGCCGAGCACGGTCTCTCGCCCCAGGAATACGCGATCATCGAAGACCGTCTCGGCCGCGCGCCGAACCTGGTCGAGCTCGGCATCTTCTCGGTCATGTGGTCCGAGCACTGCAGCTACAAGAGCTCGCGCCTTCACCTCAAGAAGCTGCCCACCGAGGCGCCGTGGGTCATCTGCGGCCCGGGCGAGAACGCCGGAGTGATCGATATCGGCGACGGCCAGGCGGCGATCTTCAAGATGGAGAGCCACAACCACCCGAGCTACATCGAGCCCTACCAGGGCGCAGCGACCGGCGTCGGCGGCATCCTGCGCGACGTGTTCACGATGGGCGCGCGGCCGGTCGCCAACCTCAACGCGCTGCGCTTCGGCCGTCCTGACCATCCCAAGATGAAGCACCTCGTCGCCGGCGTGGTCGAAGGGATCGGCGGGTACGGCAATTGCGTCGGCGTGCCGACCGTGGGTGGCGAGACCAATTTCCACGCGGCTTACGACGGCAATATCCTCGTCAACGCGATGACGGTCGGCGTCGCCGACCAGGACAAGATCTTCTATTCGGCCGCCACCGGCATCGGCAATCCGATCGTCTACGTCGGCTCGAAGACCGGCCGCGACGGCATCCACGGCGCGACGATGGCCAGCGCGGACTTCGGCGACGATGCCGATGCCAAGCGGCCGACGGTGCAGGTCGGCGATCCGTTCACGGAGAAATTGCTGATCGAGGCCTGTCTCGAGCTGATGGCGACCGACGCGATCGTCGCGATCCAGGACATGGGCGCGGCGGGTCTGACGAGTTCCTCCGTCGAGATGGCCAGCAAGGGCGGCGCCGGCATTCGCCTCGACATGGACAAGGTGCCGTGCCGCGAGGAGGGCATGACGCCCTACGAAATGATGCTGAGCGAGAGCCAGGAGCGGATGCTCATGGTGCTGAAGCCCGGCAAGGAGCCGATGGCGGAGGCGATCTTCCGCAAGTGGGAGCTCGATTTCGCGGTCATCGGCGAAGTGACCGATACCGGACACATGGTGCTCGAATGGCAGGGTGAGGTCGTTTGCGACATCCCGCTCGGCCCGCTGGCCGACGATGCGCCGCTGTATGACCGGCCGGCGATGGCGAGGGAGGACTACCGCGCCTGGTCGAAGGTCGAGCCGCTCGGCGATGTGCCGGATATGGCGGATGTCGGCGCCGACCTGCTCAAGCTCATGGCTTCCCCCGACCTCGCGAGCCGGGCGTGGATCTGGCGGCAATACGACAGCCAGGTGATGGCTGACACGCTGCAGCTCTCAGGCGGCGACGCGGCGGTGGTGCGCGTCCACGGCAAGCGCAAGGCGATAGCCGCGACGACCGATTGCACCCCGCGGTACTGCTACGCCGACCCTTATGAGGGTGGCAAGCAGGCGGTGGCGGAGACCTACCGCAACTTGTCAGCAGTGGGCGCCAAGCCTTTGGCAATCACCAATTGTCTTAACTTCGGCAATCCCGAGCGGCCGGAGATCATGGCTCAGTTCACCGGTTGCCTCGAAGGCATGGACGCCGCGTGCCGCGCGCTCGACTTCCCCATCGTCTCGGGCAACGTGAGCCTGTACAACGAGAGCAAGGCGACCGGCGGCGGGAGCGCGATCCTTCCCACCCCGGCGATCGGCGGAGTGGGCTTGCTCGACGATTACGCGAAGATGGCCACGATCGCGTTCAAGGCGGAAGGCGAGGCGATCTACTTGATCGGCTCTGAAGCCTGGGCGACGCCGAACCAGTCGCGTGGCCACCTCGGCCAGTCGCTCTGGCTGCGCGAGATCCATGGTCGTGAAGAAGGCGACGCACCGCATGTCGATCTGACGCTGGAAAAGAACTCCGGCGAGTTTGTCCGCGAGCTGATCGCCGCGGGGCTGGTCAGCGCAGTCCACGATGTGTCCGACGGCGGGCTCGCGGTCGCACTGGCGGAAATGGCCCTGGCAAGCGGCCTGGGTGCCGAGGTCGACGCCCATGAGGACTATACCGCCGCGCAATGGTGGTTTGGCGAGGATCAGGGCCGCTACCTCGTCACGGTGCCCGACCTCGACGCGTTCCAGCGGCAGATCGCCAAAGGCACTCGCAACGCCGATACGGCCTCGTCCGGTTTGCGCCGTGTCGGCACGGTCGGCGGGGAGAGCCTGCTGGGCGTTCCGCTCCCGAAGCTTCGTCAGGCGCACGAGAGCTTCTTCAGGGAGTGGATGGAAGCCTGAGGCGCCGGCCGCTCAACAGCTTTCCGCGCAAGCGGCTCGTAACATCGCGTCGGTTCATGTACTGTCCGCGTCGCGCCGGGGAGAGGCGCACGGGGGACAGCGATGGCCGGCACTGCCGAAGAGCGCATCTTCACGCTCGACGTGATCCGCGGCATCGCGGTGATGGGCATCCTTTCGGTCAACATCGTCGGCATGGCGATGATCGAAGGGGCCTATTTCTATCCTCCGGCCTACGGCTTCCACTCCGCCGGCGACAAGGCGATGTGGGCGCTCAACTCGATCTTCGTCGACGGGCGCTTCCGGGCGCTGTTCTCGATTCTGTTCGGCGCCTCGCTGACGCTGGTGGTCTCCCGCGCGGTCGAGACGGGCAAACAAGCCTGGAGGATCCACTACGCGCGCATGGCCGCGCTGCTGCTGTTCGGCTGCATCCACTACTACCTGCTGTGGTGGGGCGACATCCTGGTGAACTATGCGCTGATCGGGATGATCGCTTACGCCTTCTGGCGCCTGAAGCCCGCGATGCTGCTCCTCGCCGCGATCGTCGCGCTGGGTTTCGCTTACCTGCCGGCGTTCGTGGTCGCGCTGCCGGAGATCCACGAAATCGAGCTGGGCACGCGGCCGGACGCGCCGCCGGAGCTCCAGGCCAGGGCCGAACAGGCATTCGCCGAGATCACGCCTTCGCCGGAGGAGATCGAGAGTGACCGGCGTGAGCACGACAGCCTCGCCGCGCACTTACGCGCCTCGACCATGGGCGAGGCAGCGCTGGAACCATGGGAATCGCTGTTCGGCTACGGCATCGAAACGTTCGGCTTCATGTTGCTCGGGATGGCGGGCTTCAAGTCCGGCTTCCTGACCGGCGCATGGCCCCGGCGCAGCTACGCGATCGTCGCGGCCGTCTGCCTCGCCGGCGATTGGCTGTTCCAGGCTTACGCGGCTTATGTCTCGCTGAAGGCCAACTTCGATCCGTTCGTCTTCATGCCGTGGACGCGGGTCCTGCTGAATCCGCTGCGCGCGGTCGGCGCGTTCGGGTATGCCGCGCTGATCATCCTTGTGGCCAACCGGGGCGGCGCGACGTTCGGCAGGTTTGCCGCGGTCGGCCGCACCGCTTTCACCAACTACCTCGGTTCGACCCTGGTCGGCGTCCTGCTGTTCTACGGCACCTTCGGCGGGCTCTACGGCCAGCTCTCGCGCGGACAAGTGTGGCTGTTCGTGCCGTTCATGTGGGGCCTGATGCTCGCATGGTCGAAACCGTGGCTCGAGCGCTTCAACTACGGCCCGTTCGAATGGGCCTGGCGCAGCCTGGCGCGCGGGCGGCTGCAGCCGATGCGCAAGGCGCGGCCGGTTCCGGTGCTGGCGGAGGCCTAGCCCATCACCCAGTCGTGCTCGGGTATCTCCAGCAGCTTGAGCAGCGGGGTCAGCTCCGGCTCGCGATCGATCCATCCGTTTGCAGCCGCGCGCGCCTTGGGCTTGGCGCGGAACGCGACGCCGTAACTCGCTGCGGCCAGCATCGGAATGTCGTTCGCGCCGTCTCCGGTGGCGAGGCTCACGGCATTGTCCCCCAGCGCGGCCATTTCCTCGCGCAGCGCGGCTTCCTTTGACGCCGCCCCGGTGATGCCGCCGACGAGGCCGCCGGTGAGCTTGCCGGCGTGGGTTTCGAGCCGATTGCCGATGACCCGCTCGAACCCGAGCTGTTCGGCCACCGGGTCGGCGAAGTGATGAAACCCGCCGGTGACCAGCACCGTGCGGCAGCCGTGATTCTTGAGCGTGGCCACCAGCGTGCGCGCGCCCGGCATCGGCACGATGCGTTCGGCCAGGCATTGCGCGATGGCGCTCTCGTCGAGATCGGCCAGCAGCCCGACCCGCTCACGCAACGCGCTTTCGAAGTCGAGCTCGCCCTGCATCGCCCGCTCGGTGATCGCGGCGATTTGCGGCTTGATCCCGGCGTAATCGGCCAACTCGTCGATGCATTCCTGGCCGATCATCGTCGAATCCATGTCCGACACGAAGACGTCGGGAATGCGAAACGGTTCAGTGGCGATGATCGCGTCCGACGGGGCGAAGCATTCGTCGATCACGCGGCGGAGCGTCGCGATGTCGTCGCCCGGCAGCATTAGCTGGAGCACTTCGCTCCAGTGATCGAGCATCACGGCCTCGGCGATCGGCAACCCCGCGGCATCGAGCGCCGCGGTCGCCGCGTCGAGCCGCCTTTCGAGCGTGGCGAGGTCTGCTATCAGGCGGGCGATGAGCACTTCGGGGTCTCCGGGAAAAGCGGTCGCGCTCATTGCAGGGCCGACCGCCAGCGGCAAGAGCGATCTCGCCGTGGAGCTGGCGCTCGCGCTGAAGCGGCCCTGTGTGGTGATCAACGCCGACAGCGCGCAAGTCTACCGCGACCTGAAAGTCCTCAGCGCACGACCGAGTGAAGCCGAGATGCGCGGCGTGGAGCATCGCCTGTTCGGCGAATGGGACGGCGCCGAGCCAGGTTCCGCCGCCGACTGGGCCGCGCGGGCGAAGCGGGAGATCGAGGACGCCCATCTCGCCGGCGTCTTGCCGATCCTCGTGGGCGGAACGGGCCTCTACATCCGCACACTGCTCGACGGCATCGCGCCGGTGCCGCCGATCGATCCGGTGGTGCGCGCCGCGGTGCGAAGTCTGCCGGTGGCGGAAGCTTATGCGGCGCTGCAAGCGGAAGACCCGCGCCGCGCCGCTGAGCTGAACCCGGCCGACACGACCCGGATAAGCCGCTCGCTCGAAGTCGTCCGCTCCACCGGCAGGCCGCTGGGCTTTTGGCAGGAGCAACGCGTAGGCGGCATCGCCGACGGGATCGATCTCAGCCCGCTGATCCTCCTGCCGCCGCGTGAAGCGCTTTACGCCCGCTGCGACGCCCGCTTCGCCCGCATGCTCGCCAACGGGGCGATCGACGAAGTGGAAGCGCTGCTGGCTCGCGGTCTTTCGCCTGCGCTCCCCGTTATGCGCGCTATCGGCGTGCCGCAGATCGCGGGGTGCCTAAGAGGCGAGTGGCCGCTGGAGCAAGCCCTCGCTCGCGGGCAACAGGCCACGCGCAACTACGCCAAGCGACAGTACACCTGGTTCCGACGACAGCCGCCTGGACACTGGCCCCGGCATGAGTCCGAGAATTACGAAATCCCCGTCGCTTTTGAAACATTATTTGCAGATTAGCGATTGACATGACATAAACTGTCCCTTACGGAGCCGCTCAAGAGGAGGGCTTGCCCTCGCCCGAGTTGGAGAGGAGAGACCCGGCACGACGCAGATCGTGCCGGGTCACTTTTTTCCCGGTGTCGCAGTCTGAAGAAGGAAGTTGACGTGTCAGAGGAACGCAGCGGCGCTGCGATTTTGGTCGAATGCCTGGTCCGCCAGGGAGTCGAATTCGTTTTCGGCTACCCGGGGGGCGCGGTGCTGCCGATCTATGATGAGCTGTTCGGCGATCACCGGATCCGCCACATCCTCGTGCGGCACGAAGCCGGCGCGGCGCACGCGGCCGAAGGCTATGCGCGCTCGACCGGCAAGCCCGGCGTCGTCCTCGTCACCTCTGGCCCCGGAGCGACCAACGCGATCACTGGCATCGCCGATGCGTTCATGGATTCGATCCCGCTGGTGGTCATCACCGGCCAGGTCGCGACCAATCTCATCGGCACCGACGCGTTCCAGGAAGCCGACACGATCGGCCTCACGCGGCACTGCACCAAGCACAATTACCTGGTGAAAGACCCGGCCCAGCTCGCCGCGACGATCGACGAAGCGTTCGAGATCGCCACCACCGGGCGGCCCGGTCCGGTCGTGATCGACATCCCCAAGAACGTCCAGGTCGCGACCGCGACGATGAGCGATGCGCCCGCGCAGCGGCCGAAGCGCTACCAGCCCCGCACCATCGCGGCGGCCGACGAAATCGCCGAGGCCATCGAGCTGATCGCCAAGGCCAGGCGCCCGATCCTCTATACCGGCGGCGGGGTCATCAACTCCGGCCCGCGGGCGAGCGAGCTGCTGCGCCAGTTCCAGCGCCTGACCGGCGCGCCGATCACCTCGACGCTGATGGGCCTCGGCGCCTTCCCCGCCGATCATCCCGCGTGGCTCGGCATGCTCGGCATGCACGGGACGTACGAAGCCAACATGGCGATGAACGCGTGCGACGTGATGGTCTGCATCGGCGCGCGGTTCGACGATCGCATCACCGGCCGGCTCGACGCTTTCTCGCCGGATTCGACCAAGATCCACATCGATATCGACCGCGCTTCGATCAACAAGGTCGTCCCGGTCGACCTGGGCATCGTCGGCGACTGCGGCACCGTGCTCGAGCAGTTGATCGCGGCGTGGGGCAACCGCGGCCTGCTGCCGGTCGCGGAATGGTCCGCGCAGATCGAGCAATGGCGCGGCAAGAACTCGCTCGCCTACCCCCAGGGCAAGAGCTCGATCATGCCGCAGCACGCGGTCGAGCGGCTCCACGCCCTGACCCGCGATCTCGATCCGATCATCACCACCGAAGTCGGCCAGCACCAGATGTGGGCCGCGCAATATTTCGGCTTCGACAAGCCCAACCGCTGGCTGACCAGCGGCGGGCTCGGCACGATGGGCTACGGCATGCCGGCGGCGATCGGCGCGCAGCTCGGCAATCCCGGGCACTTGGTGATCGACATCGCCGGCGAAGCCTCGATCCAGATGAACATCCAGGAGATGGGCACCGCCAGCCAGTTCCGCCTGCCGATCAAGGTGTTCATCCTCAACAACGAATACATGGGCATGGTCCGCCAATGGCAGGAGCTGACCTATGAAAGCCGCTATTCGAACAGCTATTCGGACAGCCTCCCCGACTTCGTCGCGCTCGCCGAAGCCTATGGCTGGAAGGGCATCCGCATCGAGGACGAAGCCGACCTCGACGCCTCGATCCAGGCGATGATCGCTCATGATGGGCCGGTGATGGTCGATTGCCAGGTGTCAAAGGAAGCCAACTGCTTCCCGATGATCCCAAGCGGCGCGGCGCACACCGAGATGCTGCTGTACGGCGACATGGTCGCTGGCACGATGGACGACGAAGCGAAGGCCCTGGTGTGATGATGAAAATCCACGAAGGCTATACCGAGCGTCACGTGCTGACGATCACGGTCGACAACGAAGCCGGCATCCTCGCCAAGATCGCCGGGCTGTTCACCGCGCGCGGCTACAACATCGACAGCCTGACGGTGGCCGACATCTCGGAAGACCACCACGTCAGCCGCATCACCATCGTCACCAACGGCCCGCCGCCGGTGATCGACCAGATCACCGCGCAGCTCGAGCGGCTGGTGCCGGTGCACAAAGTCACCGACCTGACCGAAAGCGGCGCCCACGTCGAGCGGGAGTTGGCGCTGGTCAAGGTCTCCGGCCAAGGCGCAAGCCGCTCCGAAGCGCAGCGCATCGCCGAGGCGTTCAGCGCGCGGGTGGTCGACACCACGCCGGAAAGCTTCGTCTTCGAGCTGACCGAGACCACCGACCGGATCAACGACTTCGTCGCCCGGATGCGCGAGCACGGGCTGGTCGAGGCCGCCCGCTCGGGCGTCGTCGGCATGATGCGCGGAGCGGCGGGGGCTTGAACCGACCGTAGAAAAAGATCGTCGCTCCTGCGAAGGCAGGAGCCTAATCAACCTCTCGCCAAAGGCGAACTTAGCTGGACCCCTGCCTTCGCAGGGGCGACGGGGAAATGAAAATGAAAGTGTATTACGACGCCGACGCCGACCTGAACCTGGTGACCGGCAAGAAGATCGCCATCGTCGGCTACGGCAGCCAGGGCCACGCTCACGCGCAGAACCTGCGCGACAGCGGCGTGAAGGAAGTCGCCATCGCGCTGCGCCCTGGCTCGGCCTCGGCGAAGAAAGCCGAAGCCGCTGGCTTCAAGGTCATGTCGAACAGCGAAGCGGCCGAATGGGCCGACATCCTGATGATCCTTGCGCCGGACGAGCACCAGGCGGCGATCTACGAGAACGACATCAAGGGCCGCCTCCGCCCCGGCAGCGCGCTGGCGTTCGCCCACGGCCTCAACGTCCACTTCGGCCTGATCGAAGCGCCCGAGGACATCGACGTGATCATGATCGCGCCGAAGGGCCCGGGTCACACGGTGCGCAGCGAATACGTCCGCGGCGGCGGCGTGCCGTGCCTGATCGCCGTCCACCAGGACGCCAGCGGCAACGCGCACGATGTCGCCCTCGCCTATGCTTCCAGCGTCGGCGGCGGCCGCTCGGGCATCATCGAGACCAACTTCCGCGAGGAATGCGAAACCGACCTGTTCGGCGAGCAGGCCGTGCTCTGCGGCGGCCTCAGCCACCTGATCCAGGCCGGGTTCGAGACGCTGGTCGAGGCGGGCTACGCGCCCGAGATGGCCTATTTCGAATGCCTCCACGAGGTGAAGCTGATCGTCGACCTGATGTACGAAGGCGGCATCGCCAACATGCGTTATTCGATCAGCAACACCGCCGAATACGGCGACATCACCAGCGGCCCGCGCGTCATCAACGCGGAGACGAAGGCCGAGATGAAGCGCGTGCTCGCCGACATCCAGTCGGGTCGCTTCGTCAAGAACTTCGTCCTCGACAACCGCGCCGGGCAGCCCGAGCTCAAGGCGAGCCGGAAGGCCGCCGCGGCGCACCCGATCGAGCAGACCGGCGCCCGCCTGCGCGCGATGATGCCGTGGATCGGCGCCAACAAGCTGGTCGACCAGACGAAGAATTAGGCTTGGAACATCGTCCCGGCGGTGCCGTTGCATCGCCGGTGACGATGATGACGATGAAACCGATCGCCGTGCTACTTGCCGGCAGCCTCACGCTGGCAGCGTGCCAACGCCACGCGCAGGCCCCGCCCGCCGCGCCAGTGCCCTCTCCCACGGCGACGGTCGTCGTCCCGGTCCCGGTGCCGGTCGCGACGAGCACTGCGAATTCCGCGACCCCGGCCAAAGGCATCGGCACCGCGGTCGATCCGAAGCTGTGCGGCGCGGACAAGCTGAATCCCTATCTCAACCTCCTGCCGACCACGACGGCGAAGAGCGAGATCGCCAAGACCGTCGGCCACAACCGCATTCGCTACACGCAGTCGGGGGCTGCCGCCGCCGACGGGCAGCCCACTCGCCTGACCGCCGAGATCGGCGTCGACGGCCGTATCCAGCAGTTCCACTGCGGCTGAGACCTATCGACAGCCCGAGGCTTGCCCGCCATAGGCAGCGCCGGAATGGACAAGCTTGCCGAGATCTGCGCCGTGAAGCGCGAGGAAGTCGCCGCCCGCAAGGCGCTGGCGACGATCGACGATCTCGATCGCCAGGCCCTTTCCGCCGACGCGCCGCGCGGATTTCGGCTGTCGCTGGAAGCCAAGGCGCGCGGAGGCTTTGGCCTGATCGCAGAAATCAAGAAAGCTTCGCCTTCCAAGGGATTGATTCGGGCCGATTTTCGTCCTGCGGAACATGCCGTCGCTTACCAGCAGGGCGGCGCGGCCTGCCTCTCGGTCCTGACCGACGCGCCGTTCTTCCAGGGCCACGAGGACTTCCTGATGGACGCCCGCGCGGCCTGCGACCTGCCGGTGCTGCGCAAGGACTTCATGGTCGACCCCTGGCAAGTCGCCGAAGCCCGCGCGATCGGGGCCGACGCGATCCTGATCATCGTCGCCGCGCTCGATGACGTCACGATGGCGGAGATCGAGGGCGCGGCGATCGAGCGCGGGATGGACGTGCTGGTGGAAGTCCATGACGAAGCCGAGCTCGAACGCGCGGCGCGCCTCAAGTCTCGCCTGATTGGCATCAACAATCGCGACCTGAAGACTTTCCGCACAGATCTGGCGACGACCGAGCGTCTCGCTCCCCTCGCCCCCGAAGGCGCGCTGCTGGTCGGCGAGAGCGGCATCAACTCCCACGCCGACTGCCTGCGCCTCGCCGAAGCCGGCGTGCGCTGCTTCCTCGTCGGCGAAAGCTTGATGCGGCAGAGTGACGTCGCAGCGGCGACGCGCGACCTGCTCGTCGGCTGAACCCCACTGGTGCCGCGCCAGGCAAGCGCGTAAGTCCCTTCCAGGCCGCGTGGAGGGGAATGCATCATGGGAAGCGTGTTCAACACGGTAATGAAAGTCGTCAGCACCGTGATCGGCGTGCTGATGGCCTGCATGGGGGTCGTGTGGATCCTGCAGGGAACCGGCCTTGCCTTCCAGGTCGGCTTCATGGCCGGGGCGCCGCAATGGGCGGTCTACGGAGCGCTGCTCGCGCTGGTCGGCATTTGCCAGGTGATCTGGAGCGTGCGCCGCACCAATTGACGGTCACGCAGCGGGATAAGTAACCGCCCCTTCGCGAGGCACCGCGCCCGGCGTCAGGCTGGCCGGCTCGGCCCGATCCGGGCCCATCAGGTGCAGGACCGATCGGCCGCCGGCGAGCAGGTAATCGGCGATGATCCGCCGGTGGCAGCGCCACCACACCGCCTCGGCGCACATGATCGCGCAGCGTTCGCCTTCGGCCAGTTCGATGAGGCGGGCGAGGCCGTCGCGGAAGGGCTCGCTCAGCGCGTAATCGGCGTAGTTGTGGAAGCTGCGGTTGCGCCACAGGCCGTTGACTTCGGGCGCAACCTCGGGCGCCTTGCCGCGCAAGCCGCCGAGCTCGCGGATGTACTCGTGCCCGATCTGGTATTCGGCAAGCTCGTCCGGCAGCGCGTCGAGATTGTACTGCGGGTTGTGGCGGGAGCGCGGGACGGTGCGCACGTCGACCACCCGCGCGACCTCGCCGACGCGCAACAGCTCGACGAACTCCGGGATCGTTCGCGTCGAATGGCCGACGGTGAAGACGGGCAGCGCGTTCATCCTTGCGACTGGAAATGGAACAGCGTGACCATCAGGCCGATCGCAAGCCCGAAGGCGGCCATCATCGTGCCGGTGATCCGCCTGACATAAGTGCGTGGGTCGTCGCCCTCTTGAGCCGGGCCGGGCGGACGCCGCGCGGCGAGCGCGATGCCGCCGAGGATCAGCAGGACCGCGATGATATCAACAATGACGACATACATGGCTGGCTCCGTCGCTCCCCGTCACATCAATCCGCCGACCGGGCAAGGCGATCCCGGCCGGGCGGATTTTCGTCTGTCCTACACGCCTCCGCTCTGGCAAGGAGCTCGCATGATCATCCTTCGCCAGTCGCGGAAAACCGCCGTTTTCCGGTCCATGACCGGCGCCGCGGAGGGCCGCGGGACAATCTCCCATGGACCGTGTCAGACTTGTCAGGTTCGTGTAAACTTCGGGGCGCCCAGGTGAGCAAGCTTACCCACCTCGACTCGCACGGCGCGGCGCGCATGGTCGACGTCGGCGGCAAGGCCGAGACGGCCCGCTCGGCCACCGCGACCGGCCGAATCCGCATGTCGGGCGAAGCTCTCGCAGCGGTACGCGAAGGCAGCGGGCCGAAAGGCGACGTGCTGGCCGCGGCCCGCATCGCGGGCATCATGGCCGCGAAGAAGACCGGCGAGCTGATCCCGCTGTGCCATCCGCTGTCGCTCGACGCGGTTAAGGTCGAATTTGCCTTCGAGGATGACGGCATCCGGGCCACCGCGACCGCGTCGCTGACCGGCAGGACCGGGGTAGAAATGGAAGCGATGACAGCCACTTCCATCGCGCTTCTGACAATCTACGACATGGCCAAGGCGCTCGACAAAGGCATGGTGATCGAAAGCGTGCGCCTGCTCGAGAAGACCGGCGGCAAGAGCGGTACCTGGCGCGCGGCGCCATGAGCTTGCCGCCGCCGCTGCCCGTCGCCGAAGCGCAGGCGCGGGTGCTGGCGCAAGTCGAGCCGCTCGGGCCCCAGACGGTTCCTTCCGCCGAGGCGCTGGGGCGTTACCTCGCCGAACCCCTGCTGGCCGCGCGGACCCAGCCCGCCGCCGATCTGTCGGCGATGGACGGCTACGCGGTCCGCGCCGACGACCTGGCCGGCCCGTGGCAGGTGATCGGGGAAAGCGCGGCCGGACACCCCTTCACGGGCACACTCGGGCGGGGGGAAGCTATCCGCATTTCCACCGGCGCCCTGATGCCGTCGGGCGATTGCGCTGTCCTGCTGCAGGAGAACGCCACCCGCAACGGCGACACACTCGCGCTCAACGGCGAAGGCGAGCCGAGCGCGCGCCACATCCGCGCCGCTGGGTTCGACTTTGCCACCGGGGACGCGATCCTCGCGGCGGGAACGCGGATCGGGCCGGCGCAACTGGCGCTGGCGCTCGCCGCGGGCCACGCCGCGCTCCCGGTGCGCGCTCTCCCCTCGCTCGGCGTGCTCGACAGCGGCGACGAACTGGCGAGCGATCCCGGAGCCTGTCAGCCGCATCAGATACCCGCCAGCAACGGCGCGATGCTCGCCGCGATGGCCGCTCCGCACGTGGCATCCGTCCTGCGGCTCGGGCCGGTGCCGGACCGGCTCGAGGCGATGCTCGAAGCGCTCGATAATGCCGCCGATACGGATGTGATCGTCACCAGCGGCGGGGCTTCGGTCGGCGACCACGATCTGGTGCGCCCCGCGCTCGAACAATGGGGTGCGACAATCGGGTTCTGGCGCGTGGCGATGCGGCCGGGCAAGCCGCTGCTCGTCGCGCGCAAAGGCCGACAATGGGTCCTCGGGCTGCCGGGCAACCCGGTTTCGAGCTACGTCACGGCGTTCCTGTTCCTGCTCCCGCTGCTGCGGGCGCTCGCGGGCGCGAGCGAGCCGCTGCCACGCACCCTGGCAATGCCGCTTGGTGAACACTTACCCGAGACCGGCGAGAGAATGGAGTTCGTGCGGGCGCGACTCGGCCCCTCCGGCCTGCTCCCGATCGCCGAACGCGACAGCAGCGCGCTGCGCGCCCTCGCCGCCGCCGACGCACTGATCGAGCGCCCCGCGGGTGCTCCGGCAGCGGAGCCAGGAACGATCGTCAGGGCCTACTCGCTCGAAAATGGAGGCATGGCTTGACGAGCAGCCGGAAGTTGCCTAATTGTTCCGCGTTCGTTCCAAAATGGAACATCGCCTGAGCAACTATCGAGGGATCGGCCCATGTTGACCGCGAAGCAACACGAACTTCTCCTCTTCATCCAGCGCAAGCTGGAAGAGAGCGGCATTTCTCCCTCGTTCGAGGAAATGAAGGAAGCGCTCGATCTCAAGAGCAAGTCCGGCGTTCACCGGCTGATCTCGGCGCTCGAGGAACGCGGGTTCCTGCGCCGCCTGCCCAACCGGGCGCGGGCGCTCGAAGTGATCCGTCAACCGGAAGACGTGACCTCCAGCAAGCGGGCGCCGGCTCCCGCCAACGATCGCTTCTCGCAAGTCACGATGCCGCCGCGAGCGGCACCGGCCGCGGCGAACGATATCGTCGAGCTCCCGCTCCACGGCAAGATCGCCGCGGGCGTGCCGATCGAGGCGCTCGAAAGCGACCGCACCCTGCCCGTCCCCGCCGCGCTGCTCGGCGCCGGCGAGCACTACGCCCTTGAAGTCTCCGGCGATTCGATGATCGAGGCCGGAATCCTCGACGGCGACTTTGCTCTCGTGCGCAAGACCGACAGCGCGCGCGACGGGGAGATCGTCGTCGCCCTGGTCCGCGACGAGGAAGCGACGCTCAAGTACTTGCGGCGCGAGAACGGCATGATCCGCCTCGATCCGGCGAACGGCGCCTACGATCCGCAGATCTACCGCGCGGACGAAGTGAAGGTCCAGGGCAAGCTCGCCGGGCTGCTGCGCCGCTATCACTGACAGCGGCGCTGGCCCGCGATCAGCCGAGGAATTCTTCCCAGCTGATCCCGCCGTCGCGGTTGCCGTCGAGCTTCTCGAAGGAGACCAGATGACCGGCCATGGCGTCGGGCGGGAACCGCTTCTCGGCCGCCTGCAGTTCGGCCGGGGTGATCTTGCCGTCCTGGTCGGCGTCGATGGTGTCGAACGTCTGGCGCAGGACCGCGAGGTGATGCGCTTCGAACTCGCCGAAAGTGACGGCGCCGTTGCCGTCGGCGTCCAGCGAGCCGAACGCCTTCTGCATCCCGGCGTGCATCTGGGCTGGTGACGAGCCCGCGTGCATCATCTGATGCATATGGGCATGGAGCGCGACCATCATCGGCACCACGCCGTTGCCGAGGTCGGCCGAGTGCTCGGCGTAAACTTTGTCGGCGAGCACGACGTGGTCGCCGAGCTCGTCCGGTGTCAACTTGCCGTCCTTGTTCCGGTCGAGCTGGACGAAGACCGACTTGAAATCGGGCGCGGCCGCGGCGGCGGTGGGCAACATCAAATGAGCGGCGACGATCGTGCCGAGAGCGGCAGTCACGGCGGCAGGCTTGGCGATACGCTTGAACATCGGGGCATCCTTCGCTGTCGAACCGTCCGCCAGGTAGGCATCGATGAAGTCGCGCAAGACCGCGCTGGCCGTGCGTCCCCGGCTGCGCGTCCGCGCCATGAAGTCGCGCTTCACGGCATGCGGCAAGCGCACTTCGAGGGTCTCGGTCTTCTTCGGTGGCCTTGGCTTGTTCATCGCTCCAACCCGGTGGACATCGCCACGCAGGCCCTTCCCCCGTCAAATGAAAGCACAACCCTGTCCGGATGCACCCGGAATC
>Ga0207652_10000504_pt1 | contig 39783 bp, 36 predicted proteins | sample KBSC63BmetaG_FD_184334 | JGI IMG/M metagenome (GOLD analysis project Ga0207652, IMG submission 184334) | Corn rhizosphere microbial communities from Kellogg Biological Station, Michigan, USA - KBS C6-3B metaG (SPAdes) (version 2) | ecosystem: Host-associated > Plants > Roots > Rhizosphere ...
AACGTCGTCGGGGTCGGCGGCAGCGGGGGCTTCGAGTGGACCGCCACGATCGACGTCGGCTCGCGCGACGGCGTCCAGCCGCTGATGTCGGTGATCAGCGGGGAGGGGCTCGTCGGGCGGGTGAAGACCGTCGGCCCCCGCTCCTCGACCGTGCTGCTCGCCATGGACCCGCAGTCGCAGGTCGGCGCGCGCGTCGCCACCACCGGGTTCATCGGCTGGGTGCGCGGCGGCGGCTCGGGCCCGATGACGTTCACGCTGCTCGACGCCCACGCGGCGCTGAAGCAGGGGCAGCAGCTCGTCACCTTCGGCTCGGAGAACGACCGGCCCTACATCCCCGAGATCCCCATCGGCACGATCACCAAGGTCGAGAGCACTCCGGGCGCGCAGACGCGCACCGCGCTGGTCGAGCCGTTCACGAAGTTCACCGCGCTCGACCCGGTCGCCGTCGTCATCGCCGCGCCCCGTGACATCCCGCGCGACAGCCTGCTGCCGGCGCCTCCGCCGAAGCCCACCCCGACCGCACCCGCGTCACCGCCGCCGGCGACGACCGGACCGTCGGCCGGCCCGTCCCCCGGCGCCACGAAGCCCGGCGGCTGACGTGCGTCCGTTGCGGGTGCTGCTGTTCGCGGTCCTGGCCGTCACCGCGCTGCTGCTGCAGGTCAGCGTCTTCGGGCTGCTGCCGCTGCCGCAGGCCCGTCCCGACGTGCTGCTCGTCGTGGTCGTCGGCTGCGCGCTGGTGTCCGGCCCGATGGGCGGGTCGGTCATCGGCTTCGCGATCGGCCTGCTGGCCGACGTCGCCCCGCCGGCCGACCACACGCTCGGCCGCTGGGCGCTGGTCTACGCCCTGGTCGGCTACGCGGCCGGCATGCTCGAGGACCTCGAGGAGCGGTCGGTCCTCGCCTCGATGGCGGTCGTCGCCGTCGCCACCGCCGCCGCCGTCGCCGTCTACGCGACGCTCGGCGCGATGGTCGGCGACCAGCGGGTGACGACCGCCGTGCTGTCCCACAACCTGCCGTTCATGGTCCTGTACGACGTGGTGCTCGCGCCCTTCGTCCTGCCGCTGATCGCCGCGATCGACCGGCGGCTGCAGCCCGAGGGCGGGCTGCCGTGAACCAGCGCACCGACGCCTCGCGGCAGCGGTTGTTCGTCCTGCGTGTGCTCGTCTTTTCCTTGCTGCTCACGCTTTTCGGCCGGCTCTGGTACATGCAGGTGCTCGCCGGCGACAGCTACGCGCAGGCGGCCGCCGACAACCGCACCCGTGAGGTGGTGACGCCGGCGGCCCGCGGCCAGATCCTCGACGACTACGGGCGGCCGCTGGTGACCAACCGCACCTCGCTCGTCGTCTCGGTCGACCGCATCAAGCTGGAGCGGCAGCCCGACGGCGGCAAGACCGTGCTGCACCGGCTGGCCCAGGTGCTCGGCGTCAGCGACCAGGACCTTCAGGACCGCATCCGGCTCTGCTCGGCGAAGGTGCCCAAGCCCTGCTGGAACGGCTCGCCCTACCAGCCGATCCCGGTCACCGAAGACGTCGACATCCGTCAGGCCTTGCAGATCCTCGAGCGGCAGGAGGAGTTCCCCGGGGTGTCCGCCGACGTCCAGTCGGTGCGCGACTACCCGCTGCCCGACGGGGCGCTCGCCTCGCACGTCATCGGCTACCTCGGCCCGATCTCCGACCAGGAGCTGGCCAAGCTGTCGCAGGCCCAGCAGGACCTGCGGCGCAACACCCTCGTCGGACGGGCGGGCCTCGAGCAGTCTTACGACACCTACCTGCGCGGGCGCCCCGGGGTGAAGACGGTCGCGGTCGACCACCTCGGCGCGGTCACCGGGGTCGTCGCCGACCACCCGCCGCAGGCGGGCGACACGCTCGTCACGAGCATCGACGCCGCGGTCCAGCACCTGCTCGAGACCTCACTCGCCCAGGGCGTGCAGCAGGCCCGCACCCGCAGCGACAACACTGGGGCGCCGTACAAGGCCGACAGCGCCGCCGGGGTCATCCTCGACGCGCAGACGGGTCACATCGTGGCGATGGCGTCCTACCCGACCTACCAGCCGCAGATCTGGGCCGGCGGCCGGATCTCCGAGGCCGACTACAAGGGGCTGACGAACCCCGCGACCGGCTACCCGCTGCTCGACCGGGCGACCCTCGGCCAGTACGCCCCCGGCTCGACGTTCAAGCTGATCTCCACCGCCGGGCTCGTGCAGGACGGCATCGCCAACCTCAACAGCAGCTACGAGTGCTCCTCGTCCTACACGATCGGCGGCCGCACGTTCCACAACTTCGAGGGCGAGACGTTCGGCGCGATCAACCTGCACACGACCATCGTCAAGTCCTGCGACACCGTCTACTACCGCCTGGCCTACCAGGACTGGCTGCGCGACCAGGCGCTGGTCAAGGCCGGCAAGCCGCCCGTCGAGGGCGTGCAGAAGATGGCCCGTGAGTTCGGCCTGGGCGAGCCGACCGGCGTCGACCTGCCGGCCGAGGCGACCGGCCTGATCGAGGACCGCAAGACCAAGCAGAAGCAGTGGGAGGAGTTCTACCGGCCCAACGCCTGCAAGGGCGCCAACAACCCGGCATTCGACGCCGAGCGCCGCGCCTTCGACCTCGACGTCTGCAAGTACGGCAACATCTACAACCCGGGCGACCAGGCCAACTTCGACATCGGCCAGGGCACTGTGCTCGCCACCCCGTTGCAGATGGCTGTCGCCTACGCCGCGCTCGTCAACGGCGGCAAGGTCTACGAGCCGCGCATCGGCAAGGCGCTGCTCTCGCCGGCCGGCAAGGTCGTCAAGCAGCTCGACGCCCCCGTACGCCGCACCCTCGACGTGCCACCCGGCGTGCTGGACTACATCCGCGCCGCCATGGAGGACGTGCCCAAGGTCGGCACCGGCGAGAGCGCGTTCCAGGGCTTCCCGTTCGACCGCATCACGGTCGGCGGCAAGACGGGCACCGCCGAGGTCAACGGCAAGCAGGACACCGCGTGGTTCGCGTCGTTCGCGGGCCTGCCCGGGCAACCGGCGCGCTACGTCGCGGTCGTCATGGTCACCCAGGGCGGCCAGGGCGGCCTCACCTCCGCCCCGATCGTGCGGCACCTGTGGGACGGCATCTTCGGTCTGGCCCCCGGCTCGACCGCCGCCATGCCCGGCGGCCTCCCGCCCGCCCAGCTGCCGGCCATCCGGCCCGACGGCACCGTCGCCCCGCCGGCGAGGCCGAGCCGATGACGTCGACGACCCCGCGCCACGCGCCCTACGCGACCCGCCGCCGGGAGACCGTGCGCAGCCGCGCCCTCGACCGCGACTCGCCGCTGTGGCGCCTCGACTGGACGCTGCTCGCCGCGGTCTTCGCCCTGGTCGCCGCCGGTGCGGTCCTGGTCTGGTCGGCCACCCAGGAGTCGTCGTACCTGAAGAAAGACGTCATCAACATCGGCATCAGCCTCGCGCTGGGCACGGTCGTCGCGCTCGTCGACTACCGGGCCCTGCGGGCCTACGTGCCGTTCGTCTACCTCGCCTCCTGCGTGGGGCTGGTCGCCGTGCTCTCGCCCCTCGGGTCGACGATCAACGGGTCGCACTCGTGGATCCGGCTCGGCGGCGGCTTCGAGGTGCAGCCGTCGGAGTTCGCCAAAGTGGCGCTCATCGTCGGGATGGCGATGCTGCTGGGGGAGAAGCGAGACGGGGAGAACGTCCCCCGCGACACCGACGTGCTCGCCGTCCTGGGGCTCGCCGCCGTGCCCCTGGGGCTGGTCCTGCTTCAGCCGGACCTGGGCAGCGTGATGGTGCTCGTCGCGATCCTGCTCGGCGTGCTCGCGATCTCCGGCGCCCGCGCGCGGTGGATCGTCGGGCTGATCCTGCTCGGGATCGTCGGCGCCTTCCTGGTGGCGCACCTGCACATCCTGAAGGACTACCAGCTCGAGCGGTTCAAGGCGTTCGCCAACCCGACTTCGGGCGGCAGCGGCTACGGCTACCAGACCCAGCAGGCCCGCATCGCGATCGGCGCCGGCGGCCTGCACGGCACCGGGCTGTTCCAGGGCAGCCAGACCAACGGCCACTTCGTGCCCGAGCAGCAGACCGACTTCATCTTCACCGTCGCGGGGGAGGAGCTCGGCTTCATCGGCGCCGGCACCCTCGTGCTGCTGACGGGCGTCGTGCTCTGGCGCGGCCTGCGGATCGCGAGCCAGGCGCAGGACATGTTCGGCCGGCTGATGGCGACCGGCGTCGTGTGCTGGCTGGCGTTCCAGAGCTTCGAGAACATCGGCATGTCGGTCGGGATCATGCCGCTCACCGGACTGCCGCTGCCGTTCGTGTCCTACGGCGGTTCGTCGATGTTCGCCACCTTCATGGCCGTCGGGCTCCTGCAGAGCGTGCACATGCGCTCGCGAGGATCCTGACCGCGCCGACGTACCCTGGGGTCTGTCCGCCCTGTCTGCCGGAGGGTCCCCGCAATGCCCGTCGAGAGCGTCTTCGCGCGTCTGGAGCCGCTGCTGCCGCGGGTGCAGAAACCGGTGCAGTACGTCGGCGGCGAGCTCGGCGCGGTCGTCAAGGACTGGGACGCGGCGGCCGTCCGGTGGGCGCTGATGTACCCCGACGCCTACGAGGTCGGCCTGCCCAACCAGGGCCTGCAGATCCTCTACGAGCTGCTCAACGAGCAGCCCGACGTGCTCGCCGAGCGCACCTACGCGGTCTGGTCCGACCTCGAGGCGCTGATGCGCGAGCACGCGGTGCCGCAGTTCACCGTCGACGCCCACCGGCCGGTCGGCGCGTTCGACCTGCTCGGCGTCAGCTTCCCGACCGAGCTCGGCTACACCAACCTGCTCACCGGTCTCGACCTCGCGGGCATCCCGCTGGCCGCCGCCGACCGCACCGACGACCACCCGATCGTCGTCGCCGGCGGGCACGCGGCGTTCAACCCCGAGCCGATCGCCGACTTCATCGACGCCGCCGTGCTCGGCGACGGAGAGGAGGCGGTGCTCGCGATCACCGACGTCGTACGCCGGTGGAAGGCCGAGGGTCGGCCCGGCGGACGTGTCGAGCTGCTCTACCGGCTCGCCACGCGCGGCGGCTGCTACGTCCCGCGCTTCTACGACGTCGACTACGCCGCTGACGGGCGCATCGCCCGGGTCGCGCCCAACCGTGCCGGTGTCCCGGGTTTCGTCAGCAAGCACACGGTCATGGACCTCGACGCGTGGCCCTACCCGAAGCAGCCGCTGGTGCCGCTCGCCGAGACCGTGCACGAGCGGTTCAGCGTCGAGATCTTCCGCGGCTGCACCCGCGGCTGTCGCTTCTGCCAGGCGGGCATGATCACCCGGCCGGTCCGCGAGCGCTCGATCGACACGATCGGGCAGATGGTCGAGACCGGCTTGTGCAACAGCGGCTTCGACGAGGTCGGCCTGCTCAGCCTGTCCAGCGCCGACCACTCCGAGATCGCGCAGATCACCAAGGGCCTGGCCGACCGCTACGACGGCACCAACATCGGCCTCTCGCTGCCCTCGACGCGGGTCGACGCGTTCAACATCGACCTGGCCAACGAGCTGTCCCGCAACGGCCGCCGCTCGGGGCTGACGTTCGCGCCGGAGGGCGGCTCGGAGCGGATGCGCAAGGTGATCAACAAGATGGTCACCGAAGACGACCTGATCCGCACGGTCTCCACCGCTTACGGCAACGGCTGGCGGCAGGTGAAGCTCTACTTCATGTGCGGCCTGCCGACCGAGACCGACGACGACGTGCTGCAGATCGCCTCGCTCGCGCAGCGGGTGATCGCCGCCGGTCGCCAGGCCGCCGGTCGGCGGGACATCCGCTGCACGGTGTCGATCGGGCCGTTCGTGCCGAAGCCGCACACGCCGTTCCAGTGGGCCGCGCAGCTCGACCACGCGACGGTCGACGCCCGGCTGCGCGCGCTCAAGGCCGCGATCAGCGCCGACAAGGAGTACGGCAAGGCCATCGGGCTGCGCTACCACGACGGCCGGCCGGCGATCATCGAAGGCCTGCTGTCCCGCGGCGACCGGAGGATCGGTGCGGTGATCCGCCGGGTCTGGGAGGACGGCGGGCGCTTCGACGGCTGGCACGAGCACTTCTCCTTCGACCGGTGGGAGCGCGCCTGCGCCGACGTGCTCGCGCCGCAGGGGGTCGACCTCGACTGGTACACGACCCGCGCCCGCGACGAGGACGAGGTGTTGCCCTGGGACCACCTCGACGCCGGCCTCGAGAAGCGCTGGCTGTGGGACGACTGGACCGACGCCCGGGCCGGCCGCGAGGTCGACGACTGCCGGTGGACACCGTGCTACGACTGCGGCGTCTGCGGCAGCCAGGGCACCGAGATCCAGATCGGCCCGACCGGGCGCACGCTGCTGCCGCTCACCGTCGTCTGAGACCCGTGCCGCGCCAGCCCGACGGGCCACCGCCCGCCCCGGTCGTGCAGCGGTTGCGCGTGCACTACGCCAAGCGTGATCGGCTCCGCTTCACCAGCCACCGCGACTTCCAGCGGGCGCTCGAGCGCGCCCTGCGGCGGGCCGGGGTGCCCGTGGCCGTCTCCGCCGGGTTCACCCCGCACCCCAAGATCTCCTATGCCGGCGCGGCGCCGACCGGCGTCGCGAGCGAGGCGGAGTACGTCGAGATCGGACTGCAGGTCCGCATGCCGCCGGCGGAGGTCGGCACCCGGCTCGACGCGGCCCTCCCGCCCGGCCTCGACGTGGTCGAGGTCGTCGAGGCCGCCGCACCCGGGTCGCTCGCCGACCGGCTCCAGGCGTCGCACTGGCGGATCACCCTCGGCTGCCCGCCCGAGGAGGTCGGCCGCGCGGTGGCCGCATTCCTCGCCGAGGCGACCGTCACGGTCGAGCGGATCACCCGCGACGGCCGCCGCCCCATCGACGCCCGCGGGGCCGTCGTCAGCGCGTCCGTCGCCCGGGGGACCGGCGCGTCGACGGGCGGCGAACCGGATTCGGAACATCACTGTGCGACAATCGACCTGGTCGTGCGGCACACCATTCCCGCTGTGCGACCGGACGACGTCCTGGCCGCGCTTCGTCAGGCAGCGGGCCTCGTGCCGCCGGAGCCTCCTTACGTGATCCGGCTGGCGCAGGGTCTGCTCCGCGAAGACGGCCGGATCGCCGACCCCCTCGCGCCGGACCGCGAGGCCGTGACTGCCGACACGGCACCCGCCCCGACGCCCCCAGACATGTGAGCTGCTCCCGTGCGGCAGCGTCGCCGAGGCCCCGGCCTTGGTGAGGCGCCCGGGGGCGTGACGGGAGACCGACCCGATGGCTGACGACCAAGCCACCACCCCCGACGCCGCCGACGCGGGCGACAAGAAGCCCGCCCGCCGACGGCGTACGACGAAGTCCGCGGCCGCAGCACCGGCCGACGCCGCAGCGACGAGCGCGCAGCCGACCGCGCCCGCGGCTCCCGCGACCGACCAGGCACCGCCCGACGCGGCCGCCGACGCACCGGCCGCACCCGCTCGCCGTCGTCGCCGGACGACGGCGAAGGAGACCGCCGAGGACGCCCGCGACGGTGCCGAGGCAGGCGCCCAGCCCCCAGCCGGCCCGGTGGCCGCCGCCACGGTGATCTTCCAGGCGCCCGAGCCGGTGGCTGCACCGTCCGCCGGACCCAGGGCCGACGACGAACCGGCTGCGGCATCGCCGCCGCGGCGGCGCCGCCGCCCTGCCAACGCACCCGGCGAGGAGGGGGCCGAGTCAACCGCCCCTCAGACCGCCACCGTGGACGCGCCCGCACCGGAGCCGGCGGCGACCGGTCGCGACAGCGACGGCGAGACCTCCGAGGGCCAGGAGCCCGGCGAAGGCACCGGCGCCAGCCGCCGACGCCGGCGGGGCCGTCGCGGGGGCGGCCGCTCCAAGGCCGCCGCCGAGGCGGCGGGCGAGGGCGAGGGTGATGAGGCGACCCCGGCTGCCGCAACGGCCGGCGCCGATGCGGCCGCCGACGAGGCTGCCGCTGACGCCGACGAGGCCGAGACCGGCGAAGGCGACGGCACCGGCACCCGCCACCGCCGCCGCCGGCGGCGTGGCCGCGGTAGCGGCTCGGGCGAGGGCGGTGCCGACGGCGAGACCGCAGCCGAGACCCGGACCCGCGACGTCGACCCCGACGACGAGATCCGCGGCATCAAGGGCTCGACGCGGATGGAGGCCAAGCGCCAGCGCCGCCGCGAGGGGCGCGAGTCGAGCCGCCGTCGCCCGCCGGTGCTCAGCGAGGCGGAGTTCCTGGCCCGCCGCGAGTCCGTCGAGCGGGTCATGGTCGTGCGCCAGGGCAAGGACCGCACCCAGATAGCCGTGCTCGAGGACGGCGTGCTCGTCGAGCACTACATCACCCGCTCCGAGCACACGTCCTACGTCGGCAACGTCTACCTCGGCCGCGTGCAGAACGTGCTGCCCAGCATGGAGGCCGCCTTCGTCGACATCGGCAAGGGTCGCAACGGCGTGCTCTACGCCGGCGAGGTCAACTACGACGCGAGCCAGCTCGACGGCCGGCCCCCGCGCATCGAGCAGGCGCTCAAGTCCGGGCAGTCCGTGCTCGTCCAGGTCACCAAGGACCCGATCGCGCACAAGGGCGCGCGGCTCACCAGCCAGATCAGCATCCCCGGCCGCTACGTCGTCCTCGTCCCCGAGGGGCACAGCACCGGCATCAGCCGCAAGCTGCCCGACAAGGAGCGCACCCGGCTCAAGAACATCCTCAAGCGCCTCACCCCCGAGGACGCCGGCCTCATCGTGCGTACGGCGGCCGAAGGGGCCAGCGAGGAGCAGCTCGAGCGTGATGTTGCCCGGCTCCAGGCCCAGTGGGAGGACATCCAGCGCAAGTCGCAGACAGCGAGCGCCCCGTCGCTGGTCTACGGCGAGCCCGACCTCGTCGTGCGCGTCATCCGCGACATCTTCAACGAGGACTTCTCCTCCCTCGTCGTCCAGGGTGACGACGAGTGGGACATGGTCGAGCCCTACATCGCCCATGTCGCGCCCGACCTGCGCGAGCGGGTCAGCAGGTGGGTCGAGCCCGGCGACGCCTTCGCGCACTACCGCATCGACGAGCAGCTCGCCAAGGCGCTCGACCGCAAGGTCTGGCTGCCCAGCGGTGGGTCGCTGGTCATCGACCGCACCGAGGCGATGACCGTCGTCGACGTCAACACCGGCAAGTTCACCGGCTCCGGCGGCAACCTCGAGGAGACCGTCACCCGCAACAACCTCGAGGCGGCCGAGGAGATCGTCCGCCAGCTGCGGCTGCGCGACGTCGGCGGCATCATCGTGATCGACTTCATCGACATGGTGCTCGAGAGCAACCGCGAGCTGGTGCTGCGCCGGCTCGTCGAGTGCCTCGGCCGTGACCGCACCAAGCACCAGGTCGCCGAGGTCACCTCGCTCGGGCTGGTCCAGATGACGCGCAAGCGCATCGGCCAGGGGCTGCTCGACGCCTTCAGCCAGACCTGCCCCGAGTGCAACGGGCGCGGGGTGAAGGTCGTCGTCGACCCGTTCGAGCCGGCACCGACGCACGCGCACGCCTCGACCGCGCACGCGGCGCCCGCGGGGGACGAGGGTGAGCCGGCCGAGGCACATCCGGAGCCCGCCAGCGCCTGACCGCGTCCGCGGCGCGGAAACGGTCGAAACAACGACATCCGGACGACCTGGCATGACCTGCGGTGACGGGGGTAGCGTCGGCTCAGGCTCAGTCACGAGCCTCCGCCGACTGCTCCGTTTCAGAGTCTTTGGAGGCGTCCTCATGGTGGCGTCCCGCCCATTTCTTGAGCCGATCGATGACGAGGTCGTGCGCCGGATGACCCGCCGGCTGCTCGCCGACTACGCGGACCGGCTTCCTGACACCACGATCTGGCGTTGTGTCGACGCGGCGCGCCGCGCCGTGCGCTACTTCGGTGAAGACCCCCAGGACCTGCCGCGAGTCCTCGAACGGATCGCCCGCGCCGACCTCGACCAGATCGCCAACGGCCGTGACTCCGGGGCCCGCATCTTCGGCGTGCACCGGCCCACGCATCCCGCCGACGGTTAGCCGGCCGGCCGAGCCCCAGGGGGGCGCTGGGCCGGGCCTCTTTGACCCACGGGCCGGGCACTCCGTATCCTGAACGCCGGCGCGTCCGAGCGGTCAAGAGACGTGCTGGCTCTCGCACGCCCGGCTTGCGCGGGGTCCGACCATCAGCACGTCAGGAGCGTCTGTCGATGTACGCGATCGTCCGCAGCGGCGGGCGCCAGCACAAGGTCGCTGTCGGCGACGTCCTCGAGGTCAACAAGCTCGAGGGCGGGGTCGGCGCTTCGCTGACGCTGCCCGCCGTGCTGCTCGTCGACGGCGAGAGCGTCACCCACGACGCGGGCAAGCTCGCGGGCGTGCGGGTGACCGCCGAGGTCGTCGAGCACACCAAGGGCCCCAAGATCCGCATGCACCTGTACAAGAACAAGTCCGGATACCACCGGCGCCTGGGCCACCGTCAGTCGCTCACCCGCGTCAAGGTCACCGGCATCGAGACCGGGAAGTAGCACCGAGATGGCACACAAGAAGGGCGCCTCGTCCAGCCGCAACGGCCGCGACTCCAACGCGCAGCGGCTCGGCGTCAAGCGCTTCGGCGGTCAGGCGGTCAACGCCGGCGAGATCCTCGTGCGCCAGCGCGGCACGCACTTCCACCCGGGCTGGCACGTCGGCCGCGGCGGCGACGACACGCTGTTCGCGCTCGTCGCCGGCACCGTGCAGTTCGGCAACCGCCGCGGCCGCCGAGTGGTCAGCATCGCCCCGAGCGACTCCTGACCCATTCGCTGAGTCGGTCCGCGTGAGCGGCCGGGGCGCGGAGTTCGTCGACCGCGTCGTCCTCCACGTCAGCGCGGGCAGCGGCGGCCACGGCTGCGCCTCGATCCATCGCGAGAAGTTCAAGCCGCTGGGGGGCCCCGACGGCGGCAACGGCGGCCGGGGCGGCGACGTCGTGCTCCTCGTCGACCCCGGCGTGACCACGCTGCTCGACTATCACCGCCACCCGCATCAGCGCGCCGGCAACGGCAAGCCCGGCCAGGGGAGCATGCGGCACGGCGCGAACGGCGGCGACCTCGTGCTGTCCGTGCCCTCGGGCACCGTCGTCCGCGACGCCGAGACAGGTGCCGAGATCGTCGACCTGGTCGGCGCCGGGACCCGCTACGTCGTCGGCGAGGGGGGCCGGGGCGGTCTCGGCAACGCGGCCCTCGCCTCCCCGCGGCGAAAGGCCCCCGGCTTCGCCCTTCTCGGCGAGCCCGGTGAGGTGCGCGACGTCGTCCTCGAGCTCAAGACCGTCGCCGACGTCGCGCTCGTCGGCTTCCCCAACGCCGGCAAGTCGTCGCTGATCGCGACCCTGTCGGCGGCCAAACCGAAGATCGCGGACTACCCGTTCACCACGCTCACCCCCAACCTCGGAGTGGTGGAGGCCGGCGACACCGTCTACACCGTCGCCGACGTACCCGGCCTGGTGCCCGGCGCCAGCGCCGGCAAGGGGCTGGGCCTGGAGTTCCTGCGCCACGTCGAGCGTTGCGCCGTGCTCGTGCACGTCATCGACGCCGCCACCCTCGAGCCCGGGCGCGACCCGCTCAGCGACCTCGACACGATCGAGGCGGAGCTCACCGCCTACGGCGGGCTGGCCGAGCGGCCACGGCTGGTGGCGATCAACAAGATCGACGTACCGGACGCCCGCGATCTCGCCGACCTCGTCCTGCCGATGCTCGCCGAGCGCGGCCTGCCCGCCTACCCGGTGTCGGCGGCGACCCGCGAGGGCCTGCAGGAGCTGCGTTTCGCGATGGCCGAGCAGGTCGCCGCTGCCCGCGCCGCCGAGCCGGAGCCCGAGGCGACCCGCATCGTGCTGCGCCCGCGGGCGGTTGACGAGAAGGAGTTCGCAGTCGACGTCGAGGAGGACGGCTTCCGGGTGCGCGGGCGCAAGCCCGAGCGCTGGGTGCGCCAGACCGACTTCACCAACGACGAGGCCGTCGGCTATCTCGCCGACCGGCTCGCCCGTCTCGGCGTCGAGGACGCGCTGGCCGACGCGGGAGCCGAGCGCGGGGCCGCCGTCACGATCGGCGACGTGACCTTCGACTGGGAGCCGACGCTGCGAGCCGGCGCCGGCGTGCCCTACGGCGTCCGCGGTGCCGACGAACGCCTCGACGCCTCCGACCGGGTGCCGGCCGCGGTACGCCGCGAGCTCAAGCGGGCCCGGCGCCGCCGCGAGGACGACGAGGACGACGACGGGGAGGAGCCGTGAGGGACGCGGTCGCTGGCGCGCAGCGGATCGTCGTCAAGATCGGCTCGTCGTCGCTGACCTCGGTCGATGCCGGCGTCGACGCGGCTCAGGTCGACCTGCTGGTGGATGCGCTCGCCGCCTGCCGCGCGGCCGGTCGCGAGGTCGTGCTGGTCTCCTCCGGTGCCATCGCCGCCGGGCTCGCACCGCTCGGGCTGCACGCCCGGCCCCGCGACCTTGCCACCCTGCAGGCCGCCGCGAGCGTCGGCCAGGGGCTGCTCGTCGCCTGCTACACCGAGGCGTTCGCCCGGCACGACCTGACGGTCGGGCAGGTGCTGCTGACCGCCGACGACGTCGTACGCCGCAGCCACTACCGCAACGCGCAGCGCACGCTGTCGCGGCTGCTCGGCCTTGGGGTGGTGGTCGTCGTCAACGAGAACGACACCGTCGCCACCGAGGAGATCCGGTTCGGCGACAACGACCGGTTGGCCGCGCTGGTCGCCCACCTCGTGCGGGCCGACGTGCTCGTGCTGCTCTCCGACGTCGACGGGCTCTACGACGGCAACCCGCGCCGGCCCGGCGCCCGCAAGATCGACGAGGTTCGCGGGCCGGCCGATCTGGCCGGCGTCTCCCTGGGCCGGCGCGGCGCGGCCGGCGTGGGCACCGGCGGCATGGTCACCAAGGTCGAAGCGGCCGGCATCGCCGCGGCGTCCGGCATCCCGGTGCTGCTCGCCGCCGCGACCGACGTGCAGGCCGCTCTCGGCGGAGCCGAGGTCGGCACGGTGTTCCACCCGACCGGCCGCCGGACGTCGTCGCGGCTGCTCTGGCTCGCCCATGCCAGCACGCCCCGCGGGAGCCTGCGGCTCGATGCCGGCGCCGTGGCGGCGGTCGTGCAGCGGCGCCTGTCGCTGCTGCCCGCGGGGGTCGTCGCCGTCGACGGTGACTTCGCCGCCGGTGACCCGGTCGACCTGGTCGACGAGACCGGCCGGGCGGTGGCCCGCGGGCTGGTCAACTACGACGCGAGCGAGCTACCCGCCCTCCTGGGACGCTCCACCCGGGAGCTGGCCGCCGAGCGGGGCCCGGCGTACGAGCGTGAGGTCGTCCACCGCGACGACATCGTGCTGCTGCGCCGCTGAGCTGATCGCCCGGCGGGCCAGCAAGAGGCTGACCGCGCCCGCAGCCGCGAACAGCGGCAACCCCATGCCGAGCTTCGCCGCCGCCAGCCAACCGACCTGGCTGTGCACGTAGAGCCACCCCTGGACGGTCGCCCGGGCGGCGAAGACCGCCACCCAGAGCAGTGAGGCGAGGGTGGCGGCCCGCCGGACCGGTGGCATGTGCTGCCAGTCGGTGCAGCGGTCGTCGAGCGCGGCGAAGACGTAGCCCACGAAGGGGCGTCCGACGAGCACGGACACGGCCGCCATCGCCGCGTAGGCGGCGTTGAGCAGGATGCCCGGCAGGAAGAACCCCTGGGCGCTGCCGGTGCGGGCCGCGACCGCGGCCGCCACCGCCACCGCGCCGAACCCGCCGATCGCCTGCCGCAACGGCTGCCGGCGGGCAAGCCGCAGCACCATGATCAGGACACCCGTGACCACCGCCGCGATCAGGCCGGCCCGCAGACCGCCGACGCTGTTGGCCGCGACGAAGACCACGGTCGGCGCGGCGCTGTCGATGACCCCGCGGACACCGCCGACGGCCTCGGCGAGTGTCTGCGGCTGCTGCGGGCGCATCGGTCCAGTCTGCCCGCCGCGGGCCGCATCGGGGCGTGCGCTCGCTAACCTTGTGCACATGAGCGAGGGGACCGCGCAGCAGTTCGCGGAGGTCGCGCATCGCGCCCGCGAAGCGGCGGTCGACCTCGCCCAGATGTCGCGAGCGCAGAAGGACGCCGCGCTGCACGCGCTGGCCGACGCGCTGGTGGCGGGCAGCGCCGACATCGTCGCGGCCAACGCGACCGACGTCGAGCGGGCTCGTGCCGACGGCACGTCGGCATCGGTCGTCGACCGGCTGGGGCTTGACGGCGACCGGATCGCGGCCATGGCTGACGGGCTGCGCCAGGTGGCCACGCTGCCCGACCCGGTCGGCGAGGTCGTCCGCGGCTCCACTCTCGCCAACGGCCTGGAGCTGCGGCAGGTCCGCGTGCCGATGGGCGTCGTCGGGATCATCTACGAGGCACGTCCCAACGTGACCGTCGACGCCGCCGGGCTGTGCATCAAGAGCGGCAACGCCGTGCTGCTGCGGGGCTCCTCGTCGGCCCGGGCCAGCAACGCCGCCCTGGTCGACGTGCTCTCGACCGCCGGGGTCGCGGCCGGCCTGCCGGCCGCCGCCGTACAGCTGGTGCCCGGCATCGACCACGAGTCGGCCAAGCACCTGATGCGCGCCCGCGGCCTCGTCGACCTGCTGATCCCGCGCGGTGGCGCCGGCCTGATCCGCAGCGTCGTCGAGGAGTCGACCGTGCCGGTCATCGAGACCGGCGTCGGCAACTGCCACGTCTACGTCGACGCCGACGCCGACCTCGACATGGCCGTCACCCTGACCGTCAACTCGAAGGTCCAGCGCTGCAGCGTCTGCAACGCCGCCGAGACCCTGCTCGTGCACCGCGCCGTCGCCGAGGCGTTCCTGCCGAAGGTGCTGCCCGCGCTGCACGACGCGGGCGTGACCGTCCACGGCGACCAGACCGTTCTTGCCTACGACGACACCGCGGTGCCGGCCACCGACGAGGACTGGGCCCAGGAGTACCTCTCGCTGGACCTGGCCGTCGGCGTGGTCGACTCGCTCGACGACGCGGTGGCCCACATCCGGCGCTGGGGCAGCCAGCACACCGAGTCGATCATCACCCGGTCGCAGTCCGCCGCGCGCCGGTTCGTCGCGACCGTCGACTCCGCCGCGGTGATGGTCAACGCGTCGACGCGGTTCACCGACGGCGAGCAGTTCGGCTTCGGCGCCGAGATCGGCATCTCGACTCAGAAGCTGCACGCCCGCGGGCCGATGGCCCTGCCCGAGCTCACGACGACCAAGTGGGTCGTCACCGGCGACGGTCACATCCGCGAGTAGCCGGGGCTCGGCGTCGGGTGACGGCCGCCGGTCGAACGAATAGAATGTGGTTCGGTATCCGCTGTCCGCCGGGCAGCGTCCGGCTGGCCGACGGAAGGCTGCTGCTGTCATGACTTCGACGCTCGTCCCCGTGTACGGCTCGCCGAGCGACGTGCACGAGCGGCTCGCGCAGGTGGGCTACCTCGCCGACGACGCGATCGCGACGACCGTGTTCCTCGCCGACCGCCTCGGCAAGCCCCTGCTGGTCGAGGGTCCGGCCGGTGTCGGCAAGACCGAGCTCGCCAAGGCGATCGCCGAGTCGACCGGCTCCGGGCTCATCCGCCTGCAGTGCTACGAGGGCCTCGACGAGGCGCGCGCGCTCTACGAGTGGAACTACAAGAAGCAGCTGCTGCGCATCCAGGCGGCCGGCTCCGACGCGAAGTGGGAAGAGACCCACGACGACATCTTCAACGAGGAGTTCCTCCTCTCGCGGCCGCTGCTCACCGCGATCCGCCAGGACCGGCCGACCGTGCTGCTCATCGACGAGACCGACAAGTCCGACGTCGAGGTCGAGGGGCTGCTCCTCGAGGTGCTCTCCGACTTCCAGGTCACGATCCCCGAGCTCGGCACCATCGAGGCATCGCGCCGCCCGATCGTCGTGCTGACCTCCAACGCGACCCGTGAGCTGTCCGAGGCGCTCAAGCGCCGCTGCCTCTACCTGCACCTCGACTACCCGTCGGCCGAGCGGGAGAAGGCGATCGTCCTCGCCCGGGTGCCCGAGGTCGCCGCCTCGCTGGCCGACCAGCTCGTGCAGACCGTGCGCGCGCTGCGCTCGCTGGAGCTGAAGAAGTCGCCGAGCATCGCGGAGACGATCGACTGGGCGCGTACCCTCGTCGCGCTCGGCCTCGACACCCTCGACGAGGCGGCGGTCAACAGCACGCTCGGTGTCGTGCTCAAGCACGCCTCCGACCAGGCGCGCGCCGCCGACCAGCTCAAGCTCAGCTGACGCCGTGACGGGCGGACTGATCGACCGTCAGGTCGGCTTCGTCGGCGCACTGCGCGAGGCCGGTCTGCCGGTCTCGCTGGCCGAGTCGCTCGACGGCGTGCGGGCGATGGGCGCGATCGAGCTGCTCGACCGCGAGCAGCTGCGCGCCGCCTATGCGGCGACGCTGGTGAAGCGGCCGGCGCACCGGGTGACGTTCGACGCGCTGTTCGACCTGTGGTTCCCGCCCGCGTGGGGGGACTCGGTCGACGTCGACGAGCACATCGAGGAGGCGCTCGAGGACATCGACCCCGACGACGCCGGGGCGATGCGCGACCTGCTGCGCAGCCGGCTGCTCGACCTGCTGCTCGAGGGTGACGACGCCAAGCTGCGCCGGTTCGCCCGCGAGGTCGTCGGTCGCATCGGCCGGGCCGACTCCGCGCCCGGGCGCCAGTCGTGGTTCGCCTACCGGGTGCTGCGTCAGCTCAACCCGCAGACGCTCATGGCCGCGCTGCTCGAAGAGGTGCTGCAGGGCGAGGAGCGTGGCGGGCTCGCGGAGAAGGTCGCCCGCCAGTCGCTCGCCGAGCGCATCAAGGCGTTCGAGAGCTACGTCGAGGCGGAGGTGCGCCGGCGGCTTGCGGAGGAGAAGGGCGTCGAGCAGGTCTCCAGGACCGCCGTCAAGCCGCTGGTCGAGACGGTCGACTTCCTGCGCGCCTCCCGTGACGATCTCGCCCAGCTGCGCCGCGAGGTCTACCCGCTCGCCCGCCGGCTCGCGACCCGGCTCACTGCCAAGCGGCGGCTCGGTCGCTCCGGACGCCTGGACTTCCGGCGTACGGTCCGCGCCTCGCTGTCGACCGGCGGCGTGCCGATCGAGACCAAGCACAAGCCGCACAAGCCGCACAAGCCCGAACTGGTCGTGCTCTGCGACGTCAGCGGGTCGGTGACGGCGTTCGCGCACTTCACGCTGCTGCTGTCCTACGCGCTGCGCGAGCAGTTCTCCAAGGTGCGGGCGTTCGCTTTCATCGATACGACCGACGAGGTCACGAAGTACTTCGAGCCGGGCAAGGACGTCGCCGACGCGATGACGTCGATGGCCAACGAGGCCGACCTCGTGTGGTTCGACGGGCACAGCGACTACGGGCACGCATTCGAGATCTTCGCGGAGAAGTGGCCCGACGCGGTGACCCCGCGCACGTCGCTGCTGGTCCTCGGTGACGCCCGGAGCAACTACCGGCAGCTCGCGCTGCCGACCGTGCGCTCGCTCGTGCACCACGCGCGGCACGCCTACTGGCTCAACCCCGAGCCTCGGCAGTACTGGGGGAGCGGTGACTCGGCCGCCACGCAGTACGCCCAGGTGATGCCGATGGTGGAGTGCCGCAACTCCGTTCAGCTCCAGGACTTCGTCGAGGCGCTGCTCCCGACCTGACCCGCGGTCACTTCGAGCCCAGCAGTCCGGTCACGACACTGATCGCGCTGCCGACGAGGCCGCCGGTCGTGGTCGTGACGGCCGTGGTCGGTGACGGGCTGGGCGCCGGCGACGGGTTCGAGGCCGGTGCCGGTCCGGCCGACGTGGCCGGAGCGGGCTGTGCCGCCGGCACGGCGCCGGCGAGGAACGCGCTGTTCGCGGTGTTCCAGTGCGCGGCGAGCCAGCTGCCCGCGGCCGGCTTCGTCGAGAAGTAGTCGTCGTGGCGGCAGTCGTAGCGCCACTGGTGAGAGCTGCTGCACACGACCTGTTGCCTTGCCCCGGTGCCGTCGTCGTAGCACATGATGTCGGCACCGTCGGTGCAGTGGGCGGCCTTCGTCGCGTGAGGCGCGTCGGGCTGTACGCCGCCCAGCATGTGCATGAGCTCGTGACCCTCGCCGTAGTCCCAGCAGGAGCGGTCGACGCGCGCGTAGGACGGGTAGGCGCCGTTGTTGTCGTTGTCCTGCGTCGGCTTGGAGTCGACGTAGACCGTGGCCTGGCCGCAGATGACGTCGTCGTCCATCCAGACGAGGTACTTGCGGTTGGGCTGGTCCAGGCCCGCGTCCGAGAGCGCCTTGATGAAGTTGGTCATGTTCTGCGCCGCAGTCGGGGACACCGCGATCTGGCCGACCAGCAGGTGGCAGCCCGGTGAACCGTTGTCGGTGACCCAGCGCACGTGCCGGCTCCCGCCGGTCTCCGCGGCGCTCTCGTTGATCTCGTTGTCCACCGCCGCCGCCCACTGCTGGATCGAGCCGGCGTAGGTGCCGAACCGGTTCGGACTGCCTTGCACGTAGGCGTAGTAGGCGATGACCCGCGGCCCGTCGTGACCGTTGCCGTAGCAGCCGATCGAGCCGCCTGCGGGCGGGTGGCCGCTGCCGGAGCCGGACGCGCTCAGCTCAGCCTTCGGGTCGGCTCCGTGGCTGCAGAGGTCGGGAGCACCGGCGATGAGAGGTGCGCAGGTCAGACCCTGCACGAGCTCGCCGACCACGTCGGCCGCCTGGCCCACCAGTGCCGACGGCGAGACGGGCGCGGTGCGCGCCACGGTGCCGGCAGCAGCACCCGCGTTGCGCGGCGCGGTGGTGACGGCCGTGACGGCGGCGGCCGGCCGGTCGGGCAGCTTCTCCTGCGCCATCGCCGTCGCCCCGACGGCGAGCGCCAACGATGTCGCGGCGAGCCCTGCCCCGATGATCCGGACGCCCATGAGCCGAGGCCCCTTCCGCGTGTCTAGTGCTTGCGGATCAGGGATCGGGACGTCCGAAAGGCCGTTGTTGGCCCGATCGGACTATTTCGGGCTAGTACGCCCGACCGGGAGGGAAACGCGCAGAGCGTCCGGAGGGGCCGGGTCGCCGCTGCGCTCTAGGCTTGGCCGGTGAGCGGCACCCGCCGGCTGGGCGTGATGGGCGGCACGTTCGACCCCGTGCACCACGGCCACCTGGTGGCAGCTAGCGAGGTGGCGACGCTGTTCGACCTCGACGAGGTCATCTTCGTCCCGACCGGCCAGCCGTGGCAGAAGTCCTCGTACGACGTGACGCCGGCCGAGGACCGCTACCTGATGACGGTCATCGCGACGGCGAGCAACCCGCGCTTCTCGGTCAGCCGGGTCGACGTCGACCGGCCCGGCCCGACCTACACCTACGGGACGCTGCGCGCACTCCATGAGCAGTACGGCGCCTCAGGAGAGCTGTTCTTCATCACGGGCGCCGACGCGTTGGCGCAGATCCTCGGGTGGCACCGCTCCGACGAGCTGTTCGACCTGGCCCACTTCATCGGCGTCACGCGACCCGGCCATCACCTGGCCGACCCCGGCCTGCCCGACGGTGGTGTGAGCCTCGTCGAGGTGCCGGCGCTCGCCATCAGCTCGACCGACATCCGGCGGCGGGTGGCCGAGGGGCACCCGATCTGGTACCTCGTGCCCGACGGCGTCGTGCAGTACATCCAGAAGCGGCACCTCTACCGCGCCGTCAGCTGAGGACTGCGCCGTCCGGGCGGCCCGGTGTCCGGCGACCGGCCCTACAGATCTGCGCCCGAACGGACGAGACACCTACGGTGCCCGTCCTGCAGCAGCCTCCCGGCGCGCCGGTCGTCATCGAGCCGCGGCTCAGCCGGCGTGCGCAGCGCGCCGCCGAACGTCGCCGGCAACGCCGCCAGCGCCGCATCCTCGCCGCCATCACGGCAGGTGTGGTCGCGCTCGCCGCGATCGTGCTCTTCGTCGTACGCGGGCATTCGTCGAGTCCGGACAAGTCCGTGGCAGCCGCCGGCGCCCGCACGCAGAGCACCTTGCTGCTCTCCCTGCGGGCGGGAGACGGCAGTGCCGCCGCGTCGGTGCTGCTCGCCGACGACCCGGCCCACCACCAGGGCGCCGAGGTCCTCGTGCCCGGCCGCGTCATCGTCGACGCGCCGGGTTACGGCAGTCACCCGTTCGCTCAGGTGCTCACCCTCCCCGGGGCCGGCTCGCTGTCCCGCGCCGCCCTGACCGATCTGGTCGGCGTCACCGTCGACGGCTACTGGACGCTCGACCAGACGTCGTTCGGCCGGCTCGTCGACACCCTGGGCGGCATCGACGTCCGGGTCGACCGTGACGTCGTACGCCGCACCGCGGGAGGTGGCGGCCAGGTGCTCGTCCCCGCCGGCCGGCAGCACCTCAACGGTGCGTCGGCCTGGGCCTACGCGACGTACGTCGCCGCCGGCGAGGACCCCACCGCGCAGCTGCCCCGGGTGCAAACCGTGCTCGACGGTGTCCTCGCGAAGATGCCGCGGGACGAAGCGGCTGCGGGCCGGATCGTCGGTGCGTTCCGCGGCGCGACCGACCGGTCCACGAAGCAGCTCGCCCACCTGTTCGTCGGGCTCGCCACCGATGCTCGCGGCTCCGACCTGACCTACACCCAGCTTCCCGTGCTCGACGTGGACACCGGCGGGCCGCTGCCGACCTACCGGATCGACAGTGCCAAGGTGCAGCAGCTGGTGAAAACGTCGTTCGCCGGTTCGCAGGTGGCGGACGGCGACGGGGCCGGCCGCCGGGTGCTGGTCGAGAACGCCGTCGGCACGCCGGGCCTGGGCGCGTCGGTGCGCGACCGCATCGTCAAGGCCGGCTACGTCTTCGTCTCCTCCAGCAACTTCCCGCCCTTCGGCCGCGCGCAGTCGCTGGTGCTGGTCTTCCAGGACACCCCCGGTGCCCAGGCGAAGGGCGCCGCGCTGGCGAAGGCGCTCGGACTGCCGGTCACCTCGGTGCGCTTCTCGCCGCGCGGCCAGTCGGTTGCCGACATCGTCGTGATCCTCGGGCGCGACTACCGGTCGTGACATCCTGGGCAGGTCCGATCCCTGCCCGAGAGAGTGCCGTGACTGCATCAGCCCGCGCGCTCGAGCTCGCCCAGGCGGCCGCCGCGGCAGCGGCCGACAAGCTGGCGACCGAGCTGCAGATCATCGACGTCAGCGAGCAGCTGGTCATCACGGACTGCTTCGTCCTCGCGGCGGCCGCCAACGACCGACAGGTCCGCGCCGTCGTCGACGCCATCGAGGAACGCATGCGCGACCTCGGCGCCAAGCCGGTGCGCCGCGAGGGGGAGCGCGAGGGCCGGTGGGTGCTGCTCGACTACGTCGACATCGTCGTGCACGTGCAGCACGCCGAGGAGCGCGACTACTACGCCCTCGAGCGGCTCTGGAAGGACTGCCCGACGTTGCCGCTCCCCGAGGCGGCGCTGGCGCCGCGGCGTGACGCCTCCTGAGGCTCGGGTGGGCGACGGCCCACGCCGGCTGGTGCTGTGGCGGCACGGGCGTACGGCGTGGAACGAAGGCGGCCGGTTCCAGGGCCAGCTCGACCCGCCGCTCGACGACACCGGGTTGGTCCAGGCGCGCGACGCGGCGCCGATGCTCGCGAGCCTGCGTCCCGCGGTCCTGGTGAGCAGCGACCTGGTCCGGGCACGTGACACCGCGGCAGCGCTGGCCGCCCTGGTCGACGTGCCCGTGCAGGACTGCGCCGCACTGCGCGAGATGGATCTGGGGGAGTGGCAGGGGCTGACCCGCCGGGAGGCGCGCGAGCGGTTCCCCGAGGAGTACGCCGAGTGGCAGGTCGGCAAGGACGTCCGCCGCGGTGGTGGCGAGAACTACTCCGAGGTCGGCCGCCGGGCCGCCGACGCGCTGCTGGCCGCGCTGTCGGGCGTACCGCCGGGCGGCACCCTGGTCGCGGTGTCGCACGGCGGCACGATCCGCTCGGCCATCGGCACGCTGCTCGACCTCGAGGTCGTGCTCTGGTGGCGGCTCGGACCGCTCGGAAACGCACGCTGGTCGGTGCTCGTGGAGAACCGTCGCGGCTGGCAGCTGGAGGAGCACAACGCGGGCGGCCGGCCCGAACGGGTGACCAGCGGCGACGACGCCCGCTGACGGTCCCCGTTGATACACTGAGGCCGCCGCGGGGGTATAGCTCAGTTGGTAGAGCACTTGCTCGGCAGGCAAGGGGTCAGGGGTTCGAATCCCCTTACCTCCACCGCGACGTCATGGGGCGCAGTGGGACAGTAGAGCCCACTGCGCCGCGTGCATTCCGGCGTTCTGACGACCGAGGAGACCCAGATGGCTTCCGACCAGCACGTCGACGTCCTCATCGTCGGCGCCGGTCTGTCGGGCATCGGCGCCGCGTGCCGGCTGCAGATGGAGTGCCCGGGCAAGACGTTCACGATCCTCGAGGCGCGCGAGGCCATCGGCGGCACGTGGGACCTCTTCCGCTACCCGGGCATCCGATCCGACTCGGACATGTACACCCTGGGCTACGACTTCCGGCCGTGGACCGAGGCCAAGGCGATCGCCGACGGGCCGTCGATCCTCAACTACATTCGCGAGACCGCGAGAGACTACGGCGTCGACCGGCACATCCGGTTCAACCACCGCGTGGTGCGAGCCGCCTGGTCGACCGACGACGCGGTCTGGACCGTCGAGTCGGAGCGCTCCGACACCGGCGAGACGGTGCGGTTCACCTGCGGCTTCCTGTTCATGTGCAGCGGTTACTACCGCTACGACCAGGGCTACCTGCCCGAGTTCCCGGGCGTGGAGCGGTTCGCCGGTCCGGTCGTGCACCCGCAGCACTGGCCCGAGGACCTCGACTACGACGGCAAGCGCGTCGTCGTCGTCGGCAGCGGGGCGACAGCGGTCACGCTCGTGCCCGCGATGGCCGAGCGCGCGGCCCACGTGACGATGCTCCAGCGTTCCCCGACCTACGTCGTGTCGATGCCGGCGAAGGACCCCATCGCGACGCGGCTGCGCCGGTGGCTGCCGGAGATGCGCGCCTACCAGGCGGTGCGCTGGAAGAACGTGCTGCTGACGATGCTCAGCTACCAGCTGAGCCGCCGGGTGCCGCAGGTCGTGCGCGCCGGCATTCGCAAGGGCGTCGAGAAGCAGCTCGGTCCCGACTACGACATCGACACGCACTTCAACCCGCGCTACGACCCGTGGGACCAGCGCATGTGCCTGGTGCCCGACGGCGACCTGTTCGCGGCCATCAGCAGCGGCCGCGCCTCGATCGTGACCGACACCATCGAGACCTTCGACGAGACCGGCATCCAGCTGACCTCCGGTGAGCGCCTCGAGGCCGACGTGGTCATCACCGCCACGGGGCTCAACATGCTCGCCCTCGGCGGCATGCAGATCAGCGTCGACGGCCGCGCGGTCGAGCTGCACGAGACCGTCGCCTACAAGGGGATGATGTTCAGCGGCATCCCGAACCTCGCCGCGGCCATGGGCTACACCAACGCCTCGTGGACACTGAAGTGCGACCTCGTGTGCGCCTACGTCTGCCGGCTGCTGGGCCGGATGGACGAGCTCGGCGTCCGGCAGGTCACGCCGCGCTGGCCGGGCGGCTCGCTGCCCGACAGCCCCTTCATCGACCTGACGTCCGGCTACGTCATGCGGTCGATCGACAAGTTCCCCAAGCAGGGGCGCCGGTCGCCGTGGCGGCTCTACCAGAACTACATCCGCGACATCGTGCTGCTCAAGCGCGCACCGCTCGACGACGGCGCCGTCGAGTTCTCCAACCCGGTGCCGGCCGGCCGCCCCGCCGAGCGCGTCGCCGTCTGACGCCCGCTGGCGCCGGGTCCGCCCCCGCGCGGGCCCGTCGTCGGCGACACTGGTTGCACCATGGCCCCACCGTCCAGCCACCGGCGGCGGCGCCGACGCCTGCGGCGTTTCGGCGTCACGCTGACCGTGCTCGCGATCGTCGCGGTGGGTGCGGTGGTCGTCTGGCATCGGGCGGGACCCGGCGCCACCGGCTGCACGGTGACCGCCGGCACCGACCACTACGAGCTCGACACCGAGCAGGCCGCCAACGCGGCCACCGTCGCGGCGACGGCCGACCGGCTCGGCCTGCCGCACCACGCGGTGACGGTCGCTCTCGCCGCGGCCCTGCAGGAGTCGAAGCTGCGTAATCTGCCCTACGGCGACCGCGACTCCCTCGGGCTCTTCCAGCAACGGCCGTCGCAGGGCTGGGGCACGCCGGCGCAGCTCATGGACCCGGCGTACGCCTCGGGTGCGTTCCTTCAGGGGCTGGAGAAGGTGCGCGGCTGGGAGACGATGTCGCTCGCCGACGCCGCGCAGTCGGTGCAGCGCAGCGCGTCGGCCGACGCCTACGCCGGCTGGGAGGACCAGGCCCGGGCGCTCGCTCGAGCGCTCACCGGAGAGGTCCCCGCTGCGCTCACCTGCCGCTTCGACAAGCCCGTGTCGACGGCGACGGCCGAGCACCTGCGCAACCGGATGCAGGTGGAGTTCGGCAGCGCGCTGCACAACGACGCCAGCCGCTGGACGGTCGCGACGTGGCTGGTCGCGCACTCCTACACCAGCGGCGTCACCGCGGTGACCTACGACGGCCAGACGTGGACCTACGCCAGCGGTGCGTGGAAGCACGGAGCAGGTGTCGACGGGGCCAGCCCCGACCGCGTGGCGGTGCGACTCGGCGACGCGACGACACTGCAGGTCTGACCGGACGCGCGACGGTGTTCACTACGCAGGTGTGAGCGAGCATCTCGACGAAGCCGCGCCGGTCCGCACCGGTGACGACCTGGACTGGCCGCGCATCGAGTCCTACCTGCGCGAGCACCTCGAAGGCGCCGAGGGCGAGTTCACGGTGCTGCAGTTCCCGCACGGTGCGGCCAACCTGACCTACCTGCTGCGCTTCGGTGACCGCGAGTTCGTGCTGCGGCGACCGCCGTTCGGCGTCATCGCACCAGGCGCGCACGACATGCGGCGGGAGTTCCGGGTGCTGTCGCGGCTGTGGCGGGTCTTCGACCTCGCCCCCCGGGCCTACGTCTTCTGCGACGACCACGACGTCGCCGGTGCCGACTTCTTCGTCATGCAGCGCCGGGACGGCGTCGTCATTCGCGGCGTGCTGCCGCCGTCGATGGCCGGGCTGCCGGACGTAGGCCGGCGCATCGGCTTCGCTGTCGTCGAGGCGATGGCCGCGCTGCACCTCGTCGACCCGGCGGCGGCCGACCTGGCCGACCTCGGCCGGCCGGAGGGCTTCGTCGCCCGGCAGGTGTCCGGCTGGAAGAAGCGCTGGGACCTGGTTGCGGACGAGGCCAACACGCCGGTCATGACCGAGGTGCACGAACGGCTCGAGCGCACGATGCCCCGACCGAGCCGCGCGTCGCTGGTGCACAACGACCTCAAGCTGGACAACTGCCAGTTCGACCCGGCCGACCCGGACCGGGTTGTGTCCATCTTCGACTGGGACATGACGACGGTCGGCGACCCGCTGGTCGACCTGGGCACCCTGCTCAACTACTGGCCCGACCCTGCCGACCCACCGCAGGCGGCGCGCGGCGCGCATCCCGGGGAGCGGCAGATGGGCCTCCCGTCACGTGCCGAGATCGTGCAGCGGTACGCCGAACGCACCGGCACTCCGGTCGAGTCGATCGGCTGGTACGAAGCCTTCGCGCAGTGGAAGACGGCCGTCGTCGTGCAGCAGCTCTACAACCGTTTCGCTCGGGGCGAGACGCAGGACACCCGCATGGCACACCAGGCCGACCGGGTCCCGGCGCTGGCGGCGGGAGCGCTGGAGCTGATCGAGGGGATTCCGGCGGGGTGACGCCCACGCCGGCGGGCAAGGCAGCGCAGCGCACCCATGCGCGGGCGGCGCGGCGGCTTCAGCGCGCCGCGGGCAGGCTTGCCACCACCGCCCTGGAGCGCATGGAGGCGACGCTGCCGTGGTTCGCCGCGCTGCCGGCCGACCAGCGGTCGTGGGTCGGGCTCGTCGTGCAGTCGGGCCTGGCCGGCTTCGCCCGGTGGCTGCGTGAGCCGGAGAGCAGCGAGCGGGTGACACTCGACGTCTTCGCCACCGCGCCGCGGGAGATGGCCCGGCTGATCACGCTGCAGCAGACCGTCGAGCTCGTCCGCATCGTCGTCGACATCGCGGAGGAGGCGGCGGCGGACCTGGCCGACCCCGGTGAGGAGGCGTGGCTGCGCGAGTCGACCCTGCGCTTCTCCCGGGAGATCGCGTTCGCCGCAGCCACGGTCTACGCCCGCGCCGCCGAGCAGCGCGGTGCGTGGGACGCCCGGCTCGAGGCCCTCGTCGTCGACGCGATCCTGCGCGGCGAACCCGACGACACGTTGCTCTCCCGCGCCTCGGCCCTCGGCTGGGCCGACCCGCCCGCGGTCACCGTCGTCGCCGGCCGCTCGCCGCACGACGACCCCGAGGCGGTGGTCGAGGCGGTCCACCGCCGGGCAGCCGTCGAACGACTGCAGGTGCTCGCCGGGGTGCAGGGCACCCGGCTCGTCGTGGTGCTCGGCGGCGACGGCACCCTCGACCGCGGGGTGCGCATCCTCGCCGACGCCTTCGGAGCCGGCCCGGTCGTCGTCGGGCCGACCGTCGGCTCGCTCTCAGGCGCATGGTCCTCCGCGCTCGAGGCGCTCGCCGCACTGCGCGCCGCGCCCGCGTGGCCCGCCGTACCCCGGCCGGTGCCGGCCGCGGCTTTGCTCCCCGAGCGAGCGCTCAACGGAGAGCCCGTCGCGCTGCAGGCCCTCGTCGACACCGTCTTCGCGCCGTTGCGCGACGCCGGCGGCTCGCTCCTCGAGACGGTCGAGGCCTATCTCGACTGCGGGGGGGCGGTCGAGGCGACCGCGCGCGCCCTCTACGTGCACGCCAACACCGTCCGCTACCGCCTGGGCCGTGTGGCCGACCTCTGTGGCCTTTCCCCAAATGATCCACGGGACGGCTACGTGCTCCGCACCGCTATTACGGCAGGACGGCTACGCCCGGTCGAGGGCGCGTTGTAGGAACCCTACAAACGCGGGCACGATATTTCGTGCGCGTCGTCCGACGACACCCGGCGCCCGGCCGGGCGAGGGTGGAGACGTGCTCGCCCTCCTCGCCCCCGGCCAGGGGTCACAGACCCCCGGCTTCCTCGCTCCCTGGCTCGACCTGCCGGGTGTCGCCGACCGCGTGCGCTGGCACGGCACCGTGGCCGGTCGGGACCTGCTCACGGCCGGTGCCGACCCGGACTTCCCCGACGTCGTCGACACCGCCGTCGCCCAGCCCCTGATCGTCGCCGCGGGCCTCGCGACGGCACCGCTGCTCGGTGATCTGCCGATGGGCACCCCGGTGGCCGGCCACAGCGTCGGGGAGTTCACGGCGGCGGTCCTGGCCGGCGCGCTCGACCCGAGTGCGGGGCTCGCACTCGTCGGCGAGCGGGGCCGTGCCATGGCCGAGGCCTCTGCCCGCACCGACGGGGGGATGACGGCGATCCTCGGTGGCGACGCCGACGAGGTGGAGCGCGCGGTGAGCGCCGCCGGCTGCGTCGTCGCCAACCACAACGGCGCCGGGCAGGCCGTGGCGGCCGGGCCGCGCGCCGCGCTCGAGCGGCTCGCTGCGGCACCGCCCGCCGGGGCGCGGTTGCGCCCGCTGTCGGTCGCCGGCGCGTTCCACACGGAGCTCATGGCCGCCGCCCAGCGGGTGCTGGCCGACGTCGCGGCCGGCGTCTCCGCGAAGGACCCGCGGCTGCCGTTCGTGTCCAATGCCGACGGCGCGGTCGTCGACCGCGGCAGCGAGCTGGTGGCCCGGCTGGTGGCGCAGGTGAGCCGCCCGGTCCGCTGGGACAGCTGCATGCAGACCCTCGGTGCGATGGGCGTCACGGCCGTGATCGAGCTCCCGCCGGCGGGCACCCTGACCGGGCTGGTGCGCCGGGCGCTCCCCGGCGTACGCACCGTCGCCCTTCGCGGACCGGACGACCTCGACGAGGCGCGCGCGCTGATCGCGGAGTTCGCCCACGTCGACGTGTCGCCGCTGCTGCCGTGGCGAGTGCTCGTGGCACCGGTCGGCGGCACGTTCCGCGCAGAGCCGGTGGTTCCCGGCGACAAGCTGCCGGAGGGCACCGAGGTCGGCCGGGTGGTGTCGCACCGCGACGAGACGGCCGTGCGCACGGCCCACGGCGGCGTGCTGGTGGAGTGGCTGGCGCAGGACGGCGACCCGGTCGCCCCGGGACAGGCGCTGGCCCGGCTGCACCCCGAGACCGCGGACGTCGTGGCATGAAGGCCCGCAGCGGCGCACCCGGCGCGCGCATCCTCGCGGTCGCCGATCACCGACCGGCGCGGTCGGTCAGCAACGACGACCTGTCGCAGGTCCTCGACACCTCGGACGAGTGGATCCGCGAACGCACCGGCATCGCCCATCGCGGTGTCGCCGACGCCGCGGAGAGCGTGGTGGCGATGGCGGCCGACGCCGCCGGCAAGGCGCTGGCGGCCGCCGGCGTCGACCCGGCGCAGGTAGACCTCGTCGTGCTCGCCAGCTGCACGATGCCGACCCCGATCCCCGGTGGTGCGGCTCGGCTCGCGCGGCTCATCGGCGCCGGATCTCCGGGGGCCTACGACGTCAACGGCGCCTGCGCCGGCTTCTGCTACGGGCTGGCCGCCGCGGCTGACGCGGTGCGCGCGGGCAGCGCTCGCTACGTGGTCGTCGCCGGTGCGGAGCGGCTGTCCGACTGGCTCGACTGGACCGACCGGTCGACCGCGGTGATCTTCGGTGACGGGGCGGGTGCGGTCGTGGTCGGGCCCGCCGACGAGCCCGGTATCGGCCCGGTGGTCTGGGGCAGCGACGGCGACCGGCACGCGCTGATCCAGGTGCCGTCGGGCGGTCACCTCGAGATGGACGGTCCGGCGGTCTTCCGGTGGGCGACCACGTCGCTCGCCGCGATCGCGGAGCAGGCCTGCGACGCCGCGGGCATTGCGCCGAGCGATCTCGCGGCGTTCGTGCCGCACCAGGCCAACCTGCGCATCATCACCGCGGTGGTGCGCCGGCTCGCCATTCCCGACGTCGTCATCGCCGACGACATCGTCTCGGCCGGCAACACGTCGTCGGCGTCGATCCCCATGGCGCTCACCGCGCTGCAGGCCGAAGGCCGGGTCGCCGGCGGCGACCTCGCGCTGCTGCTCGGCTTCGGCGCCGGCCTCACCTGGGCCGGCCAAGTCGTCCGCGTGCCCTGAGCGGTCGCGGAACTTCCATCCACTGAAGGAGAAAGCATGTCCCAGCAGGAGATCCTCGACGCGCTCGCCGAGATCGTGCACGAGGTGACCGGCATCCCGATCCGTGAGGTCGAGCCGGGCAAGTCGTTCAGCAAGGACCTCGACATCGACTCGCTGTCGATGGTGGAGATCGCGACGGCGGCCGAGGACCGGTTCGGCGTGAGCATCCCCGACGAGTCGCTCGGCCAGCTGAAGACCGTCGCCGACGCCGTCGCCTACATCGAGAAGGCCGGCGTTCCGGCATGAGTCGTGAGGTCGTCGTCACCGGCCTCGGCGCGGTGACCCCGCTCGGCGGCGACATGACGTCGACCTGGTCGGCGCTGGTCGCCGGCACGTCCGGCGCCCGCCTGCTCGAGGACGACTGGGCGGCCGAGCTGCCGGTGCGCATCGCCGCACCGGCAGCGGTCGACCCCGCCGAGGTGCTCGACCGGGTCGAGGCGCGAACCCTCGACCGCGGGCAGCAGCTCGCGGTCGTGGCGGCCGGCGAGGCGTGGACCGACGCCGGCGCTCCCGACGTGGAGCCCGAACGCCTGGCCATCGTCATCGGCACCGGCATCGGCGGCGTCCTCACCACGCTCGCCGCCTACGACACGCTGAAGGAACGCGGCGCCCGCCGCGTCTCGCCGCACACCGTGCCGATGCTCATGCCCAACGGGCCGGCGGCCGCCGTGGGCCTGCGGCTCGGTGCGCGGGCCGGGGTGCACGCGCCGGTGTCGGCATGCGCGTCGGGCGCCGAAGCCGTCGCGCTGGCGCTCGACCTGGTCCGGTCCGGCCGCGCCGACGTTGTCGTCTGCGGGGGCACGGAGGCGGCGATCCACCCGTTGCCGATCGCGGCGTTCGCCTCGATGCGGGCGCTCTCGACGCGGGAGTCCGAACCCGCGGCCGCCTCGCGGCCGTTCGACAAGGGCCGTGACGGCTTCGTCCTCGGAGAGGGCGCCGGGGTGCTCGTCGTCGAGTCGGCCGAGCACGCGGCTGCGCGCGGGCGGACGGCGTACGCCGTGCTCGCCGGAGCCGGCATCAGCGCCGACTCCCACCACGTCGCAGCACCGGAGCCGACGGGTGCGGGCGCGGCGCGTGCCATGCAGGGAGCGCTGCGCGACGCGGGGCTGGCACCCGAGGACGTGCGGCACGTGAACGCCCACGCGACCTCGACACCCGCCGGCGACGTGGCCGAGTCGTCGGCCATCCGCACGGCGTTCGGCCCCGCGGCCGGGCAGCTCGCCGTGACCGCCACCAAGTCCTGCACAGGCCACCTGCTCGGTGCCGCCGGCGCGGTCGAGGCGGCGCTCACCGTCCTGTCACTGCATCACCATCTGGTGCCGGCGGTGCGCAACCTCGACGACCCCGACGACGAGGTTCAGCTCGACGTCGTCCGCGTCGACCCGCGGCCCCTCGCGCCGGGTGCGGCGCTGTCCAACTCGTTCGGCTTCGGCGGGCACAACGTGGCGCTCGCCTTCATGGAGGTCTGATGACCCTGCTCAGCGACCACCCGCGCGCAGTCGAGCGTCAGGGTGTCGCCGACGAGCGCGACCCCCGGGTGCGCCTGGCGCGGCTCTTCGACGCCGACTCGCTCACCGTGCTGCGCGACGACACCGGTTGCGGTGTCGTCGCCGGCATCGGCGTGGTCGACGGGACAGAGGTCGTCGCGTTCGCCACCGACGCGTCGGTGCAGGGCGGGGCGATGGGCGCCGAGGGCTGCGCGGCCATCGCGTCGGCCTACGACGTGGCGATCCGCGCCCGGGCGCCGATCGTCGGCATCTGGCACTCCGGCGGCGCCCGGCTGCGGGAGGGGGTGACCTCGCTCGACGGCGTCGGGCGGGTGTTCGCCGCGATGACCCGCGCCTCCGGCCGGGTGCCCCAGGTGTCGGTCGTGCTCGGCCCGGCCGCCGGGGGAGCGGCCTACGGTCCCGCGCTCACCGACGTCGTGGTGCTCGGACCGCAGGGCCGCATCTTCGTCACCGGTCCCGACGTCGTCCGCAGCGTCACCGGCGAGGACGTCGACATGGCGCGGCTCGGCGGTCCGGAGCCGCACGGCCGGCGCAGCGGCGTCGCCCATCTGGTCACCGACACCGACGACGCCGCCTTCGACGCGGCGCGGCAGGTGGTCACGTTGCTCGGAACGCCGCGGCGGGTCGGCCCGGCGAGCGACCGGCCCTTCGCGACGCTGCTGCCGGAGTCCGCGCGCCGCGCCTACGACGTGCACCCGCTCGTCGACGCGCTGCTCGACCTTCCCGGCGTGGAGCTGCACCCGCGCTGGGCGCCCAGCATCGTGACCACGCTCGGCCGGCTCGGCGGCGGCTCCGTCGGGGTGCTCGCCAACAACCCGCAGCGTCTCGGCGGCTGCCTCGACGCCGCGTCCGCGGAGAAGGCGGCCCGTTTCGTGCGGATGTGCGACGCGTTCGGCCTCCCGCTCGTCGTGCTCGTCGACGTACCCGGGTACCTGCCGGGCGTCGGGCAGGAGTGGGACGGGGTCGTACGCCGCGGGGCCAAGCTGCTCCACGCCTTCGCCGAGGCGCGGGTGCCGCGGGTCACGGTCATCACCCGTAAGGCTTACGGCGGCGCCTACATCGCCATGAACTCGCGGTCGCTCGGCGCCACGTCGGTGCTCGCCTGGCCCGACGCGCAGGTCGACGTGATGGGCGCGGTCGCCGCGGTGCGGGTGCTGCACCGGCGCAGGCTCGCCGAGGTCCCGGAGTCGCACCGCGCGGCACTGGAGGAAGAGCTCGCGATCGAGCACGTGCAGCTGTCCGGCGGGCTGGCGACCGCGGTGACCGAGGGGTCGGTCGACGCGGTCATCGAGCCCGACCGCACCCGCAGCGTCGTGGCATCCGCCATCGCGGCGGCACCCGCCGAACGCGGCCGGCACGGAAACATCCCGCTGTGAGCAGGTCGGTCCTGGTCACCGGCGGCAGCCGGGGCATCGGTCTCGCCACCGCCCGGGCATTCGCCGCTCTCGGCGACAAGGTCGCGGTCGCGCACTGGTCGACCACGCCGCCGGACGGCTTCTACGCCGTGAAGTGCGACGTGAGGTCGACCGACAGCGTGCGTGAAGCCGTCGCGGGGGTCGTCGCGGAACAGGGTCCGGTGCAGGTGCTCGTCGCCGGCGCCGGGGTCACCCGCGACACCTTGCTCATGCGGATGGCGGATGACGCCTGGGCCGACGTGCTCGACGCCAACCTGTCCGGGGCCTGGAGGGTTGCCCGCGAGGTCGTCCCGGGGATGGTGCGCGCGCGGGGCGGCCGGCTGCTCTTCCTGTCGAGCGTCGTCGGCCTGCTCGGATCGGCGGGCCAGGCCAACTACGCCGCCTCCAAGGCGGGCCTGGTCGGGCTGGCGCGGTCCTTGGCCCGCGAGCTCGGGTCCCGCGGCATCACCTCGAACGTCGTGGCGCCCGGGTTCGTCGACACCGACATGACCGCGGTGCTCACCGACGAGCAGCGCGCCGACATCGTCGCCCGCACGCCCCTCGGCCGCACCGCACAGGCCGAGGAGGTCGCGGCCGTGCTGACGTTCCTCGCCAGCGACGCAGCGGCGTTCATCACCGGTGCGGTGGTGCCGGTCGACGGCGGACTCGGGATGGGGCACTGACATGGGCCTGCTGTCCGGCAAGTCGGTGCTCGTCACCGGCGTGCTGACCGACAAGTCGATCGCGTTCCGGGTGGCCGAGGTCGCCCAGCGCGAAGGTGCTGCGGTGGTGCTGACGGGTGTCGGGCGCAGCCTGTCGCTCACCCGGCGGATCGCCGGTCGGCTGCCGCGGCCGGCCCCCGTGGTCGCGCTCGACGTGACCGATGAGGAGCAGCTCGCCGCGCTGCCCGTCGCGGTGCGCGAGCACGTCGACTCACTCGACGGTGTGCTGCACGCCATCGGTTTCGCGCCTCCGTCGGCACTCGGCGGCGGCTTCATCGACGCGCCCTGGTCCGATGTCGCGACCGCGCTGCACGTGTCGACGTACTCCCTGGCCGCACTCACCAAGGCGGCGCTGCCGCTGATGCCGGGCGGGGGATCGGTCGTGGGGCTCGACTTCGACGCGACCGTGGCCTGGCCGGCGTACGACTGGATGGGTGTCGCCAAGGCGGGGCTGGAGTCCGCGACCCGCTATCTCGCCAGGGACCTGGGCTCGCGCGGCGTGCGGGTCAACCTGGTCGCGGCCGGACCGCTGCGCACGATGGCGGCGCGCAGCATCCCGGGCTTCGCCGACTTCGAGTCGGTCTGGAAGGACCGCGCGCCGCTCGGCTGGGACCTCGACGACGCCGAGCCGGTCGCCCGGGCGTGCGTGGCGTTGCTGTCGGACTGGTTCCCGGCGACGACGGGGTCCGTCGTCTACGTCGACGGAGGCGTGCACGCCGTCGGCTGCTAGCCGACCGCCTTCCTCGGGGTCCGCCGTCCGAGGCGCGCGCCCGTCATGATCGTGAGCCCGCCCTCCGTGCAACACGTCGTGCCGGCCACCCCGGGAGGGCTCTGGATCACCGGGCGCTGGCGCGGACGGTGAGGCCGGCGAGCAGCTCGGCGGTCACGTCGGCGATCCGGTCCACTGCCTGGTCGAAGGCCACGCGGTTGGCCGCGGCAGGCTGCCGCATCCCGGCCACCTTGCGCACGTACTGCAGCGCGGCGGCGCGAATCTCCTCGTCGGTCACGGAGTCGGCGTACGGCGGGCGCAGCGTCTTGATGCTCCGGCACATGCCGCGCACTCTAGGACGGGGAGAGAGCGGCACGGACGACGTCGGGCAGCACCTCGCCGATCCGCGCGCGCAGCACGACCGTCGCCATCGCGTCGTAGGGGGTCGGGTCGGCGTTGAGGATGACGAGCCGGGCGCCGTGGCCGACCGCCACGTCACACAGTCCCGCCGCCGGGTGCACCTGCAGCGTGGAGCCGATCGCCAGCATCAGGTCGCAGTCGGCGGCCGCCTGCCAGGCGCGCTCCAGCACCTCGGGGTCGAGCGCCTGACCGAACGAGATCGTCGCCGACTTCAGGATGCCGCCACAGCGTTCGCAGGGGGGATCGGGGAGCTCGTCGCTGACCCGCTCGAGCGTCTCCGCCATCGGCGTCCGGTCGCCGCACGCCACGCACTGGGCGAACCACACGGTGCCGTGCAGCTCGATCACTCTCTCGGCGCTGGAGCCGGCGCGCTGATGCAGGCCGTCGACGTTCTGCGTGGCCACGGCGCGCAGCTTGCCGGCGCGCTCCAGGTCGACGAGGGCGTGGTGGCCGGAGTTGGGCTGGGCGGTCCAGGCGCCGTGCGACTTGCGGGCCTGCCAGGCCCGACGGCGTACGTCCGGGTCGGCCAGGTAGGTCTGCAGCGTCGCCTGCTTCTCGGCCGCGGGGTTGCGAGTCCACACGCCCTGGGGCCCCCGGAAGTCGGGGATGCCCGAGTCGGTGGAGATTCCGGCACCGGTCAGAGCCGCGATCTTCTCGGCGTCACGCAGCAGAGTGACCACGCGGTCGATGTCCGGCTGCGGCATGACGCCACGGTACGGGCGACTGCTACTTGAAGACGAGGGCGCCGTCGTCGAGGTCGGCCGCCGGCAGCGCTTCCTTCTCGACGCCGTAGTCGTGCAGCAGCCGCCACGGGTCGCGGTCGCCCTGCTTCGGCATGAGATGCAGCGAGCGGGTCAGGTAGCCGGGGTTGAAGTTGTCGGGATCGACCCATGGCCCGAGCGGCATGCCCACCTCGTCGTCACGCAGCGCGGGGGTCACCATCGTCGCCCCGCGCTCCTCCATGTGCGCCAGCAGCTTGCAGACGAAGTCGCTGATGAGGTCGGCGCGCAACGTCCAGCTGGCGCGGAAGTAGCCGAAGACGTAGGCCAGGTTCGGTACGCCGGTGAACATGATTCCCCGGTAGGTGACCGTGTCCGCGAAGTCGAGCGGGCCGTCGTCGATGCGGAAGGCGATGCCCCCGAGCACGCTGAGGTCGAAGCCGGTCGCGGTGACGATGATGTCGGCCTCGAGCTCCTCCCCGGAGACCAGCCGGATGCCCGTCTCGGTGAACGTCTCGATGTGGTCGGTGACCACCGACGCCTTGCCGGCGGTGACCGCGTGGAACAGGTCGCCACCGAGCAGCACGGCGATGCGCTGCTGCCACGGCCGGTAGCGCGGGTTGAAGTGCTTGTCGACGTCGAAGCCCTCGGGCAGCAACGGCCGGATCGTGTCGAGCAGGAACGTCCGCAGCACCTCGGGATCCTCGAACGACATCTTCGTGACCGCGTCCTGGTCGTGCAGGATCTTGCGCCGCACGATCTCGTGCGTCCACTCGTCGGGGATGTCGAGCTCGCGCAGCGTCTCGGCCAGCTCGTTGACGTTGGGCCGCACGAAGAAGAACGTGGGGGAGCGCTGGAGCATCGTGACGTGCGCGGCTTCGTCTGCGATCGAGGGGATGAGCGTCGCCGCCGTTGCGCCGGAGCCGATGACGACGACTCGCTTGCCTGCGTAGTCGAGGTCATCCGGCCAGGTCTGCGGGTGCACGATCCGGCCACGGAAGCGGTCCATGCCGGGCCAGTCGGGCGTGTAGCCCTGCCGGTGCTCGTAGTAGCCCTGGCACATCCAGAGGAAGTTGCACGTGAACACCTGCAGCTCGTCGTCGTCGAGCCGCACGACCTCGACGGTCCACTGCCGCAGGTCGGTCGACCAGCTCGCCGAGACGATCCGGTGCCGGTAGCGGATGTGCCGGTCGAGGTGGTTCTCGTCGATGACCTCGCCGAGGTAGTGCAGGATCTCGTCGGCGGTCGCGATCGGCGTGCCGCGCCAGGGCTTGAACCGGTAGCCGAAGGTGAACAGGTCGCTGTCGGAACGCACCCCCGGGTAGCGATGCGTCCACCAGGTGCCGCCGTAGTGGTCCAGCGCGTCGAGGACCACGAAGCTCGTGCCCGGCCGCTGCTGCTGCAGGTGGTAGGCCGCGCCGATCCCGGAGATGCCGGCGCCGACGATGAGTACGTCGACGTGCTCGACGGCTACCTCGGCGCCCGCCGCCGCGGTCTGGCTGTTCGGCATGGCTTGGTCCCTCCGACGAGCGGTGAGGGCGCGGGATGCGCCCGCCACCGACGCGCGGTAACGCGCGTTATCGAAGTATGCCCAGTCCGGTCCGGTCGATGGAACTGTTTGCGGTTGCCGGTCAGTGGCGGGTTCGGCCTCGCCGCAGCGCGCTCAACCGGTCCGCACCCAACCGGTCCGCGGCCGCCGGCTCGTCGGGATACGCGGTGAACGCGCCCCGCGGTACGCCGTACACGTCGAGATCGACGTCGCCGCCGAGCGACTCGTGCAGCTCGAGCAGCCGGCTCTGCAGCCGCGCCACCTCGCCGGCGAGCTCACCCGGGGGAAGGTCGTCCCACAGCGCCTCGAGCGCCTGGTAGGCCGCGTGCACCCGGCTTCGGGTGCCGACCGGCAGCTCTTCGCGGACCAGCGGAAAGAACGCAGGCTCCTCGCGCACGTTCCCGTCCCTCCCCCGTGCCGGGACGCGGTGTCGCGCTCCGTCTCTACACGGTCGCAAAGCGCGACCGGCCGGTCCAGAGAGGTTGCAGCGCCGCCGTACGCTGATCGGGACGAACGCAGCGAGCACGAGGACGCGATGAGCCAGCCGATCACCACCGCAGACGACGCCGTCGAGCCGGAGAGCTACGACCCGCACGGCATCGTCGACAAGTGGCTGCCCGTCTGGGACCGGCTGCGCGTCTACGAGGCGACCGGCGCCTTCCGCGCACCTGCGGACGACCGGCCCAAGGCCTACGTCGTCGACATGTTCCCGTACCCCTCGGGCGACCTGCACATGGGACACGCGGAGGCCTTCAGCATCGGCGACGCGATCGCGCGCTTCGAGATGATGCGCGGCCACAACGTGCTGCACCCGGTGGGCTGGGACTCCTTCGGCCTGCCCGCGGAGAACGCCGCCATCAAACGCGGCCAGGACCCGCGCGACTGGACCTACAGCAACATCGACACGCAGGCCGAGTCGTTCCGCCGCTTCGGCATCTCCTTCGACTGGCGCACCCGGCTGCACACGTCCGACCCGGCCTACTACCGCTGGACGCAGTGGTTGTTCCTGCGCCTCTACGAGCGCGGGCTCGCCTATCGCAAGGCGGCGCCGGTCAACTGGTGCCCCACCGACCAGACCGTGCTGGCCAACGAGCAGGTGATCCAGGGCCGCTGCGAGCGCTGCGGCAGCGAGGTGACGAAGAAGAACCTGACGCAGTGGTTCTTCAAGATCACCGACTACGCCGAGCGCCTGCTCGACGACATGACGCTGCTCGAAGGCCGGTGGCCCGACCGCGTCCTGACGATGCAGCGCAACTGGATCGGCCGCTCGACCGGCGCGCACGTCGACTTCCGCATCGAGGGGCACGCCGAGCCGGTGCGGGTGTTCACCACCCGGCCCGACACGCTGTTCGGGGCGACGTTCTTCGTGGTCGCCGCCGATGCCCCGCTGGCGGCCGAGCTGGTGCATCTCGAGCACGAGCAGGCCTTCCACGCCTATCTCGACAAGGTGCGCGGCGCCAGCGAGATCGACCGGCTGTCGACGGACCGCCCGAAGACCGGCGTCTTCCTGGGTCGTTACGCCGTCAACCCCGTCAACGGCGAGCGGATCCCCGTCTACGCCGCCGACTACGTGCTCGCCGACTACGGCACCGGCGCGATCATGGCCGTGCCCGCGCACGACCAGCGCGACCTCGACTTCGCCAAGGCCTTCGACCTGCCGGTGCGGATGGTGGTCGACACCGGGGAGGCCGATCCCGCCCGGACCGGCGTCGCGACGATCGGTGACGGTACGGCGGTCAACTCCGGCCAGTACGACGGCCTGGCGACGGCAGAGGTCAAGCAGCGGATCGCCGCTGACCTCTCCCGTGACGGGCACGGCGAGTCGGCGATCACCTACCGCCTGCGCGACTGGCTGGTCTCCCGCCAGCGTTACTGGGGGCCGCCGATCCCGGTGGTGCACTGCCCGTCCTGCGGCGTCGTCCCGATCCCCGACGACCAGCTCCCGGTGGAGCTGCCGACGACCGGCTACGACCTGCGGCCCGGAGGCGGGAAGTCGCCGCTCGAGACGGCCACCGACTGGGTGGCCGTCGACTGCCCGTCGTGCGGGGAGAGGGCTGCCCGCGACACCGACACGATGGACACGTTCGTCGACTCCTCCTGGTACTACCTGCGCTACCCCTCGGCCGACCGCGACGACGTCGTCTTCGATCCCGAGGCCACCCGGCGCTGGTTGCCCGTCGACTACTACGTCGGCGGCGTCGAGCACGCGATCCTGCACCTGCTCTACAGCCGTTTCGTCACGAAGTCGCTGCACGACATGGGCCTGCTCGACTTCGTCGAGCCCTTCCTGTCGCTGACCAACCAGGGTCAAGTGATCATGGAGGGGTCGGCGATGTCGAAGTCGAAGGGCAACCTCGTCGACCTGCAGCAAGAGCTGGCGAAGTACGGCCCCGACGCCGTCCGCGTCACCATGCTGTTCGCCAGCCCGCCCGAGGACGACATCGACTGGGCCGACGTGTCGCCCACGGGATCGGTCAAGTGGCTGGCCCGCGTGTGGCGGGTCGCCGTGGACATCGAGGAGGCGGGCCTGGGCAGCGACCCGGCGACCGGTGAAGTCGGCCTGCGCACGTCGGTGCACCGTTGGATCGACGAGTGCACGACCTTGATGCAGCAGCGTCGGCTCAACGTCGTCGTGGCCCGGCTGATGGAGCTGACCAGCGCGCTGCGCAAGGCGGTCGACGGTGGCGCGTTGTCGACCCCGGCCGGTGCGGCGGCGTGCCGTGAGGGGGCCGAGGTGCTGGCTCGGATGCTGACGCCGTTCGCGCCGTTCACCGCGGAGGAGATCTGGTCGCGGCTGGGCAACGAGCCGTCGGTCGTGCGGGCCGGCTGGCCGGTGGCCGACCCGGCGCTCGTCCGTGAGGAGTCGGTCGTCTGCGTCGTGCAGGTCGCGGGCAAGGTCCGCGACCGGCTGGACGTGCCCGTCGACATCGACGAGGCCAGCCTGCGCGAGCTGGCGCTCGCCTCCGACGGCGTACGCCGTGCCCTCGGTGCCCGCGCCGTCCGCACCGTGATCGTGCGCCCGCCGAAACTCGTCAACGTCGTGCCCGACAACTAATCTCCGGTTATGTCCGGGACGCGTCGGGTCGCCGTCGTCACGGACTCGACCGCCTACCTGCCGGAAGGCATCGCGGAGAAGTACGACGTCCGCGTCATCCCCCTGCAGGTGGTCATCGGGGGGCGCGTCGGCGCCGAGGGTCTCGACGTGCACCCGGCCGACGTGGCCGAGGCGCTGCGCTCGCGGCGAGCACCGGTCAGCACCTCGCGGCCCTCGCCTGAGCAGTTCGCCCGTGCCTACGCGGATCTGGCCGCCGCCGGCTACGAGGCCGCGGTGTCCGTGCACCTGTCAGCCGCGCTCTCCGGCACCGTCGACGCGGCACGGATGGCCGCCGCGCACGCGCCGCTGCCCGTCCAGGTCCTCGACTCCCGGTCGACGGCGATGGGCCTCGGCTTCGCCGTTCTCGCCGCCGCCGAAGCTGCCGACTCCGGCGCCGACGCCGGCACCGTTGCGGGCGAAGGAGCAGCGGCCGCGGCCCGCACCGACACGTTGTTCTACGTCGACACGCTGGAGCACCTGCGGCGGGGCGGCCGTATCGGTCGGGCCGCGGCGATGCTCGGGT
>Ga0207652_10000510_pt1 | contig 39321 bp, 67 predicted proteins | sample KBSC63BmetaG_FD_184334 | JGI IMG/M metagenome (GOLD analysis project Ga0207652, IMG submission 184334) | Corn rhizosphere microbial communities from Kellogg Biological Station, Michigan, USA - KBS C6-3B metaG (SPAdes) (version 2) | ecosystem: Host-associated > Plants > Roots > Rhizosphere ...
TAAGAGAAGAGAGCACTATCCTGACAGATTGCCCCAGCCTAAAAACTGGGGCTGCTCTTTTAGTGAACTATGTCACTGAACGTATCTTATGCTTGCCTGTACTTGGTATAATGTAGTTACCAAAACAATCTCTAAAAGTTAAGTTCTTAGGGGTAGCAGCAGGAGGCAGCTATGAATAAGGCGCACAAGCACAACCGAGAGGTTGAGTTGTTGGACACGCACTCGGCCTGGTTTGAATATATCCAGAGTAACCGGAAGTTTTAGTTCTCGCCTAGATGCAGGTGGCTTTCAGTGTGGATTGGCAACGGTAAAGATGTTACTGGCTGCCCTGCCCTCATCTCGCCATGTGATAACGCCATGTCAGTGTCGTGTAATTCATCTAAAAGGTTGTCTATCGGGGTGAAGTCGGCACTCAAGGCCACCTTGCCTATCTGTGTCCTCTCGCTGTACGGTATCGCCCTCATCCAGGTTGACCTTGCTTCAGCTAACTCGTAGATGATATCCGCCCGGTCGTGCTGGAGTTGCTCGTGGGTCATGCTTCCCTCACATACAGGGGTTTGGTGATGGCCGCCCCCAGCCACCCAGTCCACCTGTTGCGGTTTATATGCCTGACGTTAGGGGCGTACTCATGGGGCTTGGGCGGTTTGGGAGGCGGTGCTGGTTTAATAGGTGGCTGTTCAATAATCGTCCAGCCCCTCTCCACATCATTCGGGTCAACATACTGAAGTCCTGGCGGCAGGTTAGGAGGAAGTTCCATCACGGCAGCCGCCTATTCATCCGCCACACAATGATGTTCAATTCAATTCTCTGGATAAAGTGTTTGATTTTAGTTTTCATACTTAGATTTATACGCTTAAAAATAACTAAAGCAATAGGACCGCCTTATCCAGCTGCCCAAATACCTCCTCGCTTGATAAACAGAGCTGTCATTTCCCTTAAATAAGGGTCTGAGCCTTTGAATTGTTTGTGGAACTCGTCATGGCAATCTCTACATAGCAGTCTTAGGTCACTCAGCTTTTCCCTGCCATATCGCTTATAAGACACATGATGAATAATCAGTCGTTCCTCGCTTCTGCAAGCCTGACAACCTCTATATTTCTTGATAAGCAGGGGCTTAAACTCCCTGTAATGTATCTGGGCTTCATCAGGTTTTACGAAGTCTGTATCCATGCACTAATTATCCTCCTAAAAAGAAAAACAGCCAAACTTGGGTGGGCAAGTCTGACTGTTATTCCCTCGCACATAAGTCCTGAGGAGGACATGCGGTATTCCTTTGGGGGAAATACCCTACCATCATAGCATGTGTATAAACCTATTGCAATGTGCTATACAGTGTGCTATGATTAAGAGGATTAAATAAGGAGTGGTATGAGCAATCAAGTGAATGATGAACTACTGGACAAGGCTGCACAGATAGCAGATGAGTACGAGGGTACGCCCCTCGCAGAAGCGATTAGAAATAATGTGGAGCGTGGCAACCTAGAAATAGTGGCCGAGCTGGTACGCCAAACTGAGGAACAGTGGTTAAATGAAGCCTACTTGGAGCGCAACAATGACAAGTATTAAAGTAGACTACCAACCTAGTAATTGGCGGGCGGTCTGGATATTCCCCACCCAATTCAACAAACTCTGGAAAACCACCCAGATACTCTGGTGGGAGCATTATGATGGAAAAGTTTGAAATCAAGGACTTCGGCGAGGACTACCCGCTGGACTACACAACCCATGATGACGGAGAGTAACCATGCCTAGTTTATTTGATACCGGAATCCGCCCTGCAGTGGACGACTGGCTGCTCAAAAAGGCTGCTGAGAAACGGGACTATGGTTCGTACTGGTCGGCCTCAAGTGCCGGGTATTGCCACCGCAAGCTGATATTTGAACGCTTAGGAGTGCCTTACGTTGTCAAGGACGATGATGCCCGCAAGCAACGCCTGTTCACCGCAGGCCATTTATTTCATCAATGGATGCAGGGTATAACCAAAGAGGCTGGCCTATCTATCGCCCAAGAAGTAGAACTACAAGATGAGGATTTGAAAGTCAGAGGCCATTTTGATGACTTGGTGTTGGTTGAGGATAGATTGATACTTTATGATTTTAAGACACGCAACAGCAAGAACTTTGACTACGCCAAACGCCCCTCCCACTACCACAAGATGCAGTTAGGCACTTACATGTATATGCTGAGACAAAAACCAATACCAGCTAAACCAACTGTTTATGGTGAGGCTGGCGAGATTCATTTCAAACCTATTGATGCAACAAGCCTGACAGAAGCCCGCACCCTCAATATCAGTAAAGATGATTTGCGGATGGTGGAAGTACAGTACCCATACAGCGATTCAGTGGAGAAAGAGGTCTTAGCCTACTGGACGGATTTAAACGCGTCCTGGGGCTTGTATGAGGCTCAGGGAACGCTTCCAGACTGCACCTGTGCCGACCATGAGAACGGCTTTCTGGCTAAACAGGCTTGGAATCCGTATTGGTCAGATGGTCAGCCCTGTTCAATTAAGTTATTGGAGGAATGGAAAAATGGTCAAACATCAAGTCAAGGGTAGGGTTTTGGACGGCATACTCTACAAGAACAGCCGGCAAGCAGTAAAGTTCTGGCAACATGATGGGTATGGGATTAAGGTCAGGGATTTGCATAACGTGGACGGCGTGGTGATTGACACCCGCTATGACGGCAAGCTGTACGCCTCCGCCACAACCATTCAACAATACGGCATCCCCCACACCTTCAACGGAGATGAGGAACAGTTAATATTACCAGTCAAATACTGGAGAGAGGTTACAAGATAATGGGCGGAACGATAGAGGGCGCGAGAAAAGCAATGATAACCATCAAGAAATGGCACGGGGACGACTTCCACGCCAGGATAGGCAAATTGGGCGGGGCTGCCAGCGGTACAGGGGGTTTCTATAACAACCCCGAACTGGCCAGACGAGCTGGCAAGCTGGGCGGCAAGCGAAGCACCCGTGCAGGTGTCAAGACCGGTCAAGGCATGAGTTACAGCGCCGTCAGACGTAGGGCTATGAAAGGAGACCAAAATGTCTAACCATAAATGGAAAGAGAACAACGTGAAAGACAGTGACGACACTATCTGGGATAAGGAGAACGAGCCGGTATTGGAGGGCAAGCTGGTTAAGATTGAACAGAATGTCGGGCCTAACGAGTCCACCCTCTACACCCTTGAGAAAGATGACGGCCACGAAATCAAGGTCTGGGGCAGCACCGTCCTGGACGACCGCTTCTTAGGTGTGCCTGTCGGTACATACGTCAGGGTCAACTACGAGGGCAAGGTCAAAAGCGCCAAGGGTACGTCCTACCACAATTACAAGGTCTTCATTGATGAGGACAGCCTACCCCAAGATGAGCCAGACCCACCCATAGAGGGAGAGCCAACTGACTACCCGAAAGAATGGGATGACTAGCAAGGCCAGACTGATTGAGATATACGGGTCTGAGGAAGCCGTTGCTGCTCATTACAGAGAAATGCAGAAGAAATCCCGCCTTAAATATAAGGGTACGGGGGGCTTCGCCTATCTCAAGAAAAACGACCCAGACAAGATGAAGCAAATAGCAAAGCTTGGAGGACAAAGTGGTGGCAAGCGAACTACAACTTGAGATACTAGGCCAGCCATTTTCCAAGGCCAACAGCCGCCGGGTGTTCATGCAGGCCGGACGTCTCCGCTCCATCAAGAGCGCCAAAGCCCTGCAATACGAGGAATCCGCCCTCTGGCAGCTTAAAACGGCTCTGAAAGGCCACAGGACGCTCACAAAGGACGTTGCTGTGGAGATAACGATTTACTATCCAGACAAACGCCAAGACCTTGACCCCTCCCTGATACTGGACATCATGCAGAAAGCCGGGGTCTATGAGAATGATAGGCAGGTCAAGGAAATGCATTTATTCCGGGCGATAGATAAAACTAATCCCAGAGCCGTAATCACAGTCTGGGAACTATAAGGGGGGAATTATGGGAACATATTGGACAGTGGACAAACGACACTACAAGCGGGAACGGGACTGGGGTATCACTATAAGCGGTGTGATTCTGTTCATCATGTGCCTGCTGGCGGTGATAGCTGTAACCGCCTATGTGATGATGATGACCATGCCCATTCAAAAGACCCAGACCAATTATTTTTACAGGACTGCCCCATGATTTTAACGATATTTTATATACCTATGCTGGCTTTTAATATATTGATGTGGGTTGAGATAGGTAAACCGTTATGGAAGTATATGGCACTCGGCTGGGTAATTTGTTTTGGATTGACCGTCACTGGCATGTTTAAGATATGGCGGTACATATCATGAACCGCCCCCACCTGCTGCCCGTGCGGAGCACCCACCCATGATGAACACTTCTGATACACAACCTAAAGGGGGATTGATATGAGCAAAAACCGTATAGATTATTTATTGGCTGGAATATTCTTAGGAGTTGCTTTTGCTGCATTGATATTTGGAAAGGTGCAATTATGACCCCCCCTACACACACTTCTGATACATTGGACGAGATTTTAAGTGAGGCTGCTAAAACCATCAGTGTTGGGGTAGTTACTGGAAATTTCCAAAATTCCAAGACTAAGCAGAAACTCCAGCACCTCATTGAACAAGCTGAGATAAAAGCAAGGATTTCCGAATTGGAAAGACAGCTTGTTACTTACAATAATTGGCCTGGCAAATATAGAGATGGATTGCAGGAAACTATAAAAGTTTTGAAAGCAGCACTAGAGCAGAAGTTGGGAGATAAGGAATGAGCAATCCCAGAATACGACAGATACTAAAGGACTTCGTGGGCTATTATATTGGGGCTGATGATACTCTAGATGGTCACAAGGATAATTATAAATCCCAGAAAAGGTTGCATGATTCCTTAGTAAAGAACATGCCTGAAACCGCCCAGCTAATTGAGGATTATTTCTTAGAGTTAGTCAATGAGTGCGACCCGACCCCCAATAGTCAAAACAAGTCTTACTGGGGTAATAAGTTGCGGAATAAGATTAGAGGAGGAGAAGATGAACAAGCATAAACATATTTGGTACGTTCTATGGAAAAGCTGGCCTTGGTCAGAATATGAAGAAGATGGTCATGTCACTAAAAAAGTGTACTGTCGCATAGCTAACTGTGAAGCAACTAAGATAGTCAAGCCATGACTAATAGCACGATGATTTGCCCTGTCTGCCTTGAACCGATTGAGACCGGTCAGGATACCGTCTCAGCCGTCCAAGAAGGCATTAAGGTTGAGGTCAGTGGCATAGCATGGGCTGGCTTTTGGATAGCTCTAGGATTGTATTTGTCGGCTGGCGTTATGTCAGGCCAGGTTCATATACCAAACTGGATAAAACCATGACCAGCAAAGATACTGATAGTCTGGATGACAAGCTTAGAGAAATTATCGGAGCAGCAATAGATGGGCTAGAAGATAATCCTGTTTATAAAGTTAAGCAGCTCATAAAATCAGAAAACAACCGAGTCTTACAGACAGTGTTGGAGCTTCCCCCAGCCCATTTAATCGGGTCAAATGGTCGCAGAAGTGAATACATCAAGATAAGCGACGTTCAAGATTTAATACAGGGTTTAATGAAGTGAAGTACCAGGTAATTGTTAGCGACCCCCCTTGGCAAGTAAAAAAAGGCGGTCTTAGAAAAGTCAGACCCAATCAAGGCAGAGATTTAGACTACCCAACATTGAGTATCCTAGATATTGAAAATACCCAAGCAGATTTTGCTTACAATAAAGGCGATAAAAACCATGTTCTTTTCTGCTGGACAACCGATAAATATTTACATCAGACAGAGGTTATGCTACACCGCATAGGCTATAAATTACACGCCCGCATGATATGGGATAAGCAGAACGGAGTAGCTCCAGCCTTTACAGTTCGCTATGGCCACGAGTTCCTACTTTACTGTTATTTTGGCAAGCTCCTGCCGGTTGCTAAGGAAGCACGAGGCAAAGTATTAACGGTTTTCAGTGAACAGGCTAGGCGACACAGCCAAAAGCCTGAAATAAGCTACCAGATAATAGAACGCCTTTACCCCGAAGCCAACAAGTTAGAGATGTACGCCCGATATAAACGTGATGGTTGGGACGGCTGGGGCGACCAATACCCCAACCAAGATTTAATACATAGGATAGAAGGAGAATTATGAAGATTAAATGCCAAATAGGTTTACATAACTGGTCTAACTGGACCAAGCCCCAGAAACGCAAGAAGGATAGTATCTGGGATTACAAGTCCACCTTCCAGACTAAGTTCTGTCATGACTGTGGAAAGTCAGTCGTACACGAATTGTGAGACAGATTGGGAAGATTGGGAGGCGGTGGCGGGAGTTCAGGAAGGAGTGGCTCAGGAACAATCCTCCTCCGTATCAATGCGGAATATGTGGCAGGTATGTGAGCGAGGAGGATGTCGTTCTGGACCATATCATCTCTAGGTCAAGAAGACCAGATTTAAGGTTTGACGTTGAGAACATACAACCGAGCTGTTATACTTGTAATACTATTAAAGGTTCAAGGAGTATGGATGAACTTAGACCTGATGAAATCAAGAGGCTCTAAACCCAGAACTGGCAAAGTTAAAGACTGTTCCTACTGTGGTAAGTCATTCTATAAACAGCCAGCCCATTCAGATAGAGCATTTTGTAGCAGAGATTGTTATCACATGTCCGTGAATCTTCCATTTATTGCTGAAAATAATGAAGAATTAAGGTTTTTACCAAACTTCAATCTGTTTGTAACGAATATCGGGAATGTACTTGCCTATAGTCAAGCAGGGTTTTTATATAAAAAATCACCCTTTACCGAAGAGAAACGTTATCAAACTATTAAATCGCCCAGAAATCTTTATGTACACCGCTTAGTGGCTACAGGTTTTCTAGGTTTACCAGAAAAAGGGATGGAAGTTAACCATAAAGATGGAAATAAAACCAATAATAACGTGGTTAATCTGGAGTGGTTAACAAGAACAGAAAATGTTCGCCATGCTTTTGCTAATGACTTGGTTACTATACGCCGAGGAGAAGACTCTCACAGCGCTAAACTCACCCAAAATGAAGTGGATAGGATTAGGCAATTAAAAGGAGAGAAGACATATAGAGTCATCGCTAAGATGTTTGGGGTTAAATACTCAACCATAGCTCACATCATGCGTGGCTCAAGGTGGTAACTTGTAACGCCGCTAAAGGCGGTACCCATTAAAGAGATTATAAAGGTAATAGGGGTGGAGAAGCGCACCAGTAAGGCTGGTAAGGAGTTCTATCTGAATTATGTGGTCTTGGATGATGATGAGACCTACAGCGTGGCACATGACCGCCCATCAAAGGTGGGAGACAAACTTCAATCTTGGTATGACGACAAATGGGACAAACCCAAAGCCAGTTATGGTACAGTGGAGTGATTATAGCTTATAAAATAGACTATGAATTACTACCTAGCGACCCCAAGCAGGGGCGCTCACTGAGACAACGCCTGAAGTGGCCTACCTAGACTTGGTAAGTGGGCTTACTGACAATCAGGCTTTTAAGGGCTGAGATGCCAGCGGCAACCGCACCGGTAGCTAGAGCTAACAGGGCTGCCTTGCCAGCACTCAGACCGCCATGTTGAAAAGCGTTTAGAACATTGCTAACTCCAGCCAGAAAGACTGGAATAGCTGCCTGATAGAAGGTGTGTAAGGCTCGTTTCGTAGTGTCGTTCATCTTATGCTCCTGTATTAAAGCCACCAGCGAAGTAGTACCAGAGTCCAGCTAGGACACCGATTACCGCACCGTAGTTCTTTAGAAAGTCACCGATTGTTATTGCTATCTGTACCTTTAGGCTATCTAAGATACCACCTAAAAGAATACAGCCTAGCGTCACCACGACAGCCACTACGACTGCTAATATTAGTTTTCTTATCATTTGTTTCTCCTTTTATTTAGCTATGCAGCCAAGCTATTATTGCTGCGATGGCCGCTGCTACAGCTGCTATTATACCACCAACAATCTTCTTCCAGTCACTAGACGGAACAGGTGGAATAGGGGTCGGCTCAGGGGTGGGGGCTGGTGGTGCTGGAGGTGGGTCTGGGTCTACTGGTGGTTTGGGGTCTGGAGCAGGAGGCACAGGTACAGGCTCGGGTGGTGGAACTGGGGCTGGAGGTGGTGGAGGAGGCGCTGGCGTAGCTGGAGCGTGGTAGCCGTACTTCTTAAATACATCTAAGCTAGAAAACCAAGCATCGTGGTCTACATTCCCAGCTATTCCAGGAACAGCCCCTGTAGAGCTGTATTGGTGCATAACGTAGTTACCAGATACAGGCAGGTTGCCCTCTGGATTCATGCCGTACCAAGCCACCCAAGTACCGCACTTAGCCCTTACAGAACTGAAGTCATGGGCGTTTAACCTAGCACCGTTAGTGTAGAACAGAGGCCATACGCCAGTCCTGTCGTGAACCCGGTCTACGAAAGCATTGCACCAGCCTACTGGGTCTGGGTGTTCAATCTCCCAGTCTAGAGCAAGGACATCGTTCTCCTCTAATGGAGACATGGCAGCTACAAAGAAGTCAGCCTCGTTCTGGGGATTACCCCCACCGGCAAAGTGGTAACCACCGACTAACTTACCTGCGGCCTTAGCTCCGTAGTAGTTCTGGTTGGCTTTGCTATCGGTGTAAAGCCCAGCATCACCGCCGGACATTTTAATAATCGCTATGGGGCGGTCTACAGCCGCCCAGTTAATATTTCCTTGATACTGGCTAACGTCTATAGCTTCAATGTGTGCCATGATTCCTCCTTAAATGTTACTACAGTCTCTTAGTTTGAATGTGCTGGCTAGGAAGACCTTGAAGTCGCTTACTTGTTTCTGCTCTTGGGCAGATAGGGGGTGGTTGGGCGGTATGCCTAAGATGTGATTCCACAGCTTCAGTTCGTTACGCCTAAAGTCATTGCCGACTAGGCAGTTCTGGATAAGGACTTCATGGTTGCGGTGGCTGGCGGTGGAGGCTTGGAGAGCAATCAGAGCGGCGGCAAAGACGGTAGCGATGAGCGCCCCTAAGATAAAACTCCTAACCGATATTCTGCTGAAAAATGTCATTTGATGCTCCTTAGCACGATAGCATTGGCGATGCCGTAAAGAAAGGCAGTCAGGATAAGTCCGACCACTACGGCTTTAGCGTTTAGATTGCTGGTAGCCTTACTGCCGTCATCTGTCGCCTTCTGGAGTTGCAGGGCGAGGTCGTTATAACGGCCTTCAAGTCTAGTCAGCCGTCCGGCCTCAAGGTTATCAAACTTGCTCTCCAGCCGTCCGAGGTTCTGGTTGAAACCCCCCACCGCTATCTGTAAGTCCTGCTTGGCCTCCAAACGCACCGCCTCAAAACGGTTGAGGATGTCGTTGTTGGTGACTTGTTTCCCGTTAGCCACGCCTCGCCCCAATCAAGCCTTGTAAGTGTTGGATAGCTTCCCACATATCAGGTTGCCGATACTAGGAAGCCTTGGAAGTTAGCCGTACTTGAAGTTACGTTAATCCCTAGAGTTGTATCCCCATATAGCATGACTTGAATAGTGTCACTACTAGCAAGTTGAAGAAGTGCTGAACCTACTGTAATATTTCCTGCATTGGCCGACCAACCGGCACTACCCGAAGCCACTGTCGTACTCGTACCATTTTTAGTCAAATTGGCTTGCCAGTTGTGGCTACCGCTTCCTTGGCTGGTCTGTAAATACCAGCTAAATTGGTAGAAACCGGCAATCGGGGCGGTGAACTGGCCTGTAGAAGTTGAATAATTCGTCCCAGTATCAAAGTTTTTAGTATCAAATGTAACTAGAGCGAACGCCCCATTACCAGAGTTAGCTGCGGCATTTCTATAAACACTGAACTTATAAGGGTTGGAGAGGTTCTGAGTGCCGACCGCCCCAGCCGCTAGAGCCGTGCCATTCTGTAACACCTCAAACATACCAGCCGTGGTGTCCATTCGCACTGTCGCCCCAGAGCTGTGGGATTGAGCGGTACTGTCATCTACACCCCGTCCGTTTAACGCTGAAGTACAGACCACTGCACTACCCGTCTTACTCGTATAGTAAATTACCTCCCAGGCCGTGGAACTGTCCGGCTCAATTACTAGAAAGCCCTCACTAGGGGTAGGTACGGAAGTTAGCGGTATAGTGGTATCACTAGATGTGATACTACTGGATAGAGTGGTGCTGAACTTATTTTGCCATCCGAGCGCAGAAGTTGCGGTTTGATTAGACATAGAGATGTTGGTTTAGCGTATCTTTAACCATACTTTACCTTGATTCTACGGCCTTTGGCAACCCCTAACTTCGGTGCTTTGAACTTGGCCTTTTTAGTGGAGAGGGAGACCTTAGGCATCTTACCGGCTTTAACGGCTTTAGGTTTAGGCGGCAACTTCACCTTCAGGCTGGCTACTTTAGCTGTTCTGCCACCGCTACTACCACCTCCTCCTCCCTTGAACTTAGATTTTGCGACTAGCCCTTTATCCACTAATTGCTTATCCAGACCCCTTAATTGGTTTACTTCGTCTGGGGAGGCTTGATTGACGTAAGCTTTGAAGTCAGTACTTTTTAATCCATAAGCTTGGATAGTGTTCTTATCAAAGTTCTTATATATTTGGGCTTGGGCGACGCCCTTAGCATCTTTGAAGGCATCCACCTTCTTACCCTGCTGTAACTCCTGTTGGATTTTAAGGTTTTGGTCTTTGATGAACTTATCTGGGTTGTTGAGTTGGACATTCTTTCTGGCCTTAGCTGTCATTCCCTGGAATCTAGCTAATTCATCTGGATTAGTGGCTTTCAGTTCACGTTGGGTCATCTTAGACACATTACCTTTAGCACTCAGTGTAGTGCCTGGAGGCAGTTGCCCAGTAGCCTTGGCTTGGGCAGTCTTTGAAGCATTGGTCTGCTTAGGTGGAAATACTGCTTTGGAAATCCTACTTCCAGCAAATGGTACCAACCCTAGTCCATATTTCTCCAGTTGCTGCGGTTTACCATTCAAAGCTTTCTGGGTACGTTCGGCTAAATCAACTGCTTCACCAGCCATCGGTGCTGCTACACCAGCTAGAGCTTTAGGCAAATCACGTTTACCATATCTGGCTAACTGTAAGCCTACTTCCCCTGGTATCCCACCTAACGCCCCTGCTGTGTCCATAGCAATACCGCCAATCCCCTCTTTATTGCCGGAGATTTGGTTTTTAATGGCGATTGTGCCACCAGCTACAGGTGCGGAAACAGCCAGAAACCTCGTCAGAGGCATCAGATTGCCTTTAGCGGCCTCTTTCAGCACTCGGTCATACACAAAGCCTGTTTGGCGATAGCCATAGGCTGTGCGGTACTGACCGATAGTCTTACCGATTGGGGTCTCAGCAGATATAGGGGTCTTGGCTCTTGAAGCCCCGAACATGGTACGGGTAACACCACCTCTGGCAGCCTGTACTTCCTGCTCTGGAGTCAAGGTTTTGCCTATATCACCAGTTACACCTAGTTTCTGTAGTTCAGCAGTATTGCCCTTCTTGGCTAAGAAACGGGCATAATTACGATAGGTCAGGGCTGTTACTGAACGATTGACTTTCATAACTTGGTTCAGTAATGGTGCAGTCCCTTTACTCATCAACCCCTTAACAGAGGTGTATTGGTTCTGATAGGCATGGAGTTCTTGGGGATTGATAACGCCAGTTTTGGCTACGAAATCAGCGTGGTCGGGGTTGTGGCGTAGGAATTGCCCCCAACCATGCAGAGTTCGGGCTACACCAGTATCTACGGCTGTGTTAGAGGTCTGTCCGGCGTGGGAAATGAAAGCCTTACCCAGTCTAGCGAATCCGAATACTCCCCTAGCCTTTTCCAGAGTTTTTGCCCCTGTCCCGTCAGACTTAGCATTATGCAGATAGTTACCAGCGGCTTTTTGGGCGGCTTGTACATCGCCTCCTTCTAAACGAATATTGGTCAGAAGACGATTGGCAATCCCGTTATCTATTCCGAAATGTCTGGATTCAGCCACACGCTTAGAGACATTATCTAGGTAGTTATAAAGGGTAGCTTTGTCTTTGGAATAACCTGGTAAGTTAGTCATGCGAGCATTTTCAAAGTTACCAAACCAGTTAGGACGCCTCGCATTAGCTTTGGCCTCATCACGGAATAACTGGATAGCTTCTTGATGATTGAGTTGGTTGGTGTTCATCAAATGCTGGATTGCGGAATCATACTGCGAGCCTTTTTCTTTCCAGAAGCTTTGTGGGTAGTTATGAGGCATATAGTTCCTGCGCTCTCCGACTGGTAGGGCTTGTTCTTGACCATGCTGGATTGCCTGCTTCATAACAGTCTTTAATTCTTTAGCACCTTGTCGGGCAACTGGTGAAGCCTCGGACGGTTTTAATTTGCCCTCCTGAATGTCCCAAGCTTGCTGAAAGTCTTTATTGCCCATCTTCTGAATTGTAGGCATGTGGTACATATAGCCAGCTCGCAAGGCTTGTTTGTCGCCCTCAGTCTTAACAATCTGGTCGGCTAAAGCATGGCTGCTGGCCGTGTTGATTTTCCTAAGTACGGTTAGTTTAGAGCCGAGTGCTTTGACCGCACCATTAAGTTGGTTGACAGGTAAAAGTCCGCCTTCACGATAATCTGCAAGTTTTGGAATGTCCGGCGTGGTTGGAGGTAAATGGATAAGCCCTTTATTAACCAAAGCATTATCTTCTGGCGAAAGACCTTTGTTAAGGTTAGTGGCTACTCGGCCAGGAGTGGTATTCAAAATGTCGGCAGATTGGACATTAGCTGGAGTCGGTTGAGCCGCCAATTCCTTAGTCATCTTGGCTTGGTCAGCTTTACTGAAAGCACCTTTATTTAGGTTGGGACCACTTCCCTGCCCCGCCTTGACACCATTTATTTTAGATGTCGTAGGTGTTAGGGGGGTTTTAGGATACTCAGCAGGGGAGTTGGCTTCTACATCTCTACCAACACCACCTATTTCATTTAATGGGGTTATTCTAGGTTTGGATTGTTCTGCTATTTTGGCTTGGGCGAAATCGGCACTTACTGGTTTAGCACTACTATTAGACCTACTTACCTCAAAATATTTACCATCGGGTGTTTTCACATATCCTGTATCTGAAGTATGCCCACCAGTTCCTAAATTGTCTGCAATTCTTTGTGCGCCAAACTTAAACTGTTCTTTCGGAGTACCAGCATAACCCATATCTACAGCTTTACCATTGTAGAAAACTGTATGGGTAGGCTGATTATTTATGCCGCCCACTTCATTTAATTGTTTTAGCTGCGCTCGTACCGCATTTGCCTTACCAGAGATTGTGGTGATACCATTACCAGATGAATAGTGAAGATTTTGTTTCGGTCCGAATGGTAGTCGGAGTTTTCCTGCTTGGTCTAATGGTTTCAGCCCTTGTACTGCTTTGGCCACGCTAGGCAGTTCTTTACCAACGGCTTTAACACCCGTTCCAATACCCTCAGCCACCTTACCAACAAGGGGTAGGTAGGTTGAGGCTTGGACACCGGCTGCTAGTGGTGCTAGTCCCGGATGTTGACCATGCAAGGAGCTTTGATAGGTCTGGCCTATTTCATGGGGGGTCGGCAGTAGTTCCTGTCTCAATATCTGGGCGGTTTCTATAGGTAGCTGTAGTTTCTGTCCCAGTTTTTGTTGTACTTGCTGGACTACGCTAGGGTGCTGTTGCTGTTCTAAAAAAGCGTTACGGGCTGGGGTTTGGGTTCGGACGGTCGGGCTTTGGTTGAAGGTCTGGTTGGCCATGTGCAGGATTTGGGGGGTAGCCACATGGACAGGTAAGGGTGGTGGGGCAGGCATTGGGTGAGGCGCTTGCAGGACGGGATTATTGGCAGCGTGGACTTGTAGGGCGTTAGTCAGCTGCTGGACATTGACACGAGGCTGGGGCTTGGCTTGTGGCTGGGCTGGGTGTGAGTAAGTAGCCCCGTGGTCAAACGGGTTAATCTGAGCGAAAACCCTGCCCAAAAGGGACATTGTTTATGCTCCTTGGCCGCTCAGAAGCTTCTGATAATAGTCTTGATAATATGCAGGGTCAGCACCCGGTGTGGATTTAATCAGACCTTGGGCGATGGTGTTCTGGGCGGATTGGGGGACACTGGATTTAAGCAGTTGCTGGAGTTTGCTCTGTAGCTGTGAAGCACCTTGGTTGACAGCAGGAGCATACTGAGCCAGCTGGTTGATGTAATCTTGGTTAGTGCCTAGTCCGGCGGATTGGGCTTGGATTTGTGGCAGGGCGCTACCCAGCTGGTTATCTAGGTTCTGTAAGTCAGCTGAACTATATTGCCCGACATTAGGCAAATACTGGTTGTATTGCTGCATGGCGGCGTTGGCTTGGGCTTTCTGGCCGCCCACATACTGTCCGATAGAAGCCAACTTGCTAGTCCTGTCTTGGTTGATGGAGTCAAGGTTGGTGTTATAGACGTTCTTGTTGGAGTCTAGGGCGTTACCTAAGAATGAGCTGGCACCCACGCCATTAGCCCCATAGACACCGGAAGTTTGGTTATTGGTGTCGCCGTAGCTTTGGTTCAGTCCCTTAATCTGGGTGTCATAGTTCTGGTTGTACTGGTTGACTTGGTCATTGGCGACACGGTCATAGTTACCTAATAAGGACTGGTAAGCCCCTTGGATAGCTGCGATACGGCTACGCACCTCATTCTGCATGGCAGCACTACCATAGGCTCCGGCTGCCCCTCCAGCTCCGCCCCCACCGGCTACATTACCATAGGGGTCATAGGCTAATTGGGCGCTAGTTTGGGGGGAGTGGCCTGAAGCAGTCAGGTGAGGTACAGGATGGCCGTAAGCACCTGGTCCGGTAAAAGCTGGGTTGCTGGAACTTAGGATACCGCCGGGATTAGATAAGGCGACGTTGGGGTTGGTGATGTTATGGCCGAGATTGGTTAGCTGTTTATTACCAGTAAGGGCGCCTGCGGCTTTGGCTACGCCACCGATAGGCTGGGCGACAACATGGACAGCCGAATGATAAAGGTTACTGAGAGCTGACATTTTTTCATATTAGGCCTATCTGTTAGCGTATCTTTGGTTTTATGATACCACAACTATTCAAATAAAATAGCTCGGTTGGGGATGAACTGGTTACAGTAGGCGTTGAAGTCATCGGTCAGCACATAGGGCGGAACAAGGGTGCAGGCAGTGGAATTACGTTCATCTGCCAGTACAGCATCGCTGCCGACATATCCGGCCGTGATACGCTGGAACTCGGAATCTTGGTTATAGAAATCATTTAGGGTAGTTGTCAGTTGCGACTGGCTGGTCACCGGTAACTGGCTCCAGAAGTAGTGCATGAACTCATAGGCTACTGTGTTCAATTCTTGTGACTTTTCCTGCCCGGACTTGACCTTAATATTATTAGGCGCTGTGAAACTACCGACCACGACATCACTAGGTGATACATCACTGGCGGATAACTGGTCGGCGAAACTTAGGTTGACGTTAGAGGTGTCTATACCCAGTTGCTGGGCATCGGCTAACAGGATAGGGTCTTGAGTGAGTGGCTTGGCAACGCCATTAGGCGTAGTCAGGTGCGGATAGCTACTCAATCCTACTGCTGCCCCGCCCACAAAAACCACGAAAACCAAGACGATTACTAAGATGATTTTCAGTAGCTTTTTCACGCTTGGGAGTATAGCACACTGTTAAAATTAAGTCAATACCTGTATCAGTTCACCTTCAGCGAAGATGGGAAGATGAAAGCGGAATAGGCTCGGTAGCGGAACTTAACCCCAAGGACAATAAAGGTCTGGTTGATGATGCCGTTGCTGACCTGGACTTTGATGGAACGGGACTTGGTGTTTATTCGGAACCTGTAAGGTATGTTGGTAGAAGCTGTCGTTACGCCTGTACTAGAGGTGCTGACCGTGCCACCGAGCCGGTCGCCACCGCCGAGGATGTTGGTAGCTAGGCCACCCGTGGTGGAAGAAGAAACGGTCGTGGTCTTGAGGATATTGCCGTTGTCGGTATAGAAGGTGACAGTAATAGTACCGACCAGTTGTCTAAATAGGATGTCACAAGTCACCCAGCGCTTATAAAGGCTGAAGTTGCCAAGGTCAAACGCCTTAGATGTCCATTGGGCGGAGATGGCCGACCCGTTAGAGTCATAGTTAGTAGTGAATTTATAGACATTGGCTGAACTGGCCGAGGTGAAATAGATGGTGTCGGTGTTGGTAGAGTCGGTGTAGACGGTGAAACACTCCGGCTGGATATGGGTCAGTTTAGAGAAGGCTTGGAAGCGGCGGTCATAGGTTAGCGTGACGTTGTTAGCCGTAACACCGCCGGAAGGAATGCCCAAGTAATAGACATACTGGTTGAACAGGGCAGTAGCGTTGGTGTAGTTAGTCGGGTTGATGACCTCTATCTCAGGGTGGATTCGGGCTGACAGTTCGTTAGTACGGATGACATTGAAGTAGTTAGGCTCGTTGCCGAGGACGAAGATACCGTTACGGGTCAGGAAGAAGCAGTCGTTCTCCACGTTGTCTATGGAGCGGTGTGACACGCAGCCGTAGGACTTGGAAACGGGCGAGACAGTCGCCCCGGTTGAAGCGTTAAGAGTCAGTTGGTAGATGGAGCGTTCCTTGAAGACAATCAGGACGTCTTGGAACTTAGCCAGTCCGGTAATCTTATCGCCGTCAAACTTGTTGATATCCACTACGTTGGCGTTGGCATTGCCGGTAGCGTCAGAGCTGAAAGCAGTCGCACCAGGTACGTTCGGACCGCCGGAATCGGCGTCGTTACTGTTATCCGGCTGGGGTTGTGTACCACCGGTGGTTACAGTGAACTCGCTGGCATCTGTGGTCTTAGAGATATACAGGCGGTTAGGCTGCCCGTCCACCCCAGCTACGAAGTGCCGCCCTTGGTAGAATATACCGAACTTGGCTTTGGGGGCGTGGCCGTTTCTAGTCAGCGTCCCACCGGAGGCAATCTTAGCGATGGCACTGGTACCGTCAAAAACATACATGGCACCGTTGGCTTGGTTGAAGTTTATCTGAGCCGAGGAGCTGAAACTGGCACCTGATACGCTAGTCCAAGTAGTACCGCTAAGGAACTTCAGAGCCGTGCCATCTACCGTGTAAAGTAGTTTATTAGAAGCAATGGTGTCGGAGAAGTAGGCCAGACCTCTGGGGTTGTTACTCAGACCCGTCCCAACATTGGTAAAGCCATAGGACTTGGCAGCCGCCCCGCTCTCCACGAACATGATATTCTCTAGTGAAGTGGATTCCTTGTCATCAACCAAGTTATCTGAGATGAGATTGTTCAGACCTTTTGATGGATTTAGGACAACCAGCTCGGCGTAGGCAGTCCGGCCGCCACGCTTTTGGGGAATCGTCTGTGCCATGGTTAGGCTCCCGACCAGTTTACCCCAGTATCATCTATGTCACCGATATTGGTGTAGTTCAGCTCGTGCAGGGTACGGCCTCTCACAGCTGGTTTGCTGCGGTTATACTGGGCGATGACTTCCTCTAATTCCATTTGGAACAGGTATTCTTCTTGGGCGATGTCGGCTTGGGGGTCTTCAGCTTGGCGCACATAGGTCAGCGCCCCTCTAGCGAGAGCCATACTGGAGGGGAAGGGCGTAGCGATGGAAGCATTGATAACTGGTGTTACATTCTCGTAGAAAAGGGTCAGCGTAGAGGAGGTAGTTTCGTTGGTATTGAGCTTATAAGTGCCTTCATATCCCGTCAGCCAGTAACGGAACGACCCAGCGCTGAACTTATCCTGGTCCTTATAGGGTATCTGGACAAAGACGTTGTCAGCCCCAGCCCCCGTACCTTTGATACGGACGTCTAAGATGCTGTCCTGATGCACTGTGGTAGGCAAGGAGGCGATTCCGCCCACCAGAGCTATAGTTGCCGTAGATTTGCTGAAAGGCCAGTCATAGGCCCTGTAAACACGCTCTAAGGCCCTTTGGATAAAGGCTTGGCGGTCTTCCGTGCCAGAACTAGGTACACTGGTTTCCCCTAAGAGATACGATAAATCCTGCATAACTGAGGTTTGAGTGACAGACATTACGCCACGCTCCGGGTATTATATTCTGGGAAGGCTTTGAACATCTTGGCGGCATTATTCTTGTCGCTGAAGGCTCTTGGGTCGGATTTCATAATGGCGTAGTAAGCGCCGTGCGGGAAGGCTAGGGCGTTTCTGAAAGTCTTATCAGCTCTTTCTGACTTAGTGACACCTATAGCCCGGCCGTGCTTGTCTACCTGTTCTCTAAGCATGGCGTTCTCCTTGATGACTGCCCGGTATTCCCGGCGATTACGCTCCGACAGGTTCAGGTATAACAGGTCGTGGGCAGCTCGCCAGCGTTTCGGCCCAGGCGGGTGTTTCAATATCTCATCAATCACCTTGTTAAAGGTCTTGTAGGCTTCGGATACGGCGTCAACTTGCTTCATGGGTTCACCCAACTGTTAGAAGGATAATCATAACGGTACAGCTTGCCGTCATCACCCAAACCGACCGTGGAACTACCCGATGGTACGACTTGGATTATGGTGACGTCGTCTGGTTTCATATTTTCTCCAAGGGTGGCAGCCAAATTACCACCACCCTGCATTTGTTTGTTACTGGAGGTTGAACGCTTGGAAGCTTGACTTCTCGTTCAAGGCTTCAAGGGTCAACTCACCAACAATCATTCCCTTGCTGGAGTAACCAGTCCTTGGGATTTCTTGGTAGTGAGGCTCATCCAGGTGAGCAACTGCCCACTTGTCCTGTTGTAGACCAATGACGTTCAGGTTAGTGTCGTCAGAGTTCTGTACCCAACGGTGTTTGTGGATGTTGACACGGCCGAAGTCTGAGTCATATACATTTATGACGTTGTTGACTGAGCTGGTCGTGGCGTCTACGAAACGGGTGTTGGTGTTGGTGAAACCGCTGATGCGCCGCTTCAACCTAGCACCGACGTAGACGTTATCCACGATACCGCCGTTTGTCCAGGCGTTCTGGAAGTAGTCGTTCAGGATTGACTCGCTGAGCGATACGGAAGCCTGGTTGGTGGTCAGGGTGGTTATCTGCGCCCGTACACCAGCCATCTGGCGGGCTGCGGAAGCTGAGGTGTTACCGGAAGCCAGAGAGTTTCTGACGATGGAGAACTCAGCGTTACGACGCCATTCAAGCAGCGCCTTCTGCATTTCGTAGGTGTAGCGGTCTTTGAAACCAGCTGTGTTACTGTTGCGTTCACTGTCGGTAATCTGGAACTCGGCAGAGATAATCTGCGTGTAGTTCGCTTTACGGACAGGGTTGGTCCTAGCGGCGAAAGCCGGGTCAAACCCTTCGTTCTGGCCTGCGCCAGTCACGGTAGCTAGGGTGTCAGTCAACCATTGGTGGTAAGGTTGGCTGGCTTTGTGTTTCTGAAGGCCGACATAGAGTTGGTCTTCTTCGGGGTCAATGTTGACGATAAGGTCAAGCAAATCTTCCCGAACCGCCGGGTCGTTTACTGTAATAGCAAGTGCCATTGTTTATTCTTCTTTCTGCAATGTCCTATTCCCAGCCCAAAAAGTTCCTTAACAATTTGTTAGCGGCTTCGGTACGGACTTGCGCATTAGGGTTTTTAAGGTTACTGCGGGCCTGCGTCAAGGAGTCTGCTGCGTCATTGGAGGTGCGTCCGGCTGTTTCCAACTGAGCCGACTTTTGGACGACGGTGTTGGTGGTGGCCTGCTGCATGCCTGCTGACTTAGCGCTGCCTATTCGCTTAAAGAGTTTATCTGCTACCTGAGCTGGAGTGGGCAACTTGACGCTGTTAGGGTCGTTGGAACGGCTCAACAGGTCGGTCGCTTCGCCAATCCGTGCCTGGTGGACGAGATTGTGTAGCTCTTTGTCGTTTTTAAGGTCCGGATACTTGCTGTAGGCTTTATCCCACAGGCGTTTCTCTTGCTCGTTTTCAGCGTACATGCGCTGGGCCTGAGCTACGGCGTTCTGTTCGGCTTGGGCGATACGTTGGTTAATCGCACCTGCCAGTTGGTTCGGGTCAATCAGGCCGTTCTCGTCAGCTGGCAGCTGGGAGAAGTCAATGGGCGGGACTGGTGTAGGAGCCTGGTATGTTAGTGCTTCTTCCTCGTCATCATCACCATCTTCCGTAGGCGCATCCGTGCTTGTAGGCGGTTGAGCGGTCTGCTCGGTTGCCTCGGATGCCTGCTCGTCTGGAGCAGCTGTTTGGGTTTCTACTTCGGCCGGTGCCTCGGTAGGGGGCGTATTTTCGGGTGGTGCAACGGCTGTTGCTTCTTCCGTGGGCGTATCTGTTGTTGGTGTTGTGGTTGGTTCCACTGCTTATCTCCTTGTATATTAATCGGCTTATATCACTGTTGTCAATCTTTCGCTATCAATCTCCCTAAGTTACAGTTTCGTATAACACAGACCTCGGCATAGTAATCGTTGGTCTCGTCATCTGGGTCTCTCTGGTAAACATGGTCATGGTTGGTGTCGTACATCGGCTTGAGGTCTTTCTTATGGATGCGCTCCACGACTTCGTGGCGGCTGTCTAACGGCTCTTTGAGTTTCTCCTCGTCAGATTTCACGCTCATCGTCCATCGCTTTCTGGTATTTGGCAAGCTTCTTGGCTTGTTTCTTAGCCTGTTGGCCGGTATGTTTGAAGTTCTCAGGAGTCTCAATCATCAGTTTCATGCCCTGAATCATGCCTCGCAACACCCAGTCTTCCTTATCACTGGCAATCTTACCGCTCAGGATACGCTCGGTATATTCCTCAATGGTGGGCTTGACGACGTTCTCAACGTACCACTGGTACTCGGGTATATTGGTAAAGACCTCAATCTTACGGCCGTCCTCTATCTGATGGGCATAACGGATTTTAGCTTCTTTAATTTCATCCATTCTTTTTCTTCTTTCTTCCGGTTACTCGGCTGACGGCTTTCTGGACGGGATTCTGGGGCTGGCTGGCCTGGTGCTGGAACTCGGCAGCGGCCTTCATCTGGTCAAACTGCTGCTGATGGGCTTGTAACTGTAGTTGGGCTTCCTTGATTTGCTGGTCGTGGGCTTGCTTGGCCTCAGCCAGAGTCATCTTATGGGCGGATTGGGCTTCTTTAAGCTGGCTGGCTTGGTGGGAGTCTACGGCCTTCAGAACGTGGTCAGGCGTTACTTGGGTCGGGTCGGGTGTTCCGGGGGGAATGCTGCCAGGGCCTTCGCTGGGCGGTGCGCCACCAGGGCCGGTCTGTTTAGCAGCAAAGACATCACCTTGGACTGGTTGTTCAGAGGCTCGTTCTGGGGCAGGTTGGATACCACTACGCTGGAGTAGCTGGGCAGCCTCACTACCGTATAGCTGGTTGAGGTCAATCTGCCACTTCTCGTTAGGCATGATAAACGGTGTCTGGGAGGCTTGGATGGCCTGCTGGACGTCCTGTTCGGGCAAGATATATTTGTCAGCTTGGCTACGTCCCATCAACAGGGCATAGTCTTGGAAGATGTTAGCGAAGTCCAGGTAGAGAGGGGAAGTGGCAAACCTAGTGGCTTGGGACTGCTCTACCGAGGCTTGGTGTAACTGCTGGAGTTCCTGTAGGAATAAGGTTTCCCGCTGCATTTTCTCATCCTGCGAGGCTGGGTCCATGGAGGCTTCGTCAATCGTCAGCTCCATATCGCCTTGCATATCTTTTGGCGAGACTCTCATTGGCACTTTGCGTCCCTTGACGGTAACGGAGATGTCCACCGGCTGGTCCATGAACTGCTGATTGTTGGACAGCCACATCCGGCCTATCTGCACGATGGATTGGGAGAAGTTCTGGCGCATGAAGGTGACGACATCGCCAGCCGCTTCCTGTAATTTGACGATGCCGGTAGCCGTACCCTTGGTCTTGTCAGTCTGGTCGTTAGGTAGCCCGGCGGCGTACTGCGAGATGGTGACCCCCTCTACGGCCGAATCAAGGTGGTTTAAGATGGTCTCCATGGCACGAGGGTCAGGCATGGCGTGTTTGAACTGGGTAGGAGGTGTCTCGCCCCTAAAAGTAATGGTGCCGCCGGGTTCAACTATATAGTCATTGACGTTACTGTTCTCTTTAACCATCAACATGGAGTTCTCAGCTAAGTTCCACTGGTCTAGGAAGTGGTTATAGACATCGTTATAGGCACTCTGGAGGCGGTAGGTGGTCTCGTAGATACCCTCGCCCCAGAAATCAAAGGGGCGCTTCTTAACATGAAACTTAACGAGGGGGTACTTGCCGAACCAGTAGGGGTTCTTACGCTCTAGGAGAGGCACCCAGCCGCTGGGGCCGCTGTCGGTGGACTGGCTCTCAGCGAAGGTCTGGATAGTGTCGCCCTCATAACATTCGTAGACCTTGACCCTATCTATGGTGTCGTCCTTGCGGTTCTGGGTGGAAGTCAGGCGGTTACGGGAGAAGTTATAGGCCGTGAAGTCGTCGTCATAGGCGTCATTACCGCTCAGTTGGTCAAGGTTGTTATAAATGCCAGCGTCTTTCAGCTCCTTCATGGTCTTATACTCCTTGATGATTATCCATGGGGCGTTATAGAGGTCGGTGGCGGCCGGGCTGACTAGGACGTTGAAGATGTTGACCGGCTCTACGTCGTTATAGGAAATCTTCTTGGTGGTTTTCTTCTCTTTAGACAGGTCGGCGTTGCCCTCGGCATCTATCTCCCGCTCGTAACGCTTGTCCTCGTCCACGCACCACTTGACCTTTACAAGTCCTGTTCCAGTGACAACAGCATCCAGTAAAGGAGCAAACAATTTATCACGCATAGAATTATCAAGGTAAGGATTCTCAAAATCATATTCCAACTTCCTCTGGGCTTTCATGGCTTTCTCGTCTATGTCGTCCAAACCTTCTTCGGGATTGGAGACCCGCACTTGGAAGCCAGGCTTAATCGCCAGGAACTTGGAAACCAACGCCCAGGTCTGGCGGGCTAGGACAGGAACATACACCTTGGAACGCCAAGGAGCCGGAATCGTCCCCATGACGGTGTAGAGGGAGTCGTACCAGTTGGAAAAACGCTTGAACAGCTTGGCCTGCTGGCCGACCGCCAACTTAGCTCGCTCCTCCCAGACCTCTGCTTTAGTAAATGTAGTTTTTTTTGCCATTAAAGTTTTTAAGGCGTATATGGTGTAAGTTTAGCATATTATATCCCTGCCCCTAGTGTCGGCAAGGTATGCGAAACCGTCTGGATTAGGGGTAGACAACTGACGATACCCCAAGCCACATTCACAGTAGTCGGACTGGTGGCCGGGGTTATTTTCATGCTGATGGTATCGCCGTTAGCGGTCGTGTCGCTATGGGTGCTATCGTTACCGTCTTGGCTGGCTGAGGACATAGTAACTGTCAAAGTACCGGTAGCAGTGTTATAAGCCGGTTGGTATTGGAACGTCCCAGCTGATAACACACTTTCTTCATGGACATACAGCTTTTTCCAAGTCGCAGCTAGGGTAAGCGCTGATACTGTACCTTCCGTGGCAGTATAGGCAGCGCCACTGGTAGCCAAGGTGTCAAAGCGGGCAGCCGTATTTATCTGGTTGGCTAGACTGCCGTAGGTATGGATACTCTCGCCGTTAACTGTCGGGTCAAACTCAGCAGATACAGCAGCAATCTTGGTGGCCGGTGCGCCTTGCTGGACTTCCACCTTCCAGTAGACCCTGTCACCAGCCACCACCGCTACGGCATGTCCGGCATTGGTGTCATTACCGGTGGCGGAAGCGTTGACCGTCACTACGAGCGAGGTGGCAACACCGTTCTTATAAAGGGTGAAGTTAAGCCCCGTAGAAGCGTTAAGGGCGGAGTTCAGCGAAACATAGGCGTTGACGAACGTACCCCCTGTCGGAACGACCGATTCCACATTAGTACCAGCCGTAGCATCAAAGTCGCTGCCCTGTACCGGGATATAGACTGGGAAGGTCGTACCCATCGCAGCAGCGGTGTTAGCCAGTACCATTGATTGGTTCGGCCCGCAGATAGCCCCCAGCGCCCACCTAATCTTACCGGTTGAGGTCGTCGTGCCGGAAGCAGACGTGCCGACGGCGAACTGGTCGCCGGCAGCGAACGTCACGGTATTAGTCAGGTCGCTGTTATTAGCCACGCCGGTCGCTAGGGTTGTAGTGATTGCCTGGGCAGTCGGTGTCCCGGCCACGCTCTTAAATAGCTGGTAGGTACGGGATTGGCCTAAAGCGTCAGCCGTGTCCTGCTTGACATAAAACTTACTGAACGTCCCGGCGCAGGGCATGACATTCCACGCCCCAGACGACACCATAGACGTACCGAAATTAGTGCCAGCAGCGTAGATACTTGAGTATTTCTGGGTAGTGGCAGTCTGGGCTGCCGTCTCATTGGCGATGATATTAGTCACCATGTTAGGACCAGTTGGGTCAACGAAAGCGGCGCAAATCATAGACCAAGGTGCGCTTGTACTCTGGGTAGGAGTGAAAGCATATGAACCAATGGCAGTAACATCCATTTCTTCCATCACGGCAGCCCCTATCTTACTGGCATCCTGAGCCTGTTGAACGATAGAATAACCTGTACTTGCCGTAAAAGTATCGGTTGCAGTATTCGCAAATGCCCCGCCGAAACCGATTATCACTTCATCAGCAAAATGGGTAGTGGGGGTAAACCCTGAATTAAGGGCTGTTCCAGTGCTATCATTGCTGAACGCATAGACATCAAAAGGCGAAGCAGTCAGGTTCTGGTATTCGGCGGCGATTAAAATGACAGAGCTGACCTGTGCACCCCCTGACGTACTGTTAATATAAGTAATCGTGAGGTTGCCACCAACATTATTAGCTTTGTAATACAAACTGGAAAGTCCACGTTGGGCAACATCTCTGGTATATCCTTGTATCTGGACAGTAGAATAATTACCAGAGTTTACGTTATCGCTCATTGCCTCTACATCTAATGCCCAGCCATTTCCACCATTATTATTAGTGGCAAAAACACCAACTATAATAGTATTTCCCACTACTGTGCCATTGAGGGTTATGGTTTGGCTTACGGAAGTACTATTAGGATTAGAAACCGCCGTAGTGGACTGGACTAAGTAAGTAGGCATCTAACTGCCTATCTTCGGACCGCAGACTTCTAACTTAGAGCCATGCGCCAACGGGTTGGTATCGTCAAAGCTAGTGGCAGGAGCAGGAACTTTGGCTATCAAACCAAGATTATTTTGGTTATTTGACTGCCACACCCTATAAACCAGATAATTACGAGCGCCTGACACTGGTTGCCATAACACTCTAAGGAAATCGTCTGGGCCTTGAGCGCTAACTTGAACATTTATACCGACTGTATGAGCATTAGAAGCTTGGCCTAACGGGTTGACAGCTATTACCGCATATTGGGTATTACCGGCTTCAAAATTACCATTTATCTGCATTCCGAAATTAACATCTTGTAATGTTCCGCATACCCTTGTCGCCCCAACATGAGCAGATATTCCTATGACGCTTGCTAAGATTACCAATGATATTAGTAGTCTTTTCATATTTACGCCCCTGTATAGCCAGATATAGAAACGTATTGGGTGGTGGAAGCGGTCGCAGCAGTGAAGCCGACAGCCTTGTTGGCGGTCACTACTAAGGGGTTGGGGAAAGTGATATTTGAGCCACCGCCAGAAGGATTAACCATCTGCCACAGCGTTGTCGGTGTACCGGCTGGGTCTATCTGAATGGTTACCAGTGAACCGGCAGTACCAGTGTTTACTACGGAAATAGCTGTTATATATATTTTAATACCAGCACCTTGAGCAGAAATAACTGAGACAGCAGAAGTACCGGTAGCGCTTCCCCAGTTAGATATAAACAATTCAGGCAGGGCATAGGGCAAGGCGACTAACTTACCAGCCTTGTCAGCTACCAATGAAGCATAGTTACCATTAGTGTTAGATGCAATGTCGCTGGTCCGAGCGATAGCCATACTACCTGAAGCTGATACACCAGTTCCAGAAGTGTTATTAGCCCCACCAGCACTATAGAATCTATCCCATGTAGTACCGTTAAATACCTTAGCGTGGGCTGAAGTACGCAGTCCATTAAAGGTATTGGAAGTACCGTCTGCACCAGCAGTTGAAACACTAACGCTGTTAGTGCCATCTGTGGCGATAGCCTTAGCCGTACCACCAGTCAGGGTAGCATCAAGGGCTAGTGACCCTGCCGTTCCTATATTGGCTGTAACTGTACCACTAACTGGTTGGGTAACTCCGCTACCATCAGTTTTAAGGGCGGTCATGGAAGTAATACCCTGTACGGTAATCACATCAGCGGAGGCTGTACCGGCCGTACCTAAAGCTGGTTGTTTGGCTGCCGTAGAAGCACCAGATGGAAGTGGAAGTGAGGCTGCCGAGACAGCCATAGTTCCGCTACCAGCATTGGCAGTCACCGTACCTGATACTGGTTGGGTGACGGCACTCCCGTCTACTTTAAGAGCTGTGGTGTTAGCACCAGTGGCAGTCAGGTCTACGGCCAGACCTTTAGTAGCGTCTACTGGAGCGACCCCAGCATTGGTGGCTGGGTCACCTAAGACCATTACTTGTCGGTGTTCACTGTTTGTACCCTCAGTACGGGTATCCATCTTCTTGCCGGAAGAATCCGGCGATAATTGCACAAATGAGTCAGAAATTAGCTTATCCTCCTACTGAGGCCATGACCCCAGAGCATTCCATCGGGAAGTTTTCTTTTAAAAGTTATATAATAATGACACGCCATACAGAGTGTCCGGCAATTTGATTCCTCAAAACGTAATTCTGGATACTCTGACCATCTTTTAATGTGGTCAACTTGTAAGTATCCACCAGACTGGTCACAGATTTGGCAAGTAAAATTATCTCGCTTAAAGATAATCATCTGCATTTGGTCACGAAATCTCACCCTTTCTCCATGCTTTGAACCACCCTTCCAATTGGGGTGTTTTTCACCAGCCATAAACCCTTTAAGACCTTTATTCCAAGCAGGACCAGTTGAAGCATGTTTCATACCTCTATGAGTTGCCCCGATTTTAGCCTTGTGTTCTTCAGTTAATTCTCTATAGATATGAGCACAATGATTAGAGCAGTATTTCTTATTCCAATAAGTGGCTACAAACTCATTACCACAGCGACACTCCAAGACTGACCATTCCTTTTTATTACTGGGTATTCGTCCTCTCTTAAAATGTGTACGACCAGTGTTTGTCTGAATATTAGTATTCTTATTCCAAGGTTCAGGCATAAGACCTACTGTATCTTTATTCCAAGGAGTTTGACCTTTCTGAAAAGTGCCACGCATCTTGGCTTTCATTGCTGGTGTTCGTGTGTATACACCCTTAGGCATTATTTATTTTCCTTATTCATATCTTAAAAATATCATAATTAGGGCATTAGCGATAGGCCAAGTGACAGCCATGTACTTGCACCGCCGACAGGATTATCCAATGTACCTGTTATTAAGTACCGATTGCCACCTGAAAAATAATAAACTTTGGTGGGGTCGCCTGAAACTTGGTAGAGTACGCCCTCCACACCAGTCGTGGGAGCAGATGATACGACAACGACTTCCTCAGATATTTCATCAAACTGGCCTTCTATCGGATTAAATGTAAACTTCTTGATTCCCATCATGTCCTCACATAAGTGTCGTCAGTCGTGTTGACGGTTAGGGTTACAGTTTCTTGAGGCACACTACTTAGGTAAGTAACAATCGTGGAGATAGTGGCCTTGGTACTATCTGTATAGTTAATGATAACCTTATCAAAAGGCTTAGTCAGGAAAGGGGTACGGTCTTTAGTCGTGCCAGTACCATTCCATAAGACAGGTAGAACTCGCTTGGCACTCTCTACATTGTCATGCTCTACTACATCAATACTGGGATTAGTTAAAGCTCCGTCAGCCATTTTTGCTTAGAGCGTCCTGCACCGCTTGTTTTACCTGTTCCTCAGTAATCTTCAGATGTTTGGCAAGTTTAAGAAAGTCTACAGTGTAGGTCTTGTCATTATCCTCAAAGGTTATCTCCACTTTCATTATCTCATCTCCAAGTCACGCTGGGCGCTGAGATTATCTATCTGGGATTGCAGTTTGACATAGCGATACAACTTATCAACTCGGCGTTCACCCAAACTTGTAAGACCTAATCGCTGTTCTAACGCCCGTACCTTACTTAGAAGTTCTAGCTCAGTCATTTCTTTGGCATCGCCCCGTACAAAGTCATAAATCTGTTTAAGGTTAGCTTTGTCGCTGTCTTGGAGGGCGTGGGTGTCTAGGCCGAGCATACCAGCTATCGGGCGAATGTCGTCAAAGGCATAACTCTGGGTGGTCGGCTCAGTCGCAACCTTGGGCTGTACGGAAATACCGTCTGCCATAACTACCTACGCTTTTCAGCTCTACGGGCAACTCTATTTAAAATACGGTTAGCTTTAGCGTCTATTTGGGCTTTTTGGGCGGGGGAAGCATAGCGAGTGGCGAAAGCCTTGGCTAATCGGGCATGAGCCTTGTCCGGCATTGGATAACTGCCACTAACAGCCCCTCGGCCTGACTTGGCTTTACTAGGAAGCCCCATTTGGCTTTTAGGGATTTTTCTGCGAGCAGCAGCATTGAGTTTCATTATTTACCTCGGCGGAGTTGGCGGTAGTTTACTCGTGAGCTTCTATTGAAAGGAGTTTTATTGGTGGTATCTAGTTTAGCTTTAGTTACTTTAGGGGCTGGAGCTTTGGTCTTGCCAGTCTTTAGATAGGTGCGGTTGGCTGGAACACTGGATTTACTAGAACCACCTTTAGGACCGTTGCTATTCTTAGGTCCAGCTGGAACGGTGGGAGGAGCTTGAAAACCAGCAGGACGCTGCTTAACTTGACTGCGCTTTTTCTGGGCAGCAACGTATTTCTTAAATGTAAATGCCATTATTGGCCTACTTTTCGGTTATCTAGCTTGCCTTTAATGGAGGGACGGTAGGCAGGGCGAGAGGTCGGTTTATAGGCTTTCGTGTCAGCCTGACCACGAGTTTGGAACGAACCTGCGGTCTTATGACCAACCTGATTAAGTGTGGGGTCGTTAGCCGAGGGGTTATTGCGACTCGTGCCACCAAAGAATTGTTGAGCTTTTGCCATTATAAATATATTTAAGGCTTATCTTACTTAGATTGTAACGCTGTTTCAATTATTTGCAAGAGCTGGGTGGTTGATTCCTCCCAAGTCGTGGCGTTGGCGTGTTTGATGACGTCCTGCCTAACGATATTCTTGACCTTTTCTGGGAGACTGAGGGCTTCTATCAGGGTTTGGGCGTAGTCTTTCTCGTTTTCGGCTTTGAAACCCCGCCTGACAGTCTCATTTAAGGCCATGACAGGGATTATGACTGGTATACAACCAGCTACCTGGGCTTTTTTGCCAGTCATACAGAACAATTCGCCACCATTAGCTGGGTGAACCCAGTAATCGGAGGTGCGGTAGACGTCATTCATAGTTTCGGCGTCCACTTCACCTAGATTTATAACGCCTTTTTCGTCTATTTGGCCTCCATACGTCACTAGGAGCGTGGCGTCAGGGTGTTCCCTGATGATGCGAGGCCACGCCCCAAGTAAAGTATCAAGCCCTCGGTCTGGTGATGACCCATAGAAGCATTGCTTCGGGATTTTCTTACCTGGATATATCTTTTTCGGGTCATAGCCATGTGGGAGGACATACTTATGGATATTATTGACCGGTATATTATCTTTCGCCCAGTTTGATGGCCAGATAACACCCAAATACTTGCTTAAATCTTTCTGGTCAGCGTCAGTCTCATTAGTCAGATACAGGGTTGGCTCTTTGGGGTCTATCTCCGAGGATTTGATATTGATTGTAACATCGCCACCACCGCTATAATCAGCACGATTATCATTATCATAGATAGTTACCTTGTGTCCTCTCTTTTCCAGTTCCTTAGTCCATTCTACAACTGATTCTTCTGTACCGCCTAGACGGGTATCAGTCGGTTTCCAGCCACCAGCTATCTCATTGAGCAAGAAATTGAGGTGCATTTCTATCCTTATCTGATAAATATTGATTGAGTGGCCACGCTACAGCATCAGGGTTGATGCCGTAGTCAGCTTGGGGGTCGTAAAAGCCATCCATTAAGTAGTGGACAGTGGAGTCCTCTAGGGCTTGGAAGCCGTGCGCATAGCCAGCTGGTACTATCAGACGTTGGTGCTGCTTATCATCTAACTCGGCGGTGACGTATTCGCCTGTAGTCAGGTTGAAAGCTACGTCCAGTATTTTGCCAGAGGAAACCCAGACTAATTTGGTCACGCCTGGCACTTGGTAATGCAAGCCTCTGACCGTGCCTTTCTTACTCCAGCTCTGGTTGCCTTGCTTGGCTTCAAAACCATAGTGTTGGTTATAGGTCTCGGTGAAATAGCCCCGATGGTCTTTATAGACATCTGGCGTGAATAGCAGGACTCCTGGTTGGCCTAATCGTTCAATCCTCATACTAGAAATCCCCATTTATCTTCAAATATTCTGGCGCTCTCATTAAAGTCCTCCTCATTAGGGTAAATTGTTCTCATTGTGGCTCGTCCATAATGTTCCACCACGACAGCGTGATTCTTACCTATCTTAAACCCAGCTTTTCTTGCCCTTATGTGATAATCTTTATCTTCAAAACAACCTTTGGTAAAGCGTTCGTCAAATCCCCCAATCTTGTCATAAACCTCCCGTTTCATCGCCCACAAGCTACCGAAGAAATCTCCCTCTGTAATCTCATCCCTAGTCTCCCAAGTACGGTCACTCATCACCACACTACTTATATCGTACCCCTCATTTAAAGGTTTGATAATAGCTTCCAACCAGCCAGGCGTGTAGATAATATCATTATTAGAAAGGATTAAAATGTCGCCTGTGGCCGCTTTCCAGCCCGTATTGGCACATTTCGGGAAACCACCGTTATCTTGCCGGAATATCTGCTTAACACCGCTGAAGCGTTTGATTATCGGTGAGCCGTCATCTACCACGATAACCTCATCTGGTCGGCCGTATTTCAGGCTTTCCAGACAAGTCTCGGTCAGTTCTATCATCGCCTTATCCTTGTGGTAGGTGGTGATAATCAGGGAAGTCTTAGACACGGATTACTCGTCTTTCTGGTTCTTGTTCCAGGCTGTTTAAGATAGACTCCAGCGTTTCCTTGAATTGGAAGTCGTAGGCTTTTTCAAACTTGGTGGTGACTGCACCGTAGACGTAGTGCGGTTCGTTGCCTAAGTCCTCCACCTTGCCACCGAACTTATCAGTGACAGCCTTAGCGAACTCAGCGACAGTATTGCCGTTAATTGAACAGAGATTGTAGATGCCCCGCTTATCCTCGTCATTTTCCACGATGGTCTGGACGGCACGGCACAGGTCATCCATGCCCAGTATCGGTCTGGTCAGGTGGGCGTTCTTAATCGTCACGACGCCTTTGTTCTTGGCATCCTCTACCATCTTATTGAGCATCAGGTCAGTGCGTAAAACAGGCGAGTAGCCGTTGACTGTGCAGAACCGTAACCCGTAAGTGTGTTTGTTCGCCATTCTCGCCAGCTGGTCAATGATACCTTTAGATAGGTCGTACATATTTAGGGGGTTGAACTCAATGCACTCCTCATCAGCATTGCCTTTAATGCCGTTGTAGACACTGGCGCTGGAGGCATAGATTAGCCGCTGGTCATCGTCCAGTTTGTCCAGCAGGTTCTTAAAACGTACCACGTTATTGACCCACGCTCCGTCAGGGTCGTCCCTGCCCATCGGCATAGAAGAATGTCCAGCTAATAAGATGATAGTATCGTAGTTCCTGATGTCCCACTTGTTCTTACGCTCAATGTCTATACCATCAAAATCAATGTAGTCCCTTAGAGCCGAGCCGATGTACCCCGAACTTCCTATACATAGCGTGTTCATTTGGTTAATTTGACCCTCATATTTTCTGGAACTTTAATTTGGCTATCCTCCCAAGGTTGGCGTTCCATATCAAACCCCAGAGACAAACAGAACCACTCTAGTCTTTCGTAATTCCAAGGGTTGCGGTGGATGGCAGCAGCCACGTTTTCCCAGTCTTGGTAGCGTTCCTTGTCCCAAGGCCGGTAATACTCGCCCACGAGGGAGTAAATCCACTTGTCCTGCAAACCATCCTCTAATATAGACATTGCTACAACATCTATGTCGGGTGTTTCTATGGTGGCTGTACCGCCTTTCTTGAGGACACGGTACATCTCGCTAAACATATCTTTAGACTTCTGATACGGCACATGCTCAATGACTTGGTAAGCTACGATTTCGTCTACTGAGTTACTGTCAAACGGCAATTCGCAGATATCCGCCCTTACATCGGCGGTCTCATCATATAAATCAACACTAATAAAACCAGGGAACGAAGAATCACCGCTACCAAGGTTTAATTTTTTGGCCATAGTTTTAGTTTATCTATCTCTGGAGGCAACTTGGCCTTAATCAGTTTAGGGATAGCACTAGGCGTGGTTGGGTGAACGTTCTCAGTCTTGCGAGCAAGCCAAACGTCCTTGTACCATTTGTCTATATCAAAATCTACGGCGTGAGAGTAGTGACTGATTTTCTTCCAAATCTCAGCGTCAGTCCTAGCCCAAGCGAAATGGTGCAGGACTAGTTCAGGTATCCTATCCCACCAGCATTCCACAACACGTTTGTCTACGAATCTGGTGCTGGGTCGGGTCAGGATAATCGGTACGAAGTCCTCTGGCGGGTCGGCTGCAAAGCCCTTGCCCCAGTAAATCTGTTGCTGGAAACAAGTATAGGCATTGAGAGCTGGTTCGGAGTCTATGAAATCCTTGAGTCGCTGCCAGTTTTCATCATCTAAGAACTCGTCAGGCTCTAAGTTAAGTATCCAGTCATAATCACTCAGGTAATCCTGTCCGGCGTTGCGTTGCTCGGTCTCATTTGGCCAAGCATATTTAATGACAGTAGCGCCAGCTTCCCTAGCAGCAGCTTCCGAACCATCGTCTTCAACTTCCTCACCATACCAAGGCTTGGCAGATAGCAACACGACCTTTTCCTCTACCCAGTCAGGCATATGGTTAAGATGTTTTTCTAAAAATCTAATCTCGTTGTAAACGGTGGCCACCGAAGCTACTCTCATAAGTTACCTCGTAAGGCTCTGAGGTGGTCTTCTATAGCTTGGAGATGGTTCTCAAATAGATTGAGGAACTGCATGATAACTTTCCACTGTTCATCGCTCATTTCAATACCTTGTCCCACGCTAGAGCGGTGGCCTGCCAACTATTCTCCTGTAATACTTGGTCGGCTATCTGTTTAAGGTCTTCTTCGTTACGCTCGGTCTTGAGCGTGGCTACAACTCGGTCTATAAACTTGGCCAGTTCTTTGGGGTTGTTCTGGATGTCCACAATTTCAGGCTCATCAATCAAGACGGTTTCCTGTAAGGCAGCCAGACCGCTGGTAATGACACGGCAGCCAGCAGCCTGGGCTTTGAGGGCAGTAATGCAGAATATCTCGGTGAAACTGGTGGGATAAGCCCAGACGTCAGTGTCCTGCATAAGCTGGTTCAGTTCCTCGTGTGATAGACGGCCTTTGGACTCCATGCCAACATCAGCCATCTTTCGGATAACATTCCACTTCCATTTCATCTTTTCGGGATTCTTGGCGTGGAACTGGTCGTAGATGTCCCAGCCGTATGCCCAGACTGTAGTGACCTTGCGCCCCAGCTTTTCTTCAATAGTTGGAATCATGTCCAACAATACATCTAAACCCCTATCAGCACTTGAAAAAAAGCCTATATCGTAAACTCTAGTATTCGTCTTTGATGCCATGACCGATAATCACTTCCTTGTCTTTAGGTACTTTTGCTTGGGCGGCATGGTACTTACTCTTAAACATAATCTTGTCGGTATTCTCCAACGTGGAGTTGGTGATTTGGGCAGCGCCCTGTGGCATGTCGTGCATGTCCAGCACTTTCAGCCGAGCCTTGATGTCCCGTGTGAAGCCAGGCATCCGCCAACCTACAAAGACATCAAACTCATCCCAAGGGTTAAATAAAGTCCAAGGCTTATACTGAACTCCTTTACCGTCTAGTTCCCCAGTTTCCCACATCTTTTCAGCTTCTTTATCGCTATCAACAATATATTTAAGGTCGTCCCAATATTCTTCTTCACGCTCATTAAACACCGTCACTTGCCAGCCAAGTTTGGCTAACTCTCTGGATAAGTAGACGACGGCTTCTTCGCTACCACCCATGCCTTTATCCAACGTATCTGGCCCCCATGTCTCAGTGCCTTGACCACAGTAGAAGACGATACTTTTCTCAGGCCACTTCTTTTTAGGTAGGAACTCCGCCCGTTCAGCGTTAAGGCGAACGTCCGAGAATATGCGGGCTGGTAAGGACTCAAATATCTTCTGGGGCTTGCCGCCGTTGCCTTTGATGTAATGCAGTAGCCACTTGGCGTAGTCTAGGGCTTTCTGGTCAAAGTAGGCGTTCTCAAAGACGCTGTCCCAGTCCACCTCGTCTATCTTGCCGATGTCCTTGAAGAAGTTGGGGGCTTGGCGCAGGACTTCCTGGTATAACTTGTAGGCTTCCTTGACCCGGCCACTAAACAGGAAGCACTGGGCGCCCATGGCCAGGCCACGGTACTTATAAAGCGTCGGGTCTATTACGTTCAGGGTGTTCGGTATCGGTTTGTTGACAGCCACTTCCAGCCACTCAATACCTTTCTCATATTCCTCCATCGTGGTATAAATCATAACCTTGATGTGGTAGGCGTCGGGGAAGTCCGGGCGCAGTTTGATGGCCTCATCAGTAGCGTAGAGGGCTTGGTCGTAATTACCGCCTTTCCACTCGGCCTCGGCTATCCTACACCAGCTGCGGTACATGTCTTGGTCGCTGCCAGAGGTCTTGATGTGCTGGAGGAAGTATTGGATAGCCAATTTGTCATCGCCTTCGGCTAGGGCGGCCATGCCGAGGTACTGGGCGTCACGGGGGTCTTTAGTCTTCTCGTAATGCTTCTGGAGAATCTTCTTGTTACGCTTCATACTAGCTATGACGTCCACTTTGTCCTTCTGATGCTTGACCGTTACCCATTCGGACTGTTCGGCCACGCAGGGCGGTCCTTGGAAGGTCTCGTGTACTGGGGCGTCCCAATGACCTTCGTAGCTTCGTCTGATGAGCCGTTCCCGCCAATGGTCGGAGATGGCGTCCCCGGCTTCGTTCTGGTCATAGTCATAGCGCAGCTGGACAACATCCACGTTGTTCTGTACACAGTACTTAACAAGTTCACCAATACGTTCAGGGTTGATTATCTCGTCATCGCTGTCGGCCCAAAACCAGAATTTGGTGTCTATAGATTTTAGGTTGAAGTTCCGCGCGGCAGCAAAGTCGTCCTTCCATTTGAAGTAAGTAAGAACAAGTCCGTCAGCATCTGGGTGATTTATATTTTCAAAGTATGTCTTAAGTTTGTTGTATTCTTTCTTATCCTTATCAGCAACAGTGACAAAATATTTGTCAAAATATAATCTGTACTTCTCAATAAACTTAATCGTGGTTTCGGCGTCGTTGGTGATTTGGGACAGGCCGAGGGTCATGATATACCCTTATACATTTCAAACATCTCTAGAAAAATCTTCTTTCCTTGTTTGTCACTCATCTTGCCCCGTTCTATCATATCGTCCAATTCGTGCAGGATATAAGCATCCAAACTCTTATAACTCTCCACCAGTTTCTTGTCCTTGATAAACTTCTCGCCCATTTCATAGACAAACTGTTTTTCCGGAGTATCTAGTTTCATCGTCTGATGGCCTCGTCTAAAGCCCGGAAGCAAGCCCTAGTATTAAAGTAGAACTGTTTGAAGTTAACTTGGGCGACGTTGTCATGGGGGATAGCCAGCCACATGTTCTCAAACTCATCAAACTTGCCGTGGATGTCAGCTTCAACCTGGGCGAGCCTGCTGTCTAATAATGCTTCAGTAGTAGGTGTCAGGCCGAAGTAGAGCTTAGGTTTGCCATTAGGCTGCTTGTCGCCCTCGTCTACCGTGCCGAGCAGTTCGTAGCCCCGTAACATCAAGTAAGCCGCAAAGCTGGCGCTAGTGGTCAGGTAGAGGTCTTTGCGCTTTAGGTGGCCGTCTTGGAGACTCACTTTGGGGCTTATCTTTCTGGCTTATATGGTTGATTAACTGAATCGTACACTCCGCTTATGGATGTGTCAAGTAAGCCTTTCTGGCACGTTGAGCCTTACACCTACAAGCATTACCACAGTATTTCTTACGCTCATACATAATGGATTCCACAGTCTTCCCACAAACTAAACATTTAATCGTCTTTGGCTTACGCCCCTGTATAGGCCAGAATCCTCTTTTGACTTTAGCTCTATATTGATTCTCACTGTTATTCACGGGTTCTAAATGTTTGGGATTAACGCACAGTTTGTTACTACATAAATGGTCAATTTGTAATCCGTCTGGGATTTTACCAACAAAATGTTCATAAGCAAATCGGTGTGCAGATACAATTCCATCGCTAAGTTGGAAGCCGCCGTATCCTTTACCTCGCTGGAAACCAGTCCATAACCAACAGCTATCAGTTTTGTTTACATACTGTAAGAAACGTACCTTATCATCACCGCCTCTCATTTGGAGGGGCTTGTTTAAGTCCATGCCCTTTCGTTTACGAATATAGTGGACATTACATAATCCCTTAGCATAGAGTTTGTTAGAACAGTCAGTAATAGTACACATGATACGATTATACTACACAGTATTATCATGTCAAGACGCGCCCGGTTACCTCATCGTAGCGCTTTTCTCTTTTCGGGGTGAACTTGTGGGGCATCTTCTGGTCCATCTCCCAGCAGCCGTATTCAAAAGCCCTGGCTCCGTGCGAGTATTGGTCGTGCATTGGTATTTCGTTTGATTGGTTGGGGGCGGATTCTTTCTTGGCGTCTGGGTAACGGTAGTTGTTTAGGACGTCTATGAAACGCTCAGTGTTAGGACTGTCCTTTATAAATAGTCTGGGAACGTATTTGTGGGCGGTTCTGACCTGGCTGACGATGTCAGGAATTGAATTGGTGGTCATAAAGACGCCGAGCTTGTCCAGCTCCTCTATGGCGGATGTTCCAGTAGTGAGAGACCTGGCCCGTCCGGCGATGTCGCCGACATGCTTGGTGGGAACGGAGTAAGGCTTGCTGTTTAAGACCTGCACGAAATGGTTGATACTGACATTGGACGCTTCGTAATAATCTATGACCCTTAGTTCGCCCTCCATCGTCTGCACCCATATCATGGCTGTCGGGTCGTTGACGCCAAAATCCCACCACACTTCTAAAGGCAGGTTGCTCTCGTAGTTGATGTCTTTCCTGACCTGGACTTCCTCGTTGAACTCCTTGTATACAACGCCCACAGGCTTGATGTATTCGGCTTTAATTTCCTGCTGGAAGAAATCCTCACCGTAGGCTTTATACTCGCTCTCAAGGTCTCTCAGTTCCTCTCGTGATAAGTCTGGGTTGTCATAGCTGCTGTAGTGGAACTCTTTGAAGATGCCGCTCTTACTAAGCCGCCACATGCCTCGCTTTCCTTTGGGGGTTCCGGCGACAATCGCCCACGCCCTGTGAGTCGCTAAGTTCGGTCTAATAACTAACGGCCAGATGTCTTCCTGCCAGTCATCGTACTCGTCCATGCCGATACCGCCCCAGTTTGATATACCTCGGAGTGCCTCTTTGTTCTCCACACCGTATAGCTGAATCTTACCGCCGTTCGGGAAGGTGACTGATAACTCCTGCTCGTTGGTCTTGTACTCCAGTCCTACAGCCTTGAAATGCTTTAGGAGTCTGATGATGTGGTCGTTCCAAGCGATGTTCTTAGCCTGCAACTTGTTGGGGGCGATGTACGGATAAACCAATCCAGTTTCCAACGCACCCTCTATAAGTCTTGAAATGATGAGGCTAGTCTTGCGCCATTTCCGCCCAGCCCGTAGTAGGACGAAGCGTTGGCCCTCATCAACCGCCTGTAAGACCTCCTGCTGGGCTGCGTGGGGGTGTGATGGAAAGAATGTATTTAAGGTTGGTTTGGGCATTTGGTTTAATTGTACTACGAGTATTTACATCCCTTGCCTAGGCACCTGTCCCTACCCTCTGGTTTAGGATGTCCATTGGGACAGAACCTCATAGCACCAGTAAAGGCTGGGTCATTCTGTACCTTAACAACATTCTTTGCCATTTCAACAGGGTTCTCAGTATAGTTCTTAGCTATCGCCTTATGGGTCTTCTCGTTTGTTTCCAGTGCGACAGCCGACCCAATATGTTCTAACCTAAATATCATACCGCCCCGTTCAATGATTACCGGTTCTTCAGCCAACGCTAAATTGAATGCTTCCTTTAACCTAGCTCTGAATGCAGGGACGTTATAGTTCATGTACATTACTGTACACTTATGTACATACATATACAATACTAAAAAATTAAATCTATATATCTGCATTGTGAAATACGGTTCTCATCTGTACACGAACATATCACTTCGTTCTTTACTCTGATGGAACTGGGACCCCTAAGCAGGTTCTTATCTGTTAGCTTTTGTATGGTAGGACAGTATTTAAGCATTCTTATAATAGTGAGTGTACACGCTACATGTGGTGGTGTAGGTATACTTATATGTATAGTGGTGTGATTAACAGTGGTGGGGTTAGTCGCACAAGATACATTGTGCGACCCACTACTTACTTGTCTTGGTGACCTTAGCCTGTACCTGCTTCCTAACAGGGAGTGGGAGGCCTCTACTGACTGTGAAGGAGTAGTTGTTATCTGTTGTAACCTCTCTCTTATCTTGGTAGCCGTAGTGGTTCTTTAATAGGAAGATTGGGAAGGCTGGGTTGCGTGTCATACCTGCTGTTATCAGATGAGATTCAAGCATTTCCTCTATTTTTTTAAGCCGCTCTTGGATAGATGGTATACCACTATACTTCTCCTGCCATTTATTAAACTGATGTCTACTGTATTGCTTGGTATCAAATAATTGTACCTTGCTTATAATCTGTTGTTGGGCGGCCAGTTGGTCAATCATGGACTGTAATTCTTTATTTACCCATACACTATCCTTTATATATTTATTGGTTTGTTTTGGGCGGTTTTGGGGCGTGGGCTTCGTTAGCTTTTCACTAGGTTTTACTATTGTTTGCATAAATGTATATTATCATGGTTGGTGAGGTTGACGTAATACATTATCTATGCTATACTGTGGTTATGTCAAACAACAAACACACAATCAAAGTCCGGGTTAAGCGAAACAATAAGTTAGTCCTTAGGTATTTAATAGGCAATCTTTTAATGGGTTGGCTTGAGTGGTTGAGTGATTTGCAGGTTAAGTTAGACAAGCCTATCTCTGTTAAACGCTGAGTTATCCACTTTCTTTCCACAGTTTTCTTGGTGGTGTGCA
>Ga0207652_10000513_pt1 | contig 39231 bp, 38 predicted proteins | sample KBSC63BmetaG_FD_184334 | JGI IMG/M metagenome (GOLD analysis project Ga0207652, IMG submission 184334) | Corn rhizosphere microbial communities from Kellogg Biological Station, Michigan, USA - KBS C6-3B metaG (SPAdes) (version 2) | ecosystem: Host-associated > Plants > Roots > Rhizosphere ...
CCAGGCCCCCGTTTTCGGAGCCGGGGAGGCCGTTCACCGAGGCAAAGGCGTAGCCGCCTTCGACGCCGGAAACCCCTCGAAACACGAAGTTACCGCGCGGTTCGACGTCGCTGTTCCACTTTTCCGGCGGGCTGACCATCTCGTAGGCGCGACATTCCGGCAGTTGCCCCGAGAGGCCATTCCGGAAGATTTCGTTGGGACATCCCGCGGCCCCGGCCGTGGCCGGCACGGCGCTGACAGCCCACGACGCACCCAACATCGCCAATGCGAACAGCTTGATTGCTCGGCGTTTCACCAAGTCTCTCCCTTTGTCCCTTGCCGCTGACCCTGCCTCGCCCGACGTTCGGGCTCCCCGCGGGATCGATTCGGCGTTTGTCTCTAGGCCTCTGGGTCACGACCTCCTCCATGGAGCGCTCTCCTTCGGCGGCGCAAATAAGAACACAGACAGACCACCCTGTCAAGAAATTGTGTCGTTGTCGCTGGGATTCGGCTTGCTGCTGCGGAATCTAGTGGCGATTCGCGTACCTCTCAAGCGTTCTAAATCGGTGATGCGCCGGTACGCCAAGGTGCTCGCGGCCCCGGACGCACGCGGCGCGCTCGCGCCTTCCCAACTGCCGAAGCCAAGAAGTGACACGCCCGCCGGGAGCTGAATTCCGAGTTGGCAGGACGCGAATTCCGAGTTGGCAGGACGCGAACTCCGAGTTGCGTCATCACGGTCCAAGGAGTGCCGCGGGGACGACTCCGATCCCGTCCGAGCGCCGGTAGGCGGCCTCCCCGGTGGTGACGACGACAGCATCGATCAGCTCGTCGCCGATCGTCTCCCTGAGCCAGCGCAGGTTGCGCGTGTCCTCGTCCTTGATCGTGCGCTTGAGCTTGACCTCGATGGCGAGGACGCGTTTGTCCTGGGCCTCGACGATGAGGTCGACCTCGCGGTCGCCGCCGAAGGTCCGCATGTGCCCCGTCCTCGCCTCGGCGCGCTGGGCGTAGACGCGAACGCAGAGAGTCACCAGCGACTCGAAGAGGGCGCCGAGAAGCGTGCCATCCCTAGGAATGGGAAGACCCAGCTCGGCGCCTTCGAGCAAGCCGGCGCGGGTTGCCCCGAGGAGGCGCGCGGCCAGGGCCGGATCGGCCAGGTGGTGCTTCGAGGCGGCGCTGAGTCGGGAGAGGTTGTTGCGAGTCGGCTGCCACGCCGGGACCGGATCGAGGAGCCAAAGGCGCTCGAGCACCGCCCGATAAGGGCGGGCCGCGTCCTTCGAAAGCTGCTCGCCCTCGTCTCCGGTGGCGGCCGCACGAATCTTCTCGAACGAGGTAGTCGTCGAGGTGGCGGCAGCGTAGGCGGCCATCCAGCGCCTCAGGCCCGCGGGGTTGCGAACCGCGTGGCCGAGCTCGGGGAAGTCGCGGTCGACGACGCGCTCGACATAGCCGTCGAGCTGTAGGCGCAGGGCGCGATCGGAGATGCCGCGCAGGCCCGGCAAGCCGGAAGCCACGATCTCGTCGACGTAGTCCTCGAGCGTGACCGGGGTCTCGCCGACGAGGTGCGGGCGGCCGCCCTCGAGCAGCTTGGCCAGGCTCACCGATGTCGAGGCGGGTGACCGCTCGGCCAGGGTTAGCGGTCGCATCCGGATGGTCGGGATCCGCCCTGCGCCGGAGTGACGACCGGTGCCATCGGGCGAGGTAGACCCCGTCAGGAGGAGGCTTTCCGGCGCCGCGCCGGCGTCGACGGCTCGCCGCACCAGATCCCAGGTCTCTGGAAGCCGCTGCCACTCGTCGATAAGGATCGGCTTCGCGTCGTCCAACAGGCGCGTGGGGTCGGCCTCGGCAAGGGCAAGCTGCGCCGGATCGTCGAGTGGGTGGACCGTCGCGGCGCGGCGCGAGGCCGTCTCGGTCTTGCCCACTCCCTTCGGTCCCTCGATGGCGAGCGCAGGGAGCGCTCCAAGAAGTTCGTCAAGCTCTTGGTCCAGCACACGAGTCGTGTACGGCACTACTTACCCTTCCATTTCGCGACAATCTACCCTTCCATTTCGTGCCACAATATCAGTCAACTTCGCAGCGCGGACGAACTCAATTCCCGAGTCGCCTGGGGAGGTTGGATGCTTGTCGCTCGACCAATCAGTACGCAACCAGACCATAATGCCGCCTCTTCATGTCGCAGATAGCTGGTTTCTGGGTTGTTTAGGTAGTCTCTCGTGATCATTCGCGTACCAGGCTGCGCGCATCCAGGCCAGTCGCAAACGGGACGCCGAGGTGCCCGGATATCGTCCTCGGCGATGACGAAAACTCCATGGGGGGATGCGGCGACGCTGCGGGAGCGGAAGCTGCGGCCGGGTCGTGGGACGGCGCGGGACGAGGCCGAGCGCAATCAGCGCGAACGGCTCTTCGCCGCGATGGTCGCGACGGTCGCGGAGAAGGGGTATGAGGCGACCACGGTGGCCGATCTGGTCGGGCTCTCGGGCGTCTCGCGGAGCGCCTTCTACCGGCACTTCGAGGACAAGCAGGCGTGCTTCCTCGCCGCGATCGAGGCGATGGTCGGCCCGGCGCTGAAAACGCTGTCGGCGGGGCCGGAGAAAGTCGGGGTGGACGGCGCCCGCGAAGCCTTCTCCTCGTTCATCGAGCTGATCGTCGACCAGCCCGCCGCGGCGAAGATGTGCATCGTCGAGGTCTACGCGGCGGGGCCCGAGGGCGCCGACCTGATCGACCGCACCATGCGCCGGGTCGAGAAAGCCGCGCAGGCGCTGCTGGACCAGATGCCCGACAAGCAGGGGATGCCGGAGGAGATCGCGCACGCGATCGTCGGCGGCATCCAGAAGGTGATCCACAAGCGCCTCTGGCGCAACCAGGTGGACCAGCTGCCGGACCTGGTGGACCAGCTCTGGGACTGGGCCTTCTCCTACCCCGTCCCCCCCGGCCCACTGAAAGCCACGCGCCGCCGGACGGTGAAGACGTTGCCGTTCGAGCAGCGCCAGGCGCTCGCCAGCCCGCCCGAGCGGATCCTCCGCGCGCTCGCCGCGGTGGTCGCCGAAAAGGGCTACCCCGACACCACCGTCGCCGACGTGGTCGAGAAGGCGGGGACCTCGCAACGCACCTTCTACGAACACTTCAAGAACAAGGAGGACGCGATCGTCGCCGCCCTCGACAGCGGCTCGGCCCACATGCTCGCGGCGGCGCTGCCGGCCTTCCGTCGCGCTCCCGACTGGAAGCACGCGGTCCACGACACGATCGAAGCGATGTTCGCCTTCGGCGCCGAAGAGCCCGAGTACGCGCGGATGGGCGGGGTCGAGATGTACGCGGCGGGCAAACGCGCGCTCGAGCAGCGCGAGACCGTGACGGAAGGCATGGAGGGGCTCCTCGCCCCTGGCTACGAGCTCAAACCGGACACCCCGCCGATCGCCGCCGAGGCCGTCGGCGGCGCCCTCTACAAACTGCTCTACGACCACGTCAACCGCAAAGGCCCCGAGACCCTCCCCCACATCGTCCCGGTCCTCGTCTACGTCACCCTCGCCCCGTTCCTCGATGCCGAGGACGCCTACGAGGTCTCGATCGGCTGAGGGAGCAGATCTACCGATCGGCGTCTGCCTCCGGGTCGGTGAGAGCGGCGACGTCGGCCAGATCGATCGGCCGGCCCCGCGACAGCTTCATATGAATCAGATCGTCAAGGCCGACCACCGGCACCTCGATCTCGCCCAGGCGGACCAGCAGCGCGCCGTCGCGCAACTCCTCATAAGGTCGCCCTCCTGGGACCTCGTGCATGACGTCGACCCCTCCGTCCCGCGTGGCGAACTGCCAGATCGTCACCCGCGGGAGCATCTTCGCGTCGATCTCGACCGCGTCCGCACCGGCATTGATGACCCGCGCGTCCAGCGATCGCAGGGCATCGGCCAAGCGGGCGAGGTTGGCGGGAGTTGGAGCCGGGATGAGATCCGCGTCGTTGGTGGTCCGAACGTGACCGTAGGTCTGCACCGCCAGGCCACCGATCAGCACGTAGTCGACTCCGTGCTCGGCGAGAGCGTGGAGGATGCGCTCCGCGTCGAGCGGCGTCGGCGCCGGCTCACTCACTCTTTCGCGCCTCCCGTCCAGCCGCCGCGAGCCGGCCGGCCATTCGATTCCACGAGATGCCGAGTGCCAGCCGCTCGGCCGCAGGCCGAGCGGCGGTCGCCCGCCTGTGCAGGAGGTCGTACTCACGCTCCGGTGGCGTGGACTCAAGCCGCAGGCTCTCCCCCATCGCCCGCATGAGGAGGTCCAGGGTGGCGACCGAAGGTGAGATCTCGTCGTTCTCCAGCCGGCTGATTGCCGACTGTCGGGTTCCCACCCGCCGCGCCAGACGAGCCTGGCTGAGACCCCGCCTCTCGCGGGTCTCGCGGATCATCTGGCCAGGTGTCACCAAGGGAGCATAACAAATATGTGATGAATCGACCCGTCCCACTCGGCCTCGTGGCCCGGCTCACGAGGCCGCGATCAGAGGAGCGGAGATAGACGGATCGGCCGATACGATGGCGGCATGACCAAGAAGGGTGATCAGGGTGACATCGGTGACCTGAAGCGGGTCCAGATGGTGCGACGCGAGGCCGATCGCGAAGCCTCGATGAGCGAGCGGCTGGCCAGGGTTCACAACCTCAGCAAGCAGATGAGCGCCATCAAGGGCGCCGCCTCAGGTCGTTGACCGAATTCGACCTCCGCGCCATGCTGGAGAGTTTGCATCGTCACGACGTTCAGTTTGTCGTGATCGGTGGCGTCGCTGTCGCTGCGCATGGATACGTACGCGGCACCGAGGATCTGGACTTGGTCCCCGACCCAGACCCCGCCAACCTCGCCCGACTGACCGACTGCCTCGAGGAGTTGGATTCCACACGGCCCACGGTCGGCAGAGCATTCGATCCCTCGACCGACGTGGCCGTCATCCACCGAGGCGGCAATGTAACTGCGGACACGAGATTCGGTGGACTCGACATCGTGCAGCGGGCCATTGGCGTGCCCGGCTATCCCGAACTGGTGCGAGACGCTGTCGAGAGCGAACTGCTTGGCGTTCCGGTGCGAATCTGCTCGCTGGCCCGGCTTCGCGGGATGAAGCGGGCAGCTGGAAGGGACCAAGACCGCTTGGACCTCTCCAATCTTCCTGAGGCTTGATCCGGCTGCCGCGCCACCGCGGACCAGACGAGTAGTTCCACTAGTGGTGCGCCAAAGCACGCCGCGGGGCCCGGGAAAGATGGCGCCCGTGCCGCCGGCGCCTCGGGAAGGGACGAGGCCCCGCAAGCTGTCGCCCGGGTAGGGGACGCGCCCCTCTCGCCACGGCCCGGGCAGGCTGTGGCCGTGGCGAGAGGGGCGGGTGTGCGGGGAGCGGAGGGATGCGCACGGGAGCGTGATGAGGGTGCGTCGGGGGTGACACGGATCCGTGACGGAGGTCAGACCCCGTCACGGAGATGCCGGGAACTCCACGCTTCCTCCCGTGTTGTCCAACACCGACCTACGCGCTGCGTGTATCGAGGCCCCTATAGGGGCCCAAAGACACGCAGCGCGTTTCAGGCCCCTCGAACCTGGCCCGAAGGGGGCCTTTCAGGGCCGGAAGGTGTGACGTTCCCGGCATCTCTGTGACCGATCCGGCCGAGGTGTGTGATCTCCCCGACGCGATCGTCACGGAGGTCCGACCTCCCCCCGTCCCTGTGACGCCTCTCCCACGCAAGCCCGACTTCGCGACGTCCCTGTGACGCCTCTCCCACGGAAGCCTCACGTCCCGGGCGCCTCATGGGGGTCACAGCCTGCCAGGACCCCCATGAGGCGCCCGGGACACCGCCACCCCATCTCGGACGGCCGCCCGGGCCTCAAGCCCCCGCCCGTCCCATCCCGGCCCCGGCCCGTCCTTCCGCCCGGACCGGCTGTCGTGGAACCCCCTAGCTACTTGGCGAGGCGCCGGGCGTCGGTCAAGCCGACATAGGGGATCAAGCCGAAGACGATCAGGTCGGGGGCGATCGCGGTCACCGGCTCGTCCGGTCGGGTCTCGAGGTGGAGGAGGACCTGGCGGGCGATGCGGAGGACGAGGTTGCGGGCAGTGCGCTCCGGGCCGGGAACGCTGGGGGCGTCGCGGCGGAGCTTCGCGGCCAGGTCGTCGACCATCGCCGTGAATGGGGCCAGGTCAGCGCTGCGACGTCCCGCGGCGGGCAGGGCGAGGCGGCGGGCCGCCGCCGGATCGGCGGCCGCCGACCGGAGTGCGGCTCGGATCGCCGCGGCGACGCGCTCAGGCCAGGGCGCCGCCGGGTCGACAGCCGCGGCGAGGTCGCTCTCGAACCGCGACCGCAGAATTGCGTACGACTTCGTACCATCTCGATGATTTCCGGTCGCGTAAGACAAGGATTCCAGGCGCCATCAGAGGCACTGTCAGGTGACACGGACGTACCAGGCAACCTTACAGGCGTCAGCGGCCACGGCAGCCGCGAGTTATCGCGGTGCCGATGTGCCCGCCGCCGGCGATGGTGAATCCTGCCCGGGCGAGGGAGAAGAAACCTGCCGTGAGCGCCTTCGGGATCGGGCAGGAGGCGCTCAGGTAGCTGTGTCGTCTCCCCCGGTACTCGAAGCTGCGCGACAGGGTCATCTCGAAGCTGGCGAGCCGTGGCCATGGCCCGAGCGTCCGCGGCAGCCTGGCGACCAGGACCCGGCCAAGGTTGCCGGTGCCGCGCTGGAAGAGGAAGGGGATCACCACGGCAACCGGCACCCCCGTGCCGAACGCGTGCACGACGAGCGCCCGCCGACCGTGCACCCGGGCGTTGAAGGCCAGCAGCCTGGTGTCGATCGAGAGCGGCGACTGGTCGGGCAGGACGACCTCGGCCCGCAGCCGGCCGTGGCCGACGAGTGCGTCGCGACAGGCCTCGAGCGCCCCGGCGGTTGTCGCCGAGTGGAGGCGACGCGGCGAGCAGACCGGCAGCCCGCGGGTGTCGATGATCCCCTGCTGGGGCAGTCCGAGTTCCATCCTGATCATCCGCGGGAGGGTCGATCCGTCGTCGGTCCGGAGGCTGCCGGCCAGGCGTACCGACACCGGAGCGGGATGATCGCGGGGAAGCTTCAGCGGCGAGATCCGTCCGTCGAGGGAGATGATGAGATTGCCGGCCTGCGCGCGCTCCCCACTCGCATGTTCCGAGCGCGCCGACCCGAGCACCACCGACGCCGCCAGCAGCGTGAACAGCAACACGACCAGCTTTCGACACGGCGAAGCCCGACCGATCACCCCACCACGTTAAGACCTGGGGGTCGGCCGGGCTTCGCGCCACGGGATGCGGGCTAGGACTACTTACCCGTCGAGTGGGCCTTCGACTTCTTGTGGGCCTTGCCGCCGCAACCGCTGACCTTGACCAGGGGCCGGGTCTCATAGCGCTTGCCGTTCTGGCCTGCCAGCGCGGCTTCGGCCCGCGGCTTCGCCTTGCAGAGGTTCGTCGTATTGGCGAGCAGGCTCTTCTTGCCCCGCTGCATTTCGAGCACGAACCGGCTGACCGGAGCATCCGGTACTTCGAGGAACCGGGTCCGGATCCGCGGCGACCCGTGGCGCTTGACCGAGTCGATGTAGCCGACCAGGACCAGGTGGATCTGGCCGCCCAGGTCGGCGACCAGGTCGGGAAGCTTTCGTTCCCCGCCGTTGGAGCGCAGGTACACCGGCCCTTCCAGCGGCTGGTCGAGCAGCGGCGTCCACGCTTTGGCGTGCCCGTAGATCGAGCCCGCCGGGCACTGGCCGGCCGCGAACTGCACCCGCGTGCACACGGTCTTGATGTGGCCCTGTTCGAGGAGCTCGGTACCGGGCAGGATCACCGAGGCCTTGCCGATGTTGGCGTTGCCGCTCGCCGGCGTCACCGTCGCCCGCAGTGCCGGGTTGGCGCCGCGACGGGGCGGAGCGCCGGAGAGGCGCAGGGCGAGCTTCGGCTTGAAGGCCAGGCCCGCACAGGAGGTGGCCTGGAAGCGGCTCGACGGACTCGCCGTCGCGCCTTCCGTCCCGGTGATCGTGGAGTTGAAGCTCGCCGGACCACAGGACGTCGGGTTCAGGGTGAATTCGTTCGCGTCGAGGGTCACCCGGACCTCACGCAGGTCGATCGGGATGCCGTGGAGGATCGTCGGCAGCGGATCGGAGACCGCCGTGACCTGCGCGGTTTCCGGGTTCACCTGCAGGGCGGTCCGCACCACGACGTTGCCGAGGTCGAACGGCCCGGCCAGCGCCGGGGTGACGATCGCCAGCGAGAGCGGCGCGCCTTTATAGGGGCCGGCCAGATAGGCCGACCCGGTCCTCACCCAGAATGGGCTCTGTCCGGCGCCGGCAGCGACCGCCACCGAGCCGATCCGCGAGGCGGCCGGGCAACTCGGCTTGGCGAGCTGCGCGGCGCCAGTGCCTTCGCCGGCCGGGATCCCGCCGAGGGCGGCGTCGGAGCAGTAGGGGACGCCGGACAGCTTGGCCAGCAGGCCCTTCGGCAGTTGCAGCGAGACCGTGCTCAGGCGGCCACTGCCGTCCGGGCGCGAGACCTGCATTTCGAAGGGGCTGTAGGCGCCCGCCGCCGGGTTGGCGGTCCCGGCCTTCAGGCTGGGGTCGAACTGCCCCGAGGGGCAGGATCCGCCGCCGGGCCCCTGATCGATCCGGAAGGCATCGGTCGAGACGACCGATGCATTGCCGGACCACGGCGTGAATTCGCCCCGGGTCGTGTAGGTCCCGCACGCGGGAGGCGTCACCAGCGCCGCTCGCGGTCCGTCGGCCAGGCGCAGGTGGAGGCTCTTGACCGGCAGCTGAGGCGCTTCGGTGAACCGGGCGACGACGCGACCGCTGGTCGGGTCGGTTTCCACCTTGCCCGGAATCTTCAGCCGGACGCCGGTCGTCGGGTCGTCGACCACGATGTAGAGCGCCAACAGCGAGCCGAACTTGTTCTGTCCCTGCTGCGCGAGGTAGACGCTGCCGGCGAGCGGGTTCGGCAGCAGCGGCGTGACGATCTGCACCGAACCGATTTTCGAGTTGCCCGGGCAGCTCGGCTGGTTGTCGTCGCCGAGGCCGATCTGCGCAGGCGTGCAGGAGCCGAGCCCGCCGGCCGAAGACGGATCGACCGCCATCCCTTCCGGCAGCGTGACGACCGCATCGCGCAGGTCCGCGGAGGCGATCCCTTCCGGCAGTTCGTTCTGCGGCAGGACGAGGGAGACGTCGAGGCCGCTCGGCGAGTCCGCCTGGATCGTCGTCGGCTGCACTTCGAGCGACGCTTCGAACGGCACCTGGTCGCAATCGGTGAAAGTGAACGGGTTGCCCTGCGTGTCATGGTTGAAACTCGTGGCGGAGTAGAGCCCCGGCGCCTGCCAAGAGTCGACTCGAACCGCGATGTTCTGTGCCGACCCGTCGCAGGAGGTCGGGTTGGTGATCAAGGCCCGCTGCGTCCCGACTTCGCTTTGGATGTTCGTGCCCGGGGCGAAGCCACCACGGGGCGTACGTTCGTTGTCGTGGGCGTGGGACGCCGGCGCGCCCCAAAGCGTCAGCACGGTGTCGCCGATTGCGAGTCCCTGCGAGATCCTGTCGATCGTCGTCTTGACCCGGTAGCCGCCGGAGACCGACGGGTCGGCACCGACGCCGGACTCGATATGGACGATGACGCCGAAAAGATTGAAGCCGAACTCGGCGGCTACCCCCGTCGGCGGCACCATGTTGTAGACGGGCACTTTCACTTCGGACGGGCCGAAGAAGTAGTTCGTGACTGCCACGATCCCCACCTGGGCCGACGGTGAGCAGTCCGCGATGACATAAAGGACCGAGAGTTCCGCCTGCGTACAGGTGGGGATCGCCGTCGGGTTACCGATCAGACCAGGCGGCAGGGCGACTTCGATGTCCTTTGGATTGCCGTCGGGCGAAGGGCGCCCGGTATTGGGGTCGACGAGCTTCGTCAGGTGGATCGTGGTGTTGAGGTCCGGGTGTGCCCCCGCGCGCAGCAGGGGGGCACCGGCCGAATCGTGCAGCCAGCCTTCGGCGTTTTCGAGTTCGAGCGCGTCAGCGGCGGCCGGGGCGATGGCGAGCGCCAGCACCAAGAACGACAGGACAATTGAGAGCTTGCGGTGCATCAGCCCTTCCTCCCACAGGTTGCGGCCTTCTGATGGATTCGGTGCGCCCGCTTGCGGGCAGCGGCGGCCTGCCGGCGCAGGCGCCGGGCCTGGGGCTTCGCCCCGGCCCGCTTACCGGCGCGGCGAGCGTGCGCGGTCAACCGGCGGGCCTTGTGGCTCGCCTTCTTGGCCTGGGCCCGAACCGCCGCACAGGATCGCGCGGCGATCTTGCTCGAGACACCGACCGCGCTGCCTTCCGGCAGACCCGGCGGCGGCCCCGGCGAGGCGCCCTTGCACCCTTCGCCTTCGCAGGGGGCGACCGCCCCCGGCGGCCATTGGGAGGCAAGGCCGCCCAGTTCCCGGTTGTCGTAGAGATCGGTGTTTTCGTCCGTATCCTGCTTGACGAGCTGTTGCTCGGTCAGGAAGTAGACGTTGCTTCCGTCCGGCGTCGCATCGCCGAACGTCGACGACTGTTCGCTGGTGCCGGTGGAGACCAGCTCATCGCTGCCTCCGCGCCAGGCGTAGACGTCGCCGACGCCGTTCGTGTCGCGTTGCAGCAGCGCGTTCGGTGAGTCGAAGAAGACCGTGCCGTTGTCCAACACGGTGCGTTCGTATTCTTCGCCCATTCCCCATTCGTGGATTCCATCCCCACCGAGCCTCGAGAACCCACGACCGGGCCCGTCGCAGCTCACGCAGGTCAGCTTGGCGCTTTCGGCTTCGTAGACGTAGACATCGAGGCAATGTTCCGGAGCGTTGTTGGCCGAGAAGTCGGTCGGGCAGGCAGGGCTCGGCACGTCTTCCGCGGTCATCGGCGTCGCGGTCGTGAAGCCGAGGAACCTTCCGTTCGGACTCACGCTCCACTTTTGCGGATATATGAATTCGTGATCGGCGGAGTCGGTCTGCGCGATCCACCTGATCGTGCCGTCGTGCCAAACGTAGAAGTTGACACCGAACCCTTCCGCTTCGGTCGCGCCTTCGGCCAACGCCGCGACAGCGCTGAAGTAGACGTAGGAGCCGTCGCGGCTGGCGCCGAGGACGCTTTTGGCCTTCGGGCCGCCCGCCGGTGGGTTCGGGACCATGGCGGTCATTTCCCCCGTGGGGACGTCGTAGCGGTAGAGCGCGTTGTTGCCGGCGCCTTCGATCAGTTCGTTGAAGCTGGTGAAGTAGACGGTGGCGCCGTCGGGGGAGGCGAGGCGAAATTCGACCCGTTTCATTTCCCCTGCTTCCGCGCCGTTTCGGGAGACGGAGATCGGTTTGGTCGTCGTGCCGTCTTCGCGGACGTAAAGGGGTCCTTCCGTATGTTCGAAACCGACCTGGAAGAAGATTCTCGAACCGTCTTCGGAGATCGCGTGTTGGTTCGGGACGGTGGATTCGCCGATATGGGCCCCGGAGGGATCGACCGTCCCGTTCGGCAACACGTTGACGAGGTGCGCGGTGCCCCCGGCCAGGTAGTAGAGGTTTTCTCGGCCTGCGGCCGGCTGCGGTTCCGTCGGCCCGACCGCGATCGCTTCGGTGCTGCGGATCAGGATGTGGCTCCAGTCGGTCGCGGCCCCGAGGAACGCGCCGCCCGTAAAGCCGGAAACCTCGTTGAAGAGGACTTCGCCCGGGGTGGCCGCCAGGAGGGTGCGGATGCCGGTCGCGTTGTCGCGCAGGTAGAGGTTCGAGCCCCCTTCCTGTGCCCCGGGGGTGAGCGCCAGGCGGCTGGCCCCGAGACTGAAGCGGAGATCGCGGCTGCTCACCGGGGTCGCCCGGTACGTCATACCACTGTGGTTGAACTGCGCGGGGTCGACCGCTTCGGTCGCCCAGTTCGATCCGCGGCGGCCGATGTAGTTGCCGCGAAGCGGGCTCGACGGCGCGTCGGCAAACGATGCGGTCGAGCCGAAGGAGACGGCACTCCCGTCCGGAGCGGCGTGGACGAGCAGGGTCGAACCGATGTTGCCGCCGTTCTTGTCCAGCGGCGAGACCATCTCGTAGGCACGGCATTCCGGCAACAGCGCCGACGGCCCACGCTGGAACGCTTCGTTCGGACATTCGGCCGCGGCGGCGGTGGCCGGGCCGACGATCGCCGCGAGGGCGAGCAGGCACAGGCAGGCGAGGCCGAAGGCTGCGCTCCCGATGGTCATAGGCGATCGCGGGGGCGATCCCGTCGCTTGGCGTCTCACTCGGTACCCCTCCTTGTCCCGTGGCGTCGCCCCTTCCCCCCCGCTCGTGCGGGTCCCTGGCCGAGGCTTAGCCGTCTGTTTCTCTCCTGTCGATGGGCCGGACACCCGAACTGGGGTTGGCTGACCTCGACGGCGCGAATAGAAACGTAGAAATACCACTCTGTCAAGAGTAGATTCGAATCATGGGCAAGCAGCCGCATGCCACCGTGCCATTGAAACCGCTCTGCGATAGGAAATATGGGCTCATAGGAGACTGCCTAATTAGGAGTCATAGGACGTTCATCGATGTACCAAGTAACACGGAGGAGGGATCGTGAAGACCCCGTGGGGAGAGTCGGAGGAGCTGCGCGACCGGCGCTTGCGGCCGGGTTCGAAGCTGTCCCGAGCGGCGACCGAGCGGAACCAGCGCGAACGGCTTTTCGGGGCGCTTACGACGGTCGTGGCCGAGCGGGGGTACGAAGCGGCGACGGTGGCCGATCTGGTCGAGCTCTCCGGCGTCTCGCGGAGCTCCTTCTACCGGCACTTCGACGACAAGCAGGAGTGCTTTGTCGCTGCCGTCGACGCGCTCATCGGGCCGGCGCTGGAGCGGCTGGCGGCGGACGAGGGCGGGGTCGCCGACGAGGGGCGGGCGCGAGAAGGGTTCTTCGGGTTGCTCGGGCTGGTCGCGGCGCAGCCGGCCGCGGCGAAGATGTGCCTGGTCGAGATCCACGCTGCCGGGCCCGAGGCGGCGGCGCTGCACGACGCGATCTTCGACGGGCTGGCCGGCCTGGCGGGGCGGATGTTCGCGCGGATCCCCGGCCGCGAGGGGATGCCGGAGGAGCTGGTGCGGGGGATCGTCGGCGGCGTCCACAAGGCCGTCTACAAGCGGCTGCTGCGCGGCGAAGCGGAGGCGCTGCCGGAGGTGGCGGCGGGGCTGTGGGATTGGGTCCTCTGCGTGCCGCCTCCGCCGGGGCCCCTGCGCCCGGCGCGGCGAAAATGGCTGCGGCCGCGACCCTTCGAGGAGCGCCAGGAGTCCTCTGCCCCACCCGACCGCTTGCTGCGGGCGCTGGCCGCGGTGGTCACCGAGCGCGGCTACCAGCAGACGACGGTGGCGGACGTGGTCGAGCGCGCCCACACCTCGCAGCGCACCTTCTACAAGAGCTTCCGCGACAAGGAGGCGGCGATGGTCGCCGCGCTCGATGCCTCCTCGGCGCAGATGATGGCCGCCGCCCTGCCCGCCTTCCGCCGGGCCGGCGGCTGGGCGGAATCGGTCCGCGCCACGCAGGAGGCGATGTTCCGCTTCGCCGCCCTGGAGCCGGAGTACGGGCGGCTCGGCGCGGTCGAGATGTACGCCGCGGGACCGCCGGCGCTGGAGCAGCGCGAGATGGTCACCGAAGGGATGGAGGGACTCCTGGCGGCGGGCTTCGAGCTGGCCCCGGAGACGCCGACGATGGCCCCGGAGGCGATCGGCGGCGCCCTCTACGCGATGCTCTACGACTTCGTCAAGGCCCACGGCCCGGAGCGCCTGCCGGAACTGCTCCCCGCCGCCGTCTACATCACCCTCTCCCCCTTCCTCGGCGCCGAGGAGGCCTACGCGGTCGCGGTCGGCTGAGGTCCGGCGAATTGCATCAACTCGATTACAGACGCTGCCTGGCCTTGCGATGGGCGCGGAGACCCGCACGGGGCGCAACGGTCAGCCAGCGACATTCGGCAGGGGCACCATCGATGGGCTCGTTGCGGTAGATCAGACGGAAACGAGGCTTCCCGGAGTACGACGGAATGTCAAACCGGACGCGGCGGCAGTTGACAAGCTCGGGATGGAGTCCCGAGCCCATCAGTTCACCGAGGAACGGGTTGGCCTTGCACTCGACCAGCAACCCGGCGATGCGCTGCTTCAATGCCTCCGCCTCGATCTCATCCTCCCGATCATCCGCCGAGGAGATCGCCGTGAGTTCGCGCACATCGTCGAGAACGCCTCTGGCAAAGGTGACGGGCACCCCGACCGGCACGTCGGCCTTCATTTTTCGGCAGGCTTGATCCCTAGGCTCGCCAGTGCTGCCACACCGTCTTCCGTGTGATCCGCGGCGCCGCTGCGAATGCGCTCCGCAGCGATGGCAGCAGCCTCGTCGTCGGCGCGGCGGGACTCGAACGTTTCGGCCATCGCGTCGAACCTCGTATCCATGTCGGCGCGCATCCTGCGCATCTGGTCTTCCAAGCGACCCAGCATGTCCAGGACCCGACTCGACCTCGTTTTCGGCAGCAGAGGCATCACAGCGAGGATACCGGGCGGTCTAACTGGATTTTGTAGCTACTGGGAGCGCCTGCCGGAAATGCTTCCCGCCGCTGTCTACGTCACGCTCTCCCCTTTCGTCGGGGCTGAGGAGGCCTACGCGCCTTCTACCATGAGGCGGTGACGCGGACGCGCGATCAGACGGACATCGGGGACCTGAAGAGGGCTCGCTCGGTGCGGATGGAGACCGACCGCAATGCCTCGATGAGCGAGCGGCTGGCCAGGGTTCACAACCTCAGCAAGCAGATGAGCGCCATCAAGAGCGCGAATTCGACCCCAAATCTGCTCGCTCGCGCGGCTTCGCGTGAGATGGAGCAAGCCGCTGGGCAAGAGCAAGACCGGGCTGACCTCGCCAATCTCCCTGAAACATGAGCGCCTGGACACGGCCTACGCGGTCGCGGTCGGCTGAGACCAGCGGCGCGCCTCGGCGAAGCCGAGGTAAGGCATCAGGGCGAGGAAGGTGAGGTCGGGCGCGACCGCGGGCAGGTCGGGACCACGGCCCGCTTCGAGCTCGAGGTTGATCTGGCGGGCGATCCGCATGACCAGGGTCGGCGCGGCTGGAAGGCGCCGATTCCGGGGCGGCGCGCCGCTTTCGAGGAGCGCCGCGAGACGATCGACCAGGGCCAGGAGCTCCTCGTCGTCGCCGTGGCGACGGCCCGCTCCTTCGGTGAGCGTCCGGCCCGCGTCGGGGTCGGCGGCGGCGAGCTCGACGGCGGCGCCGACCGCGGCCGCGACCCGGGCGGGCCAGGTCGCCTGACCCTGGCAGGCTTCCTCGATCGCGAACTCGAGGCGGCGCCGACAGCGGCCGAAGTGCGTCATCGCATCGGCTCCGTGGCCGGGGTGGACGACCGCCGATGCCGCGCCATCAGGGCCGCCCCATCCCCGCCCGGAAGCCTGCTCCGGTGAGCGGCACGCTCAGCCCGGGGAACGTGACCCGCAGGCTGCCGCTCCAGCGGACCCCGGCACGGGCGGCGAAACGGGCGGTGCCGGAGAAAGGCGCCGGAGGCGTCACCGTCGCCCGGGTGAGCGAGCGGTTGAAGTGGAAGGCGGAGGCGGGTGCGCCGGCCTGCGCGCGGCGGACCACGGTGACCCCGTCGGCGTTCCGTTCCTCGACCAGCGCGCGGAAGATGACCCCGCCCGACCCGGGCGCTGCCCGGAACTTCGAGCCGGTCCCCGGGTCGACCGCGCGCAGGACCGCGCCCCCCTCGGCCGACCCGATGGACACCGACGACGAGGCGACCGCCGCGCCGGAGGTCGATCCTGGCGTCCGGCAGCCCGGCGGCAGCGGCGTCCCGACCGAGCCGCGGGCGCTGGTCGCGGCGACGGTCGTGTAGCCGCCCTCGCCTTCGAAGCTGATCGTGCCGACGAAGACCCCGAGTCGCCTGACCACCCGGACCGGTCGTCCGCAGGCTTCCCCGGCGGTGCTGACGACGCGCCGACCCGAGGGGCGGAAGCGCACCGCGATCCGCCCGAGTTCACCGAGAGCAGCTTCCACCGCCTCGGGACCGACGGCCTTGGCGGGTGCGGTGTAGATGGTGGAGGCGCCGTTGCCGCCGCCCGCCGAGCGAGGGCGTCCCGACGGCCCGAAGGTCGCGACGGGCGGCCGGCGTTCCGAAGCGATCACCGTGACCTCGTCGCCCTGGCTGGTGACGTCGACGACAAAGCCGTTGCTGCCGCGGAGGCTGAACGAGGCCGATTGCGGTTGCGCCCCGCGGGCCGTCCCGGAGCCGAGGAAGAGCGCCACGGAAGCTGCGACAGCGAGGAACAGGAAGGCTTGGGAAGAGCGAGTCCGAGTGGCCCGAGGCACGAGATGAATAGGAACATATAAGGACCAATATGTCAATATCCAGCAGTGTGAGCGGGGTGTTTTGAGGCCTGATGTCTTCTGTTATTTCGCTTGGAGTAGGGGTTTATGCAGGTATCGCCGCATAGGCTCTGTCCCCAGCAAAAGGATCACTGAAGTACCACCTTTCCCAAGCATTGCTCGGCACATTCAGGAACATCAGCGGACCAAGATATGGTCGCGCAGATGGTCCAGACGCCATGGGGAAATGTCGACGAACTGCGCTCCCGCAAGCTGCGGCCGGGCGGCGCCTCGCCGGAGGAGGAGACGGCCGCCAGCCAGCGCGAACGGATCTTCGGCGCGATCGTGGCGGCGGTCGCCGAAAAGGGCTACGAGGCCACCACGGTCGCCGACATCAGCGAGCTGTCCGGGGTCTCCAAGAGCAGCTTCTACGAGCACTTCGCCGACAAGGAAGCGGCGTTCGCGGCGACCGTCGAGGCGCTGCTCGCCCCCGCGCTCGAGTACGCCCGCGCGAACGGCATCGGCGGTGGCGAGAAGGAGGCCCGACGTGGCTTCGAAGGCGGGCTCGAGCGGATCGCCTCCCAGGCGGCGGCTGCGCGGCTCTGCCTCGTCGACATCTACGCCGCCGGCCCGCGGGCGATCGCGTTGCTCGAGGGCACCCTCGCGGAGTTCGAGCAGCTGCTGGCCCAGACGTTCGACCGGATCGACGGACGCCAGGGCATGCCCACCGAGATCGTCCGGGCGTTGATCGGCGGCGTCCAGAAGGTGATCTACAAGCGGCTGCTGCGCGGCGAAGAGGTCGAGCTGAACGGCCTCGCCCCCGAACTCTGGCAATGGCTCGTCTCGGTCCCCCCGCCCCCCGGCCCGCTGCGCCCGAGCCGGGTCCGGACGGTGAAGGCGCTCAGCTTCGAGGATCGCCAGCTCCCGTCCGCCCCGCCGGAGCGGCTGCTGCGGGCCCTCGCGGCCGTCGTCTCCGAGAAGGGCTACCAGGAGGCCAAGATCGCCGAGATCGTCGAGCGGGCGAAGACGTCCCGTCGCACCTTCTACGAATACTTCGACAGCAAGGAGGACGCGATGGTGGCCGCCCTCGACAGCGGCTCGGCGCAGATGCTGGCCGCGGCGCTGCCCGCCTTCCGCCGTGGCGGCGACTGGCGCCGCGCCGTCCGCGACACCCAGCGGGCGATGCTCCACTTCGCCGCCGAAGAGCCCGAGTACGGTCGGCTCGGCGCGGTCGAGATGTACGGGGCGGGGCCGCGGGCGCTGGAGCAGCGGGAGATGGTGACCGAAGGGATGGAGGGCCTCCTGCAGCCGGGCTACGAGGTCGCCCCCGACGTTCCGGCGATCGCGGCCGAGGCGGTCGGCGGCGCCCTCTACGCGCTCCTCTACGACTTCGTCAAGGTGGAAGGCCCGGAGCGGCTGCCCGCGCTGGTGCCGACCTTCGTCTACGTCACCCTGGCGCCCTTTCTGGACGCCGACGACGCCTACGCCGTCGCCACGGGCTGAGCTTTCGCGGGGCGCGGACAGGGTCGACCCGCATTCACGGACCCTCTCGGTCGCGCGCCGCCTCCAGAGCCTCGAGATCGTCGCGGTCGCGAGCGCGGTCGCTGGCCCGCTTCATCCCCAACAGATCGTCAAGCGAACAGACCTTCACCACCAGCCCGTCGATATCCACCTCGCTCGCCCGCGCGTCGAGAGTGGCGAATGGGGGAACCTGCGGCAGGCCCTGCAGGATGTCGACCCGGCCAAGGTCGGTGAGGACCAGGGTCCGGTCGCCGGTTCGGAGAAAGGTCCTGATGGCGGACGGCTCGAGAAGCTGCCCGCCAACCTCGACCTTGCCACCGAGCCCGACCAGCAAGGCGTCCAGCCGCGCCAGATTCTCGGGCGATGGATCGGGCACCAGGTCGACGTCGCGGGTCGCGCGCAGATAGCCCCAGGCATTGACGGCGAGACCGCCGACCAGGACAAAATCGACCTCCGCCTCGCGCAGGCGTTCGAGAAGGACGCGGAGGCGAAGGGGATGTGGCGTCACCGCGGTCGGGCGGCGCCGGTGAAGGTCGACAGGTATTCGCTCAACGCCAGCCCCTCGGCGAGGTTCTCGGCGAGCGAGCGGCTGGCGTCTTCGCGCAGCTGACGGCGGCGCGACTCCTCGTTGTCACTCCATGCCTTGGCCGCGTCGCCGCGGAACCCCTGCTCGTCGCCGGGTTTCATGGCGCAAAGGGTAGCTCCGTGGCCGCTATTCGTGGATCTTCTCGCCGCGCTCGAGCATGGCGAGGAATTTGCGCAGGCGGCGTTCGCGGGTCTCGGGCTTTTTCGCCTCGGCGAGGCGGTAGGTGATCGCATAACGGTTGGCGCTGTCGAGGTTGGCGAAGGCGGCCGCGGCGGTGGGATTGGCGTCGAGCTCGCGCTGGAGGTCGTCGGGGATCGCGGCGGTGCGCTGGCCCTCGTAGGCGGCCTCCCAGCGGCCGTCGGCCTTCGCCGCCGCCACCTCCGCGGCGCCCGCGGGACGGAGGGCGCCGGCGGCCTCCAGGGCTTCGGCCTTCTGGCGGTTGATCTTCGACCAGCGGCCACGGGGGCGACGGGGCGTGAAGCGCTGCAGGAAGTGGGTGTCGTCGAGGCCGCGCTTCTGGCTGTCGATCCAGCCGAAGCAGAGGGCCAGCTCGAGCGCCTCGGCGTAGGTGACGCTCGGCTCCGGCGCGCCCTTCTTGGCGATCTTCAGCCAGAGGCCCGGCGAGGTGGCGGCGTTGGCGTCGAGCCACGCCTCGAGGTCGACCGGGCCGGCGAAGAGGAGGATCGGCAGGTCGTCGGCCATGCCGCCCTCAGCCGAGCCTCTCGTTCAACTCGTCTCGTGCCGACTGATTCATCCCGCGACCCATGCGACATAGTAGAAGTGGTTGACGAAGACACTAAATCACGATCAGGAGGACTCATGGCTGCGATCCCCGACAAGGCGAAGCACCTATTCGAGAACCAGGACTTCGCCCACGTGGCGACCGTGAACAAGGACGGCTCGCCGCAGGTGTCGGCGGTCTGGATCGGACTCGACGGCGACCTCGTCACCTTCAACACCGCCGAGGGCCGGGTGAAGACCGACAACCTGCACCGCGACGAGCGGGTGGCGATCTCGATCCACGCGCAGGACAACCCCTACGAGAACCTGATCATCCAGGGCAAGGTCGTCGAGATGACCAAGGACGGCGCCGACGACGACATCGACTCGCTCGCCAAGCGCTACATGGGCGTCGACTCCTACCCACACCGGCAGCCGGGCGAAGAACGGGTGATCGTGAAGATCCGGCCGGACAAGGTGAACCACACCAGTTACTAGCGACCCGAGTCGTTGATCCGCCGGCTTCCCCGGGCCATGCGCCCCGGGGAATCCGGCGCCCAAGGGAGGAATGTGGTCCTCCGGAGCTGGCGCCCGGGAAGGGACGAGGCCCCGCAAGCTGGCGCCCGGAAGGGACGTGGCCCCGCAAGCTGGCGCCCTGCGAAGGACGCGGCCCTCTCGCCACGGCCCCTGGGCAGGCTGTGGCCGTGGCGAGAGGGCCGGGTATGAAAGGCGTGGAGGAACCGGGACGGGAGCGCCACGGGAGTGCGCCGGATCCGTGACGGGGGTCCGACCCCGTCACGGAGACGTCGGGAACTCCACGCTTCCTCCCGTGTTGTCCAACAGTCACCGACGCGCTGTCGACTTTGAGCCCCCTATAGGGGCCCTTAAGTCGACAGCGCGTTTCCGGCCCTCGATTTCCGGCCGGAAAAGGGCCGCAGCAGGCCGGAAAGTGTGACGTTCCCGGCATCTTCGTGACGGATCGGGCCGAGGTGTGGAAACTCCCGGACACGATCGTCACGGAAGTCCGACCTCGCACCGTCCCTGTGCCGCCTCTCCCACGGAAGCCTCACGTCCCGGGCGCCTCATGGGGGTCACAGCCTGCCAGGACCCCCATGAGGCGCCCGGGACGCCCGCCACCCCACCTCGGACGGCCGCAAGGGCCTGGGCCCCGCCCGTCCCTTCCCCAGCCCCCGCCGGTCCCTTCAACCCCCGTCCTTGCCCGCCGCGAAACCAACCAACCACCCTCCATCCGAGGCGGAAGAGGGTTCGCGACTCGTCACTACGCTGGCAGTTCGGCCTCAAGGCGTGCCAGGGCGGCGCGGGCGAGGTCGAAGGTGCGGCGGTCGCCGCTCAGGCGCCAGCGGGCGTTGGCGGCCGTGATGACGGCGTAGAGCTCGAAGGCATAGCGGTCGGGGTCGGCGATCCCGGCCGCGGTCGCCTGGCGGACCAGCTCCGCCATCCAGGCGTCGAGCGAGGCGGCGATCGCATCGCGCACCGGGCCGGGCCGGTCGTCGAACTCGCTTGCGGTGGCGCCCCAGAAGCAGCCGCCGGGGAAGCTGTGGAGGTAGTCGAGGTAGTGCTCGGCCATCGCCCGCAGGCGGGGCGCGCCGTCGGGGGCGGCGCTCGCGGGCTCGAGCACCATGGCGACGAAGCGGTCGCGGGCGGCGCCGACCGTCGCCAGCTGCAGATCCTGCTTGGAGCCGAAGTGGCGGAAGAGGCCGCTCTTGCTCATCCCCAGATCGGTCGCGAGGCGGCCGATCGTCAGGCCCTCGAGGCCCTCGACCGAGGCGAGGTCGACGGCGCGGTCGAGGATCGCGGCGCGCGTCCTCTCCCCTTTCGTTGCGCTTGCGTTGGCCACTCGCACAGACTATAAAAGCACGAACGTTCGTATGCAAAGCAAGAGGGAGACGCGATGGCTGACTACGCGGTGAAGAAGATCGACGACATGGACGCGGCGCTTTTCGGGAGCTTCAAACGGGCGCGGGCGGAGCTGGGGGTGGAGTCGTTCGGGATGCAGGTGATCGACCTGCCGCCGTCGTTTGACGGCTACCCGAGCCACGACCACACGCATGACGATCAGGAGGAGGTCTTCGTGGCGCTGCGCGGAAGCGGCGAGCTCGAGGTGGACGGCGAGCGGATGCCGCTCGACAACGGACACATCGCCCGAGTCGGTCCGCTGGCGAAACGCAAGGTCTGGTCGGGGCCGGAGGGGATCCGGGTCCTGATCCTCGGCGGCACTCCCGGCCAGGTCTACTCGCCGCCCGCCGTGAGCGAGATCGGCGGTCCCGACCCGAAAGTGCCCGGCCGCGCCTAGGCCACCCGCCGCCCCTCCGCCAGCTGTTCCTTTTGGACCCCACAGGTCCAAAAGGAACAGCTGGGCGGTCAGCGCGGCGGCGGCCCAGACGGCGGGGACCCGTCGGCCATCTCGAAGCCCCGGCACTCCAGCACCGGGATGCGCGGGTAGCGCGGGAACTCCGGTTCGGTGCGGGAGCGCTCGCAGAGGGAGAAGACCGAGCCACGGCTGTTGGGGACGAGGCGCTGGTGGCGACAGGAGTCGCAGAGGCCGACGGGTGGGCGCGGTGGCCGCGGGGCGTTCATCGGGCGGCGCCGTCCGGCGGCTCGGCGTCGGCCGCCCGCTCCCGGCGGGCAGGCTCGACTCGTCGGGCGACCGCGCCGAGCAGGCGTCGCACAGCGAGGACGTGCATGCGCGTGCCGATCACCAGGGCGCGGTAGGCGCGCCCTTTGACGCCGGGGAACTCGGCGCGCGTCTCGGCGACGAGGCGCGTCCGCACCCCGCCCAGCGGTTCCAGCCGGAAGGCCAGCGCGTAGTCGGAGAAGCGATGGGACCCGCGGAGGGCGAGCAGCCGCTCCGGGATCAGCTCGGCGACGTGGAAGCCGGGGACGGTCGAGCCGACCTCGAGCGGTCGCGGTCCGCCCGCCTCGGTGTCGGCACAGCCGACCGCCCGCGCATAACGCGGCGCCGCCGGCCCCGCCGTCATCTTCTCCACCGCCCGCAGCAGCGCCGGCCAGACGACGGCGGATGTCGCGTCGAGCTCGGTGGCGTGCTCGTCGATCCAGGGCAGCTCGGTCCACGGCGACTCCGCGACGGCATCCGGCGCGCCCGTCATCTCCGCGTCAGCGAGCGCATCCCGCCCGCCTCGGTCCAGAAGTCGATCGCCAGCTCGTCCTTCGCCGCGGTCAGCCGCGTCACCGCGACCTCACGCAGATCGGCGCGGTAGAGCTTCGAGTCGAGGCCGATCTGCTCGGGGTCGGCCCCCATCGCGTCGAAGATCGCCCGCTTGCGGACGGGATCCGCGATGTCCTCGACCGCCCCGGCGACCTTCGCGTCGCCCTCCCAGTCGGGCGGGTCGATCGAGCCGCTGTGCAGCGCGAAGCGAGGATCGCGGTCGAGGTCGGCGTTCTTGCGCGAGCCCGGCATCGAGCCGAACCAGAGCTCGTGGTCGATGAACTTGGCCTCGATGCCGCTGATCCGCGGCGAGCCGTCGGCGCGCACAGTCGCCAGCGTCTTATGGACGTGGGCATCGAGCAAAGCGCGCGCATGACGCGCAAGTTCCGGCGCGAGGCGCTCGATTTCTCCCCAACTTGCCAACGACCCGAAGGTACACGGACCGGTCCCGCCTCGCCGCCGGCTAGCGTTGGGATCGTGATGCGCTCCGCCACCCTGTTCGACGCCGACGCCGCCTCCTACAGCGGCACCGTCGAGGTGCTCGGGGTGATCTTCCGCGCCGAGGACGACGGCTACGCGGTGCTGGAGGTGCAGGAGACCGACGGCGGCGAGGGTTTCGCGCTGGTCGGCCCGGTCGCCCACCTCGGCCCCGGCGACCGCGCCGAAGTGAGCGGCGAGTGGCAGACCCACTCGCGCTACGGCCGCCAGCTGCGCGCCCGGGGGGCCCTGCCGCTCGACCCGGCCGACCGCGAGGGGCGAGTCGCCTACCTCTCCACCCTCCGCCACATCGGCAAGAAGCGCGCCGAACGACTGGTCGACGAGCACGGCGACGAGGTGCTGGCGGTGATCGCCGCCGACCCGCAGCGGACCTTCCAGGCGCTCAAGGGAGTGAGCGTCGACCAGGCCGCGGCGGCGACCCAGTCCTGGCACGAGAGCCGCGCCGTGCGCGAGCTCCACGTCCAGCTCGCGCCCCACGGGCTCGCCCACCTCGCCGCGCCGATCCACGCCCGCTATGCCGAGCGCTCGCTCGCGATCCTGCACGAGGACCCCTACCGGCTGACCGAGGTCGAGGGGGTCGGCTTCGCCCGCGCCGACAAGATCGCGCTGGCCGCCGATGTGCCGCCGGAGTCCGACAAACGTGCCCAGGCGGCCGCCGTCTACACCCTGCGCGAGGCCGAAAACGGCGGCAACAGCTTCCTGCCGCTCGAGGAGCTGGCGGCGCGCACGGCGAAGCTGATCGGGCTCGTCCCCGACCCGGCGGTGCTGGAGAACGCACGGGGGCTGGTCAACGACGACGGGTGCGTCTACCGCGAGCTGACGCTGGCAAGCGAGCGGGCGGTGGCGGCGACGCTGGCGCGCCGGCTGGCCGCGCCGCCGCACCTGGACCACGATCCGGGCGAGAGCGACCCCGCCGAGGAGCTGACCGACGAGCAGTGGGCGGCCGTGCACGGCGCCTTCGCCTCGCGCGTCTCGGTGCTGACCGGCGGCCCCGGCGTCGGCAAGACGCGCGCGACCAAGGAGATCGTCCTCGCCGCCGAAGACGCCGGGGCGAAGATCGCGCTCTGCGCGCCGACCGGCCGCGCCGCCCGCCGCCTGCAGGAGACGACCGGGCACGAGGCGCAGACGATCCACCGGATGCTCGAATGGATCCCCGGCGGCGAGCCCGGCTTCGGTCCCGGCCGACCGCTGCCGGTCGACCTGGTGATCGTCGACGAGTCCTCGATGCTGAACCTGCGCCTCGCCGAGGTGCTGCTCGAAGGGCTGGCCGAGACGACTCACGTCGTCTTCGTCGGCGACGCCGACCAGCTGCCGCCGATCGGGGCGGGCAAACCGTTCGAGGATCTGATCGAGTCCGGCGCCGCGCCGGTCGTCCGCCTCACCCAGATCTTCCGCCAGGCGGCGAAGTCGATGATCACCACCGCCGCCCACGAGATCAACCAGGGGCGCCCGCCCCACCTCGAGCCCGGCCCCGACCAGGAACGCGACTTCTTCTTCATCGAGCGCCCGGCGCCGGAGCGGGCCCTGGAGACGGTGGTCGAGGTGGTCGCCGAGCGGGCGGCGGAGAGCTTCGGCGTCGACCCGATCCGCGAGGTGCAGACGCTGGCGCCGATGTACCGCGGGCCGGTCGGCATCGACGCGCTGAACGAGCGGCTGCAGGCGCGCCTCAACCCGGATGGCAAGAAGGCGATCGGCGAGCGCTTCCGGATCGGCGACCGGCTGATCCAGACGCGCAACTCGCACGAGCTCGGCCTGATGAACGGCTCGATCGTCTTCCTGCGCCGGGACGACCCCGACGAGGAATCGATAGTCGTCGACACCGACGAGGGCGGCACGCTGGTGATGCCCTACTCGGAGACGGCGACGCTGAAACTGGCCTACGCGATCTCGGTCCACAAGGCCCAGGGCTGCGAGGTCCCGGTCGTCGTCGCGGTCTGCCACCGCTCCCACACTCGGATGCTGACCCGCCCCCTGCTCTACACCGCGATCACCCGGGCGCGGCGCGACTGCGTCCTGGTCGGCGACTCGGCCGCGCTGGCGGCCGCTGTGGGCCGCGGCGAGGGCAGCGGCCGGCATTCGGGCCTGGCCGCGCGCCTGCGCGCCGCGCCCCCGGCGTAGCCGATCAGCCCGGCGCAAAGCTCCGGCGAAAAGCCGGCCCCCCGACGTCGATGGGCCGAAAACTTGCCTATATGTCCAGTTTTCGGCCCATCGACATTGGGGGCTGTCGCCTTGGCCGGTGCGCGGGGATTGCTGGCGCCTCGGGCGGCTGATCGGCGGCCCCGGCTGGCTGAGGCCGCCGATCAGCCGCCGGGCCGGGGAGGTTTCGAAAAGGACGGTGTTCAGGTGCGAAGGCGTGCGCTTTCGTGACGGAGGCGTGAGGGTCCGTGTCCCGGGCACCCCGCGCGAGACGAGCCCTTAGACCTTTGTCACCCTGTGGGTGACAAAGGTCTAAGGGTTGCGGGACGGGGGTCGGGATGCCGGAGGAAGGCGCGCGGAAGGGTCACCACTCGGTCACTTCTCCCCGCTTCCGTGACGCCCGATCTGCCGTTTGGTCACTTGAGCCGCCCATGACCGGCTCAGGTGACCAAGCGTCACGGACGCCGTCGGGAGCCCGTCCTCCTCCCTCGTCCCAGGGCCGCCGCTTCTTCCGTATCGAGTCTCCTGCCGCGCTCGCGCCACGCCTCTCGCGGCAGTCCTTCACCTGCCGCGCCTCCCCGTGTGCCACATTGGCGACTCGTGACGGACGAGACGCAAGAGCCGGGCGCGGCGCGCGCCGGTGCCGAGTCGGGCCCGGAGCAACCCCGCGAGCGGGCCGGGGTCCCCTGGCTGGAGATCGGCATGACCGTCCTCGGGGTCCTGCTGCTGGCCGGGCTCGTCCTCGCCATCCCGGCCCTGCGCCATGCCGCCGTCGCCGCCGTGCACGGCGAAACCTCGGAGGTGCGCCAGCAGATCAAGTCGCTCGGGGTGGGCGGGCCGCTGATCATCGTCGGCCTCGGCGTCATCCATTCGGTGGTTCCCTATCCGGCCGAGATCGTCAACGCGGCGGCCGGGTTCGCCTACGGCTTCTTCGGCGGGCTCGGGATCGTCGCGGTCGGCTGGATGCTCTCGGCGCTCATCTGTTACTGGTTCGGCACCGGCGTGGCGCGGCCGCTGCTTGACCGCTGGTTCGGTGCCGCGCGCTTCGAGCGCTTCGAGCGGATGGTCGAGCGCGGCGGCATCACCCTGCTGATCGCCCTGCGACTGCTGCCGATCGTCCCCTTCAGCCTGATCTCCGCCGCCGCCGGCGCCGCCAGGGTCCCCTTCGGCCGTTATTGCTGGACGACCGCCGTCGGCTTCCTGCCGATCACCGCGCTCGCGGTCTACCTCGGCACGCGGCTCGAAGGCATCCGCTTCACCGACCCGACGGTGATCGGCGCGGTGGTCGGCGTCGTGCTCCTGCTCCTGGTCGCCCAGTGGATCATCAAGCGCTCCGGCGCCGACGACGACGGGACTAGCGAGAGTGGTGCGCCTTCTTCGCGTGCTTCGAAGGAAGCGCCTTGACGCGGAAGTGGAAGACGGTCGGCTTTTCGGCGATGTTGCCGACCTGATCTTTGGCGCGGATCCGGACCGCGTGCCTGCCCTTCTTGAACCGGTGGTGGAAGCGCGCCGGGCAGATCCGCAGCGGTTCCTTGTCGAACTGGCAGTAATAGGTCACCGGTGACTCGCTCGCCCGCAACCGGAAGCGGGCGACGACGCTGCGCTTGCGCGTCTTCACGACCTTCTTCGGGTGGCGGACGATCTTCGTCCGCGGCGCCTTGGTGTCGACGGCGAAGCCGTAGACGCCGCTCGAGCCGCTGCGGCCCTGCGCGTCCTTGCCGACGACGACGAAGCCGTGGCTGCCGTCGGCCAGCTTCGCCGGCACCACGTAGGGCGAGGCGCAGGGCTGCGGCGTGCCGCCGTCGAGCTGGCAGGTGAAGGCGACCGGGCGGGTCGAGGTGAATTCGAAGGTCGGGCGGCTGATGCTCGAGAGCGCGCCCGGGCCGTTGGTGATCCGCACGCTCGGCGGCCCCGCCTTTTCTTCTTCTTCCAGCGAGGAGACGACCCAGCTGGGCGGGTCTTCGACCGGCGAGCCGCCCAGCGCCTTCATCGCCGCGAGCGCGTTCACCATCCCCGCGCCGACCGCGTCGGGCGAGGTCACCGCCGTGAATTTGGTCGCCGAGGTCTCGAGCGCGGCGAGGATTTTCGCCGGGGTCGCGAGCGGCGCCGTCTGCTGCATCAGGGCGGCGACCGTGGCCGCGTGCTCGGCCGCCTGCGAGCTGCCGCAGAAGTGCCGGCCGTCTTTGGCGAGGATGCCGAAGAAGGTGTTCGAGGCGCAGTCGGTGGCGGTGATGTCGGGCTTCTGGATCACTTCCGGCGCGGCCAGCGGGGGCGCGGGTTTGACGCCGTCGACCGGCCCGTAGAAGCGCTTGACCGGGCCGCGCGAGGAGTAGGGCTCGGGCGCTTTCGGCGCCGTGCCGGCTTCCTGGTAGTTGACGGCGGCGACCGTGGTCACGTAGGGCGACCCGCGGTGGCCGTAGATCACCGGCCCGACCGTGTCGCCGCCTTCCGAGCGCGGATAGTCGATTTCCGAGACGCCGGAGCCGTCCTGGGTGATCGAGACCTTGATCGGCGGATCGGCGGTCGCGCTCGCTTTCGGATCGCATCTCGCCCCGGCGCAGCGGGCGATCACGAGCTGGGCGGTCTGCGGTGCCGCCGTCGGGTTCGTCCATTCCAACCCGATCACCGGCTTTTCGAGCGGTTCGGTGCTGCCGCTGAGGTCGACGATTTCTTCGTTGCCACCGACATCGGTCACGAGGAACGCGAAGAGGGCGGTCTTGACCCCGAACCACGGTTCGGCCCACTGCAGGTTCAGCGACAGCGCCCGCCCCGGTTCGACCGTGATCCCGAATTCGGTGTCGACTTCGCTGCCGGGATCGAAGTCCATGCAGTCGGGTTCGTACGGGCCGAGTCCTTCTTTGGCGAGCGCCCCGGTCAGCAGTTCTCCGACCTTCGCGTTGCAGGTGGGCCGGCCGCGGAATCTCGGCGCTTCCCAGGAGGCGATTTCATCTCCCGCCGCGTTGAAGAGGTTGTCATTGCCCGCCGCGGCGAAGTAGAGGACGCCTTTCTCGGTGACCCGGCGGATCGCCTCGGCGACCGGCCCTTCCTGGAAGTCGGGTTCGGTCGGGAAGGCGAGGTCGTCGACGATCACGTCCGCCCCGGCGCCGCCCTCGCTGACCGGCGCGGCCAGCTTTTCGATGTTCTGGGCATAGGAGATTTCGGCCGGTTCGCCGGTGGCGAAGGCGAGCTGCGCGTGCGGCGCGAGGTCGTGGACGGCCTGCAGCATCGCCCGGCCCTCGTCGGTGTATTCGGAGGCCGGTTTGCCGGTCGGGTCTTCGGCGATCACGTTCACCGGCACCTGCTGACCGCTGCAGGTGCTCGCCCGGCCCGGCAGGTCGTTGGTGACTTCGTCGTCGTGGGCTTTGGTGGCGATCGGCCTGCCTTCGCTCGTCGTCGCCGAGTTGAAGGAGTTGGAGATCACGCCGATCGTCTCCCCCGCCCCGCGGGCGCCGAAGGCGGCGCGCGCCGCGGGGACGTTCAGCTGCGCGACCCCCTGGGAGATGACCGAGCCGCCTTCGCAGAGGCCGTTCGAGGCGATCGCGGCGGTGGCGGCGCCGGCGACCGCGGCGACTTCCGGGGCGAGCGACTGGGTCACGGCGACGACCCCTGGGACGGCGGCCAGCGCGTGAAGGTCGGCGGGCGCCACCGAGAGCACCAGCGTCTGGTAGCGGCCGCTCACGTTCAGCACCTCGGCACCGGTCGCCCGCACGGCTTCGACCGCGGCGGCCGCCCCGGAGTCGAAGCGCGCTTCGACGATCACCCGGCCGCCGTCGCGGACCAGCGTCCCGGCGCCTTCGGTCGGCAGCCCGAGCGCTTCGGCCTGCCCCGCGAGCGACCGCGACCGCACCGCCGGCGTCGCCAGCGCTTCGAGCTGCGGCGAGAGCGCCGTGGCGCTGGTCAGCGGCACGGCGTCGGCGCTCGCCACGGCGGGCACGAGCAGGCCGAGGGCGAGCAGCACCGCGGCAAGCGGTGCGAGGGCAAGGGGTGACGTCGCGCGCCTGGACCGACCGGGCATCCACTGACGGTATCGACTGCGCGGCGGATCTCTTTAGTGGGGGCCCCGATGCCGGCGGACGACCCGCTCGACCCGGAACCTGAATACGGCGGGCCTCGCGGCGACGTTCCCGGCGGCGTCCTCGGCGCGCACCCGGAGCACGTGGCGTCCCGGGCGAAATCGCACCCGGAACCCCCGTCGGCAGACCCGCTCCGCCCGCCGGTCGACGCGGCAGAGGAAGGTGACGCGTGGCTCGTCAGCGCGGAGGCCGAAGCGGACGACGACGCTCCGCCGCCGGGTCCGGAGGAGCGCCGACGGATGGGTGACGATCTTCGCCCGCGGCGCCTTGGTGTCGACCGTGAAGTCGTAAGGGGCGCTCGACCCGCTGCGTCCCTGAGCGTTGGTCGCGGTGACGACGAAGCTGTGCGGCCCATCGGCCAGCGCGGCCGCGGGCCGGTAACGAGAGCCGCACGGCCGGGCCGGGCCGGCGTCCATCCGGCAAGCGATCGAGGCGGCGCCTGCCGCGGTGAATTCGAAGCTCGGCCGATCGTCGTTGCCGAGCGACCCGGGCCCACTCGTGATCGTCACGGTCGGAGCCGGTTCGATCGTCGGCGCCGGCGTCGGTTGCACCGGTTCGGCCGGGACTTCGACTTTCGGCGCCACTTCGGCCGGCGGTTTCCGTTCGGCGGCCCCGGCGCTCGGAGGATCGACGACCGGCGAGCCCCCGAGGGCTTCGAGCGCCGCGGCCGCGTTCAGGAGTCCCGCGCCGGCCGCCGTCCGGGCGCTTACCGTGGTGAAGGAGTCGCCGAACCTTCCATCGCCGCGAGGGCTGGCGAAGAACGTGGTCGAGGCGCAGTCCGTCGCCGTCAGGTTCGGCTTTTCGAGCGTTTCCGGCGGTGCCAGGGGGGCGGCCGGAGCGGTGCCCGCGACGGGCCCGAAGTAATGGGTCACGGGGCCGCGCGATGAGTATTCCTCCGGTTCCGCCGGCGCGACCGCCGATTCTCCGAAGAAGACGGCGCCGAGCGTGATCGCCGCCGCCGCCCCGGAGTGCCCGTAGATGGTCGGCCCGACCGTGACGCCCGCCCCCAGGTTCGAGGAGGGATACTCGGTCGCCGTCACCCCGGAGCCGTTCTCCATCAGCACGAACTTGAGCCGCGGCTCGGCGCCATCCGCGGAGGCCGGGTTGCAGCTGCGGATACACCGGTCGATGACCAGCTGCACGCTCGCCGGCGAGGAGCTCGGGTTGGGCCACTCGAGCACCTCGACCGGCTTGGGGAGCGCCCCGATCACCTCGCCGTTGTCGGTCCGTTCGGCGGCGAGGATCGCGGTGCCCCCCGTATTCAGAAGGTACGCGTCGAGGTCGCTCTTGACGCCGTACCAGGGTTCGGCCCACTGCAGGTCGACGATCAAGGTCGAGTGCCCCCCGACCGTGATGCGAAACGTGGAGTCGGTCGCGGTCGGCGAGAAATTCATGCAGTTCGAAGCGGCTTCGCCGGCTTTCGGGGCGACGACGGCCGGGCAGGTCGTGTCGTGGAATTCGGACCGTTCCCAGGAGGCGATCTCGTTGCCGGTCCCGCTTTCGATCAGGTTGTTGTTGCCCGCGGCGGTCAGGTAGACGACCCCTTCGGCGCTCACCTTCCGGATCGCGGCGGCGACCGGGCCGTCCTGGTAGAAGGGCTCACCGAAGTAGCCGATGTCGTCCACGATCACGTCGGCCCCGGCGCCGCCGACGGCGACCGGTTCGGCCAGCCGTTCGATGTTGCGGGCGAACTGGATTTCGGTGGAGTAGGCCGTGGCGAAGGCGAGTTCGGCGTGCGGGGCAAGATCGTGGACGACCTGCAACATCGCGCGGCCCTCGTCGGTGAGCGATTCTTCTTCGCCTGGCGCCGGCGGCGGCGCTTCGGCGATCACGCGCACGGGGATCTGCTGGCCACTGCAGTCGTTGGACGGCCCCGGCAGGTCGTCGCTCGCTTCGTCTTCGGCGGCGTGGGCGGCGATCGTGCCGCCACCGACCGCCGCCGTCGCGGAGTTGAAGGAGTCGGAGATGACGCCGATCGTCTCGCCCGCCCCGCGGGCGCCGAAGGCGGCGCGCGCCGCCGGGACGTTCAGCTGCTCGAGGCCCTCGCTGATGACCGAGCCGCCTTCGCAGATGCCTTCCGAGGGGGTCGCGGCGGTGCTCGACGTTTCGCCCGCGCCGTAAACCACCGGCCGGCGGGAGGCGACCACGGTGCCGAGACCGGGGACTTCGGCGACGGCGTCGAGGTCTTCCGGGTCCACCGCGAGAGCGACGGTCTGGTAGCGCGCGCTTGCGGCCAGGATCCTGGCGCCCGCGGCCTTCAGCGCTTCCAGACGGGCCAGGGCGCCTGCTTCGAAGTGCGCTTCTACGACCACCCGATCCCCTTCGCGGATCAGGCTCCCGGGGCCTTCGGCGGGGATGCCGATCGTCCCCGCCGGCGCCGTTCCGACCGCGGCCGCCGCCCGTCGCGGCGCGGCGATGCCGAGGACGAGGAGCGCCGCCGCCGCGAAGACCACGAAGGCGATCGCCCGGGATGCCTGCCTCGAACCGCCGTTCATCGAAATTGAGTATCGACCACGCGGGCGAGAGCCTTGAGTCGGTCAGGCGTAGGAGGAGCGCCGGAGCCAGACCGCCAGCGCGACCAGTGAGAGCACCATGCTGCCCCCACCGACCACCCAGAAGTCGGCCGCGCTGCCGATGTTGCGCACCAGCCAGCCGAAGTTCTGGCCGAAGAAGCCGACCACGAAGGAGAGCGGCAGGAAGATCGTCGCCACCACGGTCAGCTGCTTGGTGATTTCGTTGAGGCGGTTGGAGGTGACCGAGAGGTAGGCATCACGGCTGCCGATCAGCAGGTCGCGGTAGGAGTCGATCTGGTCGGAGATGCGGATCGCATGGTCGTAGACGTCGCGGAAGTAGTTGCGCGAGTCGGCTTCCAGGCCGGGGACTTCGAGGATGTCGTCGATGTGGCGGGCGAGCATGTCGCGCTGCGGCGTCGCCACCCGGCCGAGCTGGACGAGGTCACGGCGCAGCTCGGTCAGCGGCTGCAGGTGGTCGGGCGAGGGGGCGCTGAAGATCTCCTCGTCGAGGTCTTCGAGCCGGTCTTCGAGGTCCTCGAGCAGCGGGAAGAAGGTGTCGGTGAGCGCGTCGAGGACGCGGTAGACGACGAACTGCTCGGAGCTCGGCGGCAGCGCGTCGAGGCGCTTGCGGACTTCGTCGAGGGCGCTGCAGCGGCCGTCGTGGACGGTGACCAGGTAGCCGCCGCTGACGAAGGCGTGGACCTCTTCCAGCCGGACCGCGGTGCCACCTTCCGGGTCGCGCGCCCCGTAGTAGACGAGGAACATGTAGTCGCCGAAATCCTCGAGCTTCGGCCGCTGCCCTTTCTTGCGCAGGTCCTCCAGCGCGAGCGGGTGGAAGTGGAAGAGCCCGTCGAGGGTCTCGACTTCTTCATTGCTCGGGGCATCTAGATCTAGCCAGAAATACTCGTCGCGGTCGAGCAACTCGCCGATCGCGCTCCGGTCAATGTGGTCGAGGAAGCGCACGGCATGAGGCTAGATGCGGTCGCGGACGAGGCCGGCGCCGCACGCCTCAGGCCAAAAATTCACCTCCGGACGCCCCCGATCCTGCTACCGTGGCGCCTGAAAGGGCCGGCGTGACCGGCTGTAAGTTTGTGTCTAGCGCTCGCATGTCGTTGCCAGTCAGCATCGTCAGCGTTTGCAGCACACGATGTGGAGGCAATGCATGCCTACTGGAACCGTAAAGTGGTTTAGCGACGACAAGGGCTACGGGTTCATCACGCCCGACGACGGCTCGAAGGACGTCTTCGTTCATCACAGTGCCATCCTGGGTGAGGGCTTCAAGTCCCTGACCGAGGGCGCCAAGGTGAGCTACGAGTCCGAGGAAGGCCCGAAGGGCCCCGCCGCGGCCAGCGTTCAGCAGACTTCGTAGAGCGCTAGCTCATAGACAAAGTCTGGGAAGCCCGCCTTTATGGCGGGCTTCGTCTTGTGTGGGCCCACATCGCTCCCGCGCTACTCTCCCGCTCCCCGCCACCTTCTCACCTCTTTCCCTCTTCCCCTCTTCCCCTCTTCCAATGACTGCAACTCGTAACGACCTGCGCAACTGCGCGATCATCGCCCACGTCGACCACGGCAAGACGACGCTCGTCGACGCCATGCTCTGGCAGACCGGAACCTTCCGCAAAGGCCAGGACGTGGCCGAGCGGGTGATGGACTCGATGGACCTGGAGCGCGAGAAGGGGATCACGATCCTCGCCAAGAACACCGCGGTCCAGCACGGGGGCGTGAAGCTGAACATCGTCGACACGCCTGGCCACGCCGACTTCGGCGGCGAGGTGGAGCGGGCCCTGACGATGGTCGACGGGGCGCTGCTCCTGGTCGACGCGTCGGAGGGGCCGCTGCCGCAGACGCGCTTCGTGCTGCGCAAGGCGCTGGAGCGGAAGCTGCCGATCATCCTCGTCGTCAACAAGGTCGACCGGCCGGACGCGCGGATCTCCGAGGTGGTCGACGAGGTCTACGAGCTCTTCATCGACCTCGATGCGGACTCCGAGCAGATCGACTTCCCGATCGTCTACACGAACGCGAAAGCGGGCTGGGCGGCGCTCGAGGAAAAGGTCGAGGGCACCGACCTGATGCCGCTGCTCGACCTGATGCTGGAGAAGATCCCGGCGCCGACGTATGACGAGGGCGCGCCGCTGCAGGCGCACGTGACCAACCTCGACGCCTCGCCGTACGTCGGGCGGCTGGCGGTCTGCCGGGTGCGGCAGGGGACGATCCGCTCCGGGCAGCAGATCGCCTGGTGCCGCGCCGACGGCGAGGTCCGGCGGGCGAGCGCCTCGGAGCTCTACGTCACCGAAGGGCTCGAGCGGGTCTCGGCCCAGGAGGCGGGCCCGGGCGAAATCATCGCTGTGGCCGGAATCGAAGAGGTGACGATCGGCGAGACGCTCGCCGATCCGGAGGATCCGCAGCCGCTGCCGGTGATCACCGTCGACGAGCCCTCGCTGTCGCTGGTGCTGGGCATCAACACCTCGCCGATGGCGGGACAGGGCGGCGGCGACAAGCTGACCGCGCGGCAGATCCGCACGCGGCTCGACCAGGAGCTGGTCGGCAACGTCTCGATCCGGGTCAAGGACACCGAGCGGCCGGACGCCTGGGAGGTGCAGGGGCGCGGCGAGCTGCAGCTGGTCGTGCTGCTGGAGATCATGCGGCGCGAGGGCTACGAGATGACCGCGGGGCAGCCGCGCGTCGTCACCCGGGAAGTCGACGGCAAGGTCCACGAGCCGGTGGAGCGGCTGGCGATCGACGTGCCCGAGGAACACGTCGGCGCGGTGACGCAGATGCTGGCGGGACGCAAAGGGCGACTCGAGCAGATGGTCAACCACTCGACCGGCTGGGTGCGGATGGACTACCTGGTGCCGGCCCGCGGGCTGATCGGCTTCCGCACCGAGTTCCTCACCGAGACGCGCGGCAGCGGCATCCTCCACCACGTGTTCGACCGCTGGGAGCCGTGGGCGGGCGAGCTGCGCACGCGCCAGACCGGCTCCCTCGTGGCGGACCGCCGCGGTCAGACCGCCGCCTACTCGCTCTTCAGCCTGCAGGAGCGCGGGACGCTCTTCATCGGTTCCGGCGAGGACGTCTACGAGGGGATGATCATCGGCGAGAACTCCCGCGCCGACGACCTCGACGTGAACCCGACCAAGGCCAAGCAGCAGACCAACATGCGGGCGTCGAGCGCCGACGTCCTGGTCCGCCTGGCCCCGGCGACCCGGCTGACCCTGGAAGCGTCCCTCGAGTTCCTGCGCGAGGACGAGTGCGTCGAAGTGACCCCCGACGCGGTCCGCCTGCGCAAGCTCATCCTCGACAAAGTCCCGCGCCTCAAGGCTTCCAAGCGCCGCGACAGCGCCCCGCGCTAGCGCCGTCGAGCTCCGCCACTCCCCGCGAGCGCGGTCGTCCTTTCCAACCCCCGCCCCGGGCGCGGTCGTCCTTTGGTCCGCCGCCCATTTCGCGGTCGTCCTTTGGTCCGGTAGCCGGACGTCAGATCGACCGCGCTCGTGGGACGGACGTTAGGTCGACCGCTCTCGGCGTCGATCGAGCAGGCGGGCGATCTTCGTGGCGATCTCCTCCGGTTCCCGCTGGAACTGTCGTTCGCTGACGCGGATAGTCTCGATGTCCGCGAGGGCGAAGTCCAGATCCCGGTCGTGGTCGCGCTCGAAGGCGTCGCGAGTCCCATGCGTCTCCCAGGTGTCGAGTTCGACGCCGAAGTCGAACTCCGGCCAGAACACGTCGAGCTCGTAGCCCACCTCGTTCCAACCGGTCGCGGGTCGCGGCAGGCCCGACGCGACGAGGTACTCGACGAAGCGCCGCTCGAACTCGGAGCGCGTCCAGATCGGCCGCTCGTAGATCGCCAGCGCGTGGCGAAGCCGTTTTGCACCATGATGCCCGCGGCTGCGCTCGATCACGGCGTGGACCGCCTCGAGGTCGAGCAGCCCCAGGTCTTCGGCCCGCGCCAACACCCGCCGCAGTTGATCGCTACGCAGCTTCCACGCGAGATCGAGCAGCGTCCGCGCGACCGAGGTGACCGGAATCCCGTCGACCAGCGCCCGGTCCTCCTCGATGAGGTTCCGCGCCCGATGCCGCACAACTCCCTTCGGCGGCCGATGGTGCCGCGGCACGTAGGCCGTCACCTCAAAAGGCGCCGGCGACCCCGACCACAGCCCCCACAGCCATCCCGCCGAGTAGTAGCTGAGCAGTGCCCCCGGCCCAACCGCCAGCACCGCCGCCAAGCATTCCCCGCGCGGCGAGAGCTCCGTGTGCCCGACCGCATACACGCCCCGATAGACGCGGTGCAACCGACCGGAAGCCACGGCACGGAGCACGGCCTGATGCGAGAAACCGAGCCGCTGTTCGAGCTGGCGAATCGACACGACCCCGTGCTGTCGGCTCGCCAGGAGCGCCAAGGCCCGGTCCCGCTCCCGCAGGCGCGGTCGTCCTTTGGTCCGCCGCCCATTTCGCGGTCGTCTTTTGGTCCGGTAGCCGGACGTCAGGTCGACCGCGCTCGCGGGGCCGGACGTTAGGTCGACCGCGCTCTCCTCGTTTCCGCCCACGCGGACCTAAGGTCGCCCGCGGGTCGGGTTCTCCCCCCGGCTTCGTCCTTTCGGGCGCTTTTTGGGGAGGTTTGGTGAGGAGGTTGGCTTCGATGCCGTCGAGGAGGCGGTTCAGTCCGCGCTCGAAGCGGCCCGGCAGGCCGAGGAACTCACCGCGATCCCCGACGGGGCTGCCTGGCGCTCGAGCACCCGGTGATCGCTTCGATCGCCTGGTGCGCGGCGATCCTCGCCGTGGTCGTCCCGCTCGCCCTGCGCGCCTACCGCAGGCGCACCATGGACTGAGCCCCGCGGGAACCAGGTTGACGGGCCGAAAACCGGTCTATATCACCGGTTTTCGGCCCATCAACATCGGAGCTAGACGGTGGCGGCTGCCTGCTCGGACTGCGAGGCCTCGGCGGCTTTCGCCTCCGGGGTGACCTCGTCGATATTGCGCGGCAGCAGCACCTCTTTGGCGATGACCAGGCGCTGGATCTGGCTGGTCCCCTCGTAGAGCTGCATGATCTTCGCGTCGCGCATCAGTTTCTCGACCGGGTACTCCTTGATGAAGCCGTAGCCGCCGTAGACCTGGACGGCGTCGGTGGTGACCTCCATCGCCGAGTCCGAGGCGAACCGCTTGGCCTCCGAGGAGCGCAGCGTGTTGCGCTGGCCCTGGTCGAGCTGGACGGCCGAGTTCCAGGTCAGGAGCCGGGCGGCATCGACCTTGGTCGCCATGTCGGCGATCATGAACTGGATCGCCTGGTGCATCGCGATCGGCACGCCGAACTGGACCCGTTCCTTCGAGTACTCGCAGGCGAACTCGAACGCCGCGCGGGCGATCCCTACGGCCATCGCCGCGACGCCCGGACGGGTGCGGTCGAGGGTCATCATCGCGAGTTTGAAGCCCTTGTTTTCTTCGGCGAGAAGGTTCTCGGCGGGCACCTCGACGTCGTTGAAGGAGATCGTCGCGGTGTTCGACGCCCGCTGGCCCATCTTGTCCTCCTTCTTGTCGACGGTGACCCCGGGGGAGTTCGCGTCGACGACGAAGGCGGAGATGCCACGGTGGCCGGCCTCAGGGTCGGTCTTGGCGTAGACCGTGAACCAGTCGGCGTAGGTGCCGTTGGTGATGAAGCACTTGGAGCCGTTGAGGACGTATTTGTCGCCCTGCTTGACGGCGCGGGTCTTCATCCCGGAGACGTCGGAGCCGGCGTCCGGCTCGGTGAGGCAGAAGGAGGCGAGCTTGAACTCTTCGACGAGGCCGCCGAGGTACTTCTTTTTCGTCTCCTCGGAGCCGCCGAGGCCGACCGGCGCGGAGGCCAGGCCGTTCGCCATCAGCGAGGTGCCGATGCCGGAGCAGCCCCAGCCGATCTCCTCCTCGATCACGCAGCCGGAGAGGTAGTCGAGGCCCGGGCCGCCGTAGGCCTCGGGGACGTGGGTGTTCATCAGGCCGACGTCCCAGGCCTTGCGCAGCACCGCGTCGGGCCAGGTGCCGTCCTTGTCGTACTCCCAGGCGACCGGGCGCATCTCTTTCTCGGCGAAGGAGTGCGCGAGCTCGCGCAGGTCTTTCTGTTCGTCGGTCAGGGTGAAGTCAACCACCGGTCGGGGCTCCTTTTGGGTCGTGGCGAAGTCTGGCTTGGACGCCCTGTGGGCGCCTCCCGATTGACTGGTCAGTCAACCGACTTGAAGAGTACCGGATGGGCGCCTCGGAAGGGGCGTCTAGGCTGTCTCCGTGGGACTGGTGATGGCGCTTTCCGTGGGGATGAAGGCCGGCGCGGTGCTGATCTTCACCGGGGTGGTGGCCCCGCTGGTCGGCCTCGGGCTGAAGCGGGTGACCGGCGGCTGGGACTCCTACGGCGGCGGCGCGTTCGCGATCCTCCGCGATTCCCCCGCCCGCAAAGGCGCGGCGCCGCAGTCGACGGACCCGGCGATCCAGGCGGCCGAGGTGCGCCAGATGCTCGAAGCGAAAGCCGAGCGGCGGAAGGTGCGGGGCGAGCCGGCGCTCGACGTCGGGGCCGAGTCCGCACGTCTCCTGGCAGCGGCCGCGGAGGGCTTCCCGGCGGGCCACGACGAGGAGCTGCGGACGGAGGTCCGCCAGCTCGTCGTCGCCCGCAACGAACGCCGCCTGCGCGCCGGCCTGGAGCCGCTCGACGTCGAGGTCGAGACGGAGCGGCAACTGGCCGAGCTGGACTGCTGAGCGACGCCCGGGCGGCGCGCGCGAGGCGCGGCGCAAGCTCTAAGATCGCGCCGATGCCAGCCGATCCCGAGGAGAACCTCTACGAGGTCGACGAGCTGCTGAACCAGCCCGGCACCTACTTCAACCCGCAGACCGAGGTGGTCGTGATCGTCGACGACTCCGCCTCGATCGACCAGGAGGTCTTCAACCTCGAGGCCTACGAGGGTGCCGAGTGGGTCCGCCTCTCCGACGAGGTGCCGGTCGACGAAGACGGCCGCGATCGCGTCCTCGAGGCCTTCCAGACCTCCTACCACCCCGGCTCCACCGGCTCGATCTCCGAGACCGCGCTCGAACAGGGCGACGAAGAGCTCGACGAGGACGAGGACGGCCAGGACCCCGGCCGCGAGGACATGGACTGAGCGTGCTCGAGCCAGGCGACAAGGCACCGGCGTTCACGCTGCCCGATCAGGACGGCAACAAGGTCAGGCTGTCCGACTTCAAAGGGCAGACCGTCGTCCTCTACTTCTATCCCCGCGCTGACACGCCGGGATGCACGACGCAGGCGTGCGGGGTGCGCGACCGCGGCGACGAGTACGCGAAGTCGGGCGCCAAGGTGATCGGGGTCTCGCCGGACGAGCCGGAGAAGATCAAGAAGTTCGACGACAAATACGGGCTCGGGTTCACCCTGCTCGGCGACGTCGATCACAAGGTGGCGGAGAAATACGGCGCCTGGGGCGAGAAGTCCATGTACGGCAAGAAGTACATGGGCATGCTGCGCTCGACCTTCATCATCGACCCGAAAGGCAAGATCGCCCGGGTCTTCCCGAAGGTCCAGCCGAAAAAACACGATGCGCTCGTGTTGAAGGCGCTGGACGAACTCGCGGCTGCCTGACGGGCTGTCGCGGCCCGTGCCGGCCGGCGCCCGGAAGGGACGGGAACCCGCAAGCTGTCGCCCGGGGATAGGGACGGGCCGTCTCGTCCACGGCCCTGGCAGGCTGTGGCCGTGGCCGAGACGGCCGGGTGTGCGGGGAGCGGGGGGA
>Ga0207652_10000514_pt1 | contig 39197 bp, 31 predicted proteins | sample KBSC63BmetaG_FD_184334 | JGI IMG/M metagenome (GOLD analysis project Ga0207652, IMG submission 184334) | Corn rhizosphere microbial communities from Kellogg Biological Station, Michigan, USA - KBS C6-3B metaG (SPAdes) (version 2) | ecosystem: Host-associated > Plants > Roots > Rhizosphere ...
GTCCCCTCTCCTCGCGAAGCGAGGGGAGGGCTAGGGAGGGGAGTCCGGCGACCCCCGCGCCGGCAAGTCGCGCTCGTTTCTGTCAGGTTTAAATGGGTTCAGTCGCCGCCCGCCGACCCCCCATTCCGGTCCCCTCTCCTCGCGAAGCGAGGGGAGGGTTAGGGAGGGGAGTCCGGCGCCCCCCCGCGCCGGCAAGTCGCGCTCGTTCCGTCGTCCCCATCCGGCTTGCCCGAACGCGACCATCGACAGCCGGCGCCGGCAGACGGAGCGCGATTCCCTGCGACAGAGAACGGTCGGATCGGCGACGATTCGGTGGTTCGCCGGACTCCCCTCCCTAACCCTCCCCTCGCTTCGCGAGGAGAGGGGACCGGAAGGAGGGCGGTCTGAGCCTGCCCCAGTTTGGTGGACACCTCTTGGAGGTAGAAAATGTCCACGATGTCTGGAAAGAAGCGCAGGAAGTACACGCCAGAGTATCAAGCCGAGGCAGTCCGGCAGGTGAAGGCGGGGGATCGGCAATTATCCCAGGTAGCCCGGGACCTTGGGCTGAGCATGCAGACGCTGTGGAACTGGGTGTACCCCGACAGACGTCAGTCGAAGGAAGGACCGAGCGAAACGCTTACAGCGACAGGACTCACGACGACGGAACGGGAAGAACTTCAGCAGCTTCGTCGACGAGTCGCCCGGCTGGAGGAGGAGCGGGAGATCCTAAAAAAAGCGACGGCCTTCTTCGCCAAGGAGAGCAAGTGAGGTTCTCGTTCATCCGGGCGGAGGAGGCCAAGCATGACGTCACGCTGCTGTGTCAGGTGCTCGAGGTATCACGTCAAGGCTACTACGCCTGGCTTCGTCGGAAGCCCTGCCGCCATAGCCAACGTGACGAAGAGCTGCGTCAGCGCATCCACCAAGCCTTCGCCGACAGTGGCGCCCGGTACGGCGCCCCTCGCGTGCAACGGGCCCTGGCCGCAGACGGCGAGGCCACCAGCCGCAAGCGGGTCGCTCGGATCATGCGTCAGGAGGGTCTGGCAGGCCGGCGGCGACGCCGGTTCCTGTGCACCACCGACTCGCGACACGGCTTCCGAATAGCCCCGAACTTGGTGGCCAGGAACTTCGCCCCACCTGAACCCAACCGCGTGTGGGCCACTGACATCACGTACATCCAGACCCAGAAGGGATGGCTGTACTTGGCAGTCGTCCTGGACCTGTTCAGCCGGAAGGTGATCGGTTGGTCGATGCAGCCGTATCAGGACCGCCGGCTAGTGCTAGCCGCATTGCAGATGGCCATCGCTGCCAGACGCCCCGCACCAGGAACTCTCGTGCACCACTCAGACCGCGGGGTGCAGTACGCCTGCGACGACTACCGGAGCGCGCTCATCGACGCGGAAATCATCCCCAGCATGAGCCGCACCGGTGACTGCTGGGACAATGCGGTCGTCGAGAGCTTCTTCTCCACACTAAAGAACGAGCTGGTGTACAGAACCACCTTCGCCGACCATGCCGCCGCACGGACAGCCCTGTTTCAGTACATCGAAGGCTTCTATAACCGCCGCCGCCTGCACTCCGCCCTTGGCTATCTCAGCCCGGTGGAGTACGAAAAACGACAAGCCGCTCCCAACTAGCCACCCGTCCACCAAATCGGGGCAAGCCCAAGCCCACCCCATTCCGGTCCCCTCTCCTCGCGAAGCGAGGGGAGGGTTAGGGAGGGGAGTCCGGCGACCCCCGCGCCGGCAAGTCGCGCTCGGCCCGTCGTCCCGTCCGGCTTGCCCGAACGCGACCATCGACAGCCGGCGCCGGCAGACGGAGCGCGATTCCCTGCGACGGAGAACGGTCGGATCGGCGACGATTCGGTGGTTCGCCGGACTCCCCTCCCTAACCCTCCCCTCGCTTCGCGAGGAGAGGGGACCGGAGGGAGGGCGGTCGGGTCCCGGCCGAGCCAGGCGGGGGCGTTGCTTTGCGAGGAGAGGGGACCGGAAGGAGCGGGTCGGGCCTTAGCCGACCCAGGCGCGGGCGTTGCGGAAGAGGCGCATCCAGGCGCTGTCGGGGCCGACGAAGGGGTTCCAGGACAGCTGCGCGGCGCGGAACACGCGCTCGGGGTGGGGCATCAGGGCGGTCACGCGTCCGTCGGGGGTGGTGATGGCGGTGATGCCGTCGGGAGACCCGTTGGGGTTGGCGGGGTAGGTGGCCGCGACGTGGCCGTGGTTGTCGACGAACCGGCCGGCCACCAGGCCGGCTCCCAGGAACGCCTGGCGCTGCTCGTCCGAGCCGAACTCGGCCCGTCCCTCGCCGTGCGCGACGGCGATGGGTGACATGCTGCCCGCCATCCCGGCGAACAGGATCGACGGCCCCGCCTCGATGCGCACGCGCGACAGGCGCGCCTCGAACTGCTCGCTGCGGTTGCGCACGAAGCGCGGCCAGTCGGCGGCCCCGGGGATGATCTCCTTCAGCGCCGCCAGCATCTGGCAGCCGTTGCAGACGCCCAGCGTGAAGGTGTCGGGGCGGGCGAAGAAACGCGAGAACGCCTCCCGGGTGCGGGCGTGAAACAAGATCGACTTCGCCCAGCCCTCGCCGGCGCCCAGCACGTCGCCGTACGAGAAGCCGCCGCAGGCCGCCAGACCGCGGAAGCCGTCCAGCGCGACCCGCCCGGCCAGCACGTCGCTCATGTGCACGTCCACCGCGTCGAAGCCGGCGCGATCGAACGCCGCCGCCATCTCGATCTGCCCGTTCACCCCCTGCTCGCGCAGGATGGCCACGCGCGGCCGAGGACCCGAGGACACGAACCGCGCCGCGATGTCGGCGTTCGGCTCGAACGTCAGGCTGGCCGACAGCCCGGGATCGCTGGCGTCGAGGCGCGCGGCCTGCTCCTCGTCGGCGCAGGTGGCATCGTCGCGCAGCCGCTGCATGGCGTGCGTCGTCTCGGACCAGACGCCGCGCAGGAACGCGCGCGGCTCGTCCAGCAGCACGTTCGCGCCATGGCGAACGACCACGCGGTCAGCCGTCGTCATCAACTGGCCGACCGAGTGCACGGCGTCCGCCAGCCCGTGGCGGGCGAACACCGCGTTCACCCGCGGCACGTCGATGGACCGCACTTGCAACAGCGCGCCCAGCTCCTCGTTGAACAACGCCGCCGCCGGGCTGATGCTGGTCAGGCTGCCGAGATCGATCTCGATCCCCACCCGCCCCGCGAACGCCATCTCCACCGCCGTGACGAACAGGCCGCCGTCCGAGCGATCGTGATAGGCCAGCAGCGCGCCCGCGTCCGCCAGCTCGCGGATGGCGGCGAAGAACCCCACCAGCGCGCGGGGATCGTCCAGATCGGGCGGCACGTCGCCCAGTTGCTCGTACACCTGCGCCAGGCACGAGCCGCCCAGGCGGTTCTTGCCCCGGCCGAGATCGATCAGCAGCAGCACCGTCTCCTCGACGTCACGCAACAGCTCGGGCGTCAGGGCGCGGCGCACGTCCGTCACCGGCGCGAAGGCGCTGACGATCAGTGACAGCGGCGCCGTCACGGCGCGGGTCTGGCCGTCCTGCTGCCACACGGTCCGCATCGACAGCGAGTCCTTGCCGACGGGGATGGCGATGCCCAGCGCCGGGCACAGCTCGGCGCCCACGGCGCGGACAGCGTCGTACAGGCGCGCGTCCTCGCCCGGGTGGCCGGCGGGCGCCATCCAGTTCGCGGACAGCTTCACGTCCGACAGCTTCGCCACCGGCGCCGAGGCGATGTTCGTGATCGCCTCGCCCACGGCCATGCGCGCGGAGGCGGCGGCGTCCAGCAGCGCCAGCGGCGGCCGCTCGCCCATCGCCATCGCCTCGCCGGCGAACGTGTCGAAACCGGCGCAGGTGACGCCCGCGTCGGCCACCGGCACTTGCCAGGGGCCGACCATCTGGTCGCGTGCGATTAGCCCGCCCACGGTGCGGTCGCCAATCGTCACCAGGAACGTCTTGTCGGCGATCGTGGGCAGGCGCAGCAGGCGCAGCGCCGCGTCGCGCACGTCGACGCTGGCGGCGTCGAACGGACGGGTGGCGATGGCGGCGTGGCGTACGTCGCGGGTCATGCGGGGGGGCTTGCCCAGCAGCACCGACAGCGGCAGCTCGATGGGCCGGTTTCCAAAATGCGGATCGTCCACCACCAGGCGCCCGTCGTCGGTGGCGTGGCCCAGGACCGCGTAGGGGCAGCGCTCGCGCGCGCACAGGGCCGCGAACGCGTCGACGTCCGCCGCCTCGACCGCCAGCACGTAGCGCTCCTGCGCCTCGTTGCACCAGATCTCGAGCGGCGACATGCCGGGCTCGTCGTTCGGCACCTTGCGCAGGTCGAAACGCGCGCCCCGGCCGCTGTCATTCACCAGCTCGGGCAGCGCGTTCGACAGGCCGCCGGCGCCCACGTCGTGGATCGACACGATGGGGTTCCGGTCGCCCATCGCCACGCAGCGATCGATCACCTCCTGACAGCGCCGCTCCATCTCGGCGTTGTCCCGCTGCACCGAGGCGAAGTCGAGATCCTCGGCCGAGGCGCCCGACGCCACCGACGAGGCCGCGCCGCCGCCCAGGCCGATCAGCAGCGCCGGTCCGCCCAGCACGATGACGGCCGCGCCCGGTGGAATCTCGTGCTTCTGCACGTGATCGGGGCGGATGTTGCCCAGGCCGCCCGCGATCATGATCGGCTTGTGATAGCCGCGCACCTCGCGCCCCTCGGGCTTGCCGGGCGCGCCGACCTCCAGCTCGAAGGTGCGGAACATGCCGCAGATGCTGGGACGGCCGAACTCGTTGTTGAACGCGGCGCCCCCCAGCGGGCCCTCGATCATGATGTCCAGCGCCGAGGCGATGCGCTCGGGCTTGCCGTGGTCCGTCTCCCAGGGGCGAATCGCGCCGGGCAGGCGCAGGTTCGACACGGCGAAGCCGACCAGGCCGGCCTTGGGTTTCGAGCCGCGCCCGGTGGCGCCCTCGTCGCGGATCTCGCCGCCCGAGCCGGTGGCGGCGCCGGCGAACGGCGAGATGGCGGTGGGGTGGTTGTGCGTCTCGACCTTCATCAGGATGTGCACCGGCTCGCTGTGCGCGCCGTACACGTGCGTGTCGGGATCGGGGAAGAAGCGGCTGGCGGGCGAACCCTCGATGACGGACGCGTTGTCGCGGTAGGCGGACAGCACGCCGCCGGGCGACGCCTCGGTGCTGCGGCGGATCATCTTGAACAGCGACAGGGGCGCCCGCTCGCCGTCGATGACGAAGTCGGCGTTGAAGATCTTGTGCCGGCAGTGCTCGCTGTTCGCCTGGGCGAACATCATCAGCTCGACGTCGGTGGGGTCGCGCTGCAAGGTGTTGCGGTAGGCGTCGTGCAGGTAGTCGATCTCGTCGGGGGCCAGGGCCAGGCCCAGGCGCGCGTTCGCCCGCTCCAGCGCGGCGCGACCCTCGTTGATGACCAGCACGGGGGCCAGCGGCTTGGGATCGGCGCGCGTGAACAGCGCCTGGGCTGCCGCCGCGCTGTCCAGCACCGACTCCGTCATGCGATCGTGCAGCGCCGCGCGCAGCGCGCGGGCGTCGGTGATCTTGCCGGCCACGTCGTACCAGACGCCGCGCTCGATGCGGCGCACGGTGGTCAGGCCGCAGCCGCGCGCGATGTCCGTCGCCTTCGACGACCAGGGTGAGATCGTTCCCAGCCGTGGCACCACCAGCAGGCGGACGGCGGGCGCCGCGATCGGCGTGGGGGCGACGCGGGGGCCGTAGCGCAGCAACCGCTCGAGCACGGTCGATTCCTCCGCCGTCAGCGGCGCGGAGGCGTCGACGAAGTGGACGAAGGTCGCCCCCAGCGCGGTCACGCCGGGGTTCGCGACGCGGACGGAGGCAAGGCGTTTTTGAAGGCGGGCAGGGGTGAACGCGGGCGCGCCGGCGAGCTCAATCATGGATGTAGGTGCACAGACTGCCCCGCCCGCCCGTGGGATGCAATGGAATCGGCGCCGCGCCCGCGGAACCGGCGCGCGGCGCCGTTGTCGAAGTTGGGTGCGCCAGCTCGCCGTGTTGCAGAAGCCCGCTCCCCACTTCGACCTGAACGCCATCGAGGTCGAGACGCCCTGCGCGAGCCCATGGGATCGCCTGCAGGGCGACGAAAGAGAAAATGGTCTTCGGGGCCGCTTTTTCAGATCTGTTCCGGCCGTCGCGCGTTGAGGCAGGGATGCGCCATCTCCCTCTCCTCGCGACCGGTGCCTCGAATACCCGCTGCGACTTCGTGCTGGACGCCCTCGAGGTGCAGACGCCGTGCGACGTCTCGTGGAACTCGATGAAGGGCGACAACCGGGTCCGCTATTGCGGACACTGCCGCCAAAATGTCTACAACATCGAGGCGTTGCCCCGGGCGGAAGCGGTCCGGCTGATCGGTGAGCGCGAGGGCCGGCTGTGCGTGCGGTTTCACCGGCGGCCTGACGGCACGGTCGTCACCGCGGACTGCTGGGCTCGGCTGCGGGCGGCACGCCGCAAGGGCTGGCTGGCCTTCGCGGCCATGCTGGTGATCGTGGGAACGGCCCAGCTGTTCGCGATGCTCACGGGGCTGAGCGCGCTGCGCCGCCTCGGCACGCAGGGCGCTGTTGCGCGACCGGCGGAGCCCGTTCCCGCCGGCCAGGCCGCAGGTCGGCCCGCACCCGCCCCCGGCCGGGACGTGATCATGGGGGAGATCGCTTTTCCGCCCGAGCCGGTCCGTTCCGCGGCGGCGGAGCCGCGCCACCTGATGGGGAAGCCGGCGCCGCGAGATGTGCTGGGGCGCCTGCCGCGTCGGTGATCGCGCGCCGCATCTCCGCAGAATCGTTCGGGACGGATTGCCTCGCCGCCCTTCGAACCCAGGTTTGGGCCATGGACGAAAACTACCAATCGCTTTTCGGCGAACCCGTTTGATGGCAAGGTCGTCGTTTGGGGCACTAAGAGTCGATGCCGATCCGCGTTGTTGAACGGCGTGCGCCGCGCACGGGAGTGATGAATCAGGGTCCGGTCCGCCTGCGGGCTGGCCTGGTCGCGAGGTCGATCACCTGGTTGGTCATCGGGTTGGTCTGGTCCGTCGCGGCGCCTGCGGCCCACGCGGCCTGGTGGCCGTTTCAGCACATCAAGCCGCCGGCGCCTCAACCGCCTGATCAGAGCTGGCTGAACGACGCCCCGGAGCGGCCGGGCACCAAGCAGTCCAAGGTCGCGGTGTTCGTCTTCCCAGGTGACGACGTCTACCAACCCGTTCGTGCGGCGGTCGTGCGCACCCTGCGGCACAAGGGGCTGAACGTGACGACGACTCTGAAGCCGGTCGACAGCCCGGCGCAGTACCGCGAGATGTCCTCCACCTTGAAGGTGGCCGTTTACGTCGACGGCGACATGACCGGCGAAGGCGCTCGTCAGAACGCGCACATCCGGATCCGCAGCGGCGTCACGGGCCAGCACGTCGCCGTGGCGAACTTCTCCGGGCCGACGGCGAAGATCGTCGGCGCCATCAACAAGGGCCTGTGGAACCGCGTCGGCCCCGCGACCGTGCGGGCCTGCACCGGCGCGGCCCACTCGCATCGCCGCGAACGCGAGCCCCTGCGCATCGAGGCGGGCTCGCCCCTCGACGACGCCTCGATCGCCAGTCCCGGGACCTGAATCGATCTCGGCTAGCGATTAGCCGAAACCGACCACGGTGGCGGGGGCGCCCGAAGACTTGCATTGAGTCGCGATCTGGCGGACGCTCCTTGCGGAGAGTGCGCGCTGGTAGCGACTTTCTGGAACTCCCCACGTTCACCCGCCGGAGGCTTCGATGACGGTGTTAGGTCGGGCAGGCTGTCTTTCCTCGCTCATTCTGGGTTTCGGAGCCGCGCTGGCGGCAGGCTGCGGCGGCGATAGCAGCACGCCGCCAGCGCCCGCGCCGCAGCCGCTGGTCATCCTGCACACGAACGATCTTCACTCGCACCTGATGGGCCAGTCGCCGGAGGTGGACTACACCCCGGCCACCATCGGCGACGACCAGACGACCGGTGGCGTGGCCCGCCTGGCCACGGCGATCGGCGCGGCGCGGGCGGCGGCGACCGCGGCGGGCGCGCCGTCGCTGTTGCTGGACGCGGGCGACTTCATGATGGGGACGCCTTTCGAGCTGATCTCGACGCACGCGGCGGCCGAGCTGACCATGATGAAGGCGCTCGGTTACGACGCGACCACCATCGGCAACCACGAGCTGGACTGGACGCCGGGGGGCCTGGCGGCCATCCTGCAAGCGGCGACCGCGGCCGGGGCGACGGTGCCGATCGTCGCCAGCAACATGAACTTCTCGCCGACCGACCCGGGCGACGATGGTCTGCAGCAGCTGGCGACCGCCGGCGTCATCCAGACGAAGCTGATCAAGACCGCCGGCACGCTGAAGGTCGGCATCTTCGGCCTGCTGGGCGCCGAGGCGGCCTCGGTCACGCCGCAGGCGGCGCCGCTCACCTTCGAGGCGATCGCCTCGGCGGCCACGCGCATGGTCGCGGACCTGCGGCAGAACGACAAGGTGGACCTGGTCATCGCGCTGTCGCACGCGGGCATCTACAGCGACGGCACTGGCGAGGACGCCGTGCTGGCGCAGACCGTCCCCGGCATCGACATCATCGTCAGCGGCCATACGCACGACGCGCTGGCGCAGCCAAAGCAGTTCGGCAGCACCTGGGTGGTCACCGCCGGCCGCTACGGAGACTACCTGGGGAACCTGTCGCTGAGCGTGGCCAAGGGCGCCAAGGCGGGGGACCCGGCGATCGTGACTGTCCAGCACTACACCTTGCAGCCGATGGACGACACCGTTCCCGGCGATCCGACCACCCAGGCCGCCGTCGAACAGTACATCACCGGCATCGACACGGCGCTGGGCGGCACCGGCCTGACCTATCGGCTGCCGGTCGTCGAGACCGCGGTCGATCTGGCCATGCCGTTGTTCGCCGAGGCGCCCGTCGGAAACCTGGTCGCCGACGCGTACCGCGCCGTCGCGGGCGCGTTGCAGCCGTCGCAACCGCCGGTCATGGGGTTCGAGGCGAACGGCCAGATCCGCTCGGACATCCGCAAGGGGGCGACGGGGCTGCAGTGGTTCGCCGACCTTTTCCGCGTGTTGCCCGACGGGATCGGACCCAACCAGCAACCCGGCTTCCCGCTGGTCACGTACTACCTGAACGCGCAAGACATCATGTCGGGGCTGCAGTTCGACGCCGCCCGCGACCTGGTCTCGAACGACTTCTTCCTTCAGGTGTCGGGGCTGTCGATCACTTACGACATGTCGCTCCCCCCGTTCGCGCGGATCACCAGCGCCACCTACCAGTCGCCGGCGGGACCGGTGCCGCTGAACCCGGCGGATACCGCCACCTGCTACAAGGTCGTGTCCACGAACTTCGTGGCCGGCATGCTGGGCGTGGTGAAGGTAGAGACGGGCGGCGTGCTGCAGGTGGTCCCCAAGGCCGCGGACTGCGCCACGGTGATCGACCCGACGGTCAACTTCATCGACGCCGATCCGACGACGGCCGCGGTGGATGAGCTGAAGGACTGGCAGGCGTTGCTGAAGTACGTCTCCACCTTCCCCGACACCGATCTGGACGGCATCCCGAACATCCCGGCCGCCTACGGGACCGTGCAGGGACGCATCGTCGGTCAGTGATGGGCGCGTTCACCAAGGCGGGCCTGGCGCTGGCGATCGCCGCCGGCATCGCGGCGTGCACGCCGGACATCAACACGGACCCCGTCCCGGTGTCGATGGAATGGCAGCCGCTGCCGCCGCGCGTGCCCAGCCCGTCCGGGTTGATCATCAATCCCGCCACGCACCTGATCGACTTCAGCCTGGCGAAGGTCGCCGTCCCCACCGATTGCAGTACGCAGATCGCCGCCCAGCAGGCGAGCTGCCGGTTGAACCAGTGGTTGCAGACGTTGAATGGTTATCCGACCACCAGCCCGGCGACGACGCCGGCCACCGCGCCGCTGGATCCCGCCACCCTGACGCTGGGGACGAACGTGGTGGTGGTGACCGGGGCGGGCGCGCCGGTCTCCAACGTTCAGGTCGGCTTCGACGCCGGCACCGACATGCTGACCGTCGCCCCGGTGCCCGCCTGGGAGCTGTCGACGACGATCTGGCTGGCGGTGCGCGGCTACCAGAACGGCGTGCTGGCGGCGGACGGCAGGCCGGTCGTCGGCTCACCCACGATGTCGTTGCTGAAGCAGGAGACGCCGCTCGACTGCGGCGCGACCAGCCCCGAGCAGCTCGACCGGTCTTGCCCGGCGTACGACCTGCTGCTTTCGCAGGGGTATCCGCCCGCGCTGGCGGCGGCGACGGTCGCGCAGCTGGAGCAGGCGCGCCAGTATTACCTGCTGTCGGGCGCGTTCGATCTGGTCGCGGCCGCCGGCATCCCCAAGTCCGAGGTGGCGGTCCTGTGGGGATTCCCCACGCACACGAACTCCGTCGCCGAGCTGAGCCCGCCCTTGCTGGTGCCGCAGGTGACGGCGGCGGGTCAACTGGCGGTCGCGGTGCACGGGCCGGTGGATCCGGCGACCGTGGTGCCTTTCATCGTACGGCAGCAGGCGGGCACGATCGTGCTGATGGATCTGACGGCGGTGGGGCAGGGCGATCTGGTGAACGGCCTGCCACCGATCACGGCGCAGCTGTCGGGCGGCAACATCGTGATCACGCCGGCGGCGCCTCTGCCGGCGGGCCACACGATCGGCCTGTTCTTCACCAACGGGTTGAAGGACCTCACCGGCAGCCCCCTGGTCGCGTCGCCCGTCTCGGTGTTGCTGACGCTGCAGGGGGCGCTGGTGGATGCTGCGGGGCACAGCACCGTCAGCGGCGTCGCTGACGCCGACGCAGCGGCGCTGGAGGTCGGGCGCCAGCAGCTGGCGCCGTTGTTCGACAACACGGCGCTGACGGGGTTGACCGGGATCAACCGGGGCAACCTGGTCTACTGCTTCGCGTTCCCGGTGGGGGTGACGCCATGAAGCGCCGGCTGGTAGCCGCGCTGGTGACCGCGACCGCGCTCGGTGGCGCGCGGGCGGCCCGCGCCAACGGCTTCCTGATCTACGATCTGTCAGGCGAGGCGATCGGCCGCGCCTCGGCGGTCAGCGCGTCGACCGACGAGCCGGCGGCCGTCTGGTTCAACCCGGCAGCGCTGCCGTACCTGCGCCCCGGCGCCTCGGTGGGCGGCGTCTACGTGACGGTCAAGTCGACCTTCTCGCCCAGCGATGGCAGCCCGCCGACCGACAGCAAGCGCGGCAACTTCGTGCTGCCGACCGTCTTCGCGAACGCGCCCATCACCGATCGCGTGGCGGTGGGCTTCGGCGCCTACACCGCGTTCGGCATCGGCGTGCACTGGCCGGATGACTGGGCCGGCCGCGAGGCGGCCATCGCCGCTTCGCTGCAGACGCTGTCGTTGAACCCGACGGTGGCGGTCAAGCTGGAGGAGCGGGTGTCACTGGCGGTCGGGTTCGACGCCGTGCGGGCCGCGGTCGACTTCCGGAATGGCTTGCCGGCGGTGGCGGGCGGTGACGTGCGGCTGGGCGGCGGCACCTGGGGCTATGGCTTCAACGCCGGCCTGCTGTACCGGCCCCTGCCGAACCGCCTGCACGCCGCGCTGACCTATCGCAGCCGCGTGAAGCTGGACTTCTCCGGTCACGCCGACTTCAGCCCCACCAACCCCGACTTCGTGCCCGCCCTGCCTGACCAGCCCGGGTCGGCGAGCATCACGCTGCCGGACGCGCTGACGCTGGGGGTGATGTACGCGCCGCTCGAACGCCTGAAGCTGGAGGCGGACGTCAACTACGTCCTGTGGAGCACGTACGATCGCATCGACATCAACTTCCAGAGCGCGCCGTCACACGTGATCGAGCCCGACGGCCACAACGCCTTCACGGCGCGGCTGGGCGGCGACTACCACCTGCCGTGCCCCGACCTGCACCTGCGGGCCGGGTTCATCTTCGATCAGCGCGCCATCCCGGAGCGGTCGCTGGGCCCGGGCCTTCCCGACGGCAACCGCCTGGATGGCACCGTCGGTGTCGGCTACACCCGCGGCCCCTTCACGGCCGACCTGGGGTACATGTTCGTCTACGTGCTGTCCGCGACGTCGTCGGGCGGGCGCGAAGGGCCGCAAGGTTCGTACGGCACGATCGCGCAGTTGCTCGGCCTCACCGTGCGGGCGGTCATTCCTTGATCTTTGCCTCGATCCTGGATTCTTCCCGGCGCAGCAGGCGGCCGATGTTGGCGCGGTGGCGCAGCGTCACCAGCAGCGCCACCACCACCGACAGCGCCCGGTAGGGCAAGGGCAGCGCCATGCCGCCGTGAATGGTGGCGATGACGGGGAAGGACCAGATGCCCAGCAGCGAGCCCAGGGACGACAGGCGGGTGACCGCGTAGGTCAGCAGGTAGATCCCCAGGCAGGCGAGGCCGATGGGTGCCGACAGACCCAGCGACACGCCCAGCGACGTGGCCACGCCCTTGCCGCCCCGGCCGCGCAGGAAGATGGTGAACATGTGCCCGACGATCGTCGCCAGGCCGACCAGCGCCACGACGGCGGGGCGCCCCGGGCATAGCGCCTTGGCCGCCGCGACCGGCAGGAAGCCCTTCAGCGCGTCGCACACCAGCACGAACACCGCCCACTTCTTGCCCAGCGCGCGCGCCACGTTGGTGGCGCCGATGTTGCCGCTGCCCACCGTCCGCACGTCGATGCCGGCCGCCTTTCCGACCAGCAACCCCGTCGGAAACGAGCCCAGCACGTACGCGCCCGCGCAGAGCCAGACGGCGCGCCACACCTCGGGCTTCATCCCGCCCCCGCGGCCGGATCCACCGCGACGGCGCGCACGCGCCGCCAGAACGCGGCCACGTCGGCCAGCGATTCGGTGCGCGGGCAATCGGCGGGCAGGCTGCCCAGCAGCGTGCCGCCATAACCGCGGCGCAGGATGCGGCCGTCCAGCAGCGCCACGATGCCCGCGTCGGCGTGCGTGCGGATCAGGCGCCCGAAGCCCTGCTTCAGGGCCAGCGCCGCGCGCGGCACCTGGTACGCCCCGAACGGATCGGCCCCCTCGTCGCGCAGGCGCTGGATGCGCGCGGCGGTCAGCGGATCGTCGGGTACGGCGAACGGCAGGCGATCGATGACGACCAGCGACAGCGCCTCGCCTGGCACGTCGACGCCCTCCCAGAAGCTCTGCGTGGCCAGCAACACCGACCCCAGCTCCTTGCGCAACGTCTCCAGCAGCACGTGGCGCGGGCGCTCGCCCTGCACCAGCACGCGCGGGCGCACCCGGCGCAGGACCTCGGCCGTGTAGCGCAGGTTGCGGTAGCTGGTGAACAGCAGCAGCGCGCGCCCGTCGGTGATCTCGCACAGCTCGGCCGAGCGCGCCGCCGCCTCCTGGGCGAAGCGGTCATCGACAGGCTCGGGAAGATCCGAGGCCACGTACAGCAGGGCCTGGCGATCGTAGCGGAACGGGGAGGGGAAGATGGCGTCCGACGCGGTGTCGCCGAGGCCCAGGCGCTGGCGGACGTAGTCGAACTTGCCGGCCACCGTCAGCGTGGCCGAGGTGAAGATGGCGGGCCCGGGATGGGCAGAGAAGGCCTGCGACAGCCGCGGCCCGACATCGATCGGCGCGGCGTGCAGGCTGACGCCGCGCGCGCTCAGTGTCACCCAGCTGACGTCGGCGCGGCCACGGGGGCCCGGGCCCGACAGCAAGGACAGGTCGCCGCGCAAGGCGTCGGCGCGGCGGCCCACCCCTTCGACCTCCGGCGCGCGCGGATTCTCGGATTGCGAGGCCCCGCCGTCCGGACCCAGCCAGGTGGCGATCTCCTCCAGCACGCCGTCCAGCTCGTGGTAGCGCTTCGCGACCGGGCCGTTCCAGATGTCGGGCGGAACGGGCAGGCGCGTCTCCTCGCTGCCGCGCGGGCGGGGCAGACGATCGCGCAGCGCGGTCGCGAACGCGCCCGTCGCGCCCTGCAGCCGCGACGCCAGCGAATCCACCCGCAGCGGGTGCAGGTTGCGCGCGTGCACCAGATCGCGCGCCAGGGCCAGCAGGCGCGTGGTCGACACGTGCACGCCGAAGAAGTCGCCGGCGATGTCCTCGATCTGGTGGGCCTCGTCGAAGATGACCGCCTCGTAGGGGGGCAGCACCTGCGCCTCGGACCAGCTGGTGCGCAGCGCCAGGTCGGCGAAGAACAGGTGATGGTTGGTGACGACGATGTCCGCGCTGGCCGCCTGCCGCCGCATGGCCGTCACGAAGCAGCGGTCGTGGAAGGGGCAGCGCGGCCCCACGCGCGTCTCGGGCGAGCTCTGCATCTCACGCCAGTGGCTGCTGTCGTCGGGCAGATCGGTCACGTCGGCGCGATCACCCGTCTCGGTCTCGTCGATCCAGGCGCGCAGGCGCGCGAACACCGGATCGTCGACCAGCGTCAGCTGCTGCTCGAACAGCGCCAGGCGCCGCCGGCAGACGTAGTTGCCGAGCCCTTTCATCACCGACCAGGTGAACGGACGCGGCATCAGCTTCGCCAGCCGCGGCAGATCGACGCGCGCGATCTGGTCCTGCAGCGTCTTGGTGGCGGTGCTGACCACGACCTTCCGGCCCGAAAGGATCGCCGGCACCAGGTACGCCAGCGTCTTGCCGGTGCCGGTCCCCGCTTCGACCAGCAGGCGTTCGTCTTCCTGCAGCGCCTGGGCGATGCGCGCCGCCATCGCGGCCTGACCGGGGCGGTGCTGGTAGCCGGCGACGGCGCCGGCCAGCCGCCCGCCCGGACCGAGCAGCTCGCCGATGTTCACGACTTCGTCACTCCCCGGGATGATGCTCGGGATTACTTGGTCCGGCTCGCCTTCTCGTCGATGCCGGAGACGCCGAACCGCTTGCGCAGCTGGGCGAACACGTCGTCGATGGGCACCCCCGCCGCCTCCAGGCCCACCAGCACGTGGAACAGCAGGTCGGCCGCCTCGTGCGCGGTGTGGGCCGTGTCGGGCGTGGGCAGCGACTCGGCCAGCTCGCCGGACTCTTCGGCTATCTTGCCCAGGATCTTCGGCCAGCCCTTGTCCAGCAGCGAGACCACGTACGACTTCTCGGGACGCTCCTTGCGCCGCTTCGCGATGACGTCGGCCACGCGCGATACGACGACCGCGGGAGGGTCGGGCGGGCCGTCGTCGCTGGCGACCGTGTCACCGTCGGCCAGGCGGTAGAAGCAGCTGGTGGCGCCCGTGTGGCAGGACGGGCCCTCGGCGTCGACCAGGTACAGGACGGCGTCGCCGTCGCAGTCCAGGCGGACCTCGCGGACGGTCAGGCCGTTGCCCGAGGTCTCGCCCTTGCGCCACAGGGCCTGGCGGCTCCGGCTCCAGAAGTGCCCCTGACCGGTCTCCAGCGTCAGGCGCAGGGCCTCGCGGTTCGCCCAGGCCAGCATGCGCACGGCGCCGGTCTTGCGGTCCTGGGCGATGACCGGCACCAGGCCGGCGCTGTCGAAGCTCGTGGCAGAGAGGAAATCGGATGCTGCGGGGGACGTCATCGGCGCCTCAATCTATCATGCGCCTCCGGGCCGCCCGATTTCGGCTGGCTGAAAAATCCTTGAGGGGCGGGGGCCGGCTTTCTAAGATCGGCCCCCACATCACGCGGGGCAGCCGGCGCCGCCGGGGCCTCGCCCACCCGAGGAGACATCATGAACGCCAAGAAGCCGGTCGCGGGAGTAAAGGTCAAAACGGGGGTCAAGGGTGGTCGCCTGTCGTCCAACCACAACGGGCCGGGCCTGCGCGTGAAGAGCGGCCTGAAGGCCGGAAAGATCTCGGCCAACCACAATGGCGCGCTGCGCGTGACGCGGGCCTGAACGCGGGTATCTGACCCGCCAACCAAAGGGCTGCATGAAGTCGGTCCCCGCGCTTCCGCGGGGCCGTTGTCGTTCCTGGACCGCTGACGGCGTGGCCGCAAATCGCCGACGGAAGCGGCGCGCCGGGCGCGCACCGCTTCGTCGGTCGCGGTCAGGCGTCGCTCATCCCGCGTGGGTGGAGCAGGCGGCGACGATGCTGGTGCCGCACCCTTCGTGAGCCGTCTTCTCGGCGGCCTCGACGTCCGTGCGGCAGGTGTCGATGGCCGTCTTGCACACGTCGTCAGCGGTGGAGGGCGTCTGGCCGGTGCAAGCGTCGGAGACCGACGCGCACGAGGCGGGCGGCATCGTACGCAGCGACTCGAGACTCATGCGGCAGGCGTCCTCCGCGTCCTGGCAGGCGGCAGACGGTTCGTGCCGCCCTTCGTGACCGCCGCGGGCCTCGCCACCTCGGCCGCCGGCGCCGGGCCCGACGCCGCCGTCAGGCCGGGGCATCACGCAGGCCTGATCGATCGATTGCTGGCAGGCCTTGCCGGCGCTCTGCACGTCGGGCAGCGCCGCCGTCACGGCAGCCTTGCACGCCGCGCGCGCGGCCGCGCAGTCGTCGGTGCCGCCCGCGCCGCCCGCGGCCACGATGCCGCCCACGCCGCCGTTGCCGCCGCCCGCACGATGACCGCAGGCGGTCTCCACCGGCGCGCAGGCCGTCTGCACAGGACCGAGGATCGTCTCGATCGATGACTTGCACGCGTCGCGCGCCGACGTGCACGCAGGGCTGGCTGCCTTCACGGCAGAAGAGTCGGACTCGGTGGTCGAGTCGCTGTTGTTGCCCGACGCGCAACCAAATGCGCCGAGCGCGAGCAGGGCCATGGCCACTGTCGCAGTCCGGGTCGTATTCCCGGCGATCCGAGTCGTGATGTTCCGCTTGAGCATGAAAATCCTCCTCGTCATGGAGCGGGGGTGCTCCTTCTTCGCGTAGGAGCGATGGCGGCCGCGCCGCGGATCAAAGAAATTCTTCCCGCGCTGTCGAATGCGAAGATCCGCGCGATGGCGTGTGACGCCGACGACGATCGTCGCAGGTGCGAGTGGAGCGGCGGTTACATGGTCACGGCGGCGCTACCGTCGACCTGTGAGCCGCGCCACCCCGGGCTCGCGGCGTGCGAAGCGCCGGGGTAAACAATGGGCATGCCGAAGCCGGAACCGAAGGCGCCGCACGCGGGGATCGTCTTCCTGTTCGACGTGGACAACACGCTGCTGGACAACGATCGCGTCACCGCCGACCTGCGACGCACGCTGATCGAGCGCGTGGGCAAGGAGTCCGAGCGGCAGTACTTCGAGCTCTTCGAGCAGCTGCGCACCGAGCTGGGCTATTCGGACTACCTGGGCGCGCTGCAACGGTATCGCGTGAAGTACCCGCACGATCCGAACCTGCTGGCCGTGTCGGGATATCTGGTGAACTACCCCTTCGCGAACCGGCTGTTCCCGGGATCGCTGGACGCCGTCGAGCACGTGGCGCGCTTCGGCCCAACCGTCATCCTCTCCGACGGCGACGTGGTGTTTCAGCCACGCAAGGTCGAGCGGGCCGGGCTGTGGGAGCTGTTCGGCGGACGCGTGCTGATCTACATCCACAAGGAGGAAGAGCTGGACGAGGTCGAGCGCCGCTACCCCGCCGATCATTACGTGCTGATCGATGACAAGGTCCGCATCCTGACCGCGGCGAAGAAGATCTGGGGCCCGCGCCTGACCACGGTGTTTCCGCGACAAGGGCACTACGCGCTGTCGGCCGAGGTGGACAGCTACCCGCCGCCCGACATCACCCTGGAGCGGATCGGTGAGCTGGTCGAATACGATCTGGTGGACATCTGCGCGGCCGGCAAGCGGACCGGCCGCTAGCGAGACCAGATTCCATGGCTTTGAGCGCGACCGTTTATCGGCTGCAGATCGATCTGTCGGACGTCGATCGTGGCGTCTACCAGGCGCTGGATCTGCGCGTGGCGCGCCACCCTTCGGAGACCATGCGCTTCCTGCTGGCGCGCGTGATCGCCTACTGCCTGTGCTGGGAGGAGGGGATCGCGTTCGGGCGCGGGCTGTCGACGGTGGAGGATCCCGCGGCCTGGGTGAAGGATCTGCAGGGCAACCTGCGCGTCTGGATCGAGGTGGGCACGCCCTCCCCCGAGCGCCTGCACAAGGCCAGCAAGGCCTGCCCGCGGGTGGTCGTGTTCACGCAGAATGATCCCGCGCTGCTGCTGAAGGCCACGCGGGGTGAGAGGATCCACAAGGCCGACATGATCGAGGTGTACGCGCTGGACGGTGACTTCCTGGACGCGCTGGACGCGGCGACCGATCGCAACGCGCGCTGGACGCTGGTTCACACGGAGGGAACGCTGTACGTGACGATCGGAGATGAGACGTTCACGTCGCCGGTGGTGCGCCACGCGCTGAACGGCGATTGACGGCGGCGCCCGCTGGGCGAACATCGGGACGTGGCGAAGATCAACGTCGCGCTGGCGGTGCTGTTCGGCGGGGCCGTGGTGGCGCTGGTCGCGCTGATCCCGCGCGAGAAGGCGCGAACGCCCGTGCCGCCGGGGCCCGAACCGAAGCCCGCGCCCGGCGAGATCAGCGTGCTGTCGCTGGTCGACGACATGATCGACCTCGATCGCCTGGCGCGGCTGCCGGGGGATGACTTCGCCACCCGGCAAGAATCGAGCTACGACCGCCGCTCGCGCCGGCCCGAGGATGGCGAGTCGTGGTTCGCGAACGACGACTTCGTGACGCCGGCGGCGCCCAACCTGGTGCGCATCGAGCCGCAGCCGGGGGGAGGCGCGCGCTACGTGCTGCTGGACGCGAAGGGGCCCGGCGCGGTCACCCGGATCTGGACCGCCACGCCCGCCGGGACGCTGCGCGTGTACATCGATGACGGGGCCGCGCCAGCGCTGGAGGCGCCGCTGGGCGAGCTGTTGTCGGGCCAGGTGATGCCCTTCGAGTCGCCGTTCGCGCAGGTCACCGCGATGGGGTTCTCGTTGTACTTCCCGCTGCCGTTCCGCAGCCACTGCTTGATCACGCTCGACAGCATCACCTCGATGGATCCGTTTTCGGGGCGTCCTGTCGAGAAGCTGTACTACCAGGTCGGCTACCGGCAGTACCCGGATGGCGCGCGGCCGCGCGTGCGTGCCTACTCGTCCGACGAGCTGGCGCGCGCGGCGCCCGCTGTCGCGCGCGTGGCGGCCGCGCTGCGCGACGACGTGCCGGCGCCGCGCGAGGGGATGGAGCGCGTGGTCACCATCCCGCCCGCCGCCCTGCGACCCGGGCAGGAGGCGGTCACGCGCCTGGACGCGCCGCCGGGCGGCGGGGCCATCACCAACCTGCGCTTCACCACGTCCGAGCGCGACCCCGCCCGCCTGCGCGGCACGGTGCTGAGCATCGCGTTCGACGGCGTCGAGACGGTGCGCGCGCCGCTGGTGGACTTCTTCGGCACGGGCCCGGGATGGAATCCGACCGCGTCGCTTCCCTTCACCGTCGCGGAGGACGGTACGCTGAGCTGTCGCTTCGTGATGCCGTTCGGCGCGTCGGCGGTGGTGACCGTCGCGCGCGAGCCGGGCAACGACGACGCGCCCGTGGCGATCGCGGGCGCCGTCACGGTGTGGGCGCGGCCGTTCCAGGGGGACGGCCAGGCGCTATTCCATGCGCGCTTTCGCCCGCCGCAGTCGCTGGCCACGCGCCCCCTGCGCGACTGGCACGTGGCCACGCTGGCGGGACGCGGCCGGCAGGTGGGGATCGTGCTGGACGTCGACAATCCGCCCGGTGTCGCGTGGTGGGGGGAGGGCGACGAGAAGGTGACCGTCGACGGGGCCCCCTTCCCGGACCTGTTCGGCACGGGCACCGAGGATTACTTCGGCTTCGCCTGGTCCTCGACGGCGACCTTCGCGCACCCCTACCACGCGCTGACGCTGGCGCCCCCGCCCGGCCACGGATTCAGCGGCGCCTTCTCGATGAACCGCTTCCTGATCGCCGACCCCGTGCCGTTCCGCAAGAGCCTGCGCTTCGACCTGGAGCTGTGGCACTGGAGCGACACGACGGTTCGCCTGGCGGCGATGCTGTACTGGTACGCGGCCCCGGGCGGCACGGACGACTTCGGGGAGGCGGCATCAGGCGTCGGAGGCTCGATACCCGACATCCGCGGTCCTTGACCCGCGTCGCTCGACCCGCGTCGCTCGACCCGCGTCGCTTGACCCGCGTCGCTCGACCCGCGTCGCTCGACCCGCGTCGCTCGACCCGCGTCGCTCGACCCGCGTTCAGCCGCCGAGCGGGAACGCCTGCGTGGCCAGCAGTTGCAGGATGCGCACCAGCTCCAGTTCGGTGGCGTCGATGCGGATGTGGATGGTGGCGCCCGCGCGGGTCACGGCCACGCGGCCGAGCAGACCCGAGAAGCCCGTCAGCACCACCAGGGGGGTGCTGGTCATCTTGCGCTTCAGGGCCGGCCACTCTCTCTCCCACGCGACCGCGTCCGCCTCGTCGGTGAACGCGCCGTCGATGTCGGCGAATGGCTGGGGCGTGATACCCAGCGTCGCCGTCAGCACGGGCGGCAGCGGCAGGCCGTAGATCCGGGCGGGCGCGAAAGGAGCGGGACCATCCTCCTCGGTGCCACGCGTCCCGGGCGCCGCACGCGTACCCGCCGGCCGCGCGAACAGACCTTCCACCGACACCATGGCCACGGCATCGCGGGGCATGATGCTGTCCTGGGCGTCGATGCGGCGGATCAGCGCCGCCCAGTCGGCATGCTCATCGGCGGGGGGCTGCCCGGCGGCGCCGCCGGCGCCCGTCGTCGTATCGCCTGCGCCGCCCGCGCCACCGGCGCCCGTCTTGGGTCGCGCGGCGGGACGACCCTGCAGGATCAGGTTGCGGTAGGCGGGCGGCGCCACCACCGCCAGCTTGGGGGTGGCCAGCAGGATCAGCCGCGCGTCGCGCTGCAGATAGTTCCGATCGGCGGCGCTGGGCCGGCGCTCCGCGAAGGGGCGGCCGCGCTCGGTGCGCCAGCTCAGCTTGCGCCCGGTGGCGCGCGCCCCCTTGTCCAGGGCGGCTCGCAGCGCACCGTCGGTCAGGTGGTGGCGCACCGCCAGGAAGGTCACCGCCGGGTCGAGCGGGTTCGGGGTGGCCACCAGCAGCGCGTCGACATCGCGGTACAGGTCGATGTCGGTGCCTTCCAGCAGATCGCGACGGTCGGGCAGCCGCATCAGCATGGCGTCCACCAGCGTCGCGTACGGCGTGTCGCGCAGCCGGTCGACACGCAGCAGCGCCGTCACGCGCGAGCCCTCCGGCGCGTACGAGCGGACGCTCTGCGGCCGGGGCGGCGCCGCGCCGCCATCGGCCGGGTCCACGACCGCCGGCGCCGGCTTGGCCTTCGGCTTCGGCCTCGGTTTGGGGCCTGTGTCCTTCGGGGGCGCCGCGATCGGCGGCTCGGCCGCCGGGGGCGGCGCCTCCGTTCCCGGTCGCCGATCGCCTGCGGCGGGGCCGCCCAGGGGCAGGTCGCGCGGCTCCTCCATCTTCATCGAGGTGATCTCCACCTCGACGGGGACGCTGGGCCAAGTCCCGATCAGCGAGGTGCCGATCACGACCGCCAGCGCCAGCCCGTGCGCGGCGACCGACAGGGTCACCGCCATGCCGGCCCGCCCGGCCGCTTTCATCGACGCTCCTGCAGGGCCGGGCCGGACGAACGGAAGGGGCGAGCGGAAGGCGTCGTCAGCACGGGCGGCCGCAGACGCGGGAGCCGTCGGGGCACGAGGCCGGTCCCGCGCCGCCACCGCAATCGATCTCGCAGTCGGAAGGGCTGGCGCACTGCACGCGGCACTTGCCGGCGGCGCAGCTCACGTCGCACGGGCCCTCGCACCGCACGTCGCAGTCGGTCGCGCCGCCGCAGTTGACATGGCTGTTCGGTCCGACGTGGGCCGCGCAGCGTTGCTTCACCCATTCGCAGGAGACACTACAACGCGCGCCGCAAGCGGCGTCACAGCTCCGGGCCCCGGTGCAGATGGCGGTGCAGTCGTCCACGCAGGCCACCGAACAGTCGTAGTTCTTCTGAGCGCACCCCAGCGTGCAGTTGGGCACGGCCGCGTTGCAGCTGTGCTGGCACGACGCGCCGACCGGGCAGTAGCACATCCCGTCGTTGGTCGGATCGCGGCAGGGATTCTGGCGATAGCAACCCCACGTCGAGCTGGCCATGGCCGTGATCCAGGCGAGGACGGCGAAGATCGAAACGCGCGCGCGGTGCGGCAGGCCCTGGGCCATCCCCCCTCAAAGTACCTCGGGCCGGGGGGAATCGGAATTTACCGGCACGGTCGCCCGTCGAATTCTCGACGGGAAGGCCGCCCGGTCATGGACGCGTCGATGTTTTGGATGTCCGGAAAATGAATCAGGGGGCCGCCGGACAGACCCGCGCCTCGGCTGGAAACCAGACGGTGTCGGTGGCGCCGCAGGCCTTCTGCTGGCGTTCGACGAGACGCTTGCCCCACTTGGTGGTGGTCTGGATGCGGGTGGGCAGGCACTTGCGGCCGGGGTCGCACGAGTAGGCACCGAAGCCGCCGGCGTCGGCCTGGCCCAGCGCGATCACCGTCGAGGGGCCGCCGGGGGTCATGAGGATCGCCAGCGCGTATCCCTTACCCAGCTCGGGAAATCCCTTGCTCAGGGCCTCGCCCGCGCAGCGACGGGTATCGTCTGCCGAGACATCCTTGGTCAGGCTGCCTTCGCCGCCGCGGTCGACACAGGGCGGGGCCCCGTGGGCGGGCCAGCTCTCCAGGCCCAGCGCCTTGTTCACGGCCACGATGGCGTCGGCCATCTCTTGCCCCAGGGCCGCGGGGACCTTGGTGACGGGGGTGGGGGCCTTCGTGGCGGGAGCCGTCGTGGTGGGGGCCGCCGTGGTGGGATCCTTCGTGGTGTGGGCCTTCGTCGTGGGATCCTTCGTGGCGGGGACCGCCGCCGTCGCGAGCCACACGGTGGCCAGCAAGCTGCCGATCGTCATCATCGACGGATACTACGATCTCGACGGTGCCGCCGCGAAGAATCGCATCGCCGGCGCGCTGGTCACGCCGCTTGGAAGCGCGTGCGGATCAGCTCGGCGGCGGGCGCCAGGCCCGACGTCAGGACCACGCCGCTGCGCGGTCGCTCCTGCTTGATGTGCGTCAGCGCCGCGGACAGCCACAGCGCTGCCAGCCGTGCCTCGGTCGCCGGATCCTCGGTCGCGTCGGCGGCGATCAGGCACCCGCCCGGGCGCAACACGGGGACCAGCGTGGCCAGCCACTCGGCGGCCTCGGGCGCGGCCAGCGTCGAGACGCTCTCGATCAACAAGGCGTCCACGCTTCCGGGTGCCAGCGGTAGCTCGACGCCGGCCAGCAGGACGGTCAGCCGGCGACCCGCGGCGCGGGCGCGGCGGACGGTGCGCCGCGCCCGCGGCCGCTCCTCGGGCTCGACCAGCAGGACGGTCGGTAGCTCCGCGGCCAGGGTCTCGCCCAGCCACAACGGGCCAATGACGACGACGGTGCCGGCGCCACGCAGCCGGCGCACCAGCGCTTCCAGGACGGCGCCGCCGCCGAGGGGACCGGAGAACAGAGGACCTCGCACGGCCGGGAAGCTAGCACGCAGCGCCGCACGCGTGGACGGCGACCGAGGAAGCGGGTCCGTGACGCTTCAGTTCATAGCAGGGTAGAGTGACGGGCCCCGCGTCCGGAGGGTTTGCCGCTAGGATTGCCGTGATGTCCGACGACGACAGCACCGGCGTACTGGCGGAGCTGACCGGCCTCTTCCGGCGGCCGTCGCTCGCCGATGCGGACATCGGGGGCAAGGCGCGGTCGCTGGCGCGGCTGGCGTCGGTCGGGCTGCCGGTGCCACGCGCCTTCGCGATCGTGTCCACGCCGGCGTCGCCGATCCTCGTGACCGCGAAGGCCGCGCCGCCGTCGCTGCGCACGGCGCAGGATCTGGCGATGCTGGACCAGGCGCGCGCGGCGCTGTTGCGCGCCCCGTTCTCCCCAGCGTTCCAGCAGGGCCTGCCCCGCGCGCTGGCGGCGCTGGCGGCCGACGGAGACGTGACCTTCGCCGTCCGGTCGTCGTCGGCGCTGGAGGACAGCGCCGAGGCAGCGGCCCCGGGCGTGTTCGATTCGGTGCTGCGCGTACCGCGCGCGGCCGTCGGCGAGGCGGTGCGCACGGTGCTCGCGTCGGCGCTGTCGCCCGCGGCCTGGTCGTATGTCCTGCGCGCGGGGATCCGGGAGCGAGGACCGATAGCCGTGCTGGTCCATCGCTTCGTCGCGGGCGATGCGCACGGGGCGGCCGTGTGTGAAGAGATGGACCTGCCCGTGCAGATCGACGTCCAGGACGGCCAGCTGGGCGCCGCCGCGCGGGCGACCATCGAGGACGGGGCGCGCCGGGCGGCGCGAACAGGCCCCGTCGAGCTGGAATGGACGGCCGCTGGTGAGCGGGTCACGTTCCTGCAGTTGCGGCCCTTTCAGCGCCGGCCGGCGGTGGGCCAAGGTGTCGTGGCCCCGGGGCCGGACTGGCTGTGGGACGCCGCGCACAACCCCGCGCCGCTGACGCCCGCCCAGGCGGGGCTGGTCGACTGGGTCGACGCCCGCTGCACGCTCGGGTTTCGGCAGCGCGTGTCCGGCGGATACCTCTTCTACCGGCCTGCGGCGGTGGCGCCGGCCCCGGGCACGCCGCGGGCGCTGTTCCAGGCCTTGCAAGCCGACGTCGAGGGCGCGCTGGCGGCGCTGGGCCCGCGGGCGCCGTTGCGGGACGCGCTGGCGGTGTACACGCGCGGCTACCAGGGTCTGTTCGGCGTCGTTCAACCGGCGTGCGCGGCCGCGCGGTCGGCGCTGCGACAGTTTCTGCGCGAACACGCGCCCGCGGCGCTGGCTTCCTGGACCGCGCTGGTCGAGGCGGGTGTGTCGTCGGCGGCGACCCGCCGGCGCGCCGCCGCTGCCACGATCGCCGCCGCGCCCGACGCGGCGGCGCGGCAGGCGGCGATCGCCGCGTACCTGGATGCCTTCGGCGACGAGAGCGCGCGCTGGGACGTCGCGGAGCCGACGCTGCGCGAACGGCCGGAAGCGCTGCTGTTCATGGGACCGCCGGCGCAGGCGCCCGTCGCTGCGGCGGAGCTACGGTCGGACCTGGCGTTCGCCTCGGCGTGGCCCGCCGCCCGCCGCGCGGAGCTCCACGCCCTGCTGGCCGCGGCCCGCGAAGCCAGCGCCGTCGCCGAAGATGACGACGCCCTGTTCGCGCGGCTGCAGGCCGCGATGCGGGCCGCCCTGAAGGCGATCGGTACGCGGCTGGCGCGCCAGGGCCGGTTGTCCGACGCCGGCGACGTGTTCTTTCTGCCCTTCGACGTCACGCGCGCGCTGGACGACGGCGAGTCCCCACCCGACCTGAACGCGCGCGCCGCCGCCGGGCGCGCCGCCTTCGCCGCGGCCACCGCGAACCCGCCGGCGCTGCCATCGCCCCCGCGATCGGCGGGGCACGTCGTCGCCGGCCAGCGCGGGGCTGGTGGCCGGGCCATCGGGCGGGTGGTCCTGCATCCCGCCCCCCGCGCGCCAGGCCCGGAACCTTCCGTCATCGTCGCCGCCACGCTGTTGCCCACCGAGTTGCCTCTGCTGGACGCCGCGGCCCTGGTCGTCGAGACCGGCACGCCGCTGGGCCACGTCGCGGCCCAGGCCCGCGAGCGCGGCATCCCCGCCATCGTCGCCGCCGCCGGCGCCCGCGCCGCCTTCCACGCTGGCCAGCTGGTCCTGGTCGATGCAGACCAGGCCCGGGTGATCCCGCTCGACGAGGACTGACGTCCCCCGTTCAGGTCCCGATCATCACGAACATCACCACGCCCCGATCGTCGGTCAGCCTTCGCGCCACCTGATACTTCACCGACAGCGCCGCCTGTCCGAAGACCACGAACGCGGCCAGCGATCCCCCCGCCGCCGCGTGGCGATCACCGGCATCGCCGGTCGTCGCGCCGGTGGCGAACAGGTTGAGATCGATCTGCTGCAGAAAGAACGACGGCAGCACCACGAACGTCGACGCGGAACCCCAGTCGATGATGAACGGGTAGCGATAGGTCAGATCGGCGATGAAGATCCGGTTCGTCGCCAGCGCGTGGTCCTCGTACCCGCGCAGGCTCTCCGCGAACGGCATCTGCAGGCTCAGCGACGCCGGGACCGTCGATTCGACCTCGTCGCGGTTCGAGCCGGTCCACACCGTGCCGGCCAGCGGGCCGCCCACTTGCAGCAGCGGATCCGAAGCGGGCAGACCCGCCAGGCCGCGGCCGCGCACGATCAGCGTCAGGCGGTCGCGGCGCAGCGGTGGAACCGGAATGGCCACGCCCAGGCGCCCGCGCACGTCCGCGAACGCGCTCGGCGCCGTCGTCAGATCGGCGGGGAAGGCGGCCCCATACACGTCCAGCGTCAGGGCCCGGCGCGCCCCCGTGTAGCGCGTCGACTCCACGCCCGCGTAACTGGCGAAAAGAAAAGGTCCGGCGAAGCGACGCAGGGGATCGCGCGGCACCCACAGCTGGTTTCCCGGGTTCTTCCGCTCGAGGAACTGAAAACCGACGCCGACGGGGCTGCCGTAGAACGACCGCTGCACATCCAGCAGCGCCCGGCGGTCGCGGCGGTACAGCAGCTCGTCGCCCCCCGGCTGCGGCAGGATGACGGGCGGCTCCTGCCGCGTGGCGTACTGCGAGACGGACAGCTCGATCGTCAGCGGCGCCAGCTGCCGGTTGGCGTAGCCGGCCGAGCCGCTCCACAGGTGGCCCTGGAACTGGTACAGGCCCGCCAGCGTCCAGCGGTGCCGCTCCAGATGGTCCGCGCCGCTCAGCACCAGCCCCAGCAGCGTCGAGTCGGGACCGGTGTACGTCGTGGGCGCGATCAGGCTGGGAACGAACAGGTGATCGAAGCTGCTGGCGGGCCGGCGGGTGGCCAGCACCGACGCGGGCGGCATTCCGGCCGAGGCTGCCGGGGGTAAGGGCGGCAAGGGCGCCACGCCAGCGCCCGGCGCCGCGTCGCTGGGCGCGTCCGGCGGTGCGTCGCCGGTCGACAGCGTCGCGTCGGGTGGGCTCTGCGGCGGCTCGCCCTCCGTCGCGGGCGCGCCGGTTTCGACGGGCGCCCCCGCGGTCGCGACCGGCGCCCCCGCGGTCGCGACCGGCGCCGCCGCGGGTGGCAGCGCCACCTCGTCCAGCGTCCACTGCCAGCCCTCACGGTTCAGGAACCGTACGGTGTGCCCGCCGGCGGCTTGCGGCTCGAAGGCCAGGTAAGGCGCCTCGGTGACCTTCGCGGTTCCCCCGCTGGTCAGATCGTGCACGTACACCTGGAACCGCCAGTCGTCCGGCGACGTCCCCAGGTAGACGACACGGTGGTCGTCGGCCCACGACGCCTCGTGCACCGGCCCGCCGCCCGTCGGCAGCGTCGCCAGCGTCGCGCCCGTGGCCGCGTCCAGCACGGCGATGCCGAAGCGCGCGCCGTCGTAGATCGTCGCCGCCAGCCGCTTCCCGTCCGGCGAGAAGCGCGGCCCCGCCACGTAGCCGCGCGGCGGCTGCGGCGCCAGCACCCGCAGCGCGCCGGTGCGCAGGTCCAGCTCGGCCAGATCGTGGTGGTCCCCGGCGGCGCGCGGGAAGACATAGCGCGCGCCATCCAGGCTGACGGCGCCGCCCGCGCCTCCGATGTCGGCGGCGGCGACGGCCAGCGTGTCGCTCGCCAGGTCGTAGCGCATCAGGCGCGCCACCTGGTACGTCGGGCCCTGGTCGATCATCACGAAGAACACCGACTTGCCGTCGGCCGTGAACGTGGGGCTGCCACTCAGGCGCGGCGAGCTGGTGATCAACTGGCGCGGCGGGACGACGTCCGTCAGGTCACGGTCGACCCGCGTGCGGCCGTCGGGCGCGATGACGATCAGGCGCGGCGGCAGGTCGTGATCCTCGGCCAGCAGCGCCTCGGTGCCATCCCCGGCGCGGCCGTAGCGCACACTGTCGCCCACCTGGCGCAGGATGCGCTGGCCGGGCGGACGCTGCCGCACGGGATCGCGCGCGGCCACGTCGTCGGCGAACTGATCGATCAGCGTCGACAGCGTGCTGTCGTACGCCTGCCAGAAGCGGACATTGACGCCGAAGGGAAACAGCACCGATCGCGCCTGCACGGCGATCAGGTCCCACAGCTTCTGCTCGCCGTAACGGCCGGCCAGGAAGCTGACGAACTCGCTGCCGATCAGGTAGTTGTTGCCGCCGAAGAAGTCGCGGTTCGCGAACGACAGATCGCCGCCGTTGATGCGGTGGCCCGCTACCCCCGCGGCGAACGCTCCGTGCCAGAACGGCCACGCCAGGCGCCCCACGCCGGGCTGCAGCTTCGTCTCGTAGTACACCGCCAGGCCCTCGTCGAACCACGAGTCCAGTCCCGCCTGCGGCGTGTAGACCTCGCCGAACAGCGTGTTGATGAACCAGGCGAAGCCGGCGATCTGCTGCAGGTGAACGTAGTGCGTGATCTCGTGGCAGCCGATGATGGCCGGGTCGGGCGGGATGCCCCCCTCCAGCATGAACAGGTCGGTGGTGTTGTACGTCGGCACGACGCCCACCGTCTCGTAGCCCTCCACCCGCGCCGCCACGAACGCGTTGTTGAACGCCAGCTCGGGCAGGATGACGACCATCTTCTGGTCGGACTCGCGGTTGTGGACGCGCGCCAGCCCTTTCTCGTAGCGCGCGCAGCCCTCCACGCGCTCCAGGAATCGCGCCGCCTGCCCCTCGCGGCCCTCGGGGAAGTACAGGGTCATGTCCGCCGTGTCCATGCGGTGCATGGGGTGGTCGGTGATCGCCGCCGCCACGTCCTCGGGCAGGCGCGGCGCCGAGACGCTGGCGCACCCCGCCGCCGCCAGCGCGGCCAGCAAAGCCGATACGCGCGGGAGCGGAGCGCGATCTCCCCCTCGGCGCCTCGCCATCCCTGGCCGACCGGTTTGGCGATTCACCTATCGCTGTCCGTCGGAAACAGTGCGTTCGTGATCACGCTGCGGCATTTTGAGGGATCTTCCGCCACGTAGCATAGTGCTGTCACGGCCACTCTGACCGGTTCGCGACGTGCTTCCCGTCGTGCCCGCGCTCGAAGGCTCCGCGACGAATACTAGTCGCCGTCTTCCGACAGGTACTCGAGGATGACCTCGTCCAGGCTCTTGTCGTCGGGGCCGGCGGGGCCGAAGGCGCCGGAGGACCGGGCCGCGGGGGGCTCGGAGGCCGAGGGCGGCGGCGGGCCCTGATCGGCGTGCACGGTGTTGTCGATCACCTGCTCGGCCGGGTTGTCGAGCGGCGCGTGGCGGATCGGGTGCGTCCCGCCCGAGACGACATAGGGGACCGGCGGGCGGATGCGCTGGCGGGCGTCCGCCGGTGGCGTGGCGCCCACGACGACGTTGCGCTGCACGACCACGCCGTCGGCCGAGGTGGTCTTGGCGACCGTGGGCGGCGGGTTGCTGCGCACGAACGGCGGGCGCCGCGGATCGTTCGGACGGACGGTGATCGGCGCCGCCGGTGACTTCTGGGGCCGCTGCGTCTCGATGGGGCGGGTCACCCGGCGGGGCGCGTGCACCGGCGCGGCCGGGTCGGGGGGAGGCGACGCGGTCACCACCACGGGGGCGGGCGGCGCGGACGGCTCGCTGCTGACCGCGACGGGTACCGCCCCGGCGGCGGGGGGGGCCGGCGGGGGTGGCGCCGGCACGTCGATGGTCACGCCGCGCGCGCGGAAGAAGGCCACGATGCGATCGTTGAACGCGCCGGACGTCATCTCCTTGATCACCGAGCGATGCTGCGACTGCATCAGGGCGCGGACCTTGTCGTCGGGCGCCATCGCCTCGTACTCGACCTTGCGCGAGACCAGGATGGTCCCCTCGTAGAACATGTGCGTGAACAGCCGGGGAGCGGCAGGGCCCGAATCCTCGGTCTGCACGTGAAACACGTAGCCGAGGTGGCCGATGTTGTGGTTGTAGCCAAGCAGCGGGCTACGGTGGGCCTTTCCCATCGCGAGCCCGCAGTATAGCGCCTCGGGGGCGCCCCCACTGGCCGCCCGCGGGCCGTGGGCCAGGTTACGGCAGCGGGTTGGCCAGCCAGGCGTCGACGACCTTCAGCTCCCAGTCGTCCAGACGCGGCGCCGGCGGGGGCGGCATGGGGGTAACGCCGTTGGCGGGGTGCAGGTAAGAGCGCAGCAGGCCGGAGGTGGCGGCAGACTTCGCGCCGACGTGACAGGGCGCGGGCGTAGAGTCCGGGCAGCTGCCGCTGTCGTCGTACTGGCCGAGGTACGCCAGGACCGGCCTGCCGCCCACGCTGGCCAGCGGCCCGGCGTCGGCGCCGCCCTTCGGGTCACGGGCCGTGTTCAGGGCGCCGCCGGCGCCGTGGCAGCGCACACAGTGGGCCAGGAAGATCGGGTGCACGTCGGCGGCGTACGAGGGAGCGGCCGGCACCGGCGGCTCCGGCGCGGCGCAGGCGGCCGCGGCCAGCAGCCCCGCCAGCAGGGAACGTGTCACGTGCGTGGTCATCGGCATCGCTCCCCGCTCACAGGTAGTAATGAAATTGCAGCATCCCCAGCGAGGCATGGTCGCCGTCGCTGGTGGTCGCCCCGTGCAGGAACTGAAAACGTCCGAGGGCCAGCAGCTCGAAGTGCGCCCAGGGGAACAGCGACAGCTCCACGTCCAGTGCGTCGTGCGCGGTTCGCCCCAGCGACAGGTCCTCCTGGAAGCGTTCGTAGGCCAGGCCCGCCATCAGGCCGCGCACGGGGAAGTAGGTGGCGCCCAGGTACGACACGAACTGGTTCTCGCCGGCGCTCGCGGCGGGCACCTGCAGGCGGATGAAGTCGGCCTCGCCCAGGAACAGCAGGTGCGCGCGGTCGACCCACAGCTTGCCGATCGCGCCCGCCTGGTAGCGCGTGGCCTCGCCGCCCACGCCCAGGCGCGCCTGCAGCGCCACCGCGGCCCGGTCGGCGAAGCGCTTCTCGCCGTAGGCGGCGCCGCCGCTCTCGCGCACCCCCACCGACTGCAATGGTAGCGGGAAGCTCTCCGGCGGAGGCGTGAACAACGACACGTGCAGCTCCCAGTCGCCACCCATGTAGCCGCCCGACACCGTGTACGTCTCGTTGTACAGGTCGTAGCCGGTGTAGCGCTGCACGTAGAAGATGTGCTCGACGAAGCGCAGGCCGAACGGCGCGAAGAACCGCCCGGCGCGCAGGTAAGGCCCCGAGGCCGACGGCCGCCACATCACGTAGTGCTCGTTCGAGATGAAACGGTCCGTCACCGACGAGAGCCGGCCATTCACCGACTCGTCGCGCCCGACGTCGCCGCGCACGCCCGCCTGCACATAGACGGACAGGTGGGCGGGCAGGGCGACATGCGCATAGGCGTCGGATTGCATGGGGAACGCGGCGTACTCGGGGGCCTGGGCGCCGCCCACGTCGTTGCGTAAGGCGGCCAGCCGCACGTCGGCGCCCAGCGCCAGCCAGGACGGCGGCGACCAGGCGCCGTGGAGAAACGCGCCCTCGCCCCCGCGGCTGATGGTGTCGCCCGCCTCGCTGCGTCCCCAGTCGGTGATCAAGCCCCCACCGGCCGGCGCGTAGTGACACTGGCTGCATTGCGAGGTGCCCGAGCTGAACTGGAACTGGGGGTAGGCCCGCGCTTGGCGACTGGCCGCCCCCAGCACCGCGGTCACGACCAGCGCGGCCAGCGTACGAACGATGCGCCTGTGCAGGGTGTTCATGGTCAGTCGTTGGGCGCGCCGGCGGCGATCCAGGCCGAGATCAGGTCGATGTCGGCTTGCGGTAGCGGCGCGTCGGGGGGCATGCGGCGCGCGCCCTGGGCGTTCAGCAGCGACAGCAGCGCCGAGTCCTGGGGAACGCCCGGGATGACGTACAGCTCGTTGACCAGCGTGTAGTAGCCGATGTCGCGGGCGTGCAGATCGACGCCGGCCTTCGCGCTGACCGACGAATGGCAGTTCACCGTCGCGCAGCCCGGCTCGACGATGGCGGACGAGATGAACGACCAGCGGGCCGGGCGTTCGTCGGCGCCGCCGCACGCGCAAACGGGGGACAACAGGGCCACCAGGACCCAGCGAGGCAGACGTTTCATGCGGATCGGTTGCGCTCCTCCGTCGGGAGGTAGCCTGGGCGGCCCGGTCTGGTTACCGTGAAAATGAAAGTCACGGTCACGTTACGCGCGGCGCCGGCCCTGCCTCCGGTGTCGACCCGATGACGGCGGCGCGCGGGGCGATTTGACCGATGAGGTAGACTGTTCGGCTCTCATGCGACGCTCCCGGATCACGCGCAATACGAACGAGACGCAGATCGAGCTTTCGCTCGCCCTCGACGGCTCGGGCGAACGGCGCATCGACACGCCCATCCCCTTCCTGAACCACATGCTCGAGTCGTTCGCGCGCCACGGCCTGTTCGACCTGCAGGTCACCGCCAAGGGGGACGTCGACGTCGACGCGCACCACACCGTCGAGGACATCGGCATCTGCCTGGGCCAGGCGTTCAAGGACGCGCTCGGCGACAAGGCGGGCCTGTCGCGCTTCGGCGAGGCGACCATCCCCATGGACGAGACGCTGGTCTCGGCGGCCATCGACTTTGGCGGGCGGGCCACGCTGGTCTACCGGGCCGACATGCTGAAAGGGCGCTGGATCGGGACCTTCGACGCCGAGCTGGCGCGCGAGTTCTTCGGCGGCTTCGCGTCGACGGCGCTGTGCAACCTGCACCTCGAGGTCCGCTACGGCGAGAACGCGCACCACATGGTCGAGGCGCTGTTCAAGGCCTGCGCGCGCGCGGCTTCCCTGGCCTCGCGCAAGGATCCTCGGGTCGTGGGTGTCCCCTCGACCAAGGGCACCCTGACGGGTTAGAGAGCGCGCCATGACTCAGGCAAGACCGCGCGTGGCCGTCGCCGACACCGGCAGCGGGAACTTGCGCAGCGTGGAGAAGGCGCTGGCGCGCGCCGGCGCCGAGGTGATCGTCACGTCGGATCCCGCCGTGATCGCGGGGGCCGACAAGGTCGTGGTCCCCGGGCAGGGTCAGTTCGGGGCGGTGGTGGCGGGGCTGGACCGCGACGGCGGGGCCCTGCGCCAGGCGGTGATGCAGGCCATCCGCGCCGGCAAGCCCTACCTGGGCCTGTGCCTGGGGCTGCAGGTGCTGTTCGACAGCAGCGAGGAGAACCCGGGCGTAGCCGGGCTGGGCGTGCTGCCCGGCGTGGTGCGCCGCTTCCCCGCCCATCACGAGCTGAAGGTGCCGCACATGGGCTGGAACCGGGCCACCCGCCGGCCCGAGGGAGCGGCGCTGCGCAGCCCGGCGGCGGCCGTGCCCGATGGCACGTACTTCTACTTCGTGCACAGCTACTTCGCCGTGCCGGCCCGGGCCGAGGATGTGGCGCTGGAGACGGACCACGGGCTGACCTTCTGCGCGGCGGTGGCCCGCGACAACGTCTTCGCCTGCCAGTTCCACCCCGAGAAGAGCCAGGACGCGGGCGCCGCGCTGCTGTCGGCGTTCATAACCGTCTAAAGCGGGGTATAAGGCGCGCCCCATGTTGGTATTTCCCGCAATCGATCTTCTGGGCGGCAAGGCCGTCCGCCTGCGCCAGGGCGACCGCGCCAGCGCCACCATCTACTCGGACCGCCCGTGGGAGATCGCCGCGGGCTTCGCGACCGCCGGCGCCCCGCGCATCCACGTCGTCGATCTGGACGCCGCCTTCAGCGGCGGCGCGCAGAACAACCACGACACCATCCGCAAGATCGTCGGCGCCACCACGGCCGAGGTCGAGGTGGGCGGCGGCGTGCGCTCCGTCGAGGACTGCCAGCGCCTGTTCGATCTGGGGGCGAAGTACGCCGTGACCGGCACCGCCGCCATCAAGACGCCCGAGATCGTCGAGGCGGCCTGCGCGAAGTTCCCCCGGCGCATCGTGGTCGCCGTCGACGCGCGCGAGGGGATGGTGGCGGTCGAGGGCTGGCAGGAGACCACGACCATCAGCGCGCTGGACATCGGCGAGGCGGTGGCGCGCGCCGGCGCCGCGGCCGTCCTGTACACCGACATCGGCCGCGACGGCATGCGCACGGGGCCGAACCTGGAGGCGACGGCGCGCCTCGCCCGCCGCATCACCCCCTGTCCGGTGATCGCCTCGGGCGGCGTGTCGAAGCTGGAGGATCTCGACGAGACGATCAAGACGGGCGCCTTCGCCGTCATCATCGGCAAGGCGATCTACGAGAAGGTCTTCACGGTGGAGGAAGCCATCCGCCGCGCCTTCGTGCGAAACTTGTAGCACCGTGCTCGCGAAGCGAATCATCCCCTGCCTGGACGTCGACGCCGGCCGCGTGAAGAAGGGCGTGCGCTTTCAGGAGCTGCGCGACGCCGGTGATCCGGTGGCGGTGGCGGCCGCCTACGACGCGCAGGGCGCGGACGAGGTCTGCTTCCTGGACATCTCGGCGTCCTCGGACGGGCGCGCCACCACGCTGGACATGGTGCGCGCCACCGCCGAGCGGGTGTTTCTGCCGCTGACCGTCGGGGGTGGGGTCCGCTCCGTCGAGGACGTGCGCAAGCTGTTGCTGGCCGGCGCCGACAAGGCCGGCATCAACACGGCGGCGGTCGCCGATCCCGAGCTGGTGCGCCGCGCCTCCGACGCGTTCGGCAGCCAGGCCATCGTGGTCGCGGTGGACGCGCGCCGCGATCCGGCCGCGCCGCCCGAGGCGCCGCGCTGGATCGTCTACACGCACGGCGGCCGCCGGGCGACCGAGCTGGACGCCGTGGCCTGGTGCGCGCGCATGGCGGAGTACGGCGCGGGTGAGATCCTGCTCACCAGCATGGACCGCGACGGCACGCGCGACGGCTTCGATCTGCAGCTCACGCGCGCGGTCGCCGACCGCGTCTCGATCCCGGTCATCGCTTCGGGGGGCGTGGGCACCCTGGAACATTTGTACGAGGGGATCGCGGTGGGTCACGCCGAAGCGGTGCTGGCCGCGTCGATCTTCCACTTCGGCGATCACACCGTGGGTGAGGCGCACGAATACCTGCGCGCGCGCGGCGTCGCCGTGCGCGATCCCTTTCGCTGAGTCACCCGCGGGCGGTGGTTTCCCATCGGGAGGCCCAGGATTAGACTGCCGCGCATGAAAATCACTCGACTTGGGCTGGGTAGCGCGGCGGTGGCATTGACGATGTTCTTCGGTGGCGCGGCGGTGGCCGCCAAGAACACACCCGTCAAGGTGACGATGAACCAGATCACCGCGGACGGGGTGGGTGAGTCCGACGGCACCATCACGCTGAAGCAGACGAAGAAGGGCGTCGAGTTCGCCATCGATCTGTCGAAGCTGCCCCCGGGCGAGCACGGCTTTCATCTGCACGAGAAGGGGATGTGCGAGCCGGCCGAGAAGGAGGGGAAGAAGGTGGCGGGCCAGGCGGCTGGCGGCCACTGGGATCCCGACGCCACCAAGGCCCACAAAGGCCCGGCCGGCGGTGGTCACAAGGGTGATCTGCCCAAGCTGACGGTCCCCGAGAACGGCAAGCTGAAGACGAAGATCACGGTCGACGGGCTGACCATGGCGGATCTGGGCGGCAAGGCGCTGATGATCCACGCCGGCGGCGACAACTACGCCGACGCGCCGAAGCCCCTGGGCGGCGGGGGCGATCGCATCGTCTGCGGCGCCATCCCCGGCGGCCCGCCCGCCCCCGAGGGCGTGTCGAAGACGTCGACGGACGTCCCGACGCAGCTGCCGGCGCCCCAGGGCCACATCAAGACGCCTTGAACGCAGTCCCAGATTGCGTCGAGCGAATTAATCGACGTCCGGAATTGCCACCTGGCCCGGCTCGATTGCGTATCTCCGCACACGTAAACGTGGCGGCGAAATCATCATCGCGATAGCCGATCCGTGATACCTTCCGTGCCTCGGAGTTGTGGGGACACGGAAGGAGAGGTCATGAGGCGATCGGTAGCGGTGGGAGTCGTTCTCGTAGGTTTCGTTGGTTGGGCCGGTTGTTCGCAGAAGGGGGACGGTCCGGGGACCCGATCCGAGACAGCGCGCGTTTCCGCGGTGTCCGCATCGAGTGGTCTCGCCTACCCCGAGTACGACCTCGACGTTCCCGTCGAGTTCTTCGCGTTCGAGCACCGTCCGGCGTCGGAGATCACCGCCAAGATGGGCGAGGGATTCCGGCTGATCTCGGTCAGCGCGGCGACGGATGTCAGTCCGCCATTGTTCAACGCCGCCCTCGTACGCAATGACGATCCGAACTCACCTTATTACCGGGTCGGTAACGGCTGGGCGTCCGACCTGACGGAGAGCCAGCTCACCGCCATCCAGACTGACGGAACCAACCGCCGCATCGTCGATATCGCGCCCTACCTGGTGGGCGGACAGCGCCACTACGCGGCGGTGTGGCTCGACAACACCGGCACCCAACAGGTCAATTACCAGCTCATCCTCCACGCGACGCCAGCCGGCTTTCAATCGCAGGCTCAGGCGGTCGTGGGTTCCGGTCCCAGCCCCGGCTGGCGCGTCATCGACGTGGAAGCCATGCCCGTCCCGGGCGGCTCGGCCGGCCAGTACGAGGTCAGCGGCATCGCCATCGCGAACACCGACACCGCCACCACGCGCCAGCAGTTCTTCGGCTATGGACCGCTCGCCGGAAACAACGTCGCTGCACCCTCCGATCCGACACAGGTGCAGAGCGCCAGCCTGGGCAAGTCCGTGTCGGACAATCAAGGGCGGACCGCCGATCTGAGCTCGCCCTTCGGTGACGGCAATTTCTTCTGGGTCGCTGAAAAGACGCTCGATAACTCGCCAGAGCAACTCTCCGATTCCAACTGCCTTACCTTCGCGAGCCCATCGACAGAACGAAACTGGTGGTTCGGCGAGTTGCAGGTTGAGTCTGCGTCGGACGATGCCAATCAGGAGCAGTTCGTCAGCCACATGCTGACCCGCTTCGGAGCCCGCCTGGGCAAGGTGAAATCGTATAAGTCTCAAGCCGCGGCAGGGGCCGTGCGCTACGCCGGTGTCGCCGTCGACAATGGCTTCCCTGTCCCTCAGGGACTGTTCAACGACAACCCCGTGCTGAAGAAGGTGGACGCCGTCTTCATGAATCGCCTCAAGCGCTGGGGGCTTCCCGGCGGCGCGCTGGCGCTGGCGAAGAACGGACAGCTGATCTACGCACGGGGTTATGGCTATTCGAAGCTGAACCCGCTGACCCCCGCGCAGCCAGACGATCTGTTCCACCTGGCGAGCGTATCGAAGCCGCTCAACCAGGCGTTGCTGCTGCGCCTGCTCAACGATGACGCCAGCCTGAAGCCGGTTCACACGTTGACGGGTGGACCGGTGACTCTCGACACCCACCCGTTCGGGGAGATCTTTTCCTACACGCCGCCGGCGGGGATCACGGGAGGCTGCGCGGTCGACACGGCAGGCGGCGACGCCACTGGCTGCACGCTCGCGAATATTCGGATCAGAGACCTGATTTACCATCGCAGCGGACTGCAAAACGTGGGCAATCCGGGAACGCCCTTTAGCGACTGGTTGTTCTCGAGTGATGTTCCGAACCAGACGGTCGGGCTGAAACCGGGCGGAGCCATGAAGCCGGCGGATTGGGTAAAGCGCGAACTCTATTGGCACTGCCAGGAGACCACTCCCGTTCCACCGACGTGCGGGCGTCCTGGTCCGTTCGTCCAGCCCCCCGGCACTCTGTTCAGCTACATGAACGCGGAGTATCAGATCGTTCTCGCCATCGTCGAGGCGCTCTCCGGCGAGAGTTACGAAACTTACCTCAGCGAAGTGCTCACGCCGATCGGGTTGCAAAACAAGATCCTGCCCGCCTACGTCTCGACCTCGACAGCTCCGGCGGCCCAGTCCCAGGCTCTCAATTACACGATCCCGTTGCCCGGGTTCATTCCCTTCGTGCCCGAAACCGTCAGGGCGGCCGACGCCAGCGTCTACCCCTCGATATGGACGGACAACCGGGACACGCACGACTACATGGGTAGCGCCTCCATCGCCGCGTCGATGATCGCCTTGGTACGATGGGAGACCGCCGTGGATGGTAGCCGCGATGGTTATCGGATCTTCGGCGGACCAGGTGTCACCACCGACCCATTCAATCACGACTTTCGCGCTGGCGACCCGGGGTGCCTCAACTGCGCGACGCCCGGCGGGACGACGGGATATCCTTTCGAGCACGGCGGCCTGTTCAACTACGACGTGCAGGCACGAATGCGGATGCTGCCGAACGGAATCACCTGGGCTTTCGCCGTGAACGGTGACTCCCTGTGGGGAGAAAATGACCTCTGCTGCCCGGGAACCACCAATTGTGGCGCACCGCCCACGTGTGCGCCGGGCATCACGCCGGTGCCGGTCGCCCGCTTCACGCACGGAAACCCGCTGGCGGGAAGCTTCGACGGCGAATTGCGAAACGACCTGGAGAACATCTTCGCGGGGACGGGCGGTTCACCCGGTTGCGCCAACGTGCTGCCCGCCGTGGACCACTTCGGCGACTATCTGCCGTCCGATCCGCACGCGGTTTGCACGAACGTCTCGCTGCCGGCGGGGCCCAACTGCGCGATCACCATCGATCCGTCCGAGGTCAGCGCGGGCAGCACGAACGGCACGCTCAGCCTGTCCACCGGCAACACGTTCAGTCCCGGTACCCACCCGACGCAGTTGCAGGTCACGAACTCGCTGGGGGTCAGCCGTTGCGGTGCCAGCGTCACGGTCGTGGACAACACGTCGCCGACGTTGACGGTCCCCGGCGATGTCTCGCGCACGATCTGCGGCGCCACCGCCACGGTCAACATCGGTCAGGCGACGGCGACCGATAACTGCACCACCAACATCCAGCCCATCGGAAACGTCATCAGCAAGAACGGCGTGCCGCTGTCGCCTCCCATCCAGGTCGTCGGTGGCCAGGCGGTGCTGGGGCCGGGGACGTACGTCGTGTCGTGGCTGGCCAGCGATGGCTCCCTGACGGTGACGAAGCCGCAGAACGTCGTGGTCGTCGGCGACACCAGCGTCCCCACGCTGACGGCGCCCGGGGCCGTGAACGCGAAGACCTGCCAGGCCGACGCGGTGGTCTCCGTGGGCCAGGCGACCGGTACCGACAACTGTCCGCTCACGATCACCGGTCAGTGGATCACCAGCAACGGCGTCACGCTGTCCCCGCCGGTCGCCGTCAACGGCGGGCAGCTCGATCTGCCGGTCGGCACCCACACCATCAAGTGGACGGCCACCGACGGCGTCAACTCCGCGCCGCCGGTCACGCAGACGGTCACGCTGAGCCCCGCGATCGAATCGAGCCAGAGCTTCGACGTCCAGGACCGCGCGCAGATTCGCCTGCCCGGCAGCGGCTACGCGGCGGTGTTGAACGCCGGTTCGGTGCTGACCCACCTTGGACAGAACACGCACACGGGGGCGGTGCTCAGCGTCGCCTCGGTGACCCTGGACAAC
>Ga0207652_10000516_pt1 | contig 39166 bp, 27 predicted proteins | sample KBSC63BmetaG_FD_184334 | JGI IMG/M metagenome (GOLD analysis project Ga0207652, IMG submission 184334) | Corn rhizosphere microbial communities from Kellogg Biological Station, Michigan, USA - KBS C6-3B metaG (SPAdes) (version 2) | ecosystem: Host-associated > Plants > Roots > Rhizosphere ...
CCGCGAGAACGACCGACGGCCGTGAGCGCATCGAGCGATTCATCTCCATGCTGCTCGGCAAACACGCGGAGTAGTACGGTCTCAGCGCGCTCGCATCACGGCGGCGGCGAGCGCACGAGGGCAACGAAGCGGCGCTGATACGCCCATCGTGCAATGGCGACGCCCGGAGAATCGGCGCGTCGTTCGACAGAATGCCGAACGACCGCCAATCCGCCCGTTCACACATGCTCGACCGCTGGCTTGGCCGCGGAGCCATGGCCGTCGTTGTGACGCTCCAATTGTCGCTGACCAGCAACTTTGCATTCGGCCATCGATGGTTCGCTCCGGCGTTCGAGCTCGCGCTGTTGGTTCCGATCACCGTGTTGACGCTGCGCGCTGAACTGCTTGCATGGCGCGCTCACACGGCGCGAGCGTGGGAATCGGCGGCCTGGTTTCGCCGCTTTAATCTCACATTGGGGCGGATCGTCGTTCTCATCATCAGCCTCTCGAATGCGCGCTCGCTCTGGCTACTGCTGCGAGCGCTGCTCGCGGGATCGACGCACAACGGCCGAGCACTTCTGTTGGACGCAATGAACATTTGGGCGACGAACGTCATCGTCTTCGCGCTCTGGTATTGGGGACTCGACCGCGGCGGACCATCGATCGACCGGCGGACTCCCGGCGAGCCCTCGGAGTTCATCTTTCCCCAGATGACCCTTCCAGCCGAAGTCGTCGGCAGCGGTCGAGCGCCCGGATTCGTCGACTATCTCTTTCTGTCGTTCACGACGTCGACGGCGTTCTCACCAACGGACACGATGCCGCTGACGATCCGGATGAAGCTGTTGATGATGCTCGAAGGCAGCATCTCGCTGCTCACGCTGGCACTCGTCGCAGCACGGGCGGTGAACATTCTGGCCTGAGCACGCCTCATTAGCATTCCGCAAACACCGCCGCGCTTTAAGCCATTCGTCCAATCGACGCGAGCTGTGTCTCGCGTCAGGTTCCGCCAACATCACGCGGCGAGCGACAGCAACGCGTGTCCCTCGTTCGAGCGGACCACCAATGCGGAACCGTGTATCCGAGCGCGGGCGTGCGATTCGAACACGCCCTACACCACGTACCGGCCGGTCTGACGACGTCTCGTGACCCGCTGGGGCGTCCGAGCTTCGGGTTGCGCGACTATCGTGCTGCTGGCGAGTTGCAAACGGTCCGAAGCGCCGCCGCCGCCGGCTCGGCCGGTCGTTGAAGTCGTTCAGGTGGTGCAGCGCGACGTGCCGATCCATGGCGTGTGGACTGCGACGCTCACCGGTTACCTCAACGCGGAGATCCGCGCTCAGGTGACCGGCTACCTGTTGTCGCAGAAAGTACGCGAAGGATCATTCGTGCACCGCGACGAAGTGCTCTTCGAGCTCGACCCGCGGACATTTCGCGCCGCGCTCAACGAGGCCAACGCCGAGCTTGCGCAACGCATTGCGGACGAAGCGCGCGCGACCCGTGACGTCGAGCGAGACAGGCCGCTCGCCGAAGCGCATGCGATTCCGAAGGCGCAACTCGAGACCGACATCCAGGTGCAACGCGCGGCCGTCGGCGCAGTCGAAGCCGCGCGCGCGAATGTGCAGACCGCCTCGCTGAACCTCGGCTTCACGAAGGTGCGCTCGCTGATCGACGGGATCGTGGGGATCACGGCGGTGCAGGTCGGCAATCTCGTCACGCCGACGAGCGTGCTCACGACCGTGTCGCAGATCGATCCCATCAAAGCGTGGTTCTCTGTCAGCGAGCAGGAGTACCTCGACACGGCGAGCCGCATTCACGACGCCACGCTCGCCAGCACCCGGAGCGACGCGCTCCACATCGGCTTCTACATCACGCTCGCGGACGGTTCACAGTATCCTCACAAGGGCTCGTTCATGTTCGCGAATCGCGAGATCGATTCTTTGACCGGCACGATTCGGCTCGTCGCCTCTTTTCCCAATCCTCGGTTTCTATTGCGGCCCGGCCAGTTCGCTCGGCTGGGCGCCGTCACGCGGATCGCGCGTGGCGCGTTGCTCGTTCCGCAGCGCGCGGTCGGCGAGCTCCAGGGCAGGTATCAAGTCATGGTACTCCAGGCCGACAGCACGATCGCCGTGCGCCCGGTGGACGTGGGCGTTCGAGTGGATTCTCTCTGGGTCATCGAGCGCGGGCTCAAGCGCGGTGAATTCGTGGTTGTGGAAGGCCTTCAGAAGGTGCGACCCGGCGTCAAGGTGACCGCGCGCCCGTACGTGCCTGCACCGGCGGTTGCGCCCGGCGATACACAGCCGGCGACTACGCTGCCCGGACGAACGCCGGCCGCTCCGTCAGGTGGAACCAACGGAACCAAGGGCGGCTGAGCGATGTCGAAGTTCTTCATCGACCGGCCGATCGTCGCGATCGTCATTGCGCTCCTGACGGTGATCGTCGGGACCGTCTCGCTCCTGCAGTTGCCGGTCGCGCAGTATCCCAACATCGTACCGCCAGAAATCGTCGTACAGGCGACCTACGTCGGCGCGGATGCGCTCACGCTGGAAGACGCCGTGGCCACGCCGCTCGAGGAGCAGATGAGCGGCGTCGATAACATGAGCTACATGTATTCCGTGAACGCGAACAACGGGATCATGCAGCTGCACATCATCTTCGACGTCGGCACCGATCCGAACACCGATCAGATTCTCGCGCAACAACGGCAGGCACAAGCGAACGCCACGCTGCCCGCGCAGGTTCTGCAATTCGGCGTGACCGTGCAGAAGTCCTATTCGGCGCCGCTGATGTTGATCAGCCTCTATTCGCCGCATGGAGCCTACGACGCGACGTTCCTCACGAACTACGCGTTCATCAACCTCAACGATCCGCTGTCGCGCGTACCCGGGGTCGGTCGCGTGCAGGTGTTCGGCGGACAGTACGCGCTCCGGTGCTGGGTGAAGCCGGACCTTCTCGCCAAGCTCGGTGTGACGGTTCCGCAGATCATCAACGCCATCTCAGCGCAGAACAACGTGAACCCGGCCGGCCAGCTCGGCGGCGAACCTGCACCGCCTGGCCAGGAGTTCACCTACACCGTTCGCTCGACCGGACGCCTCGAGACACCGGAGGAGTTCGGACAGATCGTGCTTCGCGCGAATCCCGACGGCACCGTGTTGCGACTGAAGGATGTCGCGCGGGTCGAGCTCGGAACGCAGGCCTACAACATCGCCGCTCGCTACAATGGCAGTCCGGCGGCGGTCATGGCGATCTATCAACTGCCCGGGTCGAATGCCGTGCAGACGGCCAACCGCGTGCGGCAAGCAATGGAAGAGCTCAAGCAGCGCTTCCCCGCCGATGTCGCGGAAACCGTCTCGCTCGACACCACGGAATCGGTGCGTGAGGGCCTGCGCGACATCGTCGTGACGTTGTTCATCGCGATCGGCCTTGTCGCGATCGTGGTGTTCATCTTCCTCCAGGACGTGCGCGCGACGCTGATTCCGCTCGCGGCCGTGCCGGTCTCGCTCATCGGCACGTTCGTGTTCTTCCCCGTCCTCCACTTCTCGATCAACACGCTGTCGCTGTTCGGCCTGGTGCTCGCCATCGGCCTCGTCGTCGACGACGCTATCGTCGTCGTCGAAGCGGTGCAGCGGCACGTCGACGAAGGGCTCTCATCGCGCGACGCGGCCGTCAAAGCGATGGATGAAGTTTCCACTCCAGTGGTCGCGATCGCCCTCATTCTCGCGTCGGTCTTCATTCCGACCGCGTTCATTCCTGGGATCAGCGGCCGGCTCTTTCAACAGTTCGCGTTGACGATCGCGGTGTCGGTGCTGCTGTCCGCGTTCAACGCGCTCACGCTCAGTCCCGCGCTCGCCGCGCGCGTGCTGCGGCCGAAGGGCGAACGCCGCGGTATCGCGGGCCGCCTGTTCGACCGGTTCAATCGCGGCTTCGAGAAAACGACCAACGGCTACATCGCCGTCTCGCACCTGATGATTCGACGTTGGGCACTCGCGCTTCTCTCCATCGGTGCGGTGACTGTGATCGCGCTGTTGGTCGCCCGGCGCATTCCCTCGACGTTCCTGCCGCAGGAAGACTTCGGCTATGCGTACGCTGCGATGCAGCTGCCGAACGCAGCCTCGCTGCAGCGCTCCGACGCCGCGGCGCGAAAGGTCGAGGCCATTCTCAAACGCTTGCCGGGCGTCCAGGGCTACATCACGGTGCTGGGCTTCAACCTGCTCAGCCAAGTGCAGGCGACGTACAACGTCTTCTTCTTCATCACACTGAAGCCGTGGGGACAACGGCCCGATGTGGAGGCGATTCAGCAGCAATTGAATGCTGAGTTGAGCGCGCTGCCGGAGGCGCAGGCATTCGCGTTTCCTCCGCCGGCGATTCCTGGCATCGGCACATCCGGCGGCGTGACGTTCGTTCTGCAAGACCGCTCGGGTGGTGATGTCCAGTTCCTCGCCGACAACACGGAGCGCTTCCTCGCAGCCGCGCGGAAGCGTCCCGAGTTGACGGGGTTGAGCACAACGCTGCTCGCCGACGTGCCTCAGGTGTTCGTCGATGTCGATCGCGCGCGTGTGCTCTCGCAGCAGGTGAACATCACGGATGTGTATCAGTCCATGCAGGCGTTCATGGGCGGCGCGTTCGTGAACTACTTCAATCGATTCGGTCGCCAATGGCAGGTCTATATCCAAGCCGATGGTCCGTATCGAACACGCGAGCAGGACATCGGGCAATTCTACGTGACGGGTGCGAGCGGTGCGCGCGTCCCGCTCTCCGCCGTCGCACACGTCGAGCCGTCGAGGGGGCCCGAGTTCACCCTGCGCTACAACAGCTATCGATCGGCGCAGATCAACGCGACGGCCGCACCGGGCTACAGCTCCGCGCAGGCAAAGCGCGCGCTCGAGGAAACCTTCGCGCAAACGATGCCGCCAGAAATGGGCTATGGCTATCTCGGCATCTCGTATCAAGAACAAGTCGCCGAACAGGGCGTTTCGCCGCGCGTGGTGTTCGGCGTTGCGCTGCTCGTCGTCTTTCTCATTCTCTCCGCGCAGTACGAGAGCTGGTCGCTGCCGTTCAGCGTTTTCCTGACACTTCCCATCGCGGTGCTCGGCGCTTTTGTCGCGCTCGCCCTGCGCGACATGCAGAACGCCGTATACGTCCAGATCGGTCTCATCATGCTGATCGGACTCTCGGCGAAGAACGCCGTTCTGATCGTCGAATTCGCGAAGCGTGATTACGAGGGTGGCCGATCGATCGACGACGCGGCGTTGAGCGGCGGGCGCGTCCGGCTTCGGCCGATCCTCATGACGTCGCTCGCGTTCATCATCGGCACGATTCCACTCGCCATCGCGACGGGTGCGGGAAGCGCCGGGCGGCGCATCCTCGGCACGACGGTCATCGGCGGCATGCTGACGGCAACGCTGCTCGCGATCTTTCTGATCCCCGCGATGTTCGCGATCGTCGAGAAGCTCAGCGCACGCTTGCGAAGGCGGCGCGGGCATGCCGGCGTGGCAAAGGTGCCTGGCGATGGCGGCACGACATAATCGCCGCCTTTGCCTCGCGATGTGCGTGACGTTCGCGATGGCCTGCCGAGTCGGCCCGCGCTATGTGCGTCCGGAGATCAATGTGCCGCGGGAGTATCGTGGCTTTGACGCAGACACGACGGAGCCTGGCTCACTCGGTGACCGTAAGTGGTCCGAGGTCTTTCGCGACGATGAGCTTCAGTCGCTCATCAAGCGAGCGCTCGAGGCAAACTACGACGTCCGCGTCGCCGCAGCTCGTGTGCTCCAGGCACAAGCGCAGCTCACCATCACGCGCGCGGATCAATTTCCCAATGTGACGGGCGAAGTCAGCGCGAAGCACGAGCGGACGCCCGCGAGCTCGATCGGCGGATTCTCCCTCCCGGCGGCCAATGCGAACATCTACCACATCGGGGCCAACGTCTCCTATGAGGCCGATTTCTGGCAAAAGTTTCGAAGCGCTACGGAAGCGCAGCGTGCCACGCTCCTCGCCACGCGCTGGGCAGAGCGCGCGGTGCTTGTGAATGTCGTCAGCATGGTCGCGCAAGGATACTTCACTCTTCGTGAATTGGATCTCACACTGGAGATCGCGCGACGCACGGTCACTGCACGAGAGGAGTCGGTGCGGCTCACGCGTCTTCAGGAGCAAGTCGGTACGGTCTCGCTCGTCGATGTGCGGGAGTCCGAACAGTTGCTCTACAATGCACAGGCGGTCGTCACCGACGCAGAGCGCCAAATCGAACAGCAGGAGAATGCCATCAACGTGCTTCTGGGGCGCAATCCGGGGCCGATCCCGCGGGGATTGCCCCTCGTCGATCAGCCCGAGCCGCTGGAGGTTCCGCCCGGACTGCCGTCGCGACTTCTCGAACGCCGGCCGGACATTCGACAGGCCGAGTTCGAGCTGGTGGCGGCCAATGCGCAGATCGGCGTCGCGAAGGCCGCATTGTATCCTCAGATCACACTGACCGGCAGCGGCGGGGTGGAAAGCAACGCGCTGTCGACGCTCTTTTCGACACCAGCGATGTTCTGGAACATCACCGGTGATCTGCTTCAACAGATCTACAATGCCGGCAAGCTCAAAGCGGCAGTTCGGCTGAGCGAAGCGCAGAAATTGGAGCTCGTATACACCTATCGTCAAACGATCCAGCAAGCGTTTCGCGAAGTCGCGGACGCGCTCGTCGCATATCAGAAGCTGCGTATCCTACGCGGTCAGCTGACGCAACTCGTCGCGGCAACGCAGGACGCTGCCCGGCTGTCGGACATTCGCTATCGCGGCGGCGCCGCGAGCTATCTCGAGGTGCTCACGAGTCAGACGAGCTACTTCGACGCCGAGCTGAGACTGGCGCAAGCTCGACTGAACGAGCTCGTGTCATTGGTTCAGCTCTATGCTGCGCTCGGTGGGGGTTGGGAGTAGTGATCGTCGCGCTGGACAGCACGGCGCGGAAATTTCAGTCGGCGGGCGCTCCTCTGCGGAGTTGCCTATGCGAAACGCGACGGTCGTGCTTCTGTTCGCCACACTCGCAGTCGCGGCCTGCGAATCCGATACGACGCTTGCTCCCGATCTCGTAAACGTCCCGTTCCGCTTGCAAAGCGTGAACGGTGCGCTGATTCCGGCGGCGCTATTTGATTCCGCCACGCCGCCGGTCAGGGTCGACGCGCTGTCGGGCGCGATCACGCTGAGACCCGACAACACCTTCACCGACGTCACTACCCTTCGCCAAACGGTCGCCGGGGTCGCCTCGAACAGAACCGTCGCGTGTGATGGGACGTTCGCGTCCGTCGGGCTGGTCTTTGAGTTCACGGAGACGGCCGCAACACCGGAATGCGGCCGCACGTTCAGCGGCGTGGTGAGCGGCAGCTCGCTCGCTGCCTCCGTCCTGGGCGTACCGGCAGTATTCAGCCGATGATCCAACGTTCGGTCATGAGCGCATCGTCATGAGGTGGAAATGGGTTGACAGCGGCACCACGTCATCGCAGCGTTCCGCGCCCTGCAGCAACCCACCCACCTCATGTAGCATCGACGAGATCCCATGCACCGATCCCTTGCGACGGCCGTGCTCCTGACGGGAGCAACTCTGTGCGGGTGCAGTGCGAAGGACGCGGCAAAGACCGATTCGTTGAAGGTCGCGCAGACCGCCGCCACCTCCGGCGGCAGCTACGATCCTGCGACGCACACTGCAACCGTGAAAACCACGGAGTACGCATTCGCCGCTCCGGACACGGTTCCGGCCGGATGGACGACGTTCCGCCTCGTGAACGAGGGCACGTACATCCACCACATCCAGGTCGTGCGCCTCGACAGCGGCAAAACGCCGGCCGATGTCGAGGCCGCGCTCAAGGCCGGCGGAGTACCGCCGAAGTGGCTGGTCGAACTGGGCGGACCAAACCCACCGGAACCCAAGGGTGAATCGCGCGGCACCGTGAACCTCAGCCCGGGATCGTACATGCTGCTCTGCATGGTGCACGATCCGGACGGGACCCAGCACTTCACGAAGGGGATGGTTCATCCGCTCACCGTCGTCGCAAGCACCGCGCAGTCGACCGAACCGACCGCCGATGCAACCATCGCGCTCGCGGACTACAACTTCGTGATCACCGGCGCGATTAAGTCGGGACATCGCACCATCAAGGTCGTGAACAACGGTCCCCAGCATCACGAGGTCGCGATCGTCCGCCTCGCGCCGGGAAAGACGATGCAAGATGTCGCGGCCTTTTTCGCGAAACCAAATGGTCCGCCGCCCGTCTCCTTCATCGGCGGAGTCGCGGGCGTGATTCCGAGCGTCAACAGCTATATGGACGCCGATTTCACACCGGGCAACTACGTGATGTTTTGTGTTCTGAGCGACGCCAAGGACGGCAAGCCGCACGTCGAGCATGGCATGGTGAAGGAGTTCAAGGTCGACTAAAACGCCATGGCCAACCGCAGGGGACATTGGACCGATTCGAGTGTCGGCATCGTGCTGTCGGCGGTCTGCATCGGTTTCGTCGTGCACTCGTTCATCAGGCTGCCGGCCCACCGACAGCGACTCGCGGCATATCGCGCCGATTCACATTGCGGCACGGCGGTGATCGCGCTCGATACGGGGACCGCGGGGCAGCGATGCACGGTCGGGCGCGTCGTCATCGGCGGCCGTTGGAAGGAAAGCTGCGGGCGCGGCTGTATCGCCTACAACGTCGTGATCAGTGAGCCCGGCGGGGGAACCGACTCGTTGCGGCTTGTCCCTGTGAACGATCGCTACACGTGGGAGCAAGCCGCGTCTGGCGACACGGCCTTTGTCGAGCGATTCGCCGCCGCTCCTACCGACGAACCCGCGCACATCACGCAGTTTCGGGTGGCGAGTGCATACGCTCGCACGAGCTGGAATCCCGAGCTTGGAGCCGACAACGACGCATTCGTCATCCTCTTCCTCGGGGGGCTGGTTTCGCCGTTGCTCGGATTTCTTACCTATCGACTCATGAAGCAGCAGAGGATCGCGGCGTTCACGCCGCGCATGTCGCCGTTCGCTCGACGCGGAGCCGCTACCGAACGCGCCAGCAAGAAACCCTAGGCAGCTATCGCCCGGCGTGCGAGAGTGTATGTCGATTCTCTGTCCAGTCATCCGGGCCGGGAGAGTATCTTATTCTCGGCCGCCACGCGATCGCGCAGATGATTGTTCGCACAACCGCTGAAGGTGCTCTTCTCATCACCCAACCCGACCACGCACAGCTCGCGGCGTCGGTCATGCAGCATTGCGTCACTCTGAGCAACCATCCCCGTCGCGACACGGTCCTACGCGCCGTCGCGCAGCACGATTGTGGGTGGGCCGTCGAAGACGCGGCGCCGCGCGTCGCCTTCGACACGGGGCACGTACTCGACTTCATTCACGCGCCTATGGCCGTACGCCAGGGCGTCTGGCCACGTGCCATCGGGATGCTGGAAACGACTGACCCGTATGCCGCAGCGCTCGTCGCGCAGCACGCGCTGACAGTCTATGATCGTCTGCGATCCGTGAGCGAATGGCAACCGTTCTTCCGTGAGATCACCCGCTTGCGGGATGACCTCGTGGCGCGCTCTGCGATCCCGCTCGACCAACTCGTCGACGACTACATCTTCGTGCGCCTCGGCGATCTGATCTCTCTCGCATTCTGCACCGAGACGATGGACCTGTCACAGTTTGGCGAGTGGCAGGTGCGCCGCCGTGCGGAGGACGTCGTCGTCGAACCGGACATCTTCGGCGGCGCAGTCGTGCCGGTCGCCATTGCGGCGCGCGAGCTCTCGCAAAAAGCGTTTCCTTCGGACTCTGCGTTGCACGATGCGCTGCGGTCCGCGCCCGAGAGGACGCTGCGAGGAACCGTTCGCGGAGAACGCGTGACCAGAGATGCTTGAGGACTTTCGCTTCGCTGCGCGATCGTTGCGGCGTTCGCCTGGATGGACCGTGGTCGCACTGCTGACGTTGGCGCTTGGCGTTGGCGCGAGCACGACGGTCTTCCAGGTCGCCGATGCACTGCTCGTTCGGCCGATTGCGTATCGAGACGCGTCCCGCGTGTTCAGGGTCTGCCGCGAGGTCAGCTTCGGGCAGGAGAAGCTCTGCTTCGGAAGCTTGTCCGTCGACGGCCAACGACGCTTGCGTGCCAACACGCGCGTCGTCGAGTCGATCGTTCAGTTCGATGGAGCTCATCGGACGCTCGAGCCCGAGGAGCGAGCGATTTCCGTAGACGTCGGATTGATCGATGCGGACTTCCTTCCATTCACCGGAAGGCAGCCGGTGATTGGTCGGAACTTTACCACCGACGAAACGTCGAGCGTCGGACAGCCGGTGCTGCTGCTGTCCGAAGGGCTCTGGCGACGCGAGTACGGCGCGAGCTCGGACGTGCTCGGAAAAATCGTGCAAGTGGACTCCGTCGCCGCGACGATCATCGGCGTGATGCCCGCATCAGTTTCGCTGCCGGACTTTCAAGGCGGCCGTCCCGAAATCTGGATGCCGCTCGCCTCCGACAATTTGGTTCGCGTTCGCGGTGCGTCGGGATTAGCCGTTCGTCTGAGATCCGGCGTGAACAGAAAAGCCGCCGAAGCGGAGGTCGCGGCGATCGACGCACGGGCGCCGAGCGATCCCGTGCCCACGGAATACTTCCCGCGGTGGCGACTCGCGCGCCCGCAGGATCATCTCAGCATTCGTGATTCGTTGATGATGGTCGTCGGCGCGGTCGCGCTGTTCCTTCTCATCGCGTGCACCAACGTTGCGCATCTGTTGCTCGCGCGTGGCGCCGCGCGCGAACGCGAGCTCGCCGTCCGTCACGCGCTGGGTGCCGGGCGTGGACGACTCCTCCGCCAGCTCGTCGCCGAGAGCATTTTGCTGGCGTTGATCGGCGGAGTGCTCGCGATCGTCATCGCGCGCGGCGGACTCTGGCTCCTCAGTCTGACGCATCCGGCGGACATGGCGACGCTCTCGTTCGTCTCCACGCGCAATGACGTCGTGTTGCTGGCGTCCAGCCTGTCGCTTGCCGCCGGGCTCTGCATCGGAATCTTCGCTGGACTCCGCAGCGCTCATCGTCATCTTCCCGAGTCGCTTCGCGCCGGCGCATCCAGCGCTCCGCTCAGCAGGCGCCGGCTTCGAGGCTCACTCATCGTTGGGGAGGTCGCGCTCTCCACGACCCTCCTTGTGGGTGCGCTCCTGCTCATTCACGCGGTCGTCGGTCTCCAGCATACGCCGTTGGGATTCAATCCGGCTGGCCTGTACGACGTTGGGTTTGTGGGAAAAAACTGCATAGGCACCGGGCTGCCATGCATCGAGACGCCTGAGACCCGCAGAGCGCTATCAGCGCGGTTGCGCGAGCGTGGTGCACAAATCCCGGGCGCCGTCGAGATCACAGTGGCGCGAGCCGCGCTCTCAGGAACGTCATCGCCTTTTCCGTTCGACACACCGGAGCATTCAGCAACCGGCGGCAACGTGATTTCCACGGCGCTGAACGAAGTCGCACCGGATTTCTTTGACGTGATGGGCATCCGACTGCTTGCCGGGCATACGTTCGACGCTGGATCCGCGGGGCAAAATGAGGTGATCGTCACCCGATCGCTCGCTAGCCGACTCTGGCCTGGCGAGAGTCCCGTTGGACGTCGGCTGCGACGCGCGACACCCTATTCCGATGGAACCATCCAGCCCTGGCAGACCGTGGTCGGCGTGGCGCCGGACGTGGTTCGACGGCTCGTCGATGGACCCGAACCTGGTCTGTATCTGCCGCTCGACAACAGCCGGCCGACCCCGGGAACCGCGCTGATCGTGCGAGTGAAAGGACGCGATCCATTACCGTTGCTGAGGCAGTTGGCGACCGCCATCGCAGGAAATGACTTGCGTACTCAGGTCACCAACGTGCAGCAAAAGCTCGATCAATCCATCGCCGATCCGCAATTCGTGATGCTCATCCTCGTCATCTTCGCGTCGCTCGGCGTCGTGCTCGCAAGTGTCGGCCTGTTTGGCGTCATCTCCTACACGGTTGGCCAACGCACTCGAGAGATCGGCATACGGATGACACTCGGCGCGACACGCGCTGTGATCGCCCGACTGGTAGTCGGCGACGGCATTCGCCTCGTCATCATTGGCATCGCGCTTGGACTCGCGGGTGCAACTGCTGTGACGCGACTCATTCAAAGTATGCTATACGGCGTGTCGCGTTTCGACGCGATCTCTTTCGCGGTCGCAGCGGGCGCCGTCTTGCTGACGTCATTGGTCGCCTCGGCTGTTCCGATGATCCGAGCGACTGGCATCGACCCATCGATCACGCTTCGCGCCGAATAGGACTAACGAAAAGCGGGGGCCGGTAAATCGGCCCCCCGCCATCGCTTCACGATCTGGAGCTGACGCTTTTCTGGGCTTCGTCCCTGACGACCGATCGATTCACGACGTAGATCCGCGTGATGCCTTCCACCGGCGTCCATGAGTACGGGCCATCTTTCCGCCGTATCAGCACCGCTTTCATATGCGGCCGGGGAAAGGTCTTCGGAAAGGCGTGATTCGGATCCGCGCGGATGATGGTGCCGATGAGCGTCTTGCTCGAGCGTAGATAGACCGTTTTCCCGACGACGAAGTCACGCTCCGCACTCGAGTACAGCGAGTCATTCGCAGGTGGTGGGCGTCTGAGCGAGACCTGCGGAGCCATGTCTGGTGTTCGAGGCTGCGCATAGGCACGTGTCGCAAGCCCAACAACAAAGGGGACAGCGATGCGAGCTGCTCGTATGCGAAATGTGCGTCCCATGAATATTTCCTGGGTGAGAGTACGGGCCGACGTGACCAGTCCCTTCATGAAACGGACGAGGCATGGGCGCTCTCGTTACCTCGGGGCTTTGTACGACTCGTACATCGGAAGAAGACGAACGAAGCCCCCCGCGTCGGCGGAGGGCCTCATTCGATGCCAAATTACGAAAGCGGGTGCAACCAATTACGAAAGCCTGTGCAATACGACAACCCTGGCGCGTTGGACAACGCCCGTTACGCGACCGCGTTCACCATGTCGAAGATCGGCAGGTACATCGCGATGACCATGCCGCCAACCACCACGCCGAGGAACACGATCATCACCGGTTCCATGAGCGCCAGCAGGCCCGACACGGCTGCGTCGACTTCCTCATCGTAGAAGTCCGCGATCTTCGTGAGCATTTCATCAAGACCGCCCGTCTGCTCACCGACCGAGATCATCGAGATCACCATCGGCGGGAATACCTGCGATTTCTTGAGCGGCGCCGCGATCGTTTCACCGCCCGCGATCGAGGCGCGCGATTCCATGATCGCGTCCTGAATGACACGATTGCCCGACGTCTTCGCCGTGATTTCCAGGCCGTCGAGAATCGACACACCGGACGAAATCAGCGTGCCCAACGTGCGCGTGAAGCGTGACACCGCCGACTTGCGCAGCACATCGCCGAGCACCGGCGCCTTCAGCATCAGCCGGTCGATCGTCAGCTTGCCATTCGGCGTGGCGTAGTAGCGCCGCAGGAGGAACACACTGGCGCCGACCATGAGGATGAGTGCCCACCAATACGTCTTGAGCGCGTGCGACAGCCCGATGACGATACGCGTCGGCAGCGGCAGCGCGATATGCGCACTCTCGAACATCGTTTGGAACGTCGGAATGACGAAGATGAGCAGCACGGTGATCGCGATGGCGGCGACACTCATGATGACGGCCGGATAGATCATCGCGCCCTTCACCTTCCGGATCAGCGCGTCGTTCTTCTCCATGAAGATCGCGAGGCGCATCAGGATGGTATCGAGAATACCGCCCGCTTCACCGGCGGCCACCATGTTCACGTAGAGCTCCGAGAACGCTTTCGGATGCTTGCGCAACGCATCCGCGACCGTGTTGCCCGACTCGACGTCGAACACGACCTGCCGCGTGATGTCTTTCAGGGCCGGGTTTTCACTTTGTGTCGCGAGGATGTCGAGCGCCTGCACGAGCGGCAGACCGGCGTTGATCATCGTCGAGAACTGACGCGTGAAGATGACGATGTCGCGCATCTTGATCGCGCCGAGGCGCTTGCGCTTGACCGCGCTGCCCTCGTCGATCTTCACGACGTTCATCCGCTGCTGCTTGAGCTGCTTGATGACTTCGTCGCGGTTCGGCGCTTCGATGGTCGCCGACTTCAGGTCGCCATTGATGGCGCGAGCGGTGTACGTGAATTGGGGCATTGACCGACCTCGAGATGGACGTGCCAGCCGCCACGCGACGGCGGCTTATCATCTAAAGGACGACCCGAACCGGCGAAAGATTACGAGGCCGAATGGTTCGGGTCGCGGCGGAATGCTCCGTGAGGAAGATCACAGATGTGTCATCCCGAGCGAAGCGAGGGATCCGCACGTCCGACGTGCAGATCCCTCGCTGCGCTCGGGATGACAACTATTACCGCCGCCCAGCCATCGCGGGCTTCCTGCCGTCCGCGTTGTCTTCTGGCTGAACCCCGATCATGCGCATGATCTCCGACTGATCGTGGCTCGCGCGCAGAACCTCTTCGAGCGATACCGTCTTGCTCATGTACAGATTGTACAGAGCGTCGTTCATCGTCTGCATGCCAAATTTCTTGCCCGACTGCATCATCGAGTAGATCTGGTGGATCTTGTCGTCGCGGATGAGCGCGCGAATCGCCGGCGTGACCACGAGAATCTCCGCCGCCATCGCGCGACCCTTGCCGCTCGCCCGCGGCAACAGCGTTTGCGTCACGATGCCCTCGAGACAGAACGCCAACTGGGCGCGCACCTGCGACTGCTGGTGGCTCGGGAACACGTCGATGATACGGTTGATCGCCTCGGCCGCGCTGTTCGTGTGCAGCGTCGCGAAGGCGAGGTGGCCTGTTTCCGCAATCGTGAGCCCAGCCTGAATCGTTTCGAGATCTCGCATTTCGCCGATCAGCACGACGTCCGGGTCCTGGCGCAGCGCGTATTTCAGCGCGGCCTGGAAGCTCTTCGTATCCGTGCCGACTTCGCGCTGGTTGACGATGCAGTTCTGGTGGCGATGAATGAACTCGATCGGATCCTCGATCGTGATCATGTGTCCCTTCAGCTCCTTGTTGATCTTGTCGAGCATCGCCGCGAGGGTGGTCGACTTGCCGGAGCCGGTCGGGCCGGTCACGAGGATCAAGCCTTTCGGCTTGTCCGCGAGGTCCGCGATGACCTTCGGAAGCTGGAGCTCCTCGAACGTCTTGATGTTGAAGGGAATCTGACGGATGACCATCGAGACACAGCCGCGCTGCTTGAAGCAGTTGCCGCGGAAGCGCGCCATGTTCTGAATGCCGAACGAGAAATCGAGCTCGTCCTCCATCTCGAATCGCTTTTTCTGATTCTCCGTAAGCACCGAGTACGCGAGCTGTAGCGTGTCCTTCGGCTGCATCGTGAACTCGACGTTCGAGCTCGTGATGTCGCCGTCGATGCGCAGCTTCGGCCGCTCGCCTGCCGTGATGTGCAGATCCGACGCGCCCCGCTCGATCATCTCCTCGAGCAGCACGCGCAGGTTGAGCGCCGAAGCGCCGGGAACGGCAGGACTTGAAGTGGGAGCGGTCATGGCACCTGGTCGGGGTCCAGAAGGAGAGCCAACGGCCTACCACGAATGACGGATTGGCCGCGTCCCCGTCACGGCCTTTTGAGGGCGGGGAGGCCGGGTGACCAGACTTTTGCGCGAGTCGTCGTACGGCCACGAGGGCACGGCGACGGCGTCGACAGTCTCTCCGCCGACACTGGAGTCCATGTCCGCCCCACGCCCGCTGCCCCGCCCCTTTTCCGCCCCCCCAGGGGAGCCGAAGATCACGCGCGACGCCCGCCTGCGTGTGATCTTCGAGTCCTCACCGTTTGGCATCGCCGCCAGCAACCCCGACGGCCTGATCGTCGAGTGCAATGCGGCCTACCAACGCATGCTCGGCTACTCCGCGCTCGAGCTCAAACGGATGCGCTTCCTGGAGTTGAGCGAGCCGGAGGCTGGCGCCGAGAACCGCCAGGTCTTTGCCGAGATGGTGGCTGGTACGCGCGATCAATACGTCGTGGAGAAGACGTATCGCAGAAAGGACGGCCAGACGATCTGGGCGCGCGTCACCGCCACCGCCATTCGCGATGCCCGCGGCGCGCTCGAGTTCAGCGTTGCAATGGTGGAAGACATCACCGAACGACGCCGAATGGCGCAGGCGCTCATGGACAGCGAGAAGCGGCATCGTTCGCTGCTCGAGTCGCTCCCGCTCATCGTCTATCAGTCCGATCCGAATCCTCCCTACACCGCGCACTACGTCAGCCCGGCCGTCCACCTCCTTGGCTATTCGCTCGAGGAGTGGATGCGGTCGGATACATCGTGGGTGGACAGTCTCCATCCGGCGGACCGCGATCGCGTGCTCGCGGAGAGCGAAGCGGCGAAACGAGAACGTCGGCCCTTTCGCTGTGAGTATCGTCTCATCGCGCGCGACGGAAGCGAGCGCTGGTTTCACGACCACGGCGACTTTCTCTACGACGACTCCGGGCCAATCGCGTGGCAGGGCATCATGCTCGATGTCACCGAACAGCGGCACCTCGAGGAACAGCTGCGGCACTCGCAGAAGATGGACGCCGTCGGCAAGCTGGCTGGCGGCATTGCGCACGACTTCAACAATCTGCTGACCGTCATCATCGGACGCGCCGAGTTCATGCGCATGGCGCCGCCGGGTGGTAGCGAGTGGACGCAGGATCTCGAGGAGATTCGTGAAGCGGCCGGCCGAGCCGCGACACTCACTCGCCAGCTGCTTGCGTACAGCCGGAAGCAGTTGCTTCAGCCGAAGGTTCTGCGACTCGACGAATCAGTCGGAGCCCTCGCGCCCTTGCTGTGCCGATTGATCGGTGAAGACATCGAGCTCGTTCAGCAGCACGAACGCGTCGTGTCTTCGATCAGCGCCGATCCAGGACAGCTCGAGCAGGTCGTGATCAATCTCGCGGTGAACGCGCGTGACGCGATGCCGCAGGGCGGCGTGCTCACCATCTCGACGCGCACGGCCACGATCGAGCGCGGCAGCGAGATCTCGCGCACGAATGACGGCGTCGCTGGACGCTTCTCGGTGTTGTCCGTGACTGACACTGGCGTTGGCATGGACGAGCAGACCGCGTCGCGAATCTTCGAGCCGTTCTTCACCACGAAGGAAGTCGGCCACGGCACGGGCTTGGGGCTCTCGATGGTCTACGGCATCGCGAAACAGTCCGGTGGCTTCATCACCGTCCGGACGCGACTCGGCATGGGCACCACGTTCGAGCTCTATCTGCCCGCGCTCGTCGACAAAGAATCGGATGCGCCTCAGCACTCGACGCCACTCGAGCGCTGCGCCGGTACGGAAACAATCCTCCTCGTTGAAGATTCGGGCGCGGTCCGCACACTCGCCGAGAATGTGCTGCGCCGGCTTGGGTACACGGTGCTGACCGCGTGCGACGGCGAGGAGGCGCTCACCCTCTCCAATCAGCACCCGAGCACCATCCATCTCGTGCTGACGGACATCGTGATGCCGCGCATGAGTGGACGCGAGCTCGTCGAAGTCATCACGGCGCGGCGGCCCGGAATCAGGATTCTCTATATGTCCGGCTACACGGACGATGTCATTCTTCGAAAGGGCCTCCACGACCCGAGTGCGTCGTTCATGGAGAAGCCGTTCACGACGGCGTCGCTCGCCGAGAGAGTGAGAGCCCGACTGGACGTGTAGGTTCGCGTGGACAATGACGGCCCATCCGGAGTCACGGCGTCACGCGATATCGAATCGCCATGCCGGCCGCGTTGTGGAATGAAACGTGGCAGTGGAACAACCACGTCCCGATGTTGTCCGGCACCATGTCGGCGACTGCCATTCCCATGAAATTCAACGACGCCACATCGGTGCGCATGCCCGCGATGAGAGCGGTGTTGCCGTGCCAGTGTGGCGCGTGCACGTCGAAGTCGTTGGTCGAGGACATCAAATACCAACGCACGCGCTGGCCGCGCCGCACGGTGAGCGCGGACAACGGCATGGAGCCGTGAATGAAACCGTTGATCGTGAACTTCACATACCACGGATAGCCGGCCTGCACCTCGGATGGATTGGGGATCGGCCGAGCCTTCGACGTCGAGTCCGGGCGCGGCACGTTCCGCTTCGAGAACCAGCTGTCGTTTTCCTCCACCTGCATGAAGGCCGCGACGATCTCGCGGTCGACATCGTTCGGTGATCCGTCGGGTCGCGCCTTGCCGCGCGCCGTAATGATCATTGGTCCGAAAAGTCCAGTGTTGATGTCGCGGACTTCGTCGATGTGTGAGTGATACATCCACATCACGGAACTGCCGTCCATCGGACCGGGCCCGGCTCGCTCAGGCACCGGCCACACATAGACGTGGGTGCGTCCGGGCGGAACTCCGTCGTCGGCCTTTTCGGGGCCGGCGGTGCCGTCGTTGTACGGGACGCCCTCTGAGCTCTTGTCGTACAGAACGCCGTGCGGGTGCACGCTGTACGGTCGATCGCCGTTGTTTCGGAACACCACGCGGATCGTATCGCCAACCACACCGCGAATGAGCGGACCGAGAAAGCCAAGGTGCTCCCACTCGGCGGGCCGCAGCTTGAGCGTGTGAAACGTGCTGTCCGTGTACTCGCGATACAGCATCTTCCGGTAGACGGCACTCACGGGGTGCGGCTTCGCGCCGGAGAAAAACGCCGAGTCGACATAGGGCCGGCCCTCGATCTCATCGCGGCCGCCAGGAACGTAGTTCCAATCGACCGGATCGGCTGCGATGTAATAGGTGCGCGTTCTCGTGGGGGCAGTGTCCAACGGCGTGTTCGACGGCGAGGCCACGGACGCGGTCAGCAGCAGACTCGTCAGCGCGAACCGAGATGGAAATGTCATGAGATTTCTCTAAGTAGAAGCGATGGATGCGGAGTGCCTGACAAATGGCTCACGGCGCTCCGGCCGGTGCACGGACATTCGTGTAGTCGATCCGCGTGGACACGTGGGTCTTCGCTTCGCCGCCACCCGGGTCGAGATCGACTTCCTCGCGCAACTCGAGACCGCTGCTCTTGGCGATCCACACGCGCACATCGCTGGATCTGTCGTCCGAAGTGGTGTGGAGCGCGTACACCATCGCCGGCGCTCCGTCGACCAACTCGTCCGGAAGCCGCCGACAACCGGAGAACTTCGTGGTGCGAAGGGCGTCCTCCCGCTGCTGAACGGCTTCGGCCGTCGTCGTCGGAAGTCGCTTCCACGCTCCCTTGTACAGGACGTAGCTCGCGCTTCCGGTGAAGATGACTTCACCAGTCGTCGGCGCCTTGCCCGGGAGTCCCGTCCTGGTCGAGTAGGCATGGTGAGGCGTCGTGACTTCTTTGGTCGCGGCATCGACGGGCGCCTTGCACTCGGCCGGGACTTGCGCGCGCGCCGTCGCCGCGACGCGAAGAGCCGCGAGCACCGACACAATGAAGACAGCGTGGTTCCACATGAGTGTCTCCGCGATGATGTCTGTGTGTGATCGGCGGGCTAGAACGTCGCGCTCACGGTGACGGGAGCCACGGAGCCATTGCTCACCGCCGCGATCATCGTCGCCGCGAGCGTGCCGTGCACTTCATAGCTCGTCAGGCCCGCACCTGACCTGATCGTCTTCACTGACGTGATGGCGAGTGACAGCGTGCCCACGGCCGGGGCCGTGGTCCAAAGGGTGCTCGCGCCAAACAGCAGCAATGATGGGCTTGCGTCGGTTCCGCTCACGTACGTTCGAGCGACGGGGGCGCCCGAGAACCCGACCACGACGGTGAGCGTGTCGGTCGCGTCGACGCCCTTGAAGCCGAACTGAGTATTGCCGTCGCTGTCGTTCCGAAGCGCGGCGAGACCCGAGCACGTGAGCGATCCGGACCTGCCGCCACTCAGCGCAATCGAACAGGTCGCGTTCGCGGTGTTGTTGGCGGTCGGATCAGTGACGGTCGCGTCGCTCGCGCCACCGCAACCCAAGATTGCCGCCAGCAGGACGACGCTCGGTATCAGTTGTAAGCTCATGATCGGATTCGAATGGGTGAGAGTGTCGCGCCGAACTTGGGCGACGAGCGTCTCCCCGCCGTTGGCTCGCCGTTTATTGCCGCGAAACGGTGCTCGGCGTACATTCGACCGGTCATGATCGAGCTCCGCCTGCTCGGGCTTCACGGCCTCCGCGGGTCCGACGGCCGCGAACTCGGCGCGTTGCCGGCCCAACCGAAGCGGTTCGCTCTCCTTGCGTACCTCGCGATGGCCGGCGGCGACGGATATCATCGGCGCGACAGCGTGGCCGCGATGTTCTGGCCCGACCTGGATCAGTTCGCCGCGCGCCGCGCGCTCAGGAACACCCTCTACCATTTGCGCGAAGCGCTCGGCGATGAAATCATCGTCGCCCGCGGCGACGACGCGATCGCCCTCGACACCGCGGCGATCACGTCGGACGTTGCGCGCCTCCGCGACGCGTTCAACGCGGGTCGCTACGAGGAAGCCGTCGACTGCTACCGCGGTGTCCTCCTCGAGGGCATGCATTTCGTCAACGCCGGCGAAGCCTTCGAAGAGTGGCTGTCGCGCGAACGACTGAACCTCATCGCCTCGGTCATGCGCGCGCTCGAGGCGTTGGTCGAGCGTGAGGAGCGCGCCGGAAACACGTCCGCAGCCGCTCGTTGGGCGCAGCGCGCGTGCATCCTTGCGCCGGACGATGAGCGATGGCTACGGCGCGGGATGTCGTTGCTCGAACGTGACGGCGAGACGGGCGGAGCGCTGCGCCTCTTCGAGAGCTACGCGCAGCGGCTCGCCACGGAGTTCAACGCGGCGCCGAGCGCCGAGACAGTCGCGCTGGCCGAACGCATCCGACGTGGAGGTCGTCCGCCGCTCACTCGCAGCGAGCCCGCGCCCGCGGAAGTGTCCGCTTCGTTCATCGCATCGAGCGCACAGACCGCAGTGGACGCGTCCCCGGCGCCGACGAATGTCCGCGCTACTGAGAGGCCTCGGCGGAGTCGTCGCCTCACCCTCGGGCTCGGCGTCGTCATTGCGGCCACGCTGGTCAGCGTGCTCGCGGTGAGGTCGATGCACACGCATGATTCGCACGCCGGCGCGCACCCGAGGGTCCTCGTCGCGGTCTTCGACAACCGCACCGGCGACACGGAGTTGCTGCCGCTCGGACGAATGACGCAGGACTGGATCACGCAGGGCGTGTTGCGAACGCAACTCGCGGAAGTGGTGGATCCCCGTGCCCTGTTTGTCCAAAATCGATCAGGCGACACGGCGCCCGACCCCATGACGCTCGCGCATCGTACCGGCGCACGCATCGTGGTCTCAGGCAACTACTATCGCTCGGCCGACTCGCTGTTGTTTCAGGCGAACGTGATCGACGTGAGCACCGGTCGCATCATTCGGGCGGTTGGACCGATTGTCTCCAACGTTCGCACGCCCGTCGCCGCGCTCGACGAATTGCGCTCCCGCGTGATGACCGCGATCGCGTCCGCTGTCGACGCTCATGCGACACAGGATCTGAAGCGCGGCGAGATTCCCCCGTTCACGGCGTATCGCGACTACGTCGACGCCTGGGACGCGTACTGGCACGGGGACAATCCGCGCGCCGAGGCGCTTTTTCTGCGCGCGGCGAACGGCGATTCCACATTCATCGCCGCCGCGATCGGTGCGGCGACGGTCGCGGCGAACTCGAACGACTGTCCGCGTGTCGATTCACTCACACACGTACTCGACTCGCGAACGCACGCACTCGCCGACCGGGATCGCCTGACGCTGCGGATCGCAGACGCACGGTGTCGCGGCCGCAACGAGGAGATGCTGCGACTCACACTCGAGCGCGCCGATCGCGAGCCCCGCGACGCGGGCGCTCAGATGTCCGCTGCCGCCGCCGCGCTGTGGGCCAATCGTCCGCGCAGAGCACTGACGCTTTTGGCGCGCGTCGATCCAGCAACCGATCTGGCGTGGAGCACGGACACGACGCATCTCGCGTATTGGGGCGGGCTCACCGAGTCATTGCACATGCTCGGCGACCATCGCGCCGAGCTGGCAGCGGCCGACCGCGTGCCCGTGGCCTCACCACTCGACCGCACGATGACGCGCGCCAGCGCGCTCGCGGCAGCGTCGCAGTCGGCCGCCGCGATTGCGTTGATCGACAGTTCGCTATCGATGCCGGTGGAGACTGTTGCTGACATCGGGCTCGCGCCGTACACCGACGGAAGGCCGCAGTACACGATGACACCAGCTTGGGTCGCCAATTGGATTTCGCGCGAGCTCGCGTTTCACGGCGATACAGCCGCGGCACGACAGGCGGCGATGCGAGCTCTCTCATGGTACCGCAACCGCCCAGCCGATGAGCGCTCGACGCCTGAGGAGCGGCTTGTCGCGGCATGGTCGTTGGAGATGCTCGGAGCATTTGCGGAAGCCGAGAATATCGCACGCCAACTCGTCGTGGAAGATTCCACCAATGTGGATTTTCGCGGCGAGCTCGCCGGACTCGCGGCCGAACGCGGCGACACCGCCCTTGCCGATTCGATGGACCGTTGGCTCGCCGCACAACCGGTCGCGCGCGTGAGCTGGACCGCCAGCATGTACCGCGCGCGGGTGGCCGCGCTGCAGGGTCGCCGCGACGACGCCGTCGCTCGCGCCCGAGATGCGATGGACGAAGGAGCGTGGCCGCGCTGGTTCCATGAGGAACCAGCGCTCGCGCCGCTACAATCCCGCCCGGATTTTGCTGCGCTCTTAGCGCCGAAAAACTGACTCAGCTCATCAGCGACGCAGCGTCGCGACACGGTCTCCGGCTGCTGCGATCCATGTTCTCGCTCCGTCGTCGAAGCTTAGGCTGACGTCTCCCGAATCATCTGTTCGGTGGTGGTGATCCCCTTCATCACCTTGAGCCAGGCGTCCATACGAAGCGTGAGCATCCCTTCCTCGACGGCCGCGTCGCGGATCTCCGGCGCGCCGACATTCTGCATCACGAGCTTACGGATTTTCGGCGTCATCATCATAACCTCGTAAACACCCTGCCGTCCGCGCAAGCCCGTGCCGTTGCACTCTTCGCACCCCTTGCCCTTGAAGAACCCGAGCTGCCCAATCGTCGTATCGAGGCTGATGTTCTCGAGAAACGGCGCCGCTTCCTTCGTCGCCTTCTTCTTGGCGTTGATCAGCGCCTCTTCGGTGAAGTGCAGGTCGCGCATCGTCGTCTCGCGCGTCACCTTGGCGCCCGTGATCTCCTCAGGGCTCGGATCGTACTGGGTTTTGCACTTCGAGCAGATGCGACGCACGAGTCGCTGCGCCAGAATCAGATTCAACGCCGACGCCACGTTGAACGGCTCCAGACCCATGTCGAGAAGACGCGTCACCGTTTCCGGCGCCGAGTTCGTGTGCAGCGTCGAGAGGACCATGTGGCCGGTGAGCGCGGCCTTGATGGCGATGCCGCCCGTTTCGAGATCTCGAATCTCGCCGACCATGATGATGTTCGGGTCCTGGCGCAGGAACGCCTTCAGCGCCGCCGCGAACGTCATGCCGATCTCGTTGCGCACCAGCACCTGATTGATCCCGAAGAGGTTGTACTCGACAGGATCTTCCGCCGTCATGATGTTGACGTCGATCAGGTTCACCTTCGACAGCGCCGAGTACAGCGTCGTCGTCTTGCCCGAACCCGTCGGGCCGGTGACGAGCACCATCCCGTACGGATTCTGTACCGCCTCCATGAGATCGCGCTCGGCGCGCGGCTCGATGCCGAATGCCGAGAGATCGAACGTCAGGTTGCCCTTGTCGAGAATCCGGAGGACGATCTTTTCGCCGAAGAGCGTGGGCAAGGTCGAGACGCGATAGTCGATCACCTTGTTGCCCATCTTCAGCTTGATACGACCGTCCTGCGGCACGCGACGCTCGGCGATGTTGAGCATCGCCATGATCTTGAAGCGCGAGATGAGCGCCGCCTTGAGCTTCATCGGCGGCTTCATGACCTCGAGCAGTGCGCCGTCGATGCGGTAGCGAACGCGGATCTCGTGCTCGAAGCACTCGAAGTGAATGTCCGACGCGCCACGCTTCACCGCGTCGGTGAGGATGGCGTTGATCAGCTTGACGACCGGGGCGTCCTCCATCTGAGCCTGGAGAGCCGCCTGCGACATCTCCTCCTCGGTCTCCTCCATGACCTCGACATCCGACATCCCTTCTTCCAGCTCGCTGATCGTATCCATCAGCGACGCCATCTGCTGGTCGTCGCTCGATCCGTAGATCTTGTCGATCAGATTGCGGAGCGTGTACTCGCCGGTGAGGACCGGGAAGATGTCGTATCGCGTGATGAACTTGAGGTCGTCGAGAACGCCCAGGTTCGTCGGGTCCGCCATCGCCACGGTCAGCGTGCGTCCGTCGCGCTTGAGCGGGATGACGACGTTCTTTTGCGCGAGATCGCCGGGGATCATCTTCGCGATTTTTGGATCGACTTCGAATCGCGAAAGGTCGACGGCCGGCATCTTGTGCTGCTTGGCCAGCATCTTCGTGAGCTCGAGCTCCGGCACGAAGCCCATCTTGACCAGGTTGTACCCGACGCGCGTCCCGTTCTGCTTCTGCTCCTGCAGGGCTTTAGAGAGCTGCTCGGACGTGATCAGCCCCTCGCGAACCAGAAGCTCGCCGATGCGATCGATCGAGGTGGGGATGGGAGCGGCCATTTCGAGGGACGGGAACGGAGAAGTGATTTCGGAATGATCAGAGGAAATCGAGTGCTACAACGCCTGACGAGCTCTCTCGATTCCCTCCCAGAGACCCTGCAAGTACATGGCTCCAAGCGCACGGTCGTACAGGCCGTAGCCTGGACGCCCGCGTTCGCCCCAGATCATGCGGCCATGATCGGGGCGCATCGGACCCACGTAGTGAATGTCGGCCAGTGCGGCCAGGACGTTGAGCATGTCAACGTCTCCAAATGACGACGGATGCGGCGTTTCGTGAAATTGCTTGTTGCCCGTGCGACGGATGTTTCGGCAATGCATGAAGTGGATGCGACCTCGCCCTCCGAGCGCACGAACCATCGCGGGAAGGTCGTTCGAGGGGTCTGCCCCGAGTGACCCGGTGCAGAACGTGACCCCATTGGCAGGACGATCGACCAGGCCAGTGAGTCGCTCGAGGGCGGCGGCGTTCGTGATGATCCTGGGGAGGCCGAAAATCGGCCACGGCGGATCGTCCGGATGGATCGCGAGCTTTACGTTCACGCTCTCGGCTACCGGTACCACGCGCTCCAGGAAGTAGGCGAGGTTTGCCCACAGGGCTTCGTCGTCGACACGTGTGTAGGCATCGAGAAGCGCGCCGAGCGTTTGTGCATCGTACGCAGCGGCCCATCCGGGCAGGTCTCCCGTTCCGCACGATAGATCGACGCGCGCGAGCGAGGCGTGATCGTACGCCAGCGCCGTCGAGCCATCCGGCAGCTCGAGATCGAGTGCAGTCCTCGTCCAGTCGAAGATCGGCATGAAGTTGTAACAGAGCACTCGAATGCCAGCCTCGCCCATGTGGCGAACGCTCTCGCAGTACTGGTCAACCAGGCGGTCGCGCGACGAGGCGCCGAGCTTGATGTCCTCGTGGACCGGGATGCTCTCGATGACCGCGAGCTCGAGACCAGCGTCAGCGACGTCTCCCGCGAGCCGATCGAGCTTCGCGCGCGGCCAGACGTCGCCGATCGGTACGTCGTAGAGGGCGCTCACCACGCCGTGAACGCCGGGAATTTGACGGATGTGCGTGAGTGGAATCGGGTCGCTCGGCCCGAACCACCGAAAGCTCATGCGCATGTGGGGGATCGCAGGAATGCTCTTCCTAATAGAAGAAGGACGAGCGGGGCGAGCTCGCGCCAAATCGAGAGTTACAACGCCGAACTCGTGCTCAGGGACATATGTTTACCACCATGCTGACATCAATGATCTTGGTCGGTTCGCATTCCAGCTATGGCGCTTCCGCGACTGCCGTCCCAGATTGTAGCCCGCTTTAGTTCCTCGTCGGAACAAATTAGCATCCGCCCGAGTGACGCATCTCGCAGTGTGCAGTGTTCATAGTCATGTGAATTTTGTTCTTTGTAAGAACAAAGTAGTCTCGCCACGGGACAACCCGCCGGAGGATCGCCGAATGAATTGGAAGCGCGCGCTGAGCGCCCTCGCCCTCGGATCACTTTTCACCGGTGCCGCCCTCCCAGCGGCAGCACAAACAGGACGGATCACCGGAACCATCACCGACCGAACGGCGGGGGCACCCATCCCGAACGTGACCGTCACGGTGGTGGGCACACAGCTCGGCGCCCGCTCCGGTCCCGACGGACGCTATAGCATCGCCGACGTTCCGGCCGGCGCTCAGCGGATTCGCGCCGCGCGCATCGGCTACGCACCGACAGACCAGTTGGTGACGCTCACCGCCGGACAAACCATCACGACCAACTTCGCGATGTCCGCCGCCTCGGTGACGCTCGACCAAATGGTGGTGGTCGGCTACGGCACACAGCGACGCTCCGACCTCACCGGCTCGGTCGCGTCGGTCACGCCGAACGTCGAGCAGACTCCGGTGCTGACGCTGGAGCAGACGCTCCAAGGCGCGGCGCCCGGCATCTCGGTGACGCAAGCGTCATCGGCGCCGGGCGGCGCGCTCTCGATCCGAATTCGCGGCGGAGCATCAGTCACCGGCAACAATGAGCCGCTATACGTCATTGACGGCTTCCCGATCGAGAACGATCCCGATGGCCAGAATCCGAGCGATGGCGGCCGCGATGCGACGACGACCGTCCCCTCGAACCCGATGGCGGCGATCAACCCGAACGACATCGAATCGATCGAGATCCTGAAGGATGCATCGGCGACATCGATCTACGGCGCGCGCGGCGCGAACGGCGTCATCATCATCACCACGAAGCACGGCTCCACAACGCGTCCGAAGTTCACGCTCGACTCGTACGCCGGCACGCAGAGCGTCGCGCATCGCTACGATCTGCTCAACGGCAAGCAGTTCGCCGAGTTCGCGAATGCGTGGTCGCAAGCCAATGGAACGGGCGTGATCTTCCAGGATCCGTCGTCGGTGCTGAATACGGACTGGCAGTCGCAGATCTTCCGCGACGCGCCGATCCGCAACGTCCAGGTGGGCGTCACCGGCGCTGCCGGCGCGTCGAACGCGACGCGTTACGCACTCTCCGGCGGTGTGTTCCAGCAAGACGGCGTCGTACTCAACTCGAGTTTCAAGCGCATCTCGATGCGGGGCAACGTCGATCAGTCCGTGACCGACAAGTTGCGGTTGAGCAGCAACATCACGCTGAGCCGCGCGTTCAGTAACTCGGTGCCGACAGATGGCTCGCTCAACGCCGGGGCCGGCGCAGTCGGCGCCGCGATCGATTACTACCCGGTGCTGCCGGTGCGTCAATCGAGCGGCGTGTACACGCTGATGAGTCTCAACAGCCCGTCGTCGGTGCTCGCCGCGCAGTCGAATCTCGCCAACCCCGTGTCGATGGCACTCGATGTCACCGACAAGCTCACGGACACGCGGGCGCTCGCCAACGCGAGCGGCGAGTACGACGTCGCGTCCGGTCTCAAGCTGCGGGTGAGTGTCGGCACGGACCTTTCGAGTCGCGGACGCGACACCTATTACCCGCGAACGACGCTGATGGGTTCGCAGGTGAACGGCCAGGCCGTTCGCGGCACCACACAGTCGACGAACTTCCTGAATGAGAATACGCTCACGTACACCAAGGCCATCAACGCCGCCAATCAGGTCGACGCCGTCGCGGGGTACAGCCGGCAACAGAGCGACTTGAACAACAGCACGATCAAGAACAGCAACTTCGTCAGCGACATCGACGTCTTCGAATCGATCGGCTCGGGCACACAGGTCGGCGGCCCGCAGGTCTCGTCGGGTCACACACGATGGACGCTCGCGTCGTACATCGGCCGGCTCAATTACACGTTGTTGAATCGATATCTGTTCACCGTCACGGCTCGCCGCGACGGCTCGTCACGATTCGGCAGCGATCATCAGTGGGGCGTGTTCCCGTCGGCGGCCGTTGGCTGGCGCGTGACGGATGAACCGTTCATGCAGAAGTTCCCGCAGATCGAGCTGCTCAAGTTCCGTTTCTCGACAGGCACCGCCGGCAACCCGTCGATCCGGCCGTATCAATCGATGGCGCACCTGCTCGCGCAGCAGTACACCTTCGGCGGCACGGTCGTGCCGGGCTACTATCCGGCATCCGTCGCCAATCCGAACCTCGGCTGGGAGTCGACGCGGCAGAACGACTTCGGCGTCGACCTCGGACTGTGGGGCGGACGCGTGAGCGTCACCGGCGACCTCTATAGAAAGAAGACCGACAATCTGCTGCTCGCGGTCAACCTGCCGTTCGAATCTGGCTTCGCCACGGCGCTGCAGAACGCCGGCGCGGTGAGCAACAACGGCGTGGAGCTCGGCGTGACGCTCACGCTGCTCGATTCGAGAACGAGCAAGTTCGGCTGGACGACCACGTTCAACTACTCGCGGAATCGCAACAAGGTGCTCGACCTGGGCAACGGCGTGCAGCAGATCTTTGCCAACAGCGTGAACACGGACCTCAAGCTGCTCGGCAGCCTGATTCAGGTTGGCCAGCCGCTCGGCGTGTTCTACGGCTTCAAGACGGACGGCCTGCTGCGCGATTCCGCCTCCGCCGCGGCGTACACGACGGCTGTGAAGCCGCTCTCCGGCACGAAGTGGAGCGCCGGCGACGCAAAGCTCGTCGACGTGAACGGCGATGGCGCGATTACGTCGGCCGATCGCACGATCATCGGCGATCCGAATCCGAAGTACACGGGCGGATGGATGAACACCTTCTCGTTCCGGAAGGTTCGGCTGAGCGCGATGATGGACTTCACGCGCGGCAACAAGATTCTGAACCTGAACAACATTCGACTCGAGCAGGGATCGCCAGCGACCAACGTCCTGGCGGACCGCTGGCTCGACTCGTGGACTCCGTCCAACCCGAACGCGAAGTTCCCGCGCATCAACTTCACGCCGGGAACGATCGGTTCGGACATCACGAGTGATCTGCTCGAGGACGGCTCGTTCGTGCGCCTTCGCACCGTGACGCTCGATTATCCGCTTCCGGATCGCTTGATGTCGCGCTACGGGATCTCGATGACGCGCCTGTACGTCACGGTCTCGAACTGGAAGACGTGGACCGACTACAGCGGCTTCAACCCGGACGTCAGCAGCCTCGGACTCGGGAACGTGAACCGCGGCATCGACGTCGGCGCGTATCCGCTGGCGAAGAGCATCACGTTTGGCGTCAACGTCTCCTACTGAGCGCGAGGACAAACGACATCATGAAGAAGCAACTGACGATCGTCGCGGCGCTCGGCGCGTTGGCACTCGGCGTCGCCTGCGATGACAAGAAATTCCTGACCGAGCAGCCCTTCGACTTCATCGGCCCGCAGAACTTCTATCACAACGCCGGCGACGCGCTGGCCGCGATCAACGGCGTTTATGCCGATTTCATCAACAGCACGGGCGACAACTATTACGGCCGCAACTTCGTCATGCTCGTCGAGCATCCGACGGAGATGTGGACGTCGCGTCTCTCGGCGACGAATGAGCGCATGCAGCCGGACGTGTTCGCCATTCCGGTGAGCCACTCGTACGTGCAATCGATCTGGGCGTCGGCGTACGACGCGATCAATCGTGCCAACTCGGTGCTCGATCATGTTCCGTCGATCGACATGGACACGGCGCTCAAGAGCCGCATCCTGGCCGAGGCGAAGTTCCTGCGCGCGACGCACTACTTCAATCTCGTGCGCATGTACGGCAACGTGCCGCTCAAAGTGCACGAGACGGTGGGCCTCGATAGCCTGAACTTCCCGCAGGCGACGCCGCAGGCCGCGTACGCGCAGATCGAACAGGATCTGAAGGACGCGATCGCGGTGCTGCCGTCGGCGAAGGCGTACACGGGCGCCGATGTCGGCCGCGCTTCGAGGGGCGCCGCAAAGACACTGCTCGCGAAGGTCTATCTGCAGCGCGCCGGCACCGGCGTTTCGGCGACGGCCGCGCAGGATTGGGCCGCCGCGCTGGCAATGGCGAAGCAGGTGCAATCCGATGGCGACTACTCGCTCGTTGCCGATTACAAATCGTTGTTCGATTTCATCGGTGGAACGGTGAACGAACGAAACACGGAAGTCATCTTCGACGTCGAGAACCTTCGCGCGCCGGGCCTTGGCGGCCGAATCAGCTCGCACATGGCGCCGAACGCGACCGCACCGTATCTCGGCGCGTCGACGAACGGTTCATTCGAGGCGGAGAGCATCTGGTATCACTCGTTCCGCGCCGATGACAAGCGCCGCGACGGAACGTTCGTGCTGACGTGGAACAAGAACGGCACGAACGTGACGTGGAACGAAGCGCAGTCGGCATCGCAACCCTACGCCAGCGAGACACCCTTCCCGCGCAAGTTCCTCGACCCGCTCATGACCGGCACCGGCGCGGAGAAGCCGAACTACATCATTCTTCGCTATGCGGAAGTGCTGCTGATGATCGCGGAAGCGTCAAACGAGGTGAGCGGCGGCCCGACCGCGGAATCATATGCCGCCATCAACGCGATTCGCGCTCGCGCCGGCATCCCGAACATGACGCCTGGCCTGAGCCATGATCTGTTCCGCGATTCGGTCTTCAATGAGCGCCGCTGGGAGCTGTCGTTGGAAGGACCCAATGGGCTGTTCGACAGCCAGCGCAACTGGCCGTGGGCGAAAGCGCGCATCGAGCAGTCGATGAAGCTGGCAAAATCGAGCAGCAGCAAATTCCCGAAAGCCAACAACACGCCGATCAACGACAAGTACAAGCTGATGCCGATTCCGCAGCGCGCGCTCGACCTGAATCCATTGCTGAAGCAGAATCCGGGATGGTGAACTGAGGGAAGGGGGAAGCGGGAAGGGGGAAGCGGGGGGAAGAGATTTGGGGGAAGAGGGACACCAAACTGCGTGCCCGCTTCCCCCAAATCTCTTCCCCCCGCTTCCCCCTTCCCGCTTCCCCCTTCCCTGACCTATCCCACTCTCAACGCTGCAAACGTTGGCGCCGCAACCAGCGCCACAGCTCCAAGCAACCTGTACTCCGCCGGATTGGAATCCGGATACACCGGCGTCGCGCGCGCGGCGTCGGTGAGCGTGTGCTCCGCCAGCGCGGCGCGGATCGGCGGCTCGAGCAGATCCCACGCGGCCGTCACCTCGCCGCCGATGTAGACGCGCTTCGGATTGTACGCGCTCACCACTGCCGCGAGGCCGCGGCCGATCTGATGTCCCGTCTCGGTGAGCGCAGTGATCGCGGCTTGTTCGCCAATCGAAGCACGGCGAATGATTTCCTCGACGGCGGGAAATCCGTCGCGCCGCGAACGCGAGGTGCTCGATCGCTGCGGACCGGCGACTTCATCGATGTAGCGTGTGATCGTCGCCGCGTTGCAGGAGAACGCTTCCCAGCACCCGCGCTTACCGCACGCACAGCGAGGACCGTTCGGATCGAGCGAGACGTGACCAAGCTCGCCCGCGGTATGATGCTCACCGCGCAGCACCTCGCCCGCCATGACGATTCCCACACCGACGCCGTCGGACACACTCACGTACGCGAAGTTATTCACGCCGCGCGGCTCACCGGTCATCAACCAGAGCCGAGCGAGCGCGCACGCGATTGGCGCGCTCTCGACCGACACCGGAACGTCGAGATGTTCCCGGACGGCGTCGCGCAACTGCACGTCGCGCCATCCGAGCCGGGGCGCGTAGAGAATCTGTCCCGAGCGGCGATCGACCATGCCCGGCACGACGATGCCAATGCCGCGACAGGTTGCCGGTTCGTCCTCGGCGGCAGCACGCGCCGCGAGGATCTCGTCCACGTGCGCGACGAGTTGTCGCGCCAGCTCGGCTGGCTCCTGAGGCGTGTCGAACGCGCGTCGGTCGAGGACGCCGCCGCCGAAGTCCGCGAGCGCAATCGACGTTCGACCGGGACGAATATCGACGGCAACGGCATGTCGGCCGCTGGTCTGAACGCGAAGCATCGTGGGGCGGCGACCACGCACGGAAGCGGCGCGTCCAGTTTCATACACGTCACCCGCGGCGATCAGGTCACGCACGATCGCCGTGAGCGCCGCACGTCGCACGTTCATGCGCCTGGCGAGCTCCGCGCGCGAAATCGGCTGGTGCTCGCGGATCAGATTGAGCACGATGCGCCGGTTGACCTCGCGCGGCGTGGCACGAGTGGCCAGCCGGTAGTTACGCGTGTTGATCTTACGCATCGATTACATCTGTCGATCGCAGAGAAATGGGTACTTCGCCCGAACGTCGCGCGTCTTCGCCGACGATACCGTAGCAACGCGCACGCCGCTCGCAACTGCCGCGGGAACGCGCGCGCCCCACGGATCGTAAACCACCGAACCACCCGAGTAGGTCAATCCGTCGGCGACGCCGGTGCGGTTCACCCCAATCACGAAGCATTGGTTCTCGATCGCGCGCGCGCGAAGCAGCGCGTCCCAGTGCTCCTGCCGAGTGACTGGCCAGTTCGCGATCACGATCATCCCGTCGACATCCTCGGCGACTTCGGCGAACACCTCGGCGAAGCGAAGCTCGTAGCAGATGAACAATCCAAAGCGCACGCCGTCGATCTCAACGATCGTGGAATGATCGCCGCTCCTGTAGGCGCGGTCCTCACCACCGAGCGCGAATAGCCGCCGTTTGTGATGAACCGCCGCAATCGTACCGCTGGGATCAATCGCGATAGCAGCATTGGTTGCGCACGACGACGCATCGTCGGTGCGCAAAGCCACACCGGCAACAAGCCAAACGCGATTCCGTGCGGCGATTCTCTGCAACGCTCGGACGTCATCGGATTCGACAGGTACAGCGCGATCCGCTTCCATCGTGAAACCGGTCGTTGCCATCTCTGGCAGAACGACCAGGTTCACCCCAATGGAGGAGACGCGTTCCACGAGCCGATCAGCCGTCGCGATCGACGCTCGTGGATCGTGCCATCCGGTATCGTACTCGCCAAGCGCGACGGTGAGTCGTGCGTCGCCGACGGCCGTAGTCACAGCGCGGCCTCACCGGTCAACGCGCTTCGCAAGACTTCGGCGCCTACTCGGACCATCTCCGTGTCGCAGCTGAACGCGAAGCGAATCGCGTCCGTACACTGTTCGCCGAACGCGTCGCCGGGCGCGCTGCCGATGCCATTCGCGGCGAGCTTCGCCGACAACTCGTCTGCGCTCGCAACTCCGAGCGACGCGTACAACGCCGGATCGAGCTCAGCCCAAACGTAGAACGCGCCACGCGGCGTGAATGGGCGAACGCCGGGAATGCCATCCAGCGCGGCAAGCAGCATGTCGCGGCGCACTCGGTATTCGGCGCGCATCGCGGGAAGGTGGTCCTGCGAGCCCGTGGTCGCGGCGAGCGCGGCCCACTGCGCGAGGCTGTTCACGCCGTTGATCGTGCAGCGCAGCAGCTTCTGGATTCGCTCCTGAAGAATGCCGGACTTCGTCACGATGTATCCCACGCGCAGTCCGCTCATCGCGTGGCTCTTCGAGAACGAGAAGACGCTGATGACTCGGTCCGCCCAGTCGCCGGCGATCGACGCGACTGACGTGTGCGAGTACGGCTCGTAGAGCACATCCTCGTACGCCTCGTCCGACACGATCCACAGATCGCGTTCACGCGCGATGGCGACGAGCGCCTCGAGCGTCGGCCGGTCGAGCAGCGCGCCAGTCGGATTGTGCGGTGTGTTGATGAAGATCGCGCGCGTGGCCGGCGTGATCGCGCGCGCGACCGCTTCCGGCGCATATGCGTAATCGTTGGCTGCGTCGAGCGCGACCCGCACCGGCACGCCGCCCGCGAGTCGAATGTTCTCCGCAACCTCGGTCCACATCGGATCCGGAATGATCACTTCGTCGCCTTCGGACAGCAGCGTTCCGAACGTGACGTAGAGCGCGTGCATCGCGCCGTTCGTGAGATACACGTCGCGCGGCAGCACGCCATCGATTCCGTTTTTCGCGCGAAGCTTGTCGGCAAGCGCGCGGCGCAGCTCCGGGATGCCGTCGTTCGGAACGTAGTGCGTCTTCCCTGCCCGTCCGGCCTCGGCGATTGCCTCGAGGACATGCGGCGGCACGGAAAAGCTCGGATCACCCGACTCGAAACGAATCACTCGCGCGCCTTTGGCCTGCGCGCGGAGCAATGTCTCGCGGATCTGCACGATCTTGCCGAATGAAACACCGTCCAGCCTGTGTGGTGCGAGCGTTTCGGTCGCCGGTGATTGCATTGCGCTCCTCTAGTGGTCAGGGGGAATTCAGGACAACAACACGACACGTTCGAGATCGGCGAACGACGACGCGACTGCGTCCGCGCGTTCGACGACCGTTGGTCGACGGACAAACCCAGTGAATGCGACGAACGCATCGACGACCTCGCGCATGGCGAGATCGGTCGCGCCGTCGCCGACGGCGACGATTGGCGTCTCGAGCTTCAGCGCCGCTACTACCTGGCTCTTGCCTTTCGCCGTCGTGAGCGGCGACGACGCGTCGTAGCCCGCATAGGCGCCGAGCGCATCGAACCGAACGGAGACAGCATGGACATCACTTGGCCCGAGGCCGATGTGGAAAGCCAACCGAAATAGCGCCGGCCTCAATCCGCCGCTCACGAGCACGACCTGGACACCTGTTCGGCGCATGCGCGCAATCGACTCTGGTGCTCCGGGCGCAATCGCTTCGACGTACGCCCGCGAGAGCGCGTCGACCTCTTCGCGCCGCGGTCTGATCTCGGCGAGCCTCGTACCGTAAACGTCCTCGAGTGGTACACCACCTTGCATCGCACGTTGCGTCAAATCCGAAACGCGGCGCAAAACGAGATCGCCCCGGCGCGCCGCCAGCCAATCGATGCCCTCGATGCCGGAAACGGTGGAGTCGACGTCGAGCACGACACTGCGGAACGGTGCACTGCTCGCGATCACGCCGAGCCTCCCGCGCCGTCCTCGATGTCGCGATCGGAGTCCGCGAACGTCAGGACCGTCGCCGATCGAACGTCACTGCTCGCGAGGAGTCGGCGACGAAGGTCGGAGTCGATCGTTCCGTCGACGGTGATTGCCGCGAGCGCGTCGCCGCCCTGCGACGTGCGCGACTGGTGGTACTCGGCGATGTTGACCCCCGCGTCGCCGAGCAATGTGCCGACGCGGCCGATGACGCCGGGAACGTCTGCGTTGGTGAGCACCAACATCGTGCGGCGCGGCATGACATCCACTGTGAAGCGCCCGATCCGTGTGATGCGCGGTCCCGCGCCGGGCGTTGCAATGCCGCCGACCGTGATCTCGTCGCCGTCGCTTCGAACACTGACGAGCACGGTGTGAAGTTGGCTCGACGCCATGGCGGGCGCGACGGCGAGCGCGATGCCGCGCGCCTGCGCCTGCGTTCGCGAATTGATCGTGTTGAGTCGCGAGCCTTCGACGACGTCCTCGACCACACCGAGCGCGGCCGCCGAGAGAAGCAAGGCGTCAGCGTGGATGAGCTCGCGACCCAGGCGCAGCGTGAGTTGTTCGACCGCACGAGCACCACGATCGGCGAGGAGCGCGCGCGCCATTGCCGCAGATCGACGCGCAAGCGCGATCGCGCCGCGCATCTCCTTCCAGCGAACCTCGTCGCCGCCCGCGACGTTCACCGCAGTCGAGAGCTCGCCGCTCACCAGCGCATCACGCACATGCGCGCAGACGTCGACCGCGACGTTGCGTTGTCCCTCGGCGGTCGACGCGCCGAGGTGCGGTGTGAGGACGAGATTCGGAATGCGACGGAATGGATGATCGGCGGCCAGCGGCTCCTTCGAGTAGACATCGAGCATCGCGCCGCGCAGACGCTCGCGCCCGAGCTCGGCGACGAGATCGTCTTCGACGACGATGCCACCGCGCGCAAGATTGGCGACGATCGCGCCGGCAGGCAGCATCGCGAGCTCGCGCGACGTGATCATGCCCTTCGTTTCCGGCGTGAGCGGGGTGTGCACCGTGAGGACATCCGTGCTGGGAAGCAGCTCGTCGAGTGTTGCGCATCGCGTGACCTGCAGGCGCTCGAACCGCTCGGCGTTGATGTACGGATCGAACGCCGTAACAGCCATGCCGAACGCGCGCGCACGAACGGAGATCTCCGAGCCGATGCGCCCCAAGCCGACGATGCCGAGCGTTCGGCCGCGAAGCTCGGATCCGATCAGCGCGCTTCTATCCCAACGGCCCTCGCGCATCGACGAGAATGCGGTCGGGAGATGTCGAACGAGTGCGATCAACGAGCCGAAGAACAGCTCGGCGACGGAGACGGTGTTGCCGGCGGGCGCGTTGATGACCGCGATCCCGAGCGCGGTGGCTTCGGCGATGTCGATATTGTCGGTGCCGACGCCGGCGCGCCCGATGACTTGCAGGCGTCGCGCGCGGCGAAGGAGCTCGGCGGGCAGCTGCGTCGCGCTGCGTCCGACGATGGCATCATAATCGCCGACGAGCTCGAGGAGGTCGCGCCACGGGCGGGTGGGCTGCTCGTCGACGTGGAATCCGGGCTGCGCACGAAGGAGATCGACGCCGTCGGGATCGACTTCGTCGGTGACCAGGATATTGAAAGTGCGCATGTCGGCGAGGGCGATTCCAGGAGTGATCGCGCTGGGAAGTAATGTACCGATTCCACGGTCATTCTTGCAAATATCCTTTGCCGATCATTTGTATCTTTGGCCGACGAATGACGACCGTTCATCATTTCGTGCACGTTCTGCATTTTTCCGTTGACAGTCCGTCCGTTTCGCCCTATCGTGCCCGTTCACTGATTCCGTTTCAGAACTGGAGGCGCTGGTGAAGCTCATCGTGACCATCGTTCGGCCCGAACGACTGACCGCCGTCAAAGAAGCGCTCTTTCGCGTCGGCGTGACCGGCATGACGCTGTCCCGCGCGAGCGGCCACGGCGGCGAGAACGAAAGCGTCGAGCAGTATCGCGGTTCATCACTCGACCTGGAGTTCCGTGAGAAAATGCGCATCGAGATGGCGGTCTCCGACGCATTCGTGCAGCCGGCCATCGATGCGATTCTGTCGGCGGCGCGGACCGGCGCCGTGGGCGACGGCAAAATCTTCGTGCAATCTCTCGACCACGTCATTCGCATCCGCACTGGCGAAGAGGACCGTGAGGCGCTGACGCCGATCACGGCTGACGAAGTGCAGACGCGCGCCAAGATGCTGGAGACGCACTGAGTCGCGCACGGATAGCGATGTCGTCGCAGCTGAGACTCTAGTGGTCAGCGTCAGGCGTCAGTCCTGGAGGCTGAAGCCTGATCCTGGCGACTAGAGAGCTGTTACGCCAAGCCCATCGCTCTGCGTCATGGAGCTCTAGGCAGCCAGCCATCGAGGACTGCGCTCGGCGTGTAGCGTTGGGCTTCCTCAGTGGTCAGCACACGGCGCAACGCGCTCGTGACCGCGCCGGGGCCCCGGGTTCCGAACTCGAAGAATCGCGCGTCGGCGGGTTCGTACCACGTGCGCGTTCCCGTCGAGTCGACGGACGACATTCGGTCCCAGCCTTTCGCGCCGATGTGCTCGTCCATCCAGCAATCGATGAAAGCGACCGCGCTGCGCACGGTCGCATCCGCGAACGGATGCCACGGCCGGCCGAGCGTGACGGAGGCCGGCGACATCCTCGCTGATTCCTTCTTCAGGCGACTGCGAACGAACAAGAACCCGAACGGCTGTGCGCCCTTCGTGCTTGGCGCGGTGATGTAGCCGTTGTTCGTCGCGCTGCCACGGTCGCGCGAGACGATATCGCAGTCGTCGAAGACCGCCTGTCCCGCTCCGAAGATGAAATCGACGTGGCCCCAGACTTCACATTTATAGAAGTAGCTTCGTCCCGAGTTGGGAAACAGGGTGTCCTGGTAACCCGTGATCTTCACGTTCGCGAAGACCGCGCGATCGCTGCCAAGATCCATCATGAGCGCCACCGCCTGCGCATTCCGAAACTTCGTCTTGTCGCTGTCCGGCTTCGCGGCGTTCGCCGGATAGTCGAACGCGTTCTCGATCGTGATATTCTCGGCGCGGAAGTCCGGCGCGACGATGCGAAGCGTGAAGCTCCCACGGGTGCCATACGTGCCTCCGGTCGGCGAGCGCGTGTCGGCGGCCGCGTCGTACGAGAGCACCGCCCCGTCACGCGATTCGCCAAGTAGCGTGACGCGTGGGCGATCGATGGTGAGCTTCTCGCGATAGCGACCATTGCGAACGAAGACAATTGCGCGCGATGCGCCGTTCGCCGGGAGTCCAGTGAGCGCATCGCCGATCGACCGATAGGTCGGCGCACCACTCACCATCGAGCCTTCCTCGCCGGTGAATTTAGCGTCGACAATGGCAGCATAGTCTCCACCACCCTGCGGAATGCCGAGCGCGGTGCCCGGAAATGGTACGAACTTGCGTTCGCAGTCGAGGCGCGGCGACTCGCTCGATGTTCCGGTGATGTTCACGTCATCGCCTGTCAAGCGAAGGTTCGACGGTCCAGGGCCGGTCGTGATCGTCACATGCGACGCGCGCAGCTTGATTGCATCCGGCCGATCGAACACGACATCATCCCACGTCATGCGGAGTGGACGCGCGGAGTCGTATCCCTCGAGAATGACCTGGCCTGCGTCGACGACGCGCACGCCTTTCAACCGAATGTCCTTGAACTCCGGAATCAGATTGCCCGTCGTTTGCGGACTCGCGGTGTAATGCGTGTCCATCTCGATGACGTTCTTCGTATTGCGGATACAGACGTCTTTGTATTCGATGTCATGCACCAACCCGCCGCGGCTCGCGTTCGACTTGATTCGCAACCCATTGTCCGCGCCGTCGATCGAGAGATCGAATACCCGGATCCCGTGCGCACCGCCATCGGTCTCGCTGCCGATGGACACACCGTGGCCGCGATAGAAATGGTTGTGCGAGATCGTCATGTTCGAGCTGCCGCCAGTGTTGCCAGCCTTGATCGCGACGTCGTCGTCGCCGGTGTTGATGTAGCTGTGCGTGATGGTGACGTTCGTCGCGCTCGCGGGATCGACGCCGTCGGTGTTGCGGGCGCGAGGATCTCGCGTGTCGATGACGAGGCCCCACACCGTGAGTCCGTTGCCGCGATCGTAGACGATGTGGAAGTTCGGCGAGTTCTTGAGCGTGAGCTTATAGATCGTGAAGTCGTCGGACCGATTGATCTGAAGGAGACGAGGGCAGCTCTGGCTTTTGTTGATGACCTTCGCGAGTTGTGCGAGATCCCACCACGATGAATCGCGGCCG